>Ga0073936_10009475_pt1 | contig 12100 bp, 10 predicted proteins | sample AliMusrvi5mmetaG_FD_87041 | JGI IMG/M metagenome (GOLD analysis project Ga0073936, IMG submission 87041) | Freshwater lake bacterial and archeal communities from Alinen Mustajarvi, Finland, to study Microbial Dark Matter (Phase II) - Alinen... | ecosystem: Environmental > Aquatic > Freshwater >... | reverse complement strand
GGGTTCTCCGCTGGCCGACCAGGTCCGTTGTTCCGACGAAGTCCGCCCCCTCATCCGCCGTCTCCTCGCCGGGGTCCGGGTCGTTGATTCGTTCGCCGATGTCTCCAACCCCATCCCGGCCCAAGCCGTTTGGGTCACGCGAGACGGCGCCATCCTCCGGGGCGACGGCGCCTTTGAATTCTGGATGCGCGAGCCCGGTCAATCCAACCCGCTCGCCCGTCATCACCTGATCGCCGATCTCAAACAGGATCTGACCCAAATCGAAGACCAGGTCCGCCTGAAAAATGACACGCTCAAGGCCCTTCAGGAAGCCGGCGCGAATCTGGAAAGCGCCATCGAAACCGCGCGCTCCGATGCCGAGGATCGGCGGCGAACCCTTGCCGTCCGCGAAAGTGAAAACCAGATGGTCTCCCAGGAGGCCACCCAGGCTCGGGATCGTCTCGAAACGGTCGTCTGGGAATTGCACCAACTGGATGAACAAGGGGATGGTTCCGAGGAACGGCAGGGCGTAACCGATCGCATAGACGCCGCCCGGGAAGCCCAGTCCGTCCTCCGCGGGCAGATCGACGTCCTTGGCCGTGAAATCCAGGGTCTGGACCAACGCCGGTCCGCTCTCTATGTCGAAGTCGGCGAACTGCGCGTCCGATTCGCCGAGGCCCGCCAGCAGGTCGAACATCTGGAAAGCCGGCGGGAACCGCTCAAAGCCCGCATCCTGGAATTGGAAACCCTGGTCAAGGGCCGCGCCGGTGGGATCGTCTCCTACCGGACATCGATCGATCAACTGACCCGTTCCGCCACCGAGGCCGAAACTCAGATCGAACCCCTTCAGTCCGAACTGGCCACTGCCGCCGCAGGACTGGACACTCTCCGCAAACAACGCGAAACCCAAAACGCCGAACTCGGCGACATTGGCGCCCGTTTGGGATCCAAACGCGAACGCCTGGAAGAACTGTCCGGCCGCCGCACGGAGCGGGAAGTTCTTTTCGCCGAAAGCCGGATGCGCCGTCAAAATCTGGTGGATCGTCTCTCCGGCGATTATAATACCAACCTCGAAGAGCTCCACTCCGCTCCTGACCCTGAATGGCCCGAAGGCCGACCCGATCCTGAAACCCTCGAAAGAATGGTTGAGGAGTGCCGCGGGCGTATCGAAGCCATGGGACCGGTCAATCTCGTCGCCATCGAGGAATACCAGGAACTCGAGGAACGCCACTCCTTCCTTACCCAGCAGCAGGACGATCTCACCGCCGCCAAGCAACAGTTGGCCGAGATGATCAAAAAAATCAACGTCACCACCTCGGAAATGTTCCTCTCCACCTTCGCCCAGGTCAACGAGAACTTCCAGGCCATGTTCACCAAGCTCTTCAACGGCGGCACCGCCCGGTTGGTCCTCTCCGATGAAGGCGATGTCCTGGAATCCGGAATCGATATCATCGCCCGGCCCCCGGGTAAAAAATTGCAAACCGTCTCCCTGCTCTCCGGTGGCGAACGCACCATGACCGCCGTCGCCCTGCTCTTCTCCATCTATCAGATCAAGCCCAGTCCCTTCTGCGTGCTGGATGAATTGGATGCCGCCCTCGATGAGTCCAATATCTCCCGCTTCGTCTCCATCCTCGAAAGCTTCCTCAACCAGTCCCAATTCGTCGTCATCACCCATAACCGGCGCACCATCGGGGCCGCCAACACGCTCTATGGCGTCACGATGGAGGAGCGCGGTATATCCAAGGTCATGTCGATGAAATTCTCCGATTATGAATCCAACACCAAGCTCCAAGCCCACGTCAAGACCTGACCCGGGACCGTCCCTTATTCCCGCATCCTCCGATCTGCTCGAAGCCGCCCGCGCCGCTGCACAGGCCGCCGGACAACATGCCTTGCGAAACCGGGAACGCCGCTCCGAGGTCGTCGCCACTTTTGCCCATGACGTCAAACTCCGTCTCGATCTGGAATCCCAGGAGGTCGCCGAATCGGTCCTGCGCCAACGCTTCCCGCACCATCGCATCCGGGGCGAAGAATCCACCGGACCCGCGGCCGGACCCGACGATGGCACTTGCGAATGGATCATCGACCCGATCGACGGAACGGTCAATTTCTCCCACGGCCTGCCACTCTGGTGTTGTTCGATCGCCGTCCGGGCAGCCGGTCGCATGCGCGCCGGCGTGGTTTACGCCCCGGCCCTCGACGAATGTTATACGGCCACCGATGACGGACCCGCCGAATGCAACGGGCGTCGTCTCGCGGTTTCTTCCGTCGATTCGCTCTCCACCGCTCTCATCATGACCGGCCTGGACAAAGGCATCGATCCGCGCCTACCGCCTTTTGAAATTTTCAGAACCCTCTCGTCCTCGGTCCAAAAAGCGCGCATCATGGGCGTTGCGGCCTTGGATCTCTGCCGGGTCGCAGCGGGCCAGGCCGACGGTTATTTTGAAAACGGGATTTATATCTGGGATATCGCAGCCGCCGGCCTGATCGTCGAACGCGCCGGCGGACAATCGGAAATTCTGGCCGATCTGGGTGGCGGACGCCTGCGCCATATAGCCTCCAACGGCCACATCCATACGGCGCTCCGCAACCTGATTCAGTCGGTTATCGATGGGGCCGGCACGCGCAAGTAGCGGGATCACACGGTATTACCCTGTGAAGCCACACGGGCGAAGAAGGGCCCTTCGGTACTCTTGTCTAACTCTATCTGAACCTTGTGCAACTCTGCGTGAAACTCTCCATTCCCTGGTTTTCGGCGGCTTGGAAATAGCCCGAACTCCATCAAACTTCAGTCGCCTACTTTGCGGCCGGTGCGGAAGTCGACGCGCTGCGGCTGACCAACTCAAATTCCACCCCCAGCCCCGGCCGATTGCTCGGCGCAATCGTCCACCGTTCCCAAACCTGCCCCTGCGATTTTAAATCGTCGCCCAGAACCGGCTCAGAATTCACTTCCAACCCGGACAAGGCGTTCGTATCTACGGCCGTGGAGGGCAACCCAAATACCTGGCGGGCCAGAACGGCCTCCGCTGCTCGACAGGATTCGATCAATTGGCGCTCCGTTTGTTCGGCGCGCAGAATATTCAAATGGACCGCCAACAAGGCCGTCACCACGATGACCAGCGCCAATAAGGCTGCCAGGTTTTCAATCAGGGTAAATCCGGAGGATTTCATCTCACCGGTCGGAACTCGACAGATCCGTCGCATCTTTTTCACCGCCCGGCTCACCGTCGCTCCCATAACTGACCACTTCGAAGGGTTCTCCCTGCCGGCCGGGAATCAGGTAAATATATTCATTTTTCCAGGGATCCAACGGCGGCTGCAAACTGGACAGGTAGCCCTCCTCCGGGTAGGTCCGGGGAATCGGTTCGGTGGTGGGTTTTTGGCATAACGCCATCAAACCCTGTTCCTGGGTGGGATAGGTCCCCTGCTCCGACCGGTAGATTTGCAGTGCGGTCTGCAAGGTCTTGATCTGCGCCCGCGCCGCTTCGATCCGCGCCTGGCTCAAATGCCGGATCACCGATAAACCCACCGCGCCCGACAAAATGCTGATGATCAGAATCGTAACCAGGATTTCCAGAAACGTAAACCCAGCCCGAGACCGTCGCGTAGTCCTTAATAAATCATGCGTTTTCATGCGTTCCATCCTATCCCAGCCCCTTCGTTCCGCAAAGGAAAAAGCGCGGGAGCGCGAATCGCCCGTACCACCGGATGACTCGTTCATATCATTCACACTTGAGATGGTTTCAAGTACTTGTCGAACCAATCGGCAAACCGCGGCCCGTCCACTTGCCAGAAATCAGGCCAGGGATGACCTCCTCCGTTGCGGACCACCAGTTTGGTCGGTACGCCCATCGCCTTGAGCTTCGCGAGAAACACTTCCGATTGTTGAAGTGGTACGACTTCATCTTGGTCGCCGTGGATGAGCAATGTGGGCGGGCTATTCTTCGTCACATATGCGATGGGTGACGCCTGATGCAGGAGGTCGCGACGGCGAGCGCTATCGGTCACCCTCTCATAACGGCAGGTTTGGGTGTCGTACTCGGTGAAATCAAACGCGGCTCGAAAGCACTGCAGCGGGCCGCTGTTGGCGTCTTGCACAACGCCGGTGGCGCCGAAGTTCAAGAGGTCGGTTAACGGGAAGAACACGGCGGCGGCTTGCACTCGGCTTGATAAGCGATCGATAACATCCGGAACGTCCGGATTGCCCTCGTCTGCCGACATGGCGTGCAATAAAGACAGGTGTCCGCCAGACGAGGCCCCTTCAATGCCAATGCGCTGGGGGGTGATGTGGTATGAGTTTGCGTTAAAGCGAATAAATCGCACCGCACGCGCGATATCCGCCATCTGTTCGAGAATGGTGAATTTGGGTTCTCCAGCTACCACGACGCGAAACACGGTATAGCGTCGTCGAAGAAGTTCGTCAAAGTTGCGTGGATCATCGTGGGCCTTGTGCCAGCCGCCATTGGCCAAATGAACAATAGCCGCCCCGTTCTGTTGGGCTGGAATAAAGACATCCATCGTCAGTGCCAAGTCTGACTTTCGTCCGTAAATTACGTCACTGAGCACTTTCGGGGCGGGCTCTTTCATGGCGCAAAAGGTGCCAGACCCTCATCCAAAACTCAAGAGCGATGTTAAATGAAACATATCAGATTGTGCCTGTCCTTGACACTCCTCTCAAAATCCGATATTCACTCTTTCATGATATTTTATCGCGCGCCTGACGGAGTGACCGGGGATGTCATTCCTTTTTTTCACGAAGGTCAGTTTCACCTCTTTTACCTGCGCGGTTTGCGCGGTGAAGCCGCCAAGAACCAGGGCATGCCGTGGCGCCGGGTCGTCACCGATGATTTCCTGAAATTTTCCGATGACATCGAAGTCCTCGCCCCCGGCGCACTCGATGAACCCGATTACTTTAATTACACCGGCTGTGTAATCCAAAAAGAGAACACCTTCCATATCTTCTATACCGGTCATAATGACAACCAAAAGGCAAAGGGTCTGCCAGGTGAAGTCATTATGCATGCCGCCAGCCCCGATTTGCGGCATTGGGCTAAGGATCAACGCGTCGTACTCGAAGCGCCCGCTGGTTACGAACGCCATGACTGGCGAGATCCCTTCGTTTTTTTCAACGAGGAAGCCGGCGAATATTGGATGCTTTTCGCCGCCCGCCGCGAGCAGGGATCCAAATGGATCCGGGGCTGTGTCGCCCTCGCCGTCAGCCGGGATCTGGTCAATTGGGAAATGTGCGATCCCTTTTGGGCGCCTGAACTATATTTCACCCACGAATGCCCCGATCTCTTTCGCTGGGGCGACTGGTGGTACCTGGTCTATTCCACTTTCAGCGAGCGGTTTGTGACCCATTACCGCATGAGCCGCACGCTGCAAGGGCCCTGGCTGGCCCCGCCGGACGACGCGTTCGACACCCATTCCTGGTATGCCGCCAAAACCGCCAGCGATGGTCATCACCGCTTCGCCTTCGGCTGGCTGGCGACCCGGGGTGACAAGGATTCCGGATATGGCGAATGGGGCGGGGACCTGGTCGTTCATGAAATCAAACAACGCCCCGATGGCACTCTCGGCGCCTTCCCGCCGTCGAGTCTCTCCGAACCGTTCAAACATCGGATCCCAATCCAACCCCAGCCGATAATCGGTGACTGGCAAGTTTCCGACATCCTCGCTTGCGGCGGAACCCCGGGTCACAACGCGGTGCTCTTGTTGGGAGAGATGCCACCCACCTGTCTTTTGGAAACCGAACTCGTTTTCGATGGGCAGGCTGTCGCCGGAGGAATTCTCCTGCGCGCGGACACTGATCTCAACCAGTATTATCTGATTCGCATCGAACCCCACCGCCAGCGGATCGTGCTGGCCCGCTGGCCGCGGTTGAATTGCGATGCACCCTTTGCTCTCACGCCCCCCTTCCTGGTGGAGCGCCCCCTCCGGATCGAACCCGGAAAACCGATCCCCCTCCACCTTTTTGTCGACTCGACCGCCCTGGTCGTTTATGCCGGCGACGGCGTCGCGCTCTCCACCCGTCTGTGCGATTTCAAAACCGGCCAATGGGGCCTGACCGCCATCGAAGGCCGGGTTGAATTCCGACAGCCCACGCTGCGGAGTGTTTAATCTCATTACAGGAGACGCGCATGCGCCTGTTATTTCTCGATCTCGACACCCTGCGCCCGGATCATCTGGGCTGTTATGGTTACACCCGCGCCACCAGTCCGAATATCGACCGCATCGCGGGCGAAGGAATGCGTTTCGATGAGTATTATTGCTCCGACGCGCCCTGCCTCCCCAGCCGCGCAGCCCTGATCACCGGCCAGCATGGCATCCATACCGGTGTCATTAATCACGGCGGACGGTGCGCCGATCTGCGCCCGGAAGGCGCCTCCCGCGGTTTTACCGATCGCCTTCGCAACGGCTCACTCTGGGGCCAATTGTGGCGCCACGATATTCATACTGCTTCGATTTCCTCCTTCGGTGGACGACATTCCGCCTGGTGGTTTCATGCCGGTCTGAACGAAGTGCATGATATCGGTTGGGGCGGAGGAGAATCAGCCGAACAGGTCACCCCGATTGCGTTGGATTGGATTCGACGCAATGCGCGCCGCGATAACTGGTGCCTGCATGTCAATTACTGGGATCCGCACACGCCCTACCGCGTCCCCGCTGAATTCGGCAACCCTTTTGCCGATGCCCCTCTTCCGCAATGGATCACTCCGGCTGTCCTCGCCGACTGGAAAAACCAACCCGGCGGCCACTCCGCCTGGGATTTCGGCATGTGGAAAGGCGGAGCGCATCCCAAATATCCGCGTCAGCCGGACACGATTTTGGATCTGGCCGGGGTTCGCAGCATGATCGATGGATACGATATCGGCATCCGTTACATGGACGATCACATCGGACACCTGCTCAATGCGCTGGCTGCTGAGGGCGTTTTAGACGATCTGGCCATCATCGTCACCTCCGACCACGGCGAAAATTTAGGGGAATTGAACTGTTGCGCCGAACACGGCACCTCCGACCGCGTCACCCACCGGATCCCCATGATCTTCCGCTGGCCGGGCCGAATCAAACCCGGCGGGGTGGACTCCGGTCTCCATTACAACCTCGATCTCGCCCCCACCCTCGCGGACCTGCTGGAATACGAACCCGCGAAACACTGGGATGGGCGCAGTTACGCGCGCTCGATAACCGAAGGCATCGATACCGGTCGCGACGCCTTGATCCTCAGCCAATGCAGTCATGGTTGTCAGCGCTCCGTGCGTTGGGGTGATTGGATCTATATCCGGACCTATCACGATTTCTACCATCTCTACCCGCCGGAAATGCTGTTCAATATCCGGCAGGATCCCCATGAACAACACGATCTCGCCCTCCAACGCCCCGACCTTTGCGCCAGCGCCGCACACCGTTACCTCGACTGGCATGACACCATGATGTCTACGATGGGCGACGATACCGATCCGCTCTGGACCGTGATGAAGGAAGGCGGTCCCTTCCATTCACGCGGATTCCTGCCGGATTATTGCAAGCGCCTCGAAGCCACCGGGCGCGGCTGGGCCGTCCCGGAATTGAAGCGACGACATCCGAGTGAATTTGCATAAAGTGGCGAACGTTCGTAAACCAGCGCGGGATGGCGGGAAGGTAAGGCGAGCTCAATAAAATGGATTTATTTGTCTCCGACCTGTCAAAAAATGAGTTCCGTGTCGCTTTTTTCTAGCTGTTATTTGCAAACTTTGCTAAAAACGAATCGTCATCGATATTAAATGGGCGCACGCGATTCTTAATAGTGTTCGAAATGCGAATGAGGCGGGATGGAGTTAGCTTTCAAAAACAATGAGTTGCCCGTGCTGATGGTCTATGACATGGACAGCACCTGGGCTTCCCATGAAATCGCCGAAACGGTCGGCGAGACCTGCCGCCTGATCGCCGCCTTGCGCCGGATCGGCCATTCCGTTGTGCCCCTGCCTGTGACCGATGCCAACCTCGCCGCCCAACTCGAACGCTATGATCCCGCCAAATACATCGTCTTCAACTGGTGCGAAGGTTTTCCCGGTGTGGATCACAGCGACGATGAAGTCGCCCAGACATTTGAATCGCTTCGCTATACCTACACCGGAGCCTCCGGAGAAGTGCTCGCGCTCAGCCGAGACAAGCGCAAGGTGAAGGAACTACTCTGCGCCCATAATCTTCCCACCCCGGCCTGGCAAATCGTGCCCGTTACGAAACAACCGGACTGGTCCATTTTCCCCGCGATCGTCAAACCCGCCGATGAGCATTGCAGTCTGGGCGTGACCTCCAAATCGGTCGTTCTGACTCCAGCCGAATTAAAGGAACAGGTCGAAGCCGTTCACCAACGCTTCCATCAGGCCGCGCTGATCGAGGAGTTCATCGACGGACGCGAATTTCATGTGACCCTCTGGGGGAACGGAACGATCGAAATGCTCCCGCCGGCGGAAATGGATTTCTCCGATTGCAAGGAGATCCAGGAACGCCTCTGTTCCTACGACAGCAAATTCATCCCGTCCTCCGACAGCTATCAACGCATTCAATCCCTGATCCCCGCGCCGCTCGATGCGGACCAGATGAAAACCCTCGAACAGGTTTGCGCCGCGGGCTTCCGGGCCATCGGTTGTCGCGATTATGCGCGGCTCGATCTGCGTTTACGCGACGGAATTTTTAACATTCTCGACATCAACCCCAACTCCGATATTTCAAAGGATGCCAGTTTCGGTTGCGCCGCCAAGGTGGCCGGCTATTCCTACGGCGCCATGGGAAGTCGCATCGTCCAACTCGCAGCCCACCGTCATCCCGTTTTTGGCCTCTCGTAATTATTCTCCGAAAGCGGTGAATCTCATGAACTCCCTCTTCGATCTTTCCGGCCGGGTTGTCGTAGTGGCCGGCGGCGCCGGTTATCTGGCCTCGGTCTCCTGCCGGGCTTTGGCCCAACACGGCGCCACGGTGGTGATCGCCGACCTGAATGCCGAACGCCTGGCGACCGTGGTCGAATCCATTCGAAGCGAAATCCCGGGGGCCCGGGTCAAAGGGGTCCGGTTCGACGCCGGCGAGGAAGCCTCCATTCGCGCGCTCACGGACAGCACCCTTCAAGACTACGGCCGGCTGGATGGTTGGGTGGTCGCCACCTTTTTCAGCATCGGGAAACGGGTGGAGGATCTGACCGCCGAAGAGTTCGACAAAGCCAATCATTTGAATATCACGTCCACTTTCCTGATGGCCCGGATGGCGGCCGATGCCATGACAGCCGGGGGCAGCGTGGTGTTATTCGGTTCCATGTATGGCCTGGTATCTCCGGTTCCACAGGTGTACCAGCCTCCGATGATCCCGAATCCCATCGAATATGGCGCCAACAAGGCCGGCATTATTCAGATGGCCCGGTATTTGGCGGCCCATTATGGCCCGCGCAATATCCGGGTTAACGCCGTGGCGCCAGGACCTTTCCCCACCCCTCAGATTGAGGAAGCGAATCCCGCCTTCATTTCGCGACTGGCGGAACGGACCATGCTCGGCCGGATTGGCCGGCAGGATGAACTCGCCGGAACTGTGGTCTATCTTTTGTCGGATGCCTCCAGTTACGTGACCGGTCACTGCCTTCGCGTCGACGGCGGTTGGACCGCCTGGTAAAGACACTGGTACAGCGACCGGATCCACGCCTGTCCCTATTCCACGGCATTTACCCACCCCCCGCTACGCGGACCCCTCCGCTGGAGGGGATCAATTTTCGCTAGGTCTCCTTGGTAGGGGTGATCGAATTTCGCTGGGTCCCCTCCAGCGGAGGGGTGGCCGGAGGCCGGGGTGGGTTGCCCTGGAGTCCCTCCCTCTGTGGAGGCGGACGATGGCCGCCCGTCCCCATTTCCCCACAAAAAAACGTGCTAACTTTTTTCAAATCGGATAAAGTCCGACCTTCTTTGCGGAAATCGAAAGCTTTGTACTTATTAAGGAATGGAACCCATGAATACAAAACCGGTTTATGGCAATTGGTTCAACGACGCGCGCTTTGGTCTCTTCGTCCATTGGGGCCCTTATTCAGTCTATGGCCGGGGGGAACAATCTCTCAATCGTGAATATCTCGATCAAAACGAGTATATCCAAACCGCCTGCGCCTGGAATCCCGAACATTACGATCCCGCCGTCTGGGCCGCCACCGCCAAACGCGCGGGCATGAAGTACGCCGTACTTACCACCCGCCATCACGACGGCTACTGCCTCTGGGATACCCGGACCACCGATTATTCCAGCATGGCCCAGGCCCCCAAAAAGGACTTCGTTCGTCCTTTTGTCGAGGCCTGCCGCAAGGAAGGCCTCAAGGTCGGGCTCTATTATTCCTTGCTCGATTTCCGGCTTCCGGGTTGGCTCCTCGGTCCTGAAAAAGATCCGGCCGGTTGGAAAATCGCCAAGCAATATGTTTACGACCAGATCCGCGAAATCCTCACTCAATACGGCGAAATCGATATCCTTTGGTTCGACGGGCTCTGGCCCCGTTCCCCCGCCGATCTCGACAGCCGCGGACTCATGGCCCTGATTCGCTCCCTGCAACCCCGCATCCTCGTTAATGATCGTCTCGAATGGCCCCAATATTCCTGGTTCTGGCAATTCGAAAACTGGCGCCAACGTTATACCGGCGACTATATCGGCGATTTCGGCACCCCCGAACAGGGAATTTATGCCGACCCGGATTTTTTATGGGAATCCTGCCAGACCAGCGTTTCGCGCCTCTGGGGCTATACGCGCGGCGAACAATGGCGGTCCCCGGCCGAGTTGCTGCTCACGCTCGTCAAATGCGCTTCGCTCGGCGGCAATTTCCTCCTCAATGTCGGCCCCCAACCGGATGGACAGTTCCCGCCTGAATTCACCGAACGCGCCATCGCTCTCGGCGATTGGTTGAAGGTTCATGGGGAAGCCATCTATGGCACGGAACGCGGAGATGTGACGGAATTCATCACCTATGGGATCCAGACGGTCAAAGGCAATAACCTCAACCTGATCATCCGTTTCTGGGATGGCCGCCCCACCCTGCGTCTCGTCGGTCTCAAATCAAAAGTCAAACGGGCGGTTCTGGTGACCACCGGCCAGGAATTAAGCGTCAAACAGGACGACCACGCCCTGGTTCTATCCGGTCTCCCACCGGAAAGACCCACCGCGCTCTTCCCCGTCATCCGCTTGGAATGCGAAACAAAACCCGAACCCAATGAATGGGGACAATGCCGAACGTGGTCCCAAAATAACCTCGAGTTGTTTGCCGAGTGGGCCCGCACCCGCGGTTCTTCGGTCTGGGCCGATGGTAAACCGCGTTAGGCCAATAGAGCTAAAACGATTCCGATTGACACCGACCCCTGATTTTATTAATGAGTGAGCGCTTACTTATCGGAAGAGAAGATACCCATGTCACGCCCGGCGCTCATTCAGGACGAAACGATTCTCGCAGCGGCCCGCACCGTTTTTTTGCGGCACGGCTATGCGGCTCCGTCTGCCTTGATCGCCCGCCAGGCCGGCGTCTCTGAAGGCCTGGTGTTCAAACGCTTCCGCACCAAACACGCCCTCTTTCTCGCCGCCCTGCAATCGGAATCCGGAGATTCCCCCTGGGTCGAGCGCCTGATGCTCTCCGTCGGTTCCGGGAATATCCGCAAAAACCTTGAATTCGCCGGGCGCCATCTCCTGCGCCGACACCTGCTCCTGCTCCCCCGCATCATGATGATCCGTTCGAGTGGCATCACGTTTCAAAATCCCAGCCCGCGCGGCGTCCCTCCTCCTCCGGTGGAACACATGCGCCGGCTTGCCGATTATTTCCGGGCCGAAATCAAATGCGGGCGACTCGTCATGAAAAAGCCCGAAACTCAGGCTCAGGCCTTCGTGGGCGCTCTGGCCCACTACGCCTTCTGCCAACACGTCTTCGGCTATCGATCCGGTCCGCCCGATGTCTATGTCCGCGAAATCGTCACCGGCCTCGTTAACGCCGCCACCCCAACCCTCCCTGCCCGACCCCCGAAAACGCCATGAAACAAAATCAACACCCCTTATTGACAACCGCCCGGCTTAAATATTGGATTCCTGGAGGAGTGGCCCTTCTCCTTCTGGCGTTCTGCGGATGCGCCCGGATAGCGCT
>Ga0073936_10009471_pt1 | contig 12105 bp, 8 predicted proteins | sample AliMusrvi5mmetaG_FD_87041 | JGI IMG/M metagenome (GOLD analysis project Ga0073936, IMG submission 87041) | Freshwater lake bacterial and archeal communities from Alinen Mustajarvi, Finland, to study Microbial Dark Matter (Phase II) - Alinen... | ecosystem: Environmental > Aquatic > Freshwater >... | reverse complement strand
TTGGGGGAAAGGGGGTGGTGTGTTCGGCTACTATCAAAAGTCTCCTAAACTTAAAAATATCATCCTATTTTTAGCTCACAATGTCATAAAAAAGTTTTGTACTTTTGTTTGCGACTTTTGGGATTTACTTGATTTTAGAATTCTGATTTTTGATTTTTGATTTTGTTCAGAGTTCAAGGATTGAATAAATTGGACGCCTTTAATTTTTGCAGCCTTTCGTTATTTTTAATAGTTTTTTTATAATCATGAATTTTTCTTCCTGTTGTTTTGATTGTTTAATTTCCTTATCAATATCTATTTTCTTAAATCCTTCATTCAGGCGCTTCTCCTCATCGGGGCATTCCACTATAATTGTGTCAGGGAAATTTCCCTGTTCTGAGGTAATATAAATTCTATCGCCCTTTGCCATTGCATCAGCATAAAGCAAAGCAGTTCCTTCTTTTTTAAGCAGTATTACCGGTGGATCCTTTATTTTGTATAAAGGTTCTTTTTTGCCGTTGTTTATTTTCGTTCCTGTTCTTTTGAATTTTTTATTTGCCCACTTTGAGGCTGTTCGTAAATTGATATTTGCAATTACCGTTAATGTTAAGGGATGATGATGGTTATGATACATCATAATTGTGAATGCCTTTAACTGAGTGGATTTTGCCCATGACAATTTTTTTATATTTTTTGAAACCAAACAGAAGATGCAGTTAACCAGTAATATGAATTTCGAAGTGTTCGCGTTTAGGGTGCTACTAATCTCCTCTTTTGATTGCAAGGCATGTTTATTCACCCGGTAAAGATACTGTATTTAAATAATATAGAACAGGTAAAAATTCAAAAGGCATTTTTTCCGACAAGATTTTCCAATATGACGTTTTAAAAAAACTTAAAATAAGTGGTGACTTTTTACAAAATATCCGACAGAAACTCTCTGCCCATATAGCTTTTGGTATGCTCAAAGAAAAAATGAAAAAAACCTGAAATAAACCGGAAAATGAATTATGCGATTGTTACCTTTACATTCAAATCTTAATAATTAAAACTATGACAATAAATGAAAGTTTAGAAGAAAGCGAAAGAAATGGTATCGTACCTATTATCATGACAATAGTGTCGCAAAATGACATCACCCGGCATCCGAAAGTGGTGATTAAGTATCCTTTGGGTGATCACCCAAACATCATTATCAAGGCCCAGGCCATACATGATGCAATGAAAACGAGTCCCTGGACATCCGGAATAACTGGGATAGTCACAAAACTTGCATCATTTCAAACAGACATCGCAACTTACACCTCGCTTGAAGCCAATGCAAAACGCGTAAGTGGCGGTGTTGGCGCCCGCGATACTTTTTCATCAACATTCATCACCGAAACCTCAGAGGATCTTAGGGTCATTGTACAAGGTGTTGTAAACCTGAACAAAACCAGCGCTATTGATATAGCAAAATCCTGCGATATGGAGATACAGGGTGCCGGTGGAAGATCGCCTTTTAAATGGACAGTTACACATGGGAAACTAAGTGGCTCAGTGGATCTGTCTGCTGATATCAGTGAATACAACACCAGGAGGTATTGTTCACAGTGGCAACGAACTAAAGATGCAAGCGATCCTGCTTCATGGTATTTATTAGAAAATGAAATTTTACCAACTTTGCAAGCCAAAACAACTGTGTTTGACCTTAGGGTAAAAGATACAGTTTCGTTCAGATTCAGACTTATTTTATCCGATGGTCCAACTGAGTGGAGCGATGTGATCCAAATTATTATTATCTGATTCAACCTGTAAAAATCAACCGTAAAAAATTGGGTTGATCATTCAACAAATTCCAGGAAAAAAGTTAAAGAAATTGCTTTTTCCTGGATTTTTGTTTTTTATACCTGCAAGCCTGTATTTTTATAAAAGACACTGGTTACCTGATTTTTATCAACAATAGCAATTATTGTGACGGTAATTGCTAATACCGTCACAATATTAGCAATTATTGTGACGATAATCGCTAATACCGTCACACTATTAGCAATTATTGAGACGGTAATTGCTAATACCGTCACACTATTAGCAATTATTGAGACGGTAATTGCTAATACCGTCACATTATTAGCAATTATTGAGACGGTAATTGCTAATACCGTCACACTATTAGCAATTATTGAGACGGTAATTGCTAATACCGTCACACTATTAGCAATTATTGAGACGGTAATTGCTAATACCCTCTCACTATTAGCAATTAATGTGACGGCAATTGCTAATACCGTCACATTATTAGCAATTATTGAGACAGTAATTGCTACTCAGGGGAATTCGATCGAAATTAATCACTCTGGATGTTGAATGTGAGCAAGTTGTGGTATTCGCTTATAAACAGTGTTTTTCCAAAATTTCTAAATTGAGCGCACTCCGATAAGTCTTTTTCCTGCCGAAAAGGCTCAAAGACTCGAAGTTTCGCAAAAAAGTTATAATTGCTTTTCAATACTTTGCGCATCTTGGTGTCTTGCTGACTTAGCGGCAATTTTATTTTTTATTACTTTTCGGAGCAGACTCTAAATTTAAAATTGAATTCTTTTTGAAAAGTCATTTTTTTGTCACGAAAGCAGTAAAGAAAGCAAAGAGATTTTTTTTGGAGTTTTATAAGGGCAGCACTTCAATTATTTTATTGAAAACTGTGTCAACACTGATTGATTGCATACACACATTGTTTTTGCACGGTGAAAATCTATAATTATACGGATTCACGCAAGGGCTGCAACTGATATTTGATTCAATGCAAAAAACATTCTCGCCCAAAGGTCCATACAGCCGTGGTGTTTCGGGGCCAAACAATACAATATCCTTTATCTCTGTCATTGATGCAAAATGACCGGGGCCGCTATCGTTTGTTACAAGCACATCGCTGATGGAATACAATGTGAACAGTTGTTTGATACTTGTTTTCCCTGCTAAGTTTATGACTCTTTGAGAATTTATTTTATTGTAAAATTCCTTTCCGGTAGCTATCTCGTTTTGTCCTCCTGTGATGATTATTGTCAGATGGCTTTTAAAATGGTCAATTAGTTTTTGCGATAGCCCGATGAAATTTGAAAGTTCCCATTTTCTGATGGGGATCAAATCACTTGCATTGGGGTTCAGAATAATTACCGGGAAAAGAATTTTATCATTTAATTCAGCGCTCACAAGGGTTTTGACCTCCTCTGTTTCACCTGCATTTGGAAGATATTTCGGTGTGAGTATTTTTATCCCCTCCAATTTGAGTTTCGGTAACGGAATGTCTGTTTTATCTGAATATAATGAGTCAACCAGCAACAAGTATGCAGTGGCTACGTGAACAAATGGATTGTACTGAATTTTGTGCGTCATCAAATTGCCGCGGTAAGGTTGTTCGCTCAAAAAACAATGGTTACCTACCCGATTTTTAGCTCCTGAACAATAAGTCAGAACAGCAGAAAATCTTGAGAAAAACTCCATATCAATGGCTGTATCAATATTAATTTTCCTGATCCTGATCACACATTTTAAAACATCATAAACAAACGCGAAAAATCCATTATTCCTGATCTCAAAAATGTTTTCATTAGGAATGATTCCAATAATTTCAAGAACTGGTTTGTTCTCTGAAAAAACAAGAAAGAAAACATTGTTTGCGCCTACCGTTTCAATGGCTTTTTCCATGGCAGAATATGCCAACACTGTTGCCCCCTGTTCAATTAACTTGATGAAAATAATCTTACGGGGTTCTGCAGCTCCGTTCTTGTTGAATTTGAAAATTGAAATGCAACTTTTCCAAAAAGTAAGTGCAAATACCATGGGTACTCCAAGCCAATGATCAAGAAGACGGATTTCTTTTGGACTCATTTTTCAAATAGTGCTGACGGACGTTTTTAATTTGATTTTAAATAAAATTCGATATTGAAAAAAAACGAAAAATGATAGTTCTTGTAAATTGCAAAAATAACTTTTTTATTTACAGTATTTCTCAATATTGTTTACTGCCACTTTAGAGCCAAGTTCTTTGGCGCTTAAAAAGTCCTGGCAAGCTTCTTCATTTAAGCCTTTGTTGATGTAGGTAAATCCCCTGTTGTTATAAGCATCGGCATAGTTGTGTTTCAATGCAATTGCTTTAGTATAATCAGCAATTGCATTATCATACAAATTCATATCATTATATGTAATTCCTCTGTTGTAATATGCATCTGCATAATCAGGTTTTATAGCAATGGATTTTGAGTAATCGGCTATTGCTTGATCAAAGAGTTTTTTATTGCCAAAGGCAATCCCTCGGTTGTTATAAGCTTCTGCATTATCATGGTTGGACTTCATTGTTTTTGTGTAATCTGAAATTACCCGGTCGTACAAACCTTTTTTGAGATAAAGAATTTCGAGATTGTTATAGGCTTTTGTGAAATTTGGTTCTATTTCAAGGGCTTTTGCATAATCGGCAATTGCTTTGTCATACAAGTGTTGGTTGTCGTAATCAAATCCACGGTTGTTGTAAGCTTTGGCATAAACAGGATTTAATTCAATGGCTTTGCTGTAGTCGGCAATTGCTTTATCATATAATTCCTGATTGTCAAAAAGAGTCCCACGATTGTTGTATGCAAGAAAGCACTTTGGGTATTTTTTGATAACATCATTCCATAGCGAAGTTGAGTCTCTGAAAACCTGAATGCGCTTATAGCTTACAAATCCGAGGATGGCAATATAGAAAATGAGAAATGCAATAATTATTTTGGTAATTTTTTTTAGTATCAGAATGTCTGATATTTTGTTACTGATTATAAAAAAAATACCAACTCCTGCAAAATAAACATAGTGGTCGTTCATGATGCCAAAGCTGTTTGGAACAAGTTGCAGCAGCATGATGATATTGATAGCAAAGAAAACAATTCCAAACCAGATTTTTTTTTCTTTTATTGCATACCTGAAGAAGAAAAAAATGAAGGCAGCGAAGACTATCAAATAAAGATAAAACAGAGGGGGAACGATGTATTTTCCACCGACAATAGGGTAAGAGTGCACAAGTGATAATTTGTAAGGGACTATCAGTAGAACTATGTATTGAATGAAGCTATAACAGGCATAGATCAGACGTGAGAATATTGGAATGTTAGTTTCCAGATAAGAATTACCCAGAAAATTTCCGGTTGCATATTGTGGCGCTGAAAAAACTTTATAAGCAATTAAAAAAGCAAACACAAAAAAAGGAATTTTGTCTATCCAGAATTTTTGGCTGTTCCATTTTTCATTTTTGAACAAAGAGATTAAAATTAAAGTAAAAGGAATGGTTAGCGCCTGACCCTTTGAAAACATTGCAAGCAATGCGAAAAACAAAGAAAGAAAATAATGCGTAAAGTAATGCTTTTTCCTGTTTAATGAAATGATGTAAAATATTGCACAAGCCAGATAAAATAACACGTATAACACGTCTCTTCTGCCTGCTGCATAAGCCACCGATTCAACCTGCATGGGATGTAAAGCAAATAAAGTAGCAGTGAAAATTGGGACGTAAGGATTCTTTACAAGCAGTGAAAGAAGATAGAACAGCAATACAATATTGCATAGATGGAGTATCAGATTCAACAGGATATTTGGTTTCGGATTTAATCCGAAATAATGATAAACTATTGAATTTGACAATGCCGTTAGGGGTACATACATATTGTGGAATTCAGCCTGGAGAAAGGAATGTTCAATGTTTTGTTTACTGAGTTCGATATTGGGATTGGAAGTAAAATAAACGACATCATCCCAATTATTGAATTTGTTTTTCAAAGCAGGTATATAAAGAAATGTTGTTAAAACAAGCAAAAAGATGAGATACCTGATCTGTTTATTTTGTAGGATATTCAATAGGAAAATTATTTAATAGTTAGCATTTGCAGTGAAAATACAAGAGATAAATTCCAAAACACAGTACCCAAATTCCAATTATCAAATCGCAGCATTGCTGATTTGTATCATTTTTACAATTTACAAAATTAGTAAAATTTGACCAAAGCCGTTTAATCTGACTAAAAAAATTGATCAGAATATTTTTTTGATTATAGAATAGAGATAGTTTGAATTTTGTATTTTTGTAATCAATTTCAGTATAAAAAGTGATTCAATGAAATGTTGGATATGTTTAATAGTACTTGTATCTGGCCTTATGACAACGTCATTAAAGAGCCAAAATTTCAACAGACCTGTCCCTCCTGGATACCTGCACCCTTATGAGTTTAAACAATATGATACTACAGATTATGGTTATTATCTGACAACCCCTTTTACAACATACAAATTTCCGGTTGACTCTGCTTTGACAAGAGGATTGTTGTTAGATAAAGATGGATTTATAGTATGGTTTTGGACAAAATCAGAACCAGGAATGATCTATGATTTTCAATATCACCCACAGAATAAAATGTTCAGTTGTTTTTGCCCGAATTATTTTTTGTTGTTGGATTCATCTTTTAAAATAAACCACTATTTCGATAACTATGAAGGGCTGCGTATTGACATGCATGAATTTCAGATTTTAAGAAATGGAAATGCTGCATTTTTTATGTTTAGAGATACCCTGATAAAAATTCCTGCTTGGGCAAAAGATAGTGTAATAGGAAGCGACAGTGCCAAGATAAAAAATTTTTATATTATAGAGTTTGACAATGAAAATAATCTGATTTTTAACTGGAATTTACTTAAAAATGTACCTATTGAAATGACTTATGCTAAATGGAGGAATATTCTCCCATTTGATTACGCTCATCCCAATGCAATTTCAGAAGACAGTGATGGTAATCTTTTAGTGTCTTTTTGTAATCTGAATGCTGTGTATAAAATTGATCATAAAACAGGGAAAGTGTTGTGGCGATTGGGCGGAAAAAAAAGTTCTTTTGTTTTTACAAATGATAATGGTTTTAGCGCTCAACATGACATCAGGTGTTTGGCTGACGGAACTTATTCGCTTTATGATAATACTGATTGTGCAACTCAGGAAACGAGGGCACTAATATATTCACTCGACACCTTGAAATGGACTGCTACAAAAGTTTGGGAATACAGATCCACTCCTGAATTTTATGCACCAATTGCAGGAAATCATCAGGTGACGGACAATCATAATCACCTTATTAATTATGGCTTTGAAAGAAGGCCTTATCCGACCATGGATTTCATTGATAATAATTGCAAAAAAATATCACAGATATTTTTTGCAGATTCGGTGAAAAGTTATCGTTCGTATATTTATAAACTTCCGTTTACATTACCACGACCGAAAATAATCGGTAACAATTATAAAGATTCAATAGTGCTTACAGCGCCTTCAGGGTACCAAAGATATTTATGGTCAACGGGGGGGACTTCCGAAAGTATTACAGTTAAGAAAGCAGGGGTTTACCAGGTATGGGTGAATTATGGAATTGGGATGTTAGGGTCAAAACCATTTTTTTACAATAAAAGCCCAAAAACTAAGAAGTAGCTTGTTCTTTAATAAAAAGCCAATAGTAAAGTTGTTTCTCCTCAACTTTTAAGGTTAATTTCATTTATACCTTGAATTTTTTAATAATTTTGCCTCACAATTGAAGAGGAATATTTTAAGTATTATGAATTAAATTAAACAGTAATGCCAATTATTCACTTCCATGAAGTCTATAGATATTTTAACGATATTATTTGAAAAAGCCCCAGGTTAAAAAAGGATATTACTACCACTTATTGGATATCTACAGGCAGTCACCTGTTCATATTCCTTTGCTAAATTCCTTGATGAGATTAACCTTGGTTTCTAAATCATCTCATAGTATCAGGATTATTAAAAACAAATATGAAAACTACGATTCAGAAATTCTTAATTGGTTTGACAAGCATACTGTGTTTTTTGGATTTGGTTTTTTTCGTTCAGGAACGACTTTTTTAGCCGATTTCCTGAATAAAAACCTTCCTGATGCCATTGTTCAACATGAGCCAAATTTAAGTGATTATCTTTATTACACTAAGACTTTTCAAAATTATGAAGAAACAATCAGTTACATTAAAGAATATAGGCTAAAAGAGATTTACAACAGGATGTGTAATTTCCCTATAAAAGTTTATGGAGAGATCAATCCATTTTTACGAAGACATTGCGCATATTTAAAACAGTTTTGCCCACAAGCAAAGCAATTCCACCTTGTCAGGGATGGCCGTGATGTGGTGCGCTCATTAATGACACGGAATTTTTTTGGTCCCAATCATTTCTGGACGTCGTTGATTAAACCTCCTCCGGGCGATGAAATTCTGGAGTATTGGAAGGAATTTTCGCGTTTCGAAAAAATATGCTGGCTATGGAAATCAGATAATGAATACCTGCACGCGAATGTTCCGCATCTTATTCATTTCGAAAAATTGGTTTCTGATTATGATTACTTTAAAACAAAGTTGATGGATTTTCTGGAAATTGGAAATATTGATTTTGAAACATGGGGTAAAGACATTGGAAATGTGATGAATCAATCTCCAGATCATAGTTTTCCATTATACAAAGATTGGGAAGATAACGAAAAAAAGATTTTTGAAAGAATATGTGGAGAAGAAATGAGTAAACTGGGTTATTGAAACAATGTTTTAAAATTATTTTAATAAGCTATTTACTTAATAAAATCAAGGATGACAAGACTTAAAGAAACTAACAAATCAGAAAAAACTATAAAGAACTCAGTTTCTGCACTGCCTATTCAAAGATTCTCAAAAGGGTGGATTACAAAATTGGGGATTAAAAACTGCTTAGCGATTTTTATTGCAATATTCTCCTTTGCTTTGTACATGCAAAGCATTTCCTATAGCTACACAGAGGATGATTCTTTGGTGACAACCGACAATAGTTTGGTGAAAAAAGGGATCAGCGCTATACCTTTACTTCTTCGAACTGATCAGGGGTTTGGTTTAAATGATGAGGGTGCAAGAACACTTACATATCGCCCATTTCCATTGGTTTTCCATGCAATACAATGGCAGGTTTTTCCTGACAATCCTCATTTCTTCCACTTTATTAATGTGTTGCTTTATTCACTTACCTGTTGGCTTTTGTTTATCTTGCTTTGCAAATTATTTGAGAACCGGTCAAGAGAAGGAATAATACAGGGTAACTCGAATCTCATTTTACCTTTTATCAGTGTGTTGATATACGCTGCACATCCTATACACACGGAAGTTGTAGATAGCATTAAAAGCCAGGATGAGCTTTTGTGTTTACTGTTTTCAATTCTTTCCGTATTGTTATTCATTAAAGAATCAGAAAAAAGATCTTTACTAAAAATCTTATTGGCAGTTATCTTCTTTGTACTTTCATTGTTTTCGAAAGAGTCAGGAATTTCCTTCTTGCTAATCATCCCATTAATTCTGTTTGTGTTTACGAATACAGGGTTGAAAAAAATATTAATTCTCACATTGATACTCGCTCTTGTTTCGATAGCTTTTCTTGTTATTCACAATAAGGTTTTGGAAACAGTTACTCAAAGCAGGATTAGTGTTTTGCATTCACCATATTTTAATTCGCTGGTTGCTGCACCTGATTTTATCACGCAAAAGTCAACAGCATTCTTTATTCTGCTGCAATATGTATCCCTTTTGATTTATCCATATAAGATGGCTTTTGATTTTTCAATTGCACAGATTCCGCTTCATCATTTGTCAAATCCTTCAGTAATTATTGGAATATTGATTTATTTGATAATGGGAATTTATGCAGTTATTAAAATAAGAAAAAAGGATATTGTTGCATTTGCAATCTTATTTTACCTGATAACTCTTGCTCCGGTATCGAATATATTCATGTTGATCAATTGCACCATGGCAGATCGCTTTCTTTTTACTCCATCTTTTGGATATTGCTTATTACTCTCATTTCTATTAATAAAAATTACACGTACTGACATTGGCAAAATAAAAATTGCTTCAGTGGGTCAAATGATAAAAATGAATTATTTGTTGTTCGGAATTGTATTTTTTATTACAGGAATTTATTCTTATCGCACCATAGCTAGAAACCCTGATTGGAAGGATAATGTGACACTGTTTAGTCATGATGTAAAAGTGTCTTCAAATAGTTCAAGAACGCATTATTGTTATGGAGGAATGTTGCTTTATGATCTTTTGTTGAATGAGAAAAATAAAGACAAACAAATTGAACTGATCAACAAAGCCAAATTCGAGTTGTCAAAAGCTATTGAAATTTATCCCGATTTACCGCCAATTGCCTATGCTCGTCTTGGAGCTGCATTTGCGGATTTGAATGATGTCAATTCAGCAATAAATAATTATGAGATCTCAATTAGAAAGTCAACTTCTATATTACCCTCTTTTGTTTATTGTGATTTAGGATATGCATACTCCCTCACAGGTCAAAATGAAAAAGCTTTAAATGTTCTCGACACATCAATTAAATATTATCCAACATACACGGATGCGTATATCAGGAAAGGATATGCTTATTTGAAAGAAGGAAAATTCGAGGAAGTTATTGCTGTTAGTGATAAACTGACATTACTTGATTCGAAAAATGTATTTGGTTACCTTAACAAGGGTTGTGCTTATTTAAACCTTAAGCAATATGATAAAGCAATCGAAAATCTTAAAATTGGAGTGAAACTTGATTCAACAAATGTTGATTGCTTGCATTTTCTCGCATCTGCTTACCAGGATATTGGGGACACTGTCAATGCGAAGCTGTTATTAACAAAAGTTCATTAAACCAAAGTCTTTCAGTTATCTATTTTTGAAGTTACTCCGATTTAATTCCACGAAGACACATAGCGGAAAGCGTCTTCGCGGAATTTTTATAGAGAATTTTTTGCAGTAATAATTTTTGTAGAGCATTAGCTTAGTCCACACTTTTTCTTTTAGTTTTTCACAATTTTTGAAATTGCAGAATAAGTATCGGATTTGAATTCAATGAAATACACTCCATTGACCAATGTGGATAAATCCAGATTAAAAGATTTAAGTTCCAGTTGATCGTGGCTGATGGTTTTCGTGAACACTTTACTTCCCAAAATATTGTAAACCGTTACAGTGGCATTCTCAGGGATCGTGTTATTGATCACTGCATATACCTGGGAAGTAAACGGATTAGGATAGTAAGTAATATCCAATTGTGAAGCATTTTTAGCGCAATTAACTGCAACAGGGCTGAAAGTTTCGGATATTCCGTTGTAATCGGTTTGCTTCAACCGATAATAAGATATACCACTAAGAGGATAATTATCCCTGGCGGTGTAATTCAGAATACTGTTACTGTTACCTGCTCCGGCCACTTTGCTGACAAAATTCCAGTTGTAGGCATCAGCGCTGTTTTCAATGGTAAAGTAATCATTATTGGTTTCAGTTGCAGTTGACCAGTTCAGATCAACATTGTTGTCAGTACATTTTGCATCAAAACTGAGCAATTGAACTGGCAAAGAGCTGCTTGTTTTGTTGAAATGCAATTTGAAACGACTGTTGAATGTTCCGGAGTTTGAACTGAATGAGTATGTATTATTTGAAGACAGATTCTGAGTTGTATTAAGTGTAACGTCTTCAAGATAAACAGTTGTGCTTGGGTCAAACTGAGCTATATTTGTTGCTGTTATTTTGAAATTACCCGATACATAAGTAACAAAGCCTACAGGTATCACTCTTTCAACTCCTGTTACCAACACCGGTTGCCCGTTCACAGCACACTGTATACTATTAGTTGTATATGAATACAATTGTGGATAAGTAAGGTCGTCTGAGAGCATTTTTTGTGAATCATAACTTTCGTACCCTCCCAAAGCAGCAGGATAGAATGTAACAACAGATTCATCAATCATAGAATCTCTTGAAACCTGCATACGGAACAGGTTCGGTGGATCAGTAAGTTTATAAGAACTCTGTGAACTATGAATTCTTATGGCATTTGTAAATTGTACACTTCCGGTAGTATTTCCAGAGGCAACACGTACCCAGAAAGCCTGCATAGCAGGAATGTACTGTCCGCCGCCATTTACACCTACACCATTGCCCATCGAATTCCAGGTTGCATAGGTACCGGGAACCTTGTACTGAATTGTTGGCTCCAGGTTGGTTTGTGTTAAACCTGACATTGGTGAGTTTTGACTTCCCCAGTTAATTGCAGAA
>Ga0073936_10009470_pt1 | contig 12107 bp, 9 predicted proteins | sample AliMusrvi5mmetaG_FD_87041 | JGI IMG/M metagenome (GOLD analysis project Ga0073936, IMG submission 87041) | Freshwater lake bacterial and archeal communities from Alinen Mustajarvi, Finland, to study Microbial Dark Matter (Phase II) - Alinen... | ecosystem: Environmental > Aquatic > Freshwater >... | reverse complement strand
GGGTATTGCATTCCGCGCATGCCTTCATGGCGGCATGCGTCACCGTGGTGCCCGGTCCAAGCATCAGCACACTTAGTGACGCCACCGGCAGACGAAACACCGTTCGATCCGCGCCGATCCATTTCACACTGGAGTCATCAACTTCCAGGCGGCCGTGTTCCAAGTAAATCGGCGTCCACCGTTCACGGGACGGCGTCAGAGTCTCCAAGGGGGGTCTCTCGAAAATGGGCATCGGTCACTCTTTTGAAGTCGCCGGTTGCTGACAAATCCGGCGTGGCTTAAACTCGCGCGTTTTAAAATTCACGGGCACATCCATGAGCGTATCCGTGCCATCGTCAAACGATGCCACCTCCGACACACAGAAAAATTCCGCTGGATTCCTGCCCGACAAGTCCAATTCCACCATCGCTTCGTCATGGGTCTCCATCACCCCACCCCGGCAAATCGGCGCGGCAGGAATGCAGTTCTTGCGTCCGAACCAGACTCCCCAGCGCGGGTTGTCCAGCGCTTCATGCACCTGCTCTAGCGTTGCACGCGGCCCGGTAAGGATCACGCCAAACTTCGCATCGAGCAAATATTGGCGGGTACTCAGTGTGGCATTATCACACGGGCCGCCACTGGCCTTTCTGGGAATCCACTGTGAGTGGGTCTTTTTGTCGTATCCGCCCCCCGTCGTGTGATAATCCTCCAACCTCCGGATTTCCAACGGATCGCGGCACCCCTCCGGCTGACGCGGAATGGCGAACACGGTCAGCCCAACGGGTTCCAACCGTTTAAGCCAATCCGCCTCGTTGGCGGAGCCTTTGTCAACCCCGAGAGCGGCGCAGATCATGCCTATGATTCCGCTCCGTGTCGGGTGCAAGGCCGTGGTGCGCCGTTGGAACCGGCTGGAAAAGCCCCAGCTTTGCAAAGGCGCATCCAGCATCAAAGCCAGATACGCTTGCTCAGACATGGGCCACCAATACTTTGCATAATTCATCCAAGGATTTGTCAGGAATAGCCACCTCTACGGCTGTTTTTATTCCCCACGTTTTTTTGAGGGCTTCATGGTGCTGCTTCATACACTCAATGGATGTCTCAACCAAACCGTCTTTCGACTTCGCCGGTTTCTCGAAGGCATTGATTAATTGAATCGGTTGGCCTTGGTCTTTAAGGACAGCCAAAACAAACACGGGCGGGGTATTGGCATTCATCGAGTTTTTGCGGGCACCCGGCACGGCAAGCAACGTGGCACGGATGAAAGCATCCACCACTTGCTTTCGCTGTTCCAGGTCGAGAATCTTCAGATGAGCGGGATCAAACAGGAGGTCGAGATTAAGCGCGGCATAGCGGTAGTAGCAGGCGGAATTGAATTCTGCGGTACCCATATTGGCGGCGCCAGCATCATCACCGACCTTTTTGGCATCTTCCACCGCAGTCCAAAAGTCGAGATCGTTGTCGCATTTGTGCGTTGAAAGCGCATGGCTAAACATCCCAGCGCCTTCCAAAGTCACATCGCTGGCGTTCGCCACCATCCGACCAAACACCGCAATATCAGCCGCATCCTTTGGAATACCCTTACCCAGCGTTTTGACGGCAACATCCTTCAGCGCCTTAGCATCCACATCCGACTTTTCCTGTTTCGCTTCATGGATTCCTTTGGCAATCTTCTGGATCTCATCCGGAGAGGAGTAAAGTAGCGTACTGGTGTCCTCCTGCTCGGTCCCGGATTCCACTTCGGTTCCCTTCTTCGCTTTCTTGGCTTTAGGCAGTTCCTTTGACAAAAAAAGATGAAGCACCTCCTCCGCAGTCTTGCGAGCTTCTGCTTCCGGCCATTTAAATTGATTTACGAGTGCCGCAGCCAATTCCGTGGCGGCTTTGCGTGTTCGACTCCCCTTGAACGCGTCGCCATTCAAAGTCTGTGCCATCTCCCGGATGGCGCGTTTCAGGCACTGGCTGGAAATGCGGGCGCGGGTGCAACCCCCAAAAATGGCGGATTTCGGCGCACCGACATCATCGCGGTTGAGACAAGACACCGGGAACGATTGAAGAACATGTAATTCGATCAGCTTCATTTTCTAACCTTTCATTTGAGTTTTTCGTTGCGTTCATCCATTAAAACGGCCAAAGGTGTTTCTATGATTGCGGCCCTCCCCTCGTCGGCAATCCCGGCACCTTGACGTGGGCACCCAATTTCCCCCGCAAAGCTTCGCGCAGGCGCGGCTTTTCGTGGGCATGAAGAGAGAGCAGCTTCTTCCCGGCCTGCTGGTACAGTTTCTTTTTCTCCATCATGCCAATCTGGTAGTCCAGATTGTCCTCCATGCCCCAGTACTCGATATATAAATCGAACTCGGGCAGATAGAAATCCGGGCGAATGGCGTATCCCTTCACAATGCGAAACCGGTTGTCATAGCGGAACTCAACGCCCATGGCCGCAAGCTCTTCGGCGATAATGCGTTCGCCATCCGACTGAACCACTGTACCATTGGCGGCCAGAATGGTCTTGTTCAGTTCCACCTGCATCTCCCAATTCCGACGCTTGAGAAAGACCACGTCAAAACAGGTGTCGCAATAGGTGCGCTGAAAAGCTTTTTGCGAACGGGCGTACTCGTCCGCCGCCACCGGTCTGGAACATCGCCCGCACTTGCGCTTCGCCCCTTGTTCGGCAATACGCATAGCCTCACGAATGGTTTTGCCGGCAGCCTCCACGGAACGCTTCACGTAGTCCTTCTCGGTGGGGTTCCGGTAAAGATCGCGCAAGTCGGGCAAAGTCTTTTCTGCCGCAGGGCCAAACGCCCCCAGCGCCTTGGAGGCATATTGCCGAACTTGGGGGTGCGCATCGGCAAGCAGGGGGCGGAGCAAGTCAACCGACGCGGCGGAGTCCACTATTCCCGCCAGTTTACCCAGCGCCGAAGCGGCCAGCCGCCGCACCAATGGCGACTCGGAGCGGATATATTGGGCGAGTTCAGGGAAAGCGCCCGAATCGGCACTTTCGCCAAGCGCCTTAACATGGGCGGCGAGTTTTCGTTCGTTGTCGGTGTTCATGGCTTCTCATTCATGTGCAATGGAACTTGTTTCGCGTCCGTGTGCCGAGGACGCTTTACAGCGTTCCTTCCTGGGTTGCTATGGGGACAAGCGCCAGCAGACCAAAACCAAACCCCTTGGCGGATCCAATCCCCTTGGCAAAAGTGCCTTGAAACGCCACCGGATCGGTGACAGCCAAAATACCTTCAAATTCGACAGCGTGATGGAACCCGGATTGTTTTCGCTTCTCGACCTGAAACCACTCCCGGCCTTCGGGAATAATGCGCAGTAAATCCTCTTTCACCGCAAAACCGCTTTGCAGGGCTTTTCGCTTGAGCCAATCGGCCTGTTCTTGCGGTGTGCGCAACGGCAAACGCTTGCGGCTCACATTCTCACGCTTCGTCGGATTAGCCCGCAGTTGAAACCGGTAGTGACGATGAGACAGAAACGCCGGAGTGATTTCGAGGGACTGCCAGGCCTCTGGCGCCTCCTGCCAAGCGGCAGGGCGGATTGGTGACAGGGGAGAGACAATAAGAAGCCGAAACGTCTGGTCACGCTCCCGTTTGTCAAGCCGGGTAAGAAAATCGCGCGTCTGACCGTCACGCCCCGGAAAGGCTTTCCAGACCAGTTGATGCCAATCATAGACATCGCGAAGTTGACGACGGGCAGCCGTTTCGTAGTCGAGAAAAGCTTGCGTCAGAAAGCTCATGCCGATACCTCCTCCTTGTCCTTGTCAATCAGGTTTGGATTTATGGCATCATCAGGTTCCGTAGCGCCCCAGAATGCCTTGGCCCAAGCGACTTTGACCAAATCGCCCCACCAAAGCAGATCGGAAAGAAGTTGTGTATAGTTGACCGCCATGCCTTTTGCCTGGGCCGCGCGAACAATCGGAGCAACACGGATGGCGATTTCATCGCGGTCACAAGTAAGCAGGCGTTTGAAACGTCCTTCGAATGAGTTGTTATCCGTTTTGAGCCGCGCCAAAGTGTCGCCAAGACACCCAGTGCCACAGGCTAAGTCTGGATCACAAGCCCAGAGAGCGGCAACGGTTTCGTAGGCTGCCACGCCAATTGCGCCCTTGAACCCGGCAAGCAAAGGCCAGGCATTCGGCTTACGGGCATCACTCAGTACCCCTTTTAAATTGGCAAGCGCACCGCGATCATTCCGATATCGCCGGAGAAAAGCGATGAATGGAGCGGCATTGGTGTGGAGTCTTGTTGTTGTCATTAGTCAATCTCCTCAGTAACGGGTTCATTCGTTTCGGTTTCGACAGGCTTGTAAAAAACATTCAGCCCCAACGAATAGGCTTTTAATTGGCGTGGCGTTTCATGTGGGCAAGCAAGTTCATACGCGTCGCGGGCGGCGCGGGCCAACGCTATTCCCCATTCAGTGGCACCCCAGTTGTCTTTTATCGATTCTGAAGATAAAGGTGCAGGATCCTCCACCAAAGCCAGAAGAAGAGACACTTTTTGCTCGATGACAGTCCAATAATGGGAAGTCGCCTTATTAGACACATTCCTAATTCCGAGTGATTTGCAATAAGTTTTGACTGCATCTTTGACCTGTCGCTCACGGTTTCGTGAAATACGAACCCCTTGCTGATAGATCAACCTGCCCTGACTGTCAAACATCTGCGTCGGCACGGAAAAAACGGACTCAATCAAATCGGCAATACTCGCATTCCCTTCAGCGACGAGTGCACACATCCAAATATCAATATTTTCACCCTGTTCCAAGTTGCTGAATGCAAGAGGGCCACCGATCCCGTCCTTATCAAGAACAGTAATCGCATGTAATTCCCGCCAAATAGCCCGTTCAGTGGAACCACGCATTGGCCGTCTTTCTTTTTTTTCTTTCTTGAAGATAAAAGTGGCCATTGCCTCTCGCCATTCGGGAAAAACCAATCCAGTCCCAAGAACAACCGCTGATTTTGATTCATCCAGAAGCACGAGCCGCGACAAAGGACACAAGCGCCCCAAATAGGTATTTGTCGCATTTGTACTCGCTTCGTGATCATCTTGTTTTGAAGGCATTTTCTGCCATATCGGACAACCCCATTCCTGGCCAATCAACACAATTTGCTCGCGGGTTATCATATTTGCAATAACGGTCCGCAGTAGACTCGTTTTTATTATGATCGTATGTAGCGTGTTACCAACGGTACATGGCGCATGTTTTGCGGTGCCTTTGGGTACTATCAAGTCTGACCAAGAAACTGCGCCAATGATTCCACAAGGCGAAAAGTTTTGGTAAGTAAGAAGCATTAGTGCAAGGTTAGCCTCAGAGAAAATGCGTTGAGATCCCCCGCCATTATCGAAAAGCGTTGACGCATTCCCTGTGGCCAAAGCCATATCGAGTTTGCTGACAAGGTTGTCTTTGGCATCATCAGCAACTCTTACCGATTTGAGCTTTCTTGTTTGCAAAAACCTCTGTCCATCACCAAACAGTTCAAATGCGGGTTTCCAGTTGGCTAAATATTCGGCGGCAGTCTGCGGCAACCGTTCCCAACACTTCTTCCACTCATCCCGATCCTTTGGGCCATCCAGTGCGGATTGTGCAATGCAAATGAGCAGGCGCATAAGGGCGATACGCTCGTGAGGTCGCACGGCCAAATCCCGGATCTGATCGCCTTGCTGAAAAACATCCAGTAGGCTGACCTTGTCCGCCCGACCATCTTTCCAAACAACAGGAATCCAGTTATCAGTCGTAAGATTCATCATCGTCCTCCTCTACGTTCCGCTTCGGGCGTTCAGCCTTGGCTTGCCATTGCGGGATAACTACACCCAAATCGTCCCGATACTTCAGGCCAGTTTCTTCTCCGGTCTGTAACGACAACAGTTTTCCGTCACACAATTTGCATACCAGGATTTCGCCCCGGAAATACTGCCGTATCCATCCCGGTGTCGAACCGATTTGCCCTTTAACAGACCATTTAGGCACTTTCACCAGATTACGGTGGATCGCCTTGGCCGTATCGAAAATAAAGGCTTCCTGCTTGAGTTCGCAGTGTGCGCCGTTGAGTAGTTCCAGTCGAGTGCCTTTTTTTGTATCCCACTCGAAAACCTTGCCTACAATAAGCACGGGGACAGTCGGACTGTTATTCCAGCGGGTCTGAATTCCCTCCTCATCATCCAACGCCAACTGCCAGGGGTTACTGGCGGCAATCGCCCGCGTTCGAAGTTTTTCTTTTCGAGCTTCCAACTTTTCGTGGAGTTGACGCCACGCATTGGGTTCGTTCACCGGAGGGTCGGCATAGGTCGCCTCAAGTAACGGACGAATGTCGGCGGACAGGGTTATTGTTTTACGCTCTCGCCATAAGGCAAAAGTGCGCAGGAGCACATAGGGAGCATAAACCTTCGCGCTGTTGCCGAACGCGGCTTCGATCCCGGTGACGTCGGATGCGCGAAGCTCATCAATATCAAGTGCCGGCATGGCAATCCAGACTTCAGGGACGACGCATCCGGTTGGCCGTTGACGCGGATGCCTCCACAGTCGACCGATCCGCTGGAGCAACATATCGGTCGGTGCAAGGTCGGTAACCAATAAGTCGGCATCAATATCCACGCTCTGTTCGGCGACCTGGGTCGAAACGAGCACGCACCCCTTGGTCGGACGCTTTGCCTGATCGTTTCCCAGTTGTTCAAGCCAGTCATTTTCCAATTCTTCGCGGCGGAATTGCGGAAACCGTGCATGTAACAAGGCAATTTCCGGCCCTCCAACCCGATTCCGACCACACAATTCCAAGTAGGTCGCCTGTGCCTCGTTCACTGTATTGCGAATCCAGAGAACACATTCACCGCGCTCTGCACGCGCCAGAACGGATTCCGTTATTGCGGTACCAAGCATAAAGCTAACGTGGATAGTCTTGGGTGGATCAGGTTTTACCGGGTATTCCTCAATATGACCATCAGCAGCCCCCGAAAGCAGGGGATAGGCGCATGAAACATCCTCAACGGAGTTCTCGGCAACCCCCAACAATTCCCGCCGTCGCGCGTCGATAAGAGTAGCCGACAGGATAATGACGGTCGCGCCCAATTCACGAAGCTGTTTTACAAGACAATCGACCAATGTCCCCGTATAAAGGTCGTAGGAATGAACCTCGTCAAGAATGACAACCTTTCCCGCCAACCCAAACTGCCGGACAAAGAAATGTTTGGCGGCAACCACGCCCAGCAGGGCTTGATCTACTGTACCGACACCAAACGGCGCCAGTAAAGCCCGGCGAGACGAAGCGAACCAGTCGCGGCCTTCATGCCGTCCTTCATTCGCGCTTCCATCCTGTGTCCCGTTTAATGGTTGGTCTTTCTCCATCAGCCAGGAATTACCATGTATCAGCCGGGTTCCGGTTCCCGTGGCTATTTGTTCAACAAATGCGGCTACCCGCAGATGTATCCGATTACTCGTCACCTGGGTCGGCAAGGCAAAATAAATGCCAGTAGCCTGCCCACTGACAAGCAGGTGGTAGGCGGCCATTAGCGCCGCCTCGGTCTTACCGCAACCCATGGCCGCTTCAACGACATAGACACCTGGACGCCGAACCGCTTCGGAAAAAATCGTCTGCAAATCATTCGCGGGAAACGGGAAGAGGTCGGTAAATGTCTTTCCGGGCTTACACTCCGCTGGACGAAATCCGATTCGATCAAACTGTGCTTCCGCACGCTCGCGAATGGCCGTTGCATCCAAAGTTTTGGACGGTGGAAATGTTCGGTCATCGGATGCCAGCCAGTCGGCAACCACAATCAGGCCGGCATTAAACCAGAGTTTGGCGTCAGCAGATTCTGTCGGCTGGTTCGGCAACGGCCCGAATTCGCCGATCAACTTATCCACCAAGAAACGACGTTCCAGCGCCCAATCCTCACCCCCGTCGCAAAGCGACGAGACGTAATCGCCTTTGAGTCTCCCATGATGGGCACCCACAATTGCGGCCCAGAACCGCATATCGTTGGGAAGAAGATCCTGCACCGTTTTCTGACTAACCTTGGCATGGTCTTCCTCCATGCCCATATATTGTCTGGCCGTGAGTCCCTGCTTCGCAATCCACAATGGACATTTCTTCTGGAATCCCGGGGAAACCTTGCCAATGTCGTGAAGTGCCGAGAGAATAACCCCAGTTCGAACGTCAAGCAATTTTGCCAACCAATCCGGAGATTGCTCCGCCAGCATACCCGCCACAATTCCGGCTGTACGGCAGTGTTGTTCAACTGATATGCCTGGTTGACCGTCGGGCGTTGTTTTTGCCCAACAATCCTCATATTTGACATGAGTATTGTTCTGCTCTTCCGTTCTTTTACGGGGCAAGGGCATAATATTTACTTTCCTATTCTCATCTCTTCTCCACCCCTAACTTTTTCAGCCGCCGAACCATCGACTTCAACCGGTCGGCGTTGCGGGGCTGGTCTTCCGCTGTCAATACCAGGTCCCATAGCCTGCCATTTGGGGTCAGCAAGCGCCGCGACGAACCCGGCTCGCCATAACCTGTCCGGCTATAATGCGCGTTGATCATTTTTGACAGTGATTCGGTTTCGGACTCGTTGGCATAACCCAATTCTTTCAAACGATACAAAAAAGTCTGGGCCGAAACGCCGAACCGATGTTTAAGCCGTAACAATAATTCATAGGTCCAGCGACCCTTATGCAACCCCAGTTGCTCAATCGTCGCCCGTACCGCTCCCGCCGGCATCAGAAAAAATGCCGCGAATTTCGAAGCTGAATGATGATTGTCGAGTTCCTCGCCATTCCGGGTTCCGCCCGAAATCCTCTCCGACGCCGTCACGCCCGGCCGCAATAGTCGGTCGGTTTCCAAATATATGTGCCCCAGTTCATAGGCCAATCGAAACAATTGTCGTTCCGGATTATGGATGGAATTGATGAAGAATAAGGCATTATAGTTGCCTGGGTCGTAATACGAAAAGCTGTAGGCTTCTTTCGCCAATGGCAAAACCACCACCCGAAATCCGCAGGTCTCGAATAGTTCGTAATAATCAAAAACCACCCCGTCCCCAATTCGCATGAAATCCCGGACCGATTGCGCCAAACCTTCCATGCCCTGTTCCGTCCGTTCGCTGGGTACATGCAGGGAAATCAAGGCCCGTTTCGAGGCCCCCGCCAGGTCCTCCAGTTCCAACACCAGACTCACCAACTCATCACCGATTTGCGCGATCTCGTCCGGCAACGGCGCTCCTTCCAAATCGGTCCGGAAGGGAAGCACCTGGTTTCGCCGCATAATTCGCTCGGTTTCCATCCGATCCCGGGCAAAAAATGCATCAACTGGAACATTCAATTCACGGGCCAATGCCATTATCACCCGAGATGACGGCAAACAGCGGCCTCTCTCAATATTACTTAACGGCCCTTCCCGGATGCCGATACGCCGCGCCAACAGGCAAGCCTTCAACCCCACCCGTTTCCGGATATCACGAATATTATTCCCGATAAAATTAGCGTCTTTAATCATTTATTCATGTTAATATTCCAATAGATATTGATTGTCAACAAATTTTTCACGTAATTATTAATCTTTTAGTTAATAATTACCAAATAAAGGCTGGATCTCTGCCGTTCGAAAAGAAGGGATAAAAAAGCCAGGGATAATAGACCTGTGGAGGTCGCGACAGAGCGCGACCTTCAATCCAATTCAACCACTTCGCCATAAGCGGGCACGGTCACCGGCCAACCCGTTTCCTGCCGCAAATATTCGGCAAAAGACTTGGCCGATTCCGGTTCACCATGCGTCACAAAAATCCCCCGGGGCACCCGGGGCAATCCAGCGATCCAGTGCAGTAACTCCTTCCGATCCGCATGGCCCGAAAACCCGTGGATCGTCTCGATGTGCGCCCGCACCGGGCATATCTGGCCGTGTATCCGAACCTCAGGCGCCCCCTCCTGGATGATCCGGCCCAAAGTACCGGCCGATTGATACCCGATAAACAACACGGTCGTCGAGGGTTTCCCGATATGGTTCAATAAATGATGTTTGATACGGCCACCGGTGCACATGCCCGCCCCGGCAATGATGATGGCTGGCTCCCGAAGCTGATTCAACGCCTTGGATTCATCCGGAGTCCGAATATAGTGTAATTCCGGAAAATCGAACGGCGATCGCCCCTCCCGAAATAACGCCTGGGCCGCCGCATCCAGCAGATCGACATGTCGCCGATAAACCTGGGTGGCTTCAATTGCCATCGGGCTGTCCAAAAACACTTTCATCCGGGGAATGTCGCCGGTCTCGAATAACTCACGCAGGTGATACAAAATTTCCTGTGCCCGCTCAATGGCGAAACTCGGCATCAACAGAATCCCGCCCCGGTCGTAGGTAGCGCGAATCTCCGCCGCCAACCGCTCCGGTATGGGCTTTGAGACGTCATGCAATCGATCCCCATACGTCGATTCAATCTGGATGTAATCGGCCACGGAAGCGAGCTCCGGATTCTCCAGCAAGGGCCGGTCCTGACGTCCGATATCGCCTGAAAACAGGAGCCGTCGGGGATGGCCTTGAAGGGCGCAATCGATTCGGATCAGCGCGGACCCCAGGATATGCCCGGCATCAAAAAACGTGGCCTCCATCCCCGGCCCGACGGAAACCGGCCGGTGATAGTCTACGGTCTGAAATCGCGTGACGGTGGCCTCGACATCTTCCACCTGGTAAAGCGGTTCCTCGGGAAAAGGTCCCTGCCGACCTTCGCGAACATGACGTTTGCGTTTGAAGGCGGCATCTTCCGTTTGCAACCGCGCGGAGTCCAACAACACCAGGCGGGCGAGCTCGGCTGTTGGCGCCGTGCAGAAGATCCGGCCTTTAAATCCATTCCGCACCAGGCGCGGCAAATATCCGCAATGATCGAGATGCGCATGGGTTAACAAGACGGCTTGCAGCGAGGCGGGCGGCACCGGGAAGGGATCCCAGTTACGGGCTTGCAGGGCGCGTTCCTGAACCAATCCGCAATCGACCAAACACTGTCCATCCGGAGCGTCCAACCAATAGCGGGATCCGGTCACATTGCCCGCCGCACCCAAAAAATGAATTCGCATCATTCCCGCCTTTCTATTGCATTCCTTAGGGCGGTCATCCTGGCTCGCCGGGCGCCCGATCATGGGGAGAAACCGGATGCAGGACCAACTTCCGCCGTTTGTCGGCAAAATATTCCAGCGACCAGGCATCGGGGAACAGCACCACCCAATGATCCCGGATGTCCCGGGCCAGCTTCACCCCTTTGCCCAGATAGTCGTCGGCCAACTGTTCGATTCGGAAATCCGAATCAAACCAACGGATCTGGGTGAAGGGCGCCGGCTCCAAACGGGGTTCAGCACCATATTCGTTTTCGAGTCGGTACATCACCACATCGAATTGCAGTTGCCCCACCGCTCCCAATAACACTGCCGTCGAGACACTTTCCGCAAGGGTGAACGACTGGATCACTCCTTCCTCCAACAACTGGTCCAGGCCCGCCTTGAACTGCTTGTATTTGCCCGTCCCGAAGTTCCGGATGAACGCAAAGGCCTCCGGCGAAAATCGTGGAATTTCATCATACCGAATGGACGGATCCGTGGTCAGGGTCGCCCCGATCCGAAACGCGCGGTGAGTGACCAGCCCCACGATGTCCCCCGCATAAGCCGTCTCCAGGGTTTCGCGGTCCTGTCCGAATAATTTCTGCGGATAGGAGAGACGCACTGGCTTCCCGGTTTCCGGATCGTTCACGACCATGTCCTTGACAAATTGACCTGAACATACCCGCACAAACGTCAGGCGATCGCGATGGCGGGGATTCATGTTTGCCTGGACTTTAAATACAAATCCTGAAAATCGCGGATCATCCGGGGCAATCGGCTGGTCGCCCGTCTTTCGCGGCTGGGGCGGCGCCCCATGCTCGATGAAATAATCCAGGAGCAACTGCACCCCGAAATTGGTCATGCCGCTTCCAAAGAACACCGGGGTGCTCAATCCGGCCGTCACCTGTTCGGCGTCAAAGGTCTCCCCCGCGCCGGCCAGCATCTCCACTTCTTCCAACCAGACGCGATAAAGAGCTTCCGGGATTTTTTCGCGCAAGGCCGTGTCATGAATGCCCCCCACTTGCTGGGGCGCGCGATGCTCGCCATGCGCTGTCCGCTCG
>Ga0073936_10009468_pt1 | contig 12110 bp, 9 predicted proteins | sample AliMusrvi5mmetaG_FD_87041 | JGI IMG/M metagenome (GOLD analysis project Ga0073936, IMG submission 87041) | Freshwater lake bacterial and archeal communities from Alinen Mustajarvi, Finland, to study Microbial Dark Matter (Phase II) - Alinen... | ecosystem: Environmental > Aquatic > Freshwater >... | reverse complement strand
GCTCCCACACGCCCCAGCCCCAGGGCTTGATGACCATGCAGCCGCGCACCGGGCTGGTCTCGGCCATGTCGGCGTCGCGCACCACCGCCTGGTACCAGTCGGCGAACCGGGTGCGGTTGATGTCGAGGGCGCGCTGCATGGGAAGCTCCGGAAGGCGAAAGGGTGAGCGTGTTTAGCGCGGCTGCCGGGGCCTGAACAGCAGATAAGTCGCCACGCCGCTGGCCCCGAAAAGGGCCATCAGGCTGGTCAGGGGCACCGGCGTGGCGGGGGTGACGAAAGCACCCATCAGGGCGGAGGCCAGGGCGCCGCCGCCATACAGCAATACGCCGATCAGGGCGGAGGCCATGCCGGCGGCATGTCCGAAATGATGCATGGCCAGGCCCGATCCGGTGGCGTTGATCGTACCGATCATGGCGCAATAGACGAAGGTGAAGGGCAGCAGGCCCAGCAGGCCGCCCCAGCCGGTAAAGCCGAACGCCAGTGCCAGGCATCCGGCGGCTGCATTGGCGATCAGGGCGGCGCAGAACAGGGGCTCACCGGGATGGGTTTTCAGCCAGCGCGCGGCGCTCTGGCTGAAGATGATCAGGCCGATGCCGTTCAGCACAAAGGTGAAGCCGAAATATTCGGGACGCACCTGGAAGATGTCGATCACCACATGCGGCCAGCCGGTGAGGAAAACAAACAGGCCCGCATTGGTCAGCATGGCGGGAATGATGAAGCGGAAGAAGCGCCGGTCGCGCACGATGATCCAGTAGTCGCTCAGCACATGCAGCGGATGCAGGCGCCGGTCCGAGCCGGGATGGCTTTCCGGCAGCAGCCACCAGACAAAGCCCCAGGTCAGCGCCGCCGCCCCGCCTTGCAGCCAGAACAGGCTGCGCCAGCCGGTCAGCGGCAACAGCCAGCCGCCGACGAAAGGCGCGAACAGCGGCGATACCGACAGGATCAGCAGCATCTGGGCGAAGATGCGCGCCGCCTGCTGCGGCGGAAACAGGTCGCGGACGCAGGCGCGCGCCAACACCGTGCCGGCACAGGCGCCCATCGCCTCGAAAAAGCGGGCGATGTCCAGGGTCAGCGGACCCTGGGCCAGGGCGCAGGCGGCCGCGCCGGCGATGTAGAGCAGCAGCCCGATCAGGATGGGCCAGCGCCGCCCGAAACGGTCGGACAGGGGACCGATCATCACCTGGCCCACGCACAGGCCCAGGAAGAAGGCCGCCATGGAATGTTCGATGGCCGCGATGGGGGTGCCGAATTCCCGCGCGATGGTGGGCAGCGCCGGCAAATACAGGTCGATGCCGATGGGGGTGAAGACCGTCAGGATGCCGAACAGGGCGATCAGTTCGATCCGCCGCAGGCCGGTGATTTCCGCGCGGATTTGGGACTCGGTCATGGAACCGGTATGGGGCGGCCAAAAGCGCCGCGCAAGGCTTTGTGACCCCGTTTGTAATGGACGGATTCGCGCAGGCACCGTAGGTTCGGCCCATGCCAGAATCGCCATCCCGCAAAACCGGTATTTTCGCGCCTTTCGAGTGGACGATCGCCGCCCGCTACCTGCGCGCCAAGCGCCAGGAAAGCTTCATCTCGGTGATCTCGCTGTTTTCGCTGATCGGCATCGCGCTGGGCGTGGCCACCCTGATCATCGTGATGTCGGTGATGAACGGCTTCAAGGTCGAGCTGCTGAAAAGCATCCTGGGCCTGTCCGGCCATGTCACCATCCAGTCGCAGCTGGGCAACATGGCCGACTATGACGCGGTGACCGCGCGGATCGGACGCGTGCCCGGCGTGGTGCGCGCCACGCCCGTGATAGACGGCCAGGTGATGGCCAGCCAGAACGACGCCAATCTGGGCGTGATCGTGCGCGGCATCCGCGCCAATGACCTGGGCAAGCTGGCGGTGGCCGAAAAGCTGCGCGCCGGATCGCTGGCCTATTTCGACGGCGATGACGCGGTGATTGTGGGCGCCGGGCTTGCCGCCAAGCTGGGCGTGCGGGTGAACGGCGAAATCACCCTGATCGCACCGAAAGGTAATGTCACACCCTTCGGCACCACGCCGCGGGTCAAGACCTATCATGTCATCAGCGTGTTCCGCATCGGCAACACGCTGTACGACAACAACTACATCTTCATGCCATTGGGCGAGGCGCAGAATTATTTCGATCTTGGCGACAAGGTCAGCGGCGTCGAGGTGATGCTCAACGATCCGGAAGCCGACCTCGCGCTGCTGCCGGCGCTGGGCAAGGCGGCGGGGCCGACGATGCGCACGGTGCCGTGGCAGGACCTCAACAGCGCCTTCTTCGAGGCCATCCAGGTCGAGAGCAATGTGATGTTCCTGATCCTGTCGCTGATCATCCTGGTGGCGGCGCTGAACATCGTGTCCGGCCTGATCATGCTGGTGAAGGACAAGTCGGCCGACATCGCCATCCTGCGCACCATGGGCGCCACGCGCGGCGCGGTGATGCGCATCTTCTTTATTTCCGGCGCCAGCATCGGGGTGTCGGGCACGGTGATCGGCTTTGTCATCGGCGTCTTGTTCTGCGCCAATATCGAGAATATCCGCCAGGCGCTGAGCAAGCTGACCGGCACCACCCTTTTCGATCCCACCGTCTATTTCCTCTCGCGCATGCCGGCCGAAATGGCGCCGATGCAGGTCGCGTCGGTGGTGGTGATGGCGCTGGTGCTGACCTTCCTGGCCACGCTCTATCCGTCGTGGCGCGCCGCCAGGCTCGATCCGGTCGAGGCGCTTCGCTATGAGTGAAGTGCTGCGTCTGGATACCATCACCCGCCGCTACCGCGAGGGCGAGGGGCAGCTGGAAGTGTTCAGCGGTCTTTCCATGTCGCTCAAGGCCGGCGAGATCGTGGCGCTGGTCGGGCCATCGGGCGCGGGCAAGTCCTCGTTGCTGCATATCGCGGGTCTTCTGGAAGCGCCGACCAGCGGCGAAATCCTGATCGCGGGCGATGCCACATCCAAACTCAATGACGCCGAGCGCACCCGCATCCGCCGCGAAACCATCGGCTTTGTCTACCAGGCCCATCACCTGCTGCCGGAATTCGATGCGCTGGAAAATGTGGTGCTGCCGCAGATGATCGCCGGCAAGAGCCGCGCCGAAGCGGTGACCGAAGGCACGCGGCTTCTGGGTGTGTTGGGGCTGGGCAAGCGGCTGACGCACCGGCCCTCGCAGCTGTCCGGCGGCGAGCAGCAGCGCGTCGCCATCGCCCGCGCCCTGGCCAACAAGCCGCGCCTGCTGCTGGCCGACGAGCCCACCGGCAACCTGGATCCCAAGACCTCCGGCGGGGTGTTCGATGCGCTGATCGCCATCACGCGCAGCGAAGGGCTGGCGGCGCTGATCGCCACCCACAATTTCGAACTGGCATCCCGCATGGATCGGGCGCTCTTGCTGCATCAGGGCAAGCTGATCGAAGGCACCCAATTGCCCCGTTAACGTCTGGCACGCCCAAAAGTTAACAGCGTCATTTTTCTCCGGAACGAATGAAACTGATCCGTGTGCGGAGGCTTGTCTTCGCATGACATATCAACGAGATCCCCGATATTGGACCCAGACCGTGGAATATCACGGCAATTCGATCACGGTTTGTTCTTGCATCCTGGATGGAACCAAAGTAGAACAAAATCCAACCAAGCGGGAGAATGTGATCATGTGGGCCAAGGATGCAGCAGCGGGCGCGGGACTTATTCTTTTCATGGTGACGGCCTTTGTGCTGGCCAGTGGCGCCCATGCCGTGATGAGCCAGGCCGGCATCTGACGCTGTGGATAGGGACCGTCCGGCGCCCCATCCGGGGCGCGGGCAGGCGATACTGGGCCCCTGAATCCTGATCCCGGATCCCGTCATGGCCTCCTTCGTCCATCTGCGCGTCAAGAGCGCCTATTCGCTGCTGGAGGGCGCCGTGCGCCCCAGCGAGATGGTGGAGCTGGCCCGGGACGCCGGAACCCCGGCGATGGCCGTCACCGACAACAACAACCTGTTCGGGGTCTTTGAGATCTCCGACACATTGGCCAAGGGCGGCATCCAGCCCATCGTGGGCGCGATGCTGTCGGTGGAGATCGCCACCCGCAATCCGCTGCAGACCGGATCGCGCAAGAAGCCGCCCCATGTTGCCCTCCTGGTGCAGAACGAGGCGGGCTACCAGAACCTCACCAAGCTTTTGTCCGCCGCCTATCTGGATGTGGAAGCCGGTGACTGGCCGCATGTGAAGGTGGAGAAGCTGTTCGCCCATGCCGAGGGCCTGATCCTCTTGACCGGGGGACCGGGCGGGGTGCTCAACCAGCCGATCGTGGAAGGCCAGCGTGATGCGGCCGACGCGATCCTGGAGAAGTTCGCCGGCGCCTTTGCCGGACGGCTGTACATCGAATTGCAGCGCCATGGCCTGCCCGAGGAGCGCGCCGCCGAGGATGTGCTGCTGGACATGGCCTATACCCGCGGCCTGCCGCTGGTCGCCACCAACGACGTGCATTTCGGCAAGGCCAAGATGTATGAGGCCCATGACGCGCTGCTGTGCATCGCCGATGGCGCCTTTGTCAGCCAGGACGACCGGCGCCGGCTGACCCGCGAGCATCGCTTCAAGACCGCGTCGGAAATGCAGGTTCAGTTCTCCGACTTGCCAGAAGCGATCGAGAACACGGTGGAAATCGCGCGCCGCTGCGCTTTCCGCCCCATGAAGCGCAAGCCCATCCTGCCGGTATTCGTGCCGGAGTCCGACAAGACCGCGGAAGAGGAATTGAAGGCGCAGGCCGTGGACGGGCTGGCGCGCCGCCTGGCCGCGTCCAAGCTGTTCGCCGAACGCAAGACCTACGATGAACGGCTGGACTATGAGCTGGGCATCATCAACCGCATGGGCTTTCCCGGCTACTTCCTGATCGTGTCCGATTTCATGAAATGGACGCGCGGGCAGGGCATTCCCGTCGGCGTACGTGGTTCCGGCGCGTCGTCGCTGGTGGCCTGGGCGCTGGACATCACCAACCTGGACCCGCTGCGCTTCGGGTTGTTCTTCGAGCGGTTCCTCAATCCCGAACGCCTGTCCATGCCGGACTTCGATATCGATTTCTGCCAGGAGCGCCGCGACGAAGTCGTGCGCTATGTGCGCGGCAAGTATGGTCATGACCGGGTGGCGCAGATCATGGCGCTGGGAAGCTTGCAGGCGCGCGCCGCGGTGCGCGACGCCGGCCGCGTCTTGCAGATGCCGCTGGGCCTGGTGGACCGCATCGCCAAGCTGATCCCCAATCCGCCGGGCAAATCGATTTCGCTGAAGGAAGCGGTGGAAAGCGAGCCGCGCCTGCAGCAGATCGCCGAACAGGAACCCATCGCCCAGCGCCTGTTCGAGATTACCGAGAAGATAGAGGGCCTGTACCGCCATGCCTCCACCCATCCGGCCGGCGTGGTGATCGGCGACCGGCCGCTGGACGAGATATTGCCGTTGTACCGCGATCCGCGCTCCGACATGCCGGTGACCCAGTTCGATTATGAGGATGCGGAAAAAGCCGGGCTGGTGAAGTTCGACTTTCTGGGTCTCAAGACCCTGACTGTCATCGCCAAGGCCGAGGAACTGCTGAAGAAGCGCGGCGTCGCGCTTCATACCCAGACCATCGATTTCGACGATACCGGCACCTTCGAGATGCTGTCCCACGGCGACAGCGTCGGCGTGTTCCAGATGGAAGGCGCCGGCATGCGCGACCTGCTGCGCAAGATGAAGCCGAACCACATCAACGATCTGGTGGCGCTGGTGGCGCTGTATCGCCCCGGCCCGATGGATGCGATCCCCACCTATATCGCGCGCAAGAACGGCAAGGAGCTGGTGGAGTATCTCCATCCCAGCCTGGAACCGATCCTGAGCGAAACCTATGGCGTGATGACCTATCAGGACGATGTCATGCGCATCGCCCGGGAACTGGCCGGCTACACCATGGGCGAGGCCGACATCCTGCGCCGCGCCATGGGTAAGAAGATTCCCGCCGAAATGATCCCCCAGCGGGAAAAATTCATGAAGGGCGCGGCCGAACGCGGCATTACCCGCAACGTCGCCGAAACCATCTTCGAGCAGGCGGAAAAATTCGCCGGCTATGGCTTCAACAAGGGCCATGCCGCCGCTTACGCCCAGGTCGCCTACCAGACCGCCTATCTGAAGGCGAATTATCCGGTTGAATTCCTGGCCGCCTCGATGACATTAGATATCGGCAACACCGACCGGCTGAACATCTTCCGCCAGGAATCCCAGCGGCTGGGTGTCACCATTGCGCCGCCTGACATCAATCGCAGCGAAGCAGTGTTCACCTGCGATGCGGCGGCCAATACGGTGTTCTACGCCCTGGCGGCGGTGAAGGGCGTGGGCAAGCAGGCGATGGACCATGTGGTCGAGGCCCGCATCGCCGGCGGCAAGTTCAAGTCGCTGTCGGATTTCGCCCGCCGCGTCGACCCACGGCTGGTCAACAAGCGCGCCTTCGAAAATTTGGCGCGGGCCGGCGCCTTCGACAGCCTCAATCCCAACCGCCGCCAGGTGGTGGAAAATTCCGACCGGGTGCTGGGCGGGGCGCAGGCGGCGCAGCGCGAGCGCGAAAGCGGGCAGGTTTCCATGTTCGGCGGCGACGGCCCGTCCGAGGATTTGCGGCTGCAGGCGATGCCCGACTGGCCAGTGCATGAACGGCTGGGCGAGGAATTCTCCGCCATGGGCTTTTACCTGTCCGGCCATCCGCTGGATGCCTATGGCCCCGCGCTCAAGCGGCTGGGCGCATCGACCTATGCGGCGCTGCTGGAAGACCGGCGCCGCGCCGGTTTCAAGGCCAAGATCGCCGGTACCCTGATCAAGAAGTCCGAGCGGCGCGGCCGCAACGACCAGAGCTATGCCTTTGTGTCCTTCTCCGATCCCACCGGCATGTTCGAGATCATGCTGTTCCCCGAAGTGCTGGCGGCCAGCCGCCCGCTGCTGGAAGCGGGCAAGTCTTTGCTGATTACGGCATCGGCGGAATGGGACGGCGATGAGCTGAAGCTGCGCGCCGCCTCGATCATCGACCTGGATGCCGCCGCCGCCCAGGCGGGCGAGGGCATGGTGGTGCGGCTCTCCGATGCGTCCTCGCTGGGCGCGCTGGCGGCGGAGCTAAGCCAGGCCGGCAAAGGTCTGGTGAATATCGTGGTGCCGGGCGGCAATGGCGAGGAAGTGGAGATCGAACTCAAGAAGCGCATCGCCGTCACCGCCACCTTGCGCAGCCGCATTGCCGCGCTTCCCGGCGTGGCAATGGTCGAAGCTGTCTAAAGCTTACGGATGGCGCCTTCCAGGCGCGCCAGCGCATCGGACAATTTCGCGGTGTCCTGTGCAAAGCAGATGCGCACATAAGAGTCGTCACGGGCATCGCCCAGGCTGAAGGCCCAGCCTGGCGAGACGCCAACCTTGTCGTTGCGCACCATGTCCTGACAGAAACCCAGACTGTCCTTCAGGCCATCGACATGCAGGAAGCCGTAAAAGGCGCCGTCGGGCTTGAACCAGCGCACCCGGTTCTGGCGGCCGATCCATTGTTCGACCACGTCGCGCCCGGCGCGGCAGCGTTCCAGCAAGGTGCCGCGAAAGGCATCGCCTTCCGGCGACAGCGCGGCCAGCGCGCCATATTGGACGAAGTGGGTAGCGCCGGTGTTGTTGCACTGGGCCATGGCGGCGGCGGCCGGCTCCACGCTCTTGGGATGCACCAGCCAGCCGATGCGCCAACCCGTCATCGCCCAGGGCTTGGAGAAGCTGTTGATGGCGAACACCGCGTCTTCATCATCGGCGATCGACAGGAAAGACGGCGCGTGCGCCGCGCCGTCATAGATCAGGGTGCCATAGACTTCATCGGCCAGGATGGCGATACCGCGCTCGCGCGTGAAATCCAAAATCTTCTTCTGTTCGTCCGCCGTCAGCATCCAGCCGGTGGGATTGCCCGGCGAAGCGATGAACATCGCCTTGGTGCGGCCGTCACAGGCATCGAACAGCTTGTTGAGGTCGAGGTGCCAGCGGCCGGCAGTCCAGTCCTCGTCCAGGCGCACCAGACGGGGCTCGGCGCCCACAACCCTGGCGGCCTGGAAGATGTTGGGCCAGATGGGCGAGACGATCACGACATTGTCGCCGCCCTCGCACACCATCTGCAGCGCCGTCACCACCGCCAGCATGGCGGCGCCCGGAATGGTGATGCGCTCCACCGGAATGTCGGCGCCGATGGTGCGCTTGTGGAAATCGCGGATCGCCTCGCGCAGGGGCAGGATGCCGCGCGCATTGGTGTAGAAAGTGCGGCCGTCTTCCAGCGCCCGGACGGCGGCCTGGCGGATGAAGGGCGGGGTGACCAGGTCGGTCTCGCCGAACCACAGCGGCAATATATCGGGATTGCCCAGCCCCAGCGCGGTCACCTTGGTGATGCCGCTGGGCTCCAGGGCGGCGATGGCGGGGCGGATGGGGCTTTTGCGAGTCATGCTGGGTCAATATCACCGAAAGCTTTCCGGGCCCATAATGCGGCATGGATTCGCTGCCCCCAGCCCTGAAACGGCATTGGCCCCTTGCAGCCGTCGCGTTGCTGTTCGGGCTGTATAGCTGGGCGCTGGTCTTGGCCACCGGCAGCGGTCATGACGGCCTGATCGGCCCGCGGTTCAATGCCCTGGGCGCGGACTGGGTGATCTTCCAGGCGGCGGCCCGCGCCTTTTTCACCGGCGATCTTTCCCACATCTATGACCAGGCCTGGATCACACAGAGCACCAACAGCCAATTCGGCTATTGGTTGTCCGAACCGTTGCCCTTTCCGCTGTTTCCCTATCCGCCGGTTTTCCTGCTGCTGGTGTTGCCCTTCGCCAAGCTGTCCGCTGGTGTCTCACTGCTGCTGAGCCAGCTGGCGCAATTCGCTGCCCTGGCCTGGGCGATCCGCAAGCTGGCGCCGGGCAAGTCATATCTGTTCTTTCTGGTGGGCGCGTTGCTGGCGCCCGCCGCCGCCAACAATGTGCTGGCCGGATCCAACGCCGTGCTGGTGGCGGCGCTGATCGTGGGCGGCGTGGCGCTGCTGCAGACACGCCCCATGCTCGCCGGCGCGCTGCTGGGGGTGGTGATCTTCAAGCCGCAATTCTTTGTGCTGTTGCCGCTGGCCTTGCTGGCGGCGCGGCAGGGCAGGGCCCTGATCGGCATGATTGTCTGCGCGGTGGCATTGACCTTGCTCAGCGCCGCGCTGTTCGGTCCGTCGCTGTGGCTGGACTGGTTCAATGTCTATCTGCATCCCCAAGCGGTGGCCGGCGTGAACGGCACCGATTGGGGTCATGCCTGGGATGAAAGCGTTTCGACCTGCCTGATGCTGTTGGCTGTGCCCAAGGCATTGGCGACGGCGGCGCAAGTCGTGGCTGCGTTGATCGCCGCCGCCGCCGTGTGGCGCGCCTTCGCCATCGCCCATCCCGCCCGGCTGGCGGTGCTGCTGTGCGCGGCGCTTTTGGCCAGCCCCCATGTGTCGAATTACGACCTGATCCTGGCGGGCCTGGCCGCCCTTTGGTGCGTCCGGGCGCTGCCGGAAAGTTCCCGGCCCCTGGCCCTGATCCTGCCCTTGGCGGCCTGGATGGCCCCCCTCTACAACCCGCCCCGGGCCATGCCGCTGGGCCTGATAACCCCTTTGGTGATTTTGGCGCTTCTGGCGGGCTTTTTGGGGCTGTTGGGGACCCAAAAACCCTTGCCAGCCAAGGGCTAACTTCCTATAAGCCCGCCATCTCGCATGCGCGGGTGGCTTTCGGCGGGTGTTCCGCTGTCGCCGTCCGGTGTCTCCCCAGGGGGATAACCCGCGCATCTGGCCAACCGGTAAAGGAGACTGAACTATGGCTTTGCCAGAATTTTCCATGCGCCAACTGCTCGAGTCCGGCGCCCATTTCGGCCACCGCCAGCAGCGCTGGAATCCGAAGATGGCGCCGTTCATCTATGGGCAGCGCAACGACATCCACATTCTCGACTTGACCCAGACGGTGCCCTTGCTGCACCGCGCGCTGGTCACCCTGCGCGAAACCGCCGCCGGCGGCGGGCGCATCCTGTTCGTGGGCACCAAGCGCCAGGCGTCCGAGCCGATCGCCGCGGCCGCCAAGCGCTGCGCCCAGTATTACGTCAACCATCGCTGGCTGGGCGGCACGCTCACCAACTGGCAGACCATCAGCCATTCGATCAAGCGCTTGCGCACCATCGAAGAGACGCTGACCAGCGCCGGCGAATCCGGCCTGACCAAGAAGGAACTGCTGGGCCTGCTGCGTGAGCAGGACAAGCTGGAACGCAGCCTCGGCGGCATCAAGGAAATGGGTGGCGTGCCGAACCTGTTGTTCGTCGTCGACACCAACAAGGAAGCCATTGCCATCGCCGAAGCCAAGAAGCTGGGTATCCCGGTCATGGCGGTGCTGGATTCCAACTCCAATCCGGACGGCATTGCCTTCCCGATTCCCGGCAATGACGACGCGGCCCGCGCCATTGCGCTGTATTGCGATCTGGCGGCTCGTGCGGTGATCGACGGTCTTGGCCAGGGTGCGACCGATGCCGGCGTGGACCTGGGCGCGGCCGAGGACATCGTCGACGCCGGCCCGCAGCCGGTCGAAGCCGAACCGGCAACGGCCTAAGTTTTACAGACCTATACCCGCGCACGGCAAAGTCGTGCGCGGGCATTCAATGGAGATACCCGATGGCTTACGTCCCCCCGGCGCCCCTGGTGAAGCAGCTGCGCGACAGCACCGGCGCAGGCATGATGGATTGCAAGAAGGCGCTGACTGAAACCAATGGCGACATGGAAGCGGCCATCGATTTCCTGCGCAAGTCCGGCGCCATGAAGGCCGCCAAGAAGGCCGGCCGCGCCGCCGCCGAAGGCCTGGTGGGCGTCGCCGTGGATGCCAATACCGGCGTGCTCTTGGAAGTGAATGCCGAGACCGATTTCGTCGCCAAGAATGAAGAGTTCAAGACTTTCGTGAAGGATGCGTCCAAGCTGGCCCTGAAGCAGGGCGGCAACCTGGAAAAGCTGTTGGCCCACCCGATGGGCTCCTCCACCGTGCAGCAGACCCTGACGGAGATGATCGCCAAGATCGGCGAGAACATGTCGGTGCGGCGCGTCGCCGCGCTGAGCGTCAATCCGGGCGTGGTCGCCGCTTATGTTCACAACGCCGCGTCGCCCGAGCTGGGCAATATCGGCGTGCTGGTCGGCCTGAAGTCCACCGCTGACAAGGACAAGCTGTCGGCCCTGGCCAGGCAGCTGGCGATGCATGTCGCCGCCGCTGCGCCCTTGGCGCTGACCAAGGAACATCTCGACAAGGCGGTGGTCGAACGCGAGTACAATGTTCAGAAGGACATCGCGCTGCAGTCCGGCAAGCCGGAAGCCGTCGTCGAAAAGATGATGGAAGGCCGCATGCGCAAGTACTACGAGGAAGTGGTGCTGATGCAGCAGGTCTACATGCTGGACGGCGAGACCCCGATCGCCAAGCTGATCGAGAAGGCGTCCAAGGATCTGGGCGCGGCCGTAGAGATCGAAGGATTCGTCCGCTTCAAGGTGGGCGAAGGCATCGAGAAGGCCGACTCCGACTTCGCCGACGAAGTCGCCCAGATGGCAGGCACCCGCTAACCGGAAGGTCCAACGTCATGCCGTCAGCGCCAAAATACCGCCGGATCCTGCTCAAGGTTTCCGGCGAGGCGTTGATGGGCAACGACGCCTTCGGCATCAACATCGATGTCATCGACCGCATCGCCCGCGATGTGCAGGAGGCTCATGCCGCCGGCACCGAGATCTGCATGGTGGTGGGCGGCGGCAATATCTTTCGCGGCCTCGCCGGTTCGGCCAAGGGCATCGACCGCTCCACCGCCGATTACATGGGCATGCTGGCCACGGTGATGAACGCCCTGGCGCTGCAGGCGGGCATGGAGCGGGTCGGGCTCACCTCCCGCGTCCAGTCGGCTATCGCCATGAACAATGTCTGCGAACCCTATGTCCGCCGCCGGGCCATCCGGCACATGGAAAAGGGCCGGGTGGTGATCTTCGGGGCCGGGACCGGCAACCCCTTCTTCACCACGGACACGGCGGCGGCTCTGCGGGCGGCCGAAATGTCCTGTGACGCCATGCTCAAGGCCACCCAGGTGGACGGGGTCTATAGCGC
>Ga0073936_10009465_pt1 | contig 12111 bp, 9 predicted proteins | sample AliMusrvi5mmetaG_FD_87041 | JGI IMG/M metagenome (GOLD analysis project Ga0073936, IMG submission 87041) | Freshwater lake bacterial and archeal communities from Alinen Mustajarvi, Finland, to study Microbial Dark Matter (Phase II) - Alinen... | ecosystem: Environmental > Aquatic > Freshwater >... | reverse complement strand
TCAGAAGGCAGTGCATACGGCGCTTTTGGATATGGCTTATAACAGGGGTTTTAGAAGAACTATTGAGTTATCTGATAGTTATGTAAAGAATGGGGATTGGATGGGTCTGGCAGGGGCTATTAAAGCAGTTAAATCATCAACCGATTCATTGAAGGCAAGAAGGTTAAGAGAATCATTATTGATTCTTGCGGCTCTTAAACTTGGTGATAAAATGGAGATACAGATAGACTATACTCTGAATCCCATCCCGCTTACTGTTATTAGCCATGATGAACGGGAGCTAATGATTGACCCGGAGAAACTTGAAATATTACCGGATCTGAATATTCAGGTACCGGAAACAAATAATTAATGAGGTAAAAAATGAACTGGGATAAAGTATTTATTACAGTAATTCAACTAGCGATCTTTTCAATTTTCATAACTTCTATAATTGAAGTTGTTAAGGGGATTTCGGGTATTGGATTCCTTGGATTAATTAAGGGATTATGGAATGCGTTAATTAAAAATCAAGACTTATCAAAGGATTCATTTCCTGTGTTAAATTTTATTATCGCGCTTATGTGTTGTTGGGCCTTCGACATAGGCATAATGAAGACACTTAGCGTTTCTATAAGCGGTAGTTTTTTACATCAACCATGGGCTGGCTATATAGACTATTTCGGGACTGCCAGCGTGACTTATCTGGGAAGCGACCAATTATTCACAAGGTTTTTGAATGTACAAAAACAGGCGGAAGGATTAATCAGGAACCCTGGAACATCTGAAACGGATAGTAAAATAAATGAATTGAAGGTTCAGGCACTAGAGCTGTCCAATAAACAGAAAGAATTAGTAATAAAGAACCTGGGAGGGATAGGAAATGCTCAATAAAAATTTGATGATTGGTATGATAATATTTTTAGGGGGATTGGTAACCGGGATAGTCGGATTTAACCAGTTTCATCATTGCCCTGAAATTAAACAGGAAGGGGCGGTAACAACCAATGCTTCTAATGTGCATACAACAACTACAACAAACACAATTTCTGTTGCGGACGTAAAACCCGCAAAGATGCGATACGTTCCTGTATCATCCACCCCCAATCCTTCCCGGCTGAACCTCACCGGGAAGGATACTATTAACAGGAAGGATTCCAAACCTTTTGCAGATATGGAAATAGTATCATCCTATGATACTGCAACATCGGCAGGGTTTGAAGCGCATATTGAATACTGGCATAATGCTAATGAATTCCATAATAGTTTTAAGTATCCAGAGAAAACAATAAGCAGGGATAGCAGCTATTACTTTAGTAAGGAAATGAACAGTCTTGTAATTAAAAAAGAGATACCTACCTGGCAACTGGGAATAGGAACCGGAGTGAAATTAATTGATTCAAAAATAAATTATAGATTTTTCCCTTTGATTGATTTCAATATGAAATTATTATTTGCGAACCTAACTATTGAGGGTCAAGGAGACATTCATTGGGGCGCGGGAAACTTTTCACTGGATCCCGGGATACTTGCCAAGCTAACGGTAGGGCTATAAAATGGACTACTCATTAAGGGTTGAACAGGACCGGGATAATACCATTACCGCAAGGGAAGATATGGTATTGGACATTGTTGATTGCTTCCAGGTGATAAAATCAGAGGATGGCTATAAAACAGATCCTATAACAAATGAAGTTTGGCGGGTGGAAGAATTAAATATTCATGATCTGCCGGCAAATTTAGTATTCGACATGGAAAGCGAGGTAATAGATAAGGGCAGTAATTGGAGGCATAAACTTAATATTACACTTGAACACGTAACGGCGGAAGGGATTAAAACAAGCAACATATTAAACCGGGGTGTTCAGGATATGCTCAAAGCTTTTGGATTAATACATTCAAGGTTTGTTAAAAAATATAACTGCCCTTTACCCGTAAAACTGTTATCAACTTTGAAAGGCGTAGAATCAGAAGAGCGGACCAAGGGCGTAATGGACGCAGTGATTCAGGTAGAGTATATAACGAAAGTCTGGGAATTTTAATTATTAAAAATTATTCATAGGAGATAAGAAATACAATGGAAGCACCGGGAATAAAAGAGATTTATCTATCGGATGGCGCTGCGGATTTTCCCGCAACACCAGTTTTAGGAACAAATGTTTTTGCGCTGGGTCATATTGATTCAGGCACGTTGGATATAACCCCATACAATGAAATAAAAACAAAAAGGGGTATGGTATTTTCATCCTGTAGGAACTTCAAAGCGGACATGGCAACGCTTGAAATGGGTTATGCCCTGCTTAAGTTTTTATTTGGAGCCGCAAAGGTAAGTGATATAACCGCTAAAATAATAACCTCCGGGATAACCAAAACCACGGACTTTGTTGCGACAGGCGGTATATATTCATTTACTAATACTTTTAGCATGGGAGTTGATTTTGAACTAAGCTTAACTCCACAGGAAAGAATGCTTAAAGTTATTTTGGAGCGGGCCTATAAAGAATCTGTTGCCACTACAATTATTACAAACTCTAAAACTGATACGTTAAAAGGGACGTTGAACATACCTGCTTTGGATCCTGATAATTTGGTTATGGATTATATCAATCCTCCCTTTGGCAGTGTAACAATTTTGGATGAAAGGCTTAATGACTGGAAAATAAGTCTTAAGACAAAAAACACGAAGAACAAATTTAACCGTTCAATTATTAGCAGAATTGAAGTTGATATGTTCGGAGCCATGGACGGAGTTACACCGGACGAAATGAACACATTCCATGCGGGTGCCATCTGTCCCGATCTTACTATTCCTATCGGTGTTGACACTCCCTATAACATTATACTAAAGTCCGGCGGACTGACTCAAAACGGAGACACCAAGTTTGATGATGAAAAGAGAGTATCAACAGTTCATTTTCAGGGTTCTTATGATATCGATTTTGTTGACCTTACTACAGGGAGCAACATAACATTGCAGGCGAAGTTGTAGGAGAACCGGAGCTGTGCAGAATGATTGCGGTGTAGAGGAATTGGCACCTCGTCGGGCCCATAACCCGAAAGTTGCAGGTTCAAGTCCTGCCGCCGCAATTGATTTATAATTTATTTAATTGAGGTTGAAATGAAAGAATACGAAGTAAGATGGCGGGATGGAAAAGAAAAAGGGACAAAGAAAATGTTACTTGAAGAACTTACACTTTCTGAAATGCAGGAAGTGAATGTTCTGTTTGGTGAACTGGATCTGGAAGATAAAGGGGAAACCGTTGCAAATATACTGGCAATGAATTTAAGAATAAGCAAGAAAGAATTTTACCCAAAACTTTGCGCTATAATATTGCATGAAGAAAGCGGGGACAGATGCGACGAAAAGTTTTTTAATTCCTGCTACTCCAAGGATTTGGAGGCTCCGACAACTGATTTTTTTACTGGAGAGGGGAGTTTTATAGCTTCTGGGATAGCCGGAATAATACTCTCTCCTCTGCTGAAGGGACTGCAAACAAAGAGTTAAAGAAGGCCAACGAATATAAATATGATTTGTTTCCACCGGATAAGGATGTTGAGAAAGGGATTCATGAAATATTATTTTCTATGAGTGAGGGCGATTTATCCAGAGCCGCCCAAATTGAGAAAAGAAAAGTAGGGGAAGTTTACAGATATTATTATATGAAAAGAGTAAATGCACTTAATGAAAAACGTGATCTTATTGCTTATAAAAAACACCTGGCTAAAAAATAATGGATGAAATTCAAGTAAAGTTAAGTATTGATAATGCGACAGGAAATGTTAACCTTGAAATAACCGACAAGGCATTAAAGAAAATTGTTCAAAGTGTTGGTGATGTTGATAAAGCAACTAAAACAATGTCGGACAATTTTGTTTCATCATTCCAAAACATGCGTAATGTTGGACAGGGTGCGGAACAGGCATGGGCGGCTCTTGAAGGTATCTTTGGTAACGGGATAAAAAAAGCAACAGAATATGAATTATCATTGGCGAAACTGAATGGAGTTATCAGATCTGGGGGAAAGGATAACGAAGTGAGCATTGCAGGAATGGAGAAATTTGCAAATGCTTTCAGTAAACAATCGATGTTTTATAAGACGGATGTAATGGATGTTGAAAGATATCTATTGTCATTTAAGAATATTACCGCAAATACAGAAGATGCAACCAAGGCATCGATGGGACTTGCTTTAGCTTTGGACACAAATTTAAGGGGTGGTACAATAGCTCTTGCCAGAGGACTTGACCAAGGCGTGGAAGGGATGCGCAATTGGAGCCGGATGGGAATAAAGCTTACATCTGACGAATTAGAACATGCCAAGGCACTGGAAGATGAAGGAAAAACATACGAGTACCAGACTTATGTTATCAGTCTTCTTTCTAAAAAGTACCAGGACATGAATGAAGAGATCCAGAAAACCGATGCATTCAAATTAAACCAGGCACAAAAAGCATTAGGGGATATTGAGAAACAAGCAGGCATGCTTGAATTAAATGCAGTCCGTCCGCTTCTTACCGGCCTTGGAAATATGTTTGAATTGTTTAGCTCTTTGCCGGGGCCAATTAAAGGATCTGTTACTATGATAACAGAGCTGACTGTTGCTTATGGTATTTTGAATACCACAGGAATAGGGGCAACAATTAAAAATTTACTTGCTTATGATTTTGGTTTACAAGCAAATAAAGTGGCTAAGCTTGAAAACATAATTATGACCACAGAAATGACAGCGGCGGAGCAAACACAGGCTCTTGCAGCTTATGAGTCCGCCATAGCAACAAAAGGTTTCTGGGCAAGCATGGGGCCAATAGGCTGGGCAATTATTGGTATAACCACATTAGCGACAGTTTGGGGGCTATTGAGTGACACGGTTGGAGCTTCCAGCATGCAAATGAGTGAAGAAGAAAAGAAATTAAGAGAACAGCAGAACGAATATCAAAGATTAGCTTCCATTATAAAAGACACTACGAAGACTGAGACAGATAGAAGCTTCGCAATGAAGGAGATGGGGGAAAAATTTGGTGATTTAATCCCTTTAAGTAAACTTGAAAACTCTACAGAAGCGGAAAAAAATACAATACTAGAGCACGGTAATGATTTATTAGTTGAAAGAATAAAGCTTAAGAGTAAAGAAAAATTAATTCAAGCAGCCAGTGACGAACTTGTAAAAAGACAGTCTGAATTGGACGCAATTAAAAAGAAAAGAGAAGAAGCGGCAAATACAAAAACTTCTGCATCTAATAATATAAATCAAAATGCAAATGTGATAGGTGGGTTAGGACCATCAGGAAGTATAGTATCTATTAATAGTAATGCTGATATAACCGTTAAGGCTATAGAGGATGGTGAGAAAAAAGTAAAAGACGCACAGGCAGAGTTTGACAGACAGGTTGGTACCGGCAAAAAAGAAAAAGAGGAAACATCGGAAGTGAGAGCAGCGGAATTAGTAGAAAAAGCAAAAACTACTAATGGTTGGACTGGGGAAAAGATTGATAAATTAATTAAAGAGCTAAAGGATATTGAACCTAAACTTGTAATTGGTACCGCGCTTCAAAAACAAGTAAACCAAAAATCAAAGGAATTGAGCGATAGTAGATATGGGAAAACAGGTGGAAACGGATTAGGGTATCTTGCGGAAGATACAAAGATGGATCTGGAAGCGGTTGATAAAGTTCAGGACATGTACACCTTAATCGATCAGAAGTGGGCTACTATTAACCAGATGGTAATGAAAAACGGAAAAGGTGCGGTTGATACTTTTAAGACCAAGGAGCAGCAACAAAAAGCAAGGTTCAAGGAACGGGATGCACTGGAAAAAGGCATTACTTCTTTAATGAAAGATAAAGTTAAAGAGACTGAAGCTAATGTTGAAGCATCCGGGGGTGACAAGATTGAGGTTCAGGAAGCAAAGTTAAAAACTATGCTTCAGATAATGGCGGAAGTTGAAAAGCAAAGTGTGGAGTGGAATAAAAATCATAAAGATTTTCCTGTAATATCTAAACAGAAAAATAATGAATGGAAAATTGATGTTATTAAGCAACAGAATGAACTTGCTAAATTAAAATATGATGCGGGTGCGAAGGATCTGAATGAAGAAGAGCAATTAATTTCTAAACGTATGGAAATTGAGAATGCCGGGGATATGGAAAGATTATTATTAAAGGAATCATATTTAGAAAAGGAAATTGATTTAGCGGCTGAATATGGACAGACGGAAAAGGTTCAGGAACTGATGCATCAACTTGATATGAATGACCTGGAAAAGAAGAATATTGCAAAGAAGATGGTTCAGAGATCCCGTGATGCCAGTTATGATGTAAAGATAAGCGGGGCCGAAAGAAACCATGATGATTACAGTGCGGAAAAGCTTACTGAAGAAAAAAAATTAAAAGACGATCTTGATAAAGTAAAGGAAGATACTTTATTAAACGATCATCAGAAAATGGTTATTAGCGAAGAAATGGAGAAAGCGCATCAGGAAAAGATTAATGAAATAAAACGTAAATATTATGATGCATGGCTTGGTGAATTGGTTGGTTTAAGTATGAGGGATATAGCGACTACACAAAAGATTTTACAGCAATTTGAAGCCGGAGCTAATTCCCTTATGAGTATGCAGCAAGCAAAGGGACAAGAAGATGCTGATAATTACAGAAAAACGGAGACTGATAAACTTGATACACAAAAGAAAGCGGCTTTAAGCCATGCCAAAACACAACAGCAAAAGGATGAGATAGAGGCTGATTTTGCAAAGAGAAAAGATAAGATTGATGATGATGCGAACAAAAAAGGGCAGGAAAGGATTAAACTAGCTTTCTTTCTTCAGAAAGCGGCCGGTATTGCCTCTGCGATGATAAACACTTACACGGCAGCTACCGCGGCTCTGGCCCCCCCGCCTGTTGGAGCGGGGCCATTATTAGGGCCGATATTAGCAGGCGTAACTATTGCGGCGGGTTTATTGAATGTGGCTGCGATATCATCACAGGAGCCGCCCAAATTTGCTTTAGGAGGACTTCCACAGTCCATCTTAAGCAATATAATGGTTGGACCTAATGGGCTTATTCATGGTCCCGGGACAGGAACGAGCGACAGTATTATAGCAAGAATATCCACAGATGAATTTATAATAAACGCAGCAGCTACTAAAAAACACAGAATGCTTTTAGAGCAAATAAACGCTAACAAATTTTCTTCAGGTGGATTTACGGGCGGGTATTCTTTATCGAATTCCTATAGCAACGTTTACAAGAATGACAATTTAGAGATGATGAATGAATTAAGAGGAATGCGGAATGATTTCTATGATTTAATTTCGAACGAACAAAAAAGACCGGTTGCCATTGGTGACAGACAATGCAGGGACATTACTTCAAGAGGTATAGGAAGAATGAAAAAGGGGAAACAATAATGCTTGCAAAGGTATTATTCAGAGAATATGATTATCCTAATAATTTTATATCGACTACCAGGGGAAGTACTGCCGTAACGGGAACAGGAACCAAATTTACTGAAATGCCGGCAGGGACTATAATTGAGGCGGAAGGGAATGTTCTAGGAATGGTTGCATCAGTCGAAAGCGATACCGCTTTAACACTTCAAGCGGTATCATCAGTGACATTATCAAATGTGAGCTGGTATCAGGATTGGAGTATTTGGAGAATTGAAAGCAGTATAATTAATCGGAAGGTGGAAAGCGATAACCCCGGGGAGGCCGGTGCAGTTGTTTTTGATAATGTAACCATGACTTTTTACATGGGGGATTCTTTAAGGATAAACAATGTTGATTACCCAAACCCTGTTAAATCCGCATTTGCGGGGGATCTGGATTCAAAGAAAAGATTTATTATAAAAATACAGGGCATTAAATATGATTTCCCAGATGAACCACAAAGATTAATTACAAGTTCCTTTAACCATTTAATTGACAGTGCGGGAAAATATTTAACAATTGCCTTCAGGCAGATTGTAAGCAGGACCATCTTTGAAGGGGTTGTAGATTTTACAACTATAACAGAACCCACTTACCCGGGTGATGATGCTGAATTTTCTGATATTATTACGTTTGATGTGGTAGATAAACTAAGCGCTCTTAATACTTTAACCACAATAGCAACAAGAATAAACGGATTTATTACTCCCGATGTAACAAATGATACGGATATTGACCAGGTGGCATATTATAAGTGGTGGGATAGAGATGATTTTGGAATTTATTATAGGCACGATGCGGGTGGCGGTTCTTTTAATGATCGTGAAATAAACGATAGCAATGCTCCGAATTTGGGGGACTTAATAAATATCAATTTTTTGAATGGACAATCTGGAAGTGAGGATTATTTAGCCCTTATAACTTTCAAATATTTAGATACTATTGAATTCTCGAACTATCATAGGATGTATTATTTTATACTTCCAAATATGAATGGTTGGAATGCGGGGACAACAGATGGGAATAAAGCGGGAAGCTGTGACAGCATAATCCGAAATGCAACTACACAAAAATGGGTAGATGGATTATTCAATAATGAAGAAATATTTATTACACAAACTTCGACAAAAAACATAAAAGGTTATGCGGGAATAACTTCCGTTATAGGTACAGAAATAACTGCTATCGATGGGATAAAGCTTATTAGCGCGATTCTTAAACAAAGGTGGCCCGATGCAGAGGTAATAAACAAACTTAAGGATGGTTCTGGTAATCATTTAGCCACATTCCCATTGCCTTTGAATTTTATATTCCAATTACTTGACGAGTTTCCATTTGGGAAGGAAACTCTTGACGCATTAACGTATGTAACGAACGCTATTGACTGTTATATTTTCACGAATACAGATGGGAATTTTGTACTTCAGAATAATAACAGTTTTGAATTCCCAGACACAACGCCTCCTTTAACCGTGATTGAACTTATTAAAAACAGAATTAAATCAGTTGAGAAAAAAAGATTCTGGGATAAATTGGTAGATAGCGTTGTTTGCAATGTGACAAGTTGGATCCCGAATCCGGATGATGCCTCGCAATATCTTGACGGAATAGGTTATGCTTTCAAGGTTACGGGAATAAAACCAAGAAATGAGATGACCAAGGATGTTATAATTGACCAAGCTACGCTTGACCGTTATGGTTTTACGGTTAACTCAAATGGTACTTTAAGTTATTCCGGGTTGACAGATCAAATAGACATATTAAATAAATATGGAGATCTGAAGGCGGCTGAAAAATTAGATTTTTATGGGAAAAGACACGACAGTAACGAAGTTGAAATGGCGCATATAACATGGGACATACTTCCCTGGGAGCTTCTATTTCTATTTGATTATTACGGTGCAAATTACTTTATGACTAATCTTGGAATTGATGTAGATGAAGACAGTATCCAGTTTATTATGGCTTCAGTTGCGAGGTATGATTACAATTTAGATAATGTCATAATTGGCAAGCAACGTGATGAATATTTAGCGGGGAATTAAGAATGAAATTATTAATTAAAATAGTAGAGTTTTAAGATGGCGGATGAAAGAATAAAAGACATTGCAACAGTAGCTTCAATCATAGGCGCTAATGAATATATACCAATTGACGGACCCGATGGAACAAAAATACTTGATAAGGCCGGATTGCTAAAAAGTACTGTGCCCTATCTTAAGAATTCCATGTTTGCACCGGCCGGTAATTTTTCAATTAATCTTTCAACCGGATTGATTACTATAAGCGGTGATATATTTCTATTCCTGGGTAATGGAAATTTTCATATTCTCGGAGCACAAACTGTATCTATTACAGATGGGGATATTGCAATATTGTCAAGTACCGCGGGTAGTTATGCCTCTGTTGATGAAAATGGTTCTTATGGAAATCTTTATATATTATCTGTCCCTTACGAGACTGTCAGAAACATTGAGGGATCCATAGTAATTGGTGTTTTCTGGAATGCAAAATGGGTTGCTTACTTTGATGCATTCCATATACCCGCACCTTCCAGCGTGAAAAGATCAACTATAGACGAGGATGAACGACCGCTAAAGAGAAATATATATTTTGGCAAAAAAGGAAATTTTACATTTGATAACTCAACCGGTGACTTTACAATTCCAAGTTCAATTTTTGTTTTTATGCCAAAAGGCGGATTTTATAATATTCTGGATTTTGCCACCTACCGATTAGATACACATCAATTTATTTATTTAAGCGCAGATTCATCATCATACGTTCCTCTTGATGAAAATGTTACAGATCCAAACCAGGCAGCTTATCTAAGAGTTGGAAGTTATACCGATGCCAGGGATACCGACGGGAAAATTATTCTTGGTATACGCGGGACAGATGGAAATTGGATAAGCTATTGGGATGCCTTCTCATTACCCGCCATTGGAAGTATAACTTCTGAAATGATTAGTAGAAGTGTTTATGAATCATTTACGGATTATTCTAAATATGCAAATCCCGGTACTATATTTAAGGGTATGAGCAGATTTATGAAGAAATGGTTTACACAAAGTCAGACGGTTTTGAATGTAGTTTTAACAGGACAAAGCTTATCAGACTTTCAAGTATCCGAATGGACACCTCCCAGTTTTCCGAATCTTAAAACAGATAGGACAGTAGAACCAAACGGACTCTATGGCAACACGTTTGGGCGTATGATTTGGCGATTACTGAATTATGGGGTGTGGACAGAGGCAGGAACAGATCCGGAGGGAGCGGGGACTACTTTTGCCAATACGATTACGGCAGCCTGGGGGAATATGAGGTTTGTGAGATTGGATAAAGCTACGGGGGTATCAAAAACCGGCACCTGGCATTATTCGGGTGAGGGATATGTAGCCAATTCTATTGCAGGTAAATTCTGTGGAACCGGTATTGGATTTGGGACGGCTCTTGTACAACTGGGAGGATGGAATGATACCTTTGACGCAACATACTATAGCAACGATCCTTACCCATACACCAAGGTTTACTTTTTTACTAAGGATCTGAATAATGCAGCAACTTTTACAGTACCATCTGGAGCAATTGGTTTTAGCGTGGTTTGCTATGGAAGAAAAAGCGGCAACTTTGATGATAATGCGGGTAATAATTTATTACCCTCAAATAATGTTGAAGTTAAATTAAACGGATCTGTTATAGACACAATCGATTTAACCAGTTTTAACGGGCAAAAGCATTTTGACTACGTAATAACCGGCAGCAGTACCAATACTGTAATTGTAACCAATAAGGTGGCTTCCAGATGGATGAACCTATGGGGGCTAGAATATTGGAACGGACCATGTGTGCGGGTTATTAACAATGCTTTTAGCGCAACCGGTCCCGATGGGTTGTTTGCAATCAAGGATTATATATATGTTAATGATAATCCTGATTTAATAATACTTGATAATTTCAACCGTTCCGAAACAACCGCTTTACCGACCGGGCAGTATAATTTAATAAACGATATACTTGTCAACACAACCGCCGATATAATAGGTCTTATTTCATCCCCCATTATTACAGCGGCGGGTATTGATAAATCTGTGCAAACAAGCCCCGTTATCGCCGAAGATTTTTGCTATACATCTATGAGGAAAGTTTGTGGGCTATTGGGAGTTCCAACGATAGATTTACATCAAAGGTTCATAGATCTGGGGGCCGGAACAGGCTATTCTGCCGGGACTGCATTTGCTTCATATTTTAAGGACCCTATTCATCTTAGCAGGATGGGGCAAGCCGTTGTAGAAGATATTCTGAAATATGTTTTTAGAATGAAAAATCCAAATAAATAAAATAAAAGGTAAAAATCATGAAAAGATTTCTTGTTATAATCAGTTTAGTAATGCTCTTTTTTCTTGCGTGGGGAATAAGTGATTATGGGCAGGGTAAGCCCATTCAGGCGGGACTAGGGCTTATATATAGCGATAGCGTAAAGACCGGGGACACTGTACGAATATTTAATTTAGATATGAAGTACATGCAGGTGAAATATTCCCAAAGGGATATCGGAACAAACATAACCGACAGCACCTTGTTTTATGGCGGTTATAAAAGGTATAATAGTTCAGGAGTTGTAATAGATACTTTTTGGCAAAATAATCCGTTGCTATTGAAGCAGGATGATATTTCAGGGAGTTTTGTTAATTGTATTTCGGCC
>Ga0073936_10009460_pt1 | contig 12114 bp, 8 predicted proteins | sample AliMusrvi5mmetaG_FD_87041 | JGI IMG/M metagenome (GOLD analysis project Ga0073936, IMG submission 87041) | Freshwater lake bacterial and archeal communities from Alinen Mustajarvi, Finland, to study Microbial Dark Matter (Phase II) - Alinen... | ecosystem: Environmental > Aquatic > Freshwater >... | reverse complement strand
CACCAAGACAATCAATTCCAACGGTTTTGTGGCATGGTCACCATCAAGAATAGAACTTTTTCCCACCCCAAACCAGGATATCTATGCACAAGATTGGATGGAACAGTTGGCTATTCATGAGCTCAGGCACAATGTTCAGATTGACAAAATTGAAACGGAAATGCCTCAGATATTTCGTATTTTGCTTGGAGAACAGGCCGCATCAATCATCATTGGTGCCTATTTGCCATTCTGGTTCCTGGAAGGTGACGCCGTTGTATCCGAAACGGCCTTAAGCCATGCAGGCAGAGGTCGGGCATCTTCTTTTACAATGGAACTAAAAGCTCAAGCCGATGAAAAGGGGATCTATAGTTTTGACAAAGCCTATCTTGGGTCTTACAAAGATTATATACCTGATTATTATCAGATTGGATATCAAATGGTTTCAAATATAAGAAATCAAAATGGGGGAGAGGTATGGAGCCAGGTATTGCACCATATTGCCAGACATCCATTGGCCTTGAATTCTCTTTCCAAGGGATTGGAAATGGCAACAGGGAAAAACCAGGATGAACATTATAAGGCAATAATGAAGAACTTGAAAAATACAAACCCATTTAGGTTTAATATTCAGGAAGATACCATTCTTTTGGGGAAGAAAATTCTGCCTTCAACCAAGTTCTACACCAGTTACAGGTACCCTTATTTTGTTAATGACTCTGTTTTTATAGCACTAAAAACTTCTATTGACCATATTCCGGTCATCGTTCAGGTAGATAAAAATGGTAAGGAGAAAGTTCTTTTTACACCTGGAAACGTGTTGGACGAATCTTTCAGTTTCCAAAATGGCAAGATTATTTGGATGGAAATTCATCCAGATTTGAGATGGACACACCGAGAGCGGTCATTGATGCGCATTTTCGACATGGGAAATAAGATATTACAGGAGAAAATTTTTAGCGAAAAGATATTTGCTCCCGTGATCTCACCGGATGGGAAAAAGATTGCCGCGGTAAAATATGATGACCGGAATAGCTGCTCAATTGTCATCTTGAATGCAGAAAACAAGCAAATAGTGAGTGAATTTAAAGCCACTGATCATCGAACTTTTCTAACACCGGCCTGGTCGGAGGATCAGACTTGCCTTTATGCAGTGGAACTTGGCGAGAAAGGAAAAAGGTTGGTCAGCATTAGGCTTGACAATAGTGAACGAACCGAATTGACCCAACCCGTAACTGGAGAAGTTGAAAAACCTGTCCAAAGGGGCAAATATCTGTACTTTATTTCTGACCAGTCGGGTAAAAACGAAGGATATGCCCTGGACCTGACTACCCATCAGAGCGTTCAAATTGTTAATGCCAAATATGGCATCAGAGATCTCCAGGTTTCGCCTGAGGATTCTACATTACTTTATGCAGATTATAGCGCAAATGGCTTTAAAATTGCCCAAAAGAGGCTATTTAGTAAAAATTGGAGGGTTGTTAATCCTTTGCAATGGTTTCAGGATACATTGTCCAGTCATTTAACTTCCCAGGATGCCGGAGCAATTGACTTTTCCCATCTTGATACCACCAGCTTTAACAGTGGAAGGTATGGCAAAACGAAGAATCTGATCAACATTCACAGTTGGTCACCTGTGTACATTGATCCAGATCAATCCGTGGTAAATGCAGGGTTTTCGATAGTATCTCAGAACAAACTCACAACTGCAATTACCCAATTTGGATATGATTATTCAACTATCGACCATACCGGCAAATGGATTGGAAAATTCGAATATGCGGGTTGGTATCCTGTTTTAGCGTTTTATGGAGACTATGGGAAGGAAAACTCAAGATATTACCAGGTTAATAAACACTACAATTCACACAACGTACTAACAGGACAAGATACGGTGGCGGTTCCATTCAGCCAAAAGGTATTGAATACCCATCTTGATGCTTTACTACCATTGAATTTTTCACACGGCAAAATGTACCGAATGGTGGAGCCGGAGGTTCAAATCGGCTATTCGCACTATTGGCAGGAACCAACTACACCATCTCTGATTTTCAGGGGAAGTTATATCCCATTTACCTATCGTCTCTATGCACACAACCTGATGCAGCAAAATGCCCGCGACATACAGACCAGATGGGGAGAAGTACTGAATCTTCAATACAGAAATACTCCTTTTGGAGATCGTAGTTTGGGAAGTATTTCAAGTGCAGAAGGGACGCTATATCTACCAGGAATTACAGGAAACCAGGGAGTTAAATTATACATGGGTTATCAGAAAAAAGCATCAGATCATTCCTACTTCAACGATTTAATCCTCTATGCAAGAGGTTATTCTACCCTTGAGAACACCAAACTTATGACTTTTAGGAGTGATTATGTCGTATCACTCTTTTCTCCTGACTGGAACATCTGGCATCTTTACTATTTGAAGAGGGTAACCCTAAGAATTCACTATGATTACTCAAAAATTTCTATTCCCCTTTTTCAAAGTTACGGTATTATTAATGAGAACCTTAGCTCAACAGGAGGAGAAGTATTAACCGAATGTCATTTTTTGAGATTTATTGCACCGTTCAAGATAGGCATTCGTGAATCTTACCTGATTGAATCCAACAAGATTGTCTCAGAATTTATTTTTTCCGTCAACTTTAACAGTTTGTAAGCTACATCAAAATCTCAGCTCATTTTCATTTATTCGGGATACATAAGCTTATGTATTAACCTATTTGTACCTTTCAACAAGAAATATAAAGACCGAAATGATTAATTTTTGGCCTTATTTTCTTGAAATTATGCATATATAACGTAGTTAAATTCAGCTAATTATACTAATATGTAAAATTAATTGATTAATTAAAAAATTACACATGTAATCAATTCAGTCCAAAACAATATTTTGTCTTTAATTATCGCTTACTATATTATTAAATTCCAGATATATATCCCAATTACATAAACATTTTATTTAGGTAGATATTTCAAGAAATAATAATTTAGTACTGTGGTTAATTACATATGGCAATTATGACTTTTATAGGACAATTACATTTGTAAATTAATTGCTATTGCAAAATGTAATTATTAGTATTACATTTGTTAAGGTAATATTTAATGTATGAAATATCTATGCGGTAATTTTTACATCAACCGATAATGAATATCCGGGTATAGAATCATACCTTTTAAACAGGGGTAAATAGAAATGAAAGAAAGAATTATTGAATTTTTATCGGCCGAAAAGATCTCTCCGGCCGAGTTTGCAGACAAGATAGGTGTACAAAGATCGAGCATGTCTCATATCTTGAATGGGCGCAACTACCCAAGTGCTTCTTTTCTGCAGAAAATGCTTCAGTCCTATCCGTTTGTGAATCCGCGTTGGCTGATGATTGGTGAAGGTGTGATGAATGCCGAGCCTACCGGTTTCCATAGCAAGGAGTATAACATCCAAATGCATAACCCATCTCAAACCGGTATAAAACCTGAATTGGATTTGGTAGGGACTATTCCTTCGCAAAATATATCTACCCAAGGTGATGAAACCGAACAACAAAATATACATGATGATCTTACAGTAACGGCCCCTGAGTCCAATAGTCTTCCGTTTGCAGAACCATTGATCCACAAGGTTGTTACAAAACCTGATCTCATGACTGAAGAAAAAAATATAGAAAGAAGGTCTGATCCACTACATTCTGTTTTACCTACCCTTCATGAAGACAAAGAGATTGATAGGGTTTTCTTCTTTTACAAGGATAAAACTTTCACGGTTTACCGACCTTCATAACCCGATTTTGGCTATATTTGGCAGTCTAATTTCTGTATATAATTCCCGAAATATTTAGTTGTCAGGCATTTCTTATCTTGGGATTTGCTACAGGTTTAGTCAATTTTAAAATTGCCGGCAAAAATTCTACTAATTTTCATTAATTGTTTGAGATTAGTGCATTCGTGGAAATAATTCCGGTGACAGTTGAAAGTCTAATAGCAGTCAAATGAAGAAATCTGTTCAAAACCTGACGGTCATTTCCAACAAACAGTTAAACAGGGATCACGTTCTCCTTGAATTGAAATCCGATATTCCTCTGGAAGGCATTGTCCCAGGTCAGTTTGCCAATATCCTGGTTGATCATTCAACACATGTATTTTTGAGACGTCCATTTTCAATTTACCGTGTTGATTACAAATGTAATTCGATCAGTATTTTGATAAAGCAGGTTGGGGAAGGGACGAAATGCTTATCCAAGTGCCAGACTGGTGATCACTTAAGCGTGATCTTTCCTTTGGGAAAAGGATATTCATTACCCGAGAAGAATTCCAGACTTTTATTGGTTGGTGGAGGAGTTGGAGTTGCACCCTTAATGCTTCTGGCTGACATTTTAAAGCAGGAAGCTCATCAGGTTGAAATTCTTCTTGGAGCCAGGAGTTCTGATGACCTTATAGAGTTGGATATTTATGCCAAATTTGGAAATGTACATACCACTACCGAAGATGGTTCACATGGAATCCGGGGTTATGTTACAGACCATCCTCTGTTTGGTTCTGATTTAATTTCCTTCGACAAGGTTTATTGCTGCGGACCTGATCCAATGATGAAAGCAGTTGCCCGCCTTGCCCGGCAAAATAGGGTAAGCTGCGAAGTTTCACTGGAAAATACGATGGCCTGTGGCTATGGAGTTTGCCTTTGTTGTGTCACCGATACAACAGAAGGGCACCGTTGTGTTTGTACGGAAGGCCCTGTATTTGATATAAAACAATTAAAATGGCAGAATTAACTATTGATATAGCAGGATTGAAATTTAAAAATCCTGTAATGACAGCATCAGGCACGTTTGGTTATGGCACTGAATTTGATGATTTTATCGATGTTAATTCCCTTGGAGGCTTTGTCGTCAAGGGAACTACATTTAAGCCCAGACAGGGCAATGCCTATCCCAGGATGGCTGAAACACCTTCAGGAATGTTAAATGCAGTCGGATTGCAAAATGGTGGAGTAAAATATTTTGTGGATCATATCTATCCCAGATTATTGAAGTACAATACCCGTATTTTTGTTAATGTTTCAGGATCCACAGTCGAAGAGTATGTTTCATGCAGTGAGCAAATCAATGAGTTGGATCATATTTCCGGTATAGAATTAAACATCTCCTGTCCAAACGTAAAAGAAGGTGGTATGGCATTCGGTACCAGCTGTCCGGCTGCAGAGGCTGTTGTAAGTGCCGTAAGAAAAGTTTACGATAAAACATTAATGGTCAAGCTTTCTCCCAATGTAACGGATATTTCAGAAATCGCAAAGGCCGTTGAATCAAGTGGGGCTGATTGCATTTCGTTGATCAATACAATCCTTGCAATGGCTATTCATGCAGAGAGCAGAAAGCCGGTTTTATCGACAATTACTGGCGGACTTTCAGGACCAGCCATCAAGCCAATTGCACTTAGAATGGTATGGCAGGTTTACAATTCAGTAAAAGTGCCAGTAATTGGCATGGGAGGAATAATGAATGCCACCGATGCTATAGAATTCTTCCTTGCGGGCGCATCCGTCATCCAGGTTGGAACAGCAAATTTTATTGATCCAATGGTTACGCCTCAAATCATTGAAGGAATCAATGATTACCTGGAAAGACATAATTTCAAATCCATTCATGACATTATTGGTAATTTACAATTGTAATATATTGATTGTCGTTACCTGTTTAATTAATTGACATATGTAATTTACATTTGTATGATCTATCGTATTTTACTAATTACTTTTATAACTCTGCTCTTTTGGCTCCTGCCAGATTTGGGAGGAACTCCTCCGCCAGGATTGCAAAACAAGGTCTTATTTCTAGAGAATAGGAAGATCAACAAGCTGATAATTCAGAAGATAGTAGGTTCTGAAAACACCGAGTTGATGGATAGGAACTTTGAAAAATTCAGAGAACAGAATCTATTGAAAGGATTGGCAGTTGCAATAGTCAAAGATGAAAAGCTGGTTTTTGTCAAAGGATATGGTTATGCAGATGTGGAAGCTAAGATTCCTGCCTCACCAGAACAACTCTTCAGGATTGCCAGCGTTTCAAAATTAGTAACAGCTATTGCTGTTATGAAACTGGTCGAGAGCGGCAAAATCACTCTGGACTCGAAGGTGTTTGGAAAATTCGGGATTCTCAGCAATGAAAAATACTTACAAATAAAGGATAACCGCCTGCAAAACATCACAGTACGTAATCTTTTGAACCACTCTGGCGGATGGACACAAAGATATGGAGATATTGCTTTTCTTCCCAGGATAGTATCTGAGCAAACAGGAGACCAAATGCCCTTAAATATAGGTTCCTATATAAAGTTTGCTACCTCAAAGCGATTACATTTTGAACCTGGAAGGGCCAGTGCTTATTCTAACCTTGGATACATGATTCTGGGCGAAGTAATTGCTACTGTAGCGAAGACCAGCTACGAAAAGTATGTAAAGGAAAATATCCTGAAACCAGCCCACATTTATGATATGCAACTTGGAGGCAGCTTTGAGAGTGAAAAACTACTCGACGAAGTAAGGTATTACCAACCTGAAGATGCTCAACCAGTAGAGGCTTATGACGGAAGTGGAAGAATGGTTCCACGGGTTTATGGCAGTACCAACATGGCTTTGCTTGGATCTGCCGGTGGATGGATTTCCTCCCCGGTCGATTTACTGAAACTCCTGGTAGTCATTGATGGGGCGTCTGGCAAAAAAGATATACTCAATAAGCAAAGCATTGCCGAAATGACCCATGTCGACGAGAAGGGCCTTGATCCTTTGGGCTGGCGCAGTACCAATGAAAGCGGCGAATGGTGGCGCACCGGAACATTACCCGGTTCTTCGGCACTTTTAAAGAGAGAACCTAACGGAATCTCCTGGGTGATGATCACTAATACCAGCAATTACAAAGGTCCGCATCTTGCCATTGAAATGGACCGAGCCATGTCAGCAACCCTTAAAAAGATAAAACAATGGCCAGATTATGACCTTTTTGAGTTTTTCCCCAGATAATTTTCTTGCTTTTAGATTCGAAAACCTACTGTTACCTTCTGACATATTTTTCGTATAGCAAGAAACGAGCGATCAAACCCGCTCATTTTTTTTAGGATTAATAAAACTATAAATATGTCAGAATTTGAGGTTTTAATCCCCAAATTGGGAGAAAGTATTCAGGAAGCAACGATAACTAAGATTTTTGTAAAGGTCGGTGATTCCGTAGCTGAGGATGATCTGTTGTTTGAGGTAGCCACCGATAAAGTTGACTCTGAAATTCCATCCCCAGTTTCTGGTACCGTCAAATCAATTAATTGCCAAGTTGATGAATTGCTTGCGGTAGGGAAAGTTGCCATGGTCATTGACCTCTCTGGAAAAGCAACCAGAATGGTAACTGACGATCTGGTTATTCCTGATATTGATGCAAACAGTCCAAAAAGTGGAGTTGTTCAGCCAAATGTATTAACATCAAAGGGAAAATCTTCGAAGTTTTATTCTCCGCTGGTAAAGAACATCGCTAAGAGGGAGGGCATTCAATTAGAAGAACTTGAAAATCTGGAAGGTAGTGGAATCGGCGGAAGAATTCAAAAGAGTGATCTATTGAAATACATCGAAGAGGGATCTTTATTGTCATTTAAAGATCATTCGCAGGCAAAAAGTTCTGTGTCCAATTCATCTGTTTCTGAATCCACTCAGAAACAAGTCGTCCCTATGTCCATTGGAGCAGAAGATACCATTATGGCGATGGACCGTATTAGGAAACTGATTGCCAAGCACATGGTAATGTCTAAGCAAACGGCACCTCATGTCACCTCCTTTGTTGAGGCTGATGCTACTGAGATGGTATTGTGGCGCACCCGCTTTAAGGATGCTTTTCAATCCAAATATGGGGAGAAATTAACTTTCCTTCCATTCTTTACTGAAGCCGTCGCACGAGCACTGACTGAATACCCAATGATCAATAGCTCAGTTGATGGTGACAATATAATTTTACGAAAGAAAATTAACATTGGTATTGCTGTGGCCACCAATAGTGGCAATTTGATAGTGCCTGTCATCAAAGATGCCAACGAAAAGAATCTTCTGGGACTTACCAAGGATATCAACCAGTTTGCCGAAGCAGGCAGAAATGAAAAGCTCAATCCGGATCAGCTTCAAGGTGGTACTTTTACGATTACCAATTTTGGGTCTTTTGGTAATTCGATGGGAACGCCCATAATTAATCAGCCACAAGTCGCTATTTTAGCCATTGGTACCATTGAAAAAAAGCCTGCTGTCATAGAGACTGCAATGGGGGATGCAATCGTTGTCAGGCACAAAGTATTCCTTTCCTTGTCTTATGATCATAGAGTCGTTGACGGAATGCTTGGTGGAAAGTTTCTGAGGCGGGTCGCAGACCTCATTGAAGGGTTTGATTCAAAACGAATAATTTAATTGATCAATACTATAAGATTGAATTTTATGTTAATACATATATTTTAAATGTTTAACTCATAGAAATAGGAATGCTATCTTTTTCCCGCAGACAGGGATCCAAAATAAAAATCAAAATGTTTAAGAATGAATGACTTTCACAATTTGCCTGTTCAAAAGAAATTTTCAATTTTACAAACTGATAAACTTGCCCTTCAGAAGTGGTATCATCTAATGGTTCTTGGCAGAATTTTGGATGAAAAGGCACCCAATTATCTCAAACAGGCCATTGGATGGTCTTATCACGCACCATATGCAGGACATGATGGCATCCAACTTGCAATCGGACAAATATTCAACAGGGAAAAGGATCATTTATTTCCCTATTACCGTGATTTGCTTACCAATCTGTCAGCAGGATTGACTGCAGATGAGATTATTTTGAATGGTATTTCCAAGTCAAATGATGTGAATTCAGGAGGGCGCCACATGTCAAACCATTTTGGTAAACCTGCCTGGAATATTCACAATGTCTCTTCAAGTACAGGCAACCACACCCTTCATGCTGCGGGTGTCGGACGTGCCATCAAGTATTATAAAAGTGACGGCGTTGCTATTTGTTCGCAAGGTGAATCTTCCGTCAGTGAAGGGTATGTATATGAGGCTATCAATGGTGCTTCGACGGAAGAACTGCCTGTAATTTTCGTATTTCAGGACAACGGTTACGGCATTTCTGTTCCAAAAAAGGATCAAACCGCCAACCGAAAAGTTGCAAATAATTTTCTTGGCTTTAAAAATCTACGGGTAATTCATTGCAATGGCAAGGATGTGTTTGACTCGATGAATGCGATGACCGAGGCCAAAAATTGGGTGATTGAAAACCAAAAGCCATGCATCGTGCAAGCAAACTGTATACGGATCCATTCTCACTCCAACTCTGACAGACATGATCTCTACCGAAATGAGGTGGAATTGAATTATGTAAGAGAGTATGACCCATTGGCTAAATTTAAAAGGTTATTGCTAAGATACGACCGTCTAAGCTTAGAAGAAATCAACGAAATTGAAGCAAAGGCGAAGGACGAAGTGAAGCTTGCCCATCAGTTTGCACTCCATTCGCCCGATCCTGACCCTAAGAGCATTTATGATTTTGTCTATACTGACCCGTTTGTGTCGGTCAAATACCCCGATGGAATTCAGAAAACTGAAGGTACTGGCTCGAAGAAAAAATTGATAGAAGCTATTAACGAAACGCTGAAAGCAGAGTTTACACTCAATCCCGATACATTTATCTGGGGGCAGGATATTGCCAACAAGGAAAAGGGTGGAATTTTCAATGTTTCAAAAGGTCTTCAAAAAGAATTTGGGAAGAAAAGAGTGTTCAACGGTCCTATTGCAGAGGACTTTATCACGGGAACCGCAAACGGAATGTCGCGTTATAGCAAGAAGATCAGGATTGTAGTCGAAGGTGCAGAGTTTGCAGATTACTTTTGGCCGGCTATGGAGCAATTTGTTGAGATGACCCATGAATACTGGCGAACGAATGGTCAATTTGCACCCAATGTCACTATTCGCCTGGCTTCAGGCGGTTATATCGGAGGAGGACTTTATCATTCCCAAACAATTGAAGGCTCATTGGTCTGTTTTCCGGGTATTAGAATTGTTTATCCATCGTTCGCAGATGATGCTGCCGGATTGCTAAGAACATCGCTTCGGTCTGAAGGGCCGACCCTTTTCCTGGAACCCAAAGCTCTTTACAATTCACCTGTAGCCGCAACCACGGTCCCGGATGATTTTGAAGTACCTTTTGGAAAAGCCCGAATCAGACGTTCAGGCCAAGACTTGACGATAGTTACTTATGGAAATACGACTCATTTATCCATTCAGGTTGCAGATAGGATCTCCAGAGATAATGGTTTTGAAATTGAGGTTGTTGACCTAAGGTCACTTATTCCCTTGGACAAGGAAAGCATACTCAATTCAGTCAGGAAAACAGGAAAGGTCTTAATAGTGCATGAAGACAAAGTATTTGGTGGTTTTGGAGGTGAACTCGCTTCCATCATCAGCGATGAGGCTTTTGAATATTTGGATGCACCCATTCGCAGAGTTGGATCAGAATTTACCCCCGTAGGCTTCAACCGGATTCTTGAAGCTGCCATACTGCCCAATGAAAATAAAATTTATGAAGCGGCTATCGCCTTGTTAAAATATTGACATATGAAAAAAATCGCCATTGTTTATAGTTTTAATTCCGTAAAATCTGCCAAAGTTGCATCCAAGATTGCTGAACATCTGTCAGGATATACTATCGTCAAATTAAATGTAGAAAACTGCAATGCAAAAGAATTTATTTTGTACGATGGTTACATTCTGAGTGTTCCTACCTGGTTTGACGGAGAATTGCCCAATTATTGGGACGAAATTCTACCGGCACTCGATGATTTGGAGATGACCGGCAAAAAAGTGGCCTTGTTTGGTCTTGGAGATCAAAAAAATTATCCTGAGAATTTCTGTGATGCAGTTGGTATTCTTGGAGATTTCTTTGAAGAGAAAGGCGCAAAACTTATTGGATATACTTCTTGTGATGGTTATACTTTTGAATCATCTAAAGCTCTAAGGGAGAATGTTTTAATTGGCTTGTTGTTGGATCAGGAAAATCAGTCGAAGCTATCAGATGATAGGATTACAAAATGGGTCCAACAGCTTGAACTGGAATTTAGTTAAATCATTCTGTTTAAAATTCCTACCTTTGGCACTTGAAATGTTAAATAAAGTTTGACTTGTTTCATGCTGAAGACAATAAAAGTTATCCTGCTGGTGCTTTTGGTTGGGTTCGTCTATGTAGTTGTCAATGAAGTAACTCTCTTCAATTACATTTATCCCGAATATCGAATCAAATTTGATGAGGTGGAGGTTGTAAGCAGCAAATCCATCAAGATACAGGACCAAACCCCCATAACACCCGTTAAATACTCCGGAACGCTCGATTTTGATACCATTCCTGAAGGAGCAAGAAAAATTTTATTCATCAGTTACATGCTTCCTGCCATCGTAATTGAACGTGATCGGTTGCTCGATTATCTTAATCACATCGAATTCATAGAAAACCGGATGATCAACAAAAGAGCACTCCGGGATGACGATCTGCTGTTTTTTAAGGAGATGATGATCAAATATGACGCCGCATCGATAAAAGACCTGAAAATCAGACTATATCCTCATCCTGTGAGTCTTGTCCTGGCTCAAGCTGCACTCGAATCTGGTTGGGGAACGTCCAATGTCTTTTCTAAAGCCTGTAATCCATTTGGGATTATGTCATTTTCAAATGAAGAGCAACGCAGAAGGTTTTTCAATGCAGAGCAACAAACAGAGGTTTATGTTAGATGTTACTCTAATGTAAATCAAGCTGTTGAACATTATTTCCTTTTTACAGCGAAGCTCGCATCCTATGAGAAATTCAGAAAAAAAAGATGGGAGAGGGGCTCTTCCATTGATCTTGTCAAACTGTTAAAAAGCTATCACGAAACAAATGATTACACCCTCCTGGTCGAATCTATTATTCAAAAAAATGACTTTGAGAAATACGATAACGTTACTTTAGACAGGAATTATTATGCCTACCAAAACAATTACTGGCAGTTGATAAAAAGCTATTTTGCAGATTATTTTTAGCCTATATTTGCCACTAATGGACCGTATAATTTTAATAATCAATATACTAAAAT
>Ga0073936_10009458_pt1 | contig 12115 bp, 10 predicted proteins | sample AliMusrvi5mmetaG_FD_87041 | JGI IMG/M metagenome (GOLD analysis project Ga0073936, IMG submission 87041) | Freshwater lake bacterial and archeal communities from Alinen Mustajarvi, Finland, to study Microbial Dark Matter (Phase II) - Alinen... | ecosystem: Environmental > Aquatic > Freshwater >... | reverse complement strand
GTGGTGGAGGGGGCAGCGGAGCGGGCGAGATCGGCGAGAACTTCCACGGGCACCACCAGCCTTGGGGTGTCGAGTTGCCAGATCCGCATGGTGGGTTTGGCGTGAATCCATGAGCGCCAAACCGGGGTCAGACGGATGGTTGCGATGTGAGCGAACGGTTGGGGCACGACTGCGCGCAGTGCCACGGGCTGGAGCAGGGTTACCTGATAGAGGGAGATTCCGTTCCATGGAGTGAACGAAGCGCTGCCGATGCGGGTTTCGAGGCCGGTGGCACGCTGGATTTCCGCAGCGATCCGGTTGCGGCCGGGCGGACATTCCAGACAGAGGTTGGCGATCAGCCAAGCCACCAGCGGGAGGGCAATCAGAACGCGGCGGATTGCCCGGCGAATCGTCATTTCAGCCGTGTGAGAATCCGGAACTTACTTTTTGGGTGCCGGTTTGGTGGTTTTTCCGGAATCCGGTTTGGCGGGTTTGGCGGGCGCGGGCTTGGTGAGTTGGCCGGCCTTGCCGAGGGCGAAGCGAACGACCAGGGCCTTATCGAGCAAGCGGGTGCCTTTGGTGGAGATTTCCTGGACGTGATAGACGATGATGCCGTTTTTGTTATCGACGAAACGTCCGATTGCGATGTTTTCCTTGGTTTTGCCGAGTCCTGTATCCTCTTCGAATGCCCATTCCTGGCCGTTCCAGGCGACGAGGAGGCCGGAAGCTTCCGCCTGGATGTCCTTGATGCGTTCCAGATCGCCGTTAGGAGACCGGAATTTGTCCTCCTTGCCCAGGTAGCGCAGGGTGGAAAGCGGGCTGGCGTCGCCGGTGGCGGTGAGCGTCCAGGTGTTGCCCGAGCTTTGACGCAGCAACAACATCACTTCCTGCATCGGTTGGAAATCGCGTTTTTTCATGAGGACGAGGTATTCCGCGTATTCCTCCTTGGTCAGGCCGAGACGTTCGTCGTAGGGGAACGGTTCGCCGGGCTTCGTTTGGTTGAAGAAATCACGGAACCATTTGGGATCCTTGCGGGCCGCCTTTTCGATGTAGGTGTCGATTTCCGGTGGTGGGAGGACCATGCCGATATGTCCCTTCACCGGGATGTCCGGCTCGAACAATCCGGCAAAAGCCTTGGGAATGTCGGCGGCCGACAGCTTGGCGACGAGGAATGCGGCGAGGAACGGAACGTAAAGTTTCATGGCGGGCAGGAGGCAGGCTGGCTGCGGATGGGGTGGAACTCAAGCCGCAATTCTCAGTCGCGGCGCAATAATATCTGTCGGTCAATGCGTCCGGGATGTGCTTGTGGCGAACTGTGAGCGCCGATGCCCATGGGCAAGCCGAAGCACTTGCTCATGGGTGTCTCTTGCGCGCGACGGTCACAGACCGCCGCCACAATGCGGCAGATATTGATCATTGCCCGGCATTGGGGGGGAGGATCTGGAGCCAGCGCGGACTCACCAGTTTTTCGATGGTCACGCCGTTTGGGGATTGTTGGCCGGGAGCGCGCCGGAGTCGCAGGATCATGGCGGCCTTGGTTCCGCCGTTATGGTCGATTTGGAGTTGGATATCTTGGGTCAGGGCGCTTCCCGCCAGCGTGTACCCGTAAAGGTTTTCCTCGCTGCCGAAGGCGGTCAGGCGGAAACACGTCCACCGCTTGAAGTTCCCGAATTCATAGTTGTAATAATTATCGGGTTCGACGTACACCCGGAGATCCAGCGACGATCCGGTGGGGCGTTGGGCGATGAAATCATCCCAATTCATCGGCTGGTAACAAACCAGGGTTTCCCAGTCGATGAGCGGTTTGCCGGAATCCGTGATTTCGATGATGACGATGCGGGTGCTGCGATCCGCCATGACCACCGAAGCCGTCCAGAAATTCGCATAGTCATCCAGGGTAAGCGGTTCGAGTGAGGTGACGGATTTCAGGCGCATGGCGATGAGCGGGTGGTCCCCGTAATAGCGGCGCATGAACGGGGCAACCCGGTCGCTCTGACGAATCAGCGGAACCAAGGCATCCACCGAGGAAGCTTTAAAAAAATCCTTCAGGGATTGGTTGATCCGGTCGATGAGTTGTCGGGCCTCCAATTCTTCCTGTTCGTCCTGGATGACGGTGGATGCCGTGGCACTGCGGATTTGTCCGGCATGGACCTCCGCTTTTCCGACGCGGGCCAGTGACCACACGATGGCCGCGGCAATGGTCAGGCCGACGAGTGCGAACCAGCCCCACGGGGTCGGATTGCGGTGGATCGATTCCCCGGCCCAGTTTTCCTCCAATTGTTCCTGGGGAGCGACGTCGGTTTCGATGATGGACTCGATTCCGGGTTGGTGGGTGCGCAATTCGGTATCGTCGCGGCTCGGGAGGTCGAGACGTTGGCTGATCCCGGAATCCGCGTCAAGGGGGCCGAGGCGGATTGGCTTGTTGTCTTTTTCCAGCCGTGCGGTTTCGCGATTGTTGAGCCGGACGACACGGGCCGGACTGACGGCGTCGTCATCGACCGGTCTCAATTCCACGGGTTTGTAGTCGCGTGCCATTTCCAGAGGAAAGGAAAGCCGGAAAACTCCATCGACGCAACGCCAGTCTCATACTAAGTTTTGTGCGCACCCGTCATGGCCGAACCTCCCCGCATCCTGATCATCACCGCCGCCTTTGGCGAGGGCCACAACAGCGCCGCCCGCAATCTGGCGCTGGCTCTTGATGCGGCGGGAGCGCAGACCCGGGTGAGCGACCCGTGTTTGCTCGGCGTTCCGCGGCTTACGGCGTTCCTGAGTTGGGGCTATCGTTTGGCGACCACATCGCTGCCGCAGGTTTGGGCGTGGATTTACCGTTCCACGGATCGGTGTGATTTCAGTCGGCCGGGGTTTTCGGTGATGCGGCTGCCGGAGCGCGCGCTGGCCGGTTTGTTAGATGATTTCCAGCCGGCGGCGGTGGTGAGCACGTATCCGCTTTATCCGTATTTTCTGGAGCGGATATTTGCGGCTGGTGGGCGGCGCTTGCCGGTGTTCACGGTGATCACGGATTCGATCGAGATCAACGCCGCCTGGCTGCGGGCACCGACCGACTGGTGGCTGGTCACCGATCCGATGACCCGGCAGTCGATGATCGGCAAGGGCCTGTCGGCGGAAAAAATCATCGACAGCGGATTTCCAGTGCATCCCGGGTTTGCGGGACTGGCACCAGTTCCGGCGGACGATGCCTGCGAGCCGTTCCGGGTGTTGTATTTTCCCACGGCGAAGCTGCCGTTTGTGCGGCGGCACGGGCATGCGTTGTTGGATGCCTCGCCGACGGTGCGGCTGACCATGGTTTTGGGGCGCAATGTCCGGCACTTGTATCGGCGGGCGCGGGAAATCAAGGACGCGTATCCCGGACGGGTCCGCCTGATCGGATGGACGCGCAAGGTGCCGCAACTTCTCAGCACTCATCATCTGGTGGTTGGCAAGGCCGGCGGCGCCACCGTGCATGAGGCGATCGCCGCCCGCTGTCCGATGATCATCCACCATTTGGTACCCGGCCAGGAAGAAGGCAATCTCAGCTTGTTGGAAAGGATCGGGGGGGGGGCGTTCGCCGCGACGCCCGAGGCACTCACCCTGCGGGTTGCCGGGTTGCTGGCCGATGATGCCGCTGCCTGGCGGGCAATGAAAACAGCGCTGGCCGGCCACAACCGGAATTCCGGGGCCATCATTGCCGGGGACTATATCATGCGGCAGCTCGGGGGCATTGGGGGAGGCGTCACTCAGTCCAGGAACATGTTGTGAGGTTGGGGCGCGATTTGCACTTTTCAGGTGGAGATTGCGGGTGTAGGTTGCGGCATGAGTATTGACCAGATTGCGCTGGAGGCACTTCGTCTTCCGCCCAGAGAGCGGGCGGTGCTGGCTGCCTCGCTGTGGGAAAGCATTGAGGATCCCTATGTTCTGGCTGCGGATCGAAGCGACGATGCCGCGATTGCTTTGGCGTTGGTTCGTGACGGCGAGTTGGAATCGGGGATAGTCAGCCCCCTCTCCCATGCGGAACTTATGACGCGGTTGAGAGCATGAGAATTGACTATCACCCCGCGATTGCAGCCGAGCTCGAAGAAATTAGGGATCATTACCAGTCATGTTCGTTCGGTTTGGGGACCGAGTTCATTGATGAGTTCGAGCGGCAGGCGTTGGCGATTGCGGCAATGCCGGATCGCTGGATGGTGGTGCAAGGCGATATTCGGAGATCGCTGATGAAGCGGTTTCCTTACGTGATCCTGTTTCGGATCGTCGATAGGGACTGGATACGGGTCACGGTGGTCAAACACGAAAACGGCACCCTGCCTTTGGATTGCACAGAAGGTGAATAGCGTACCGAATGGAACTGGCCCCACCCCCATGACCTTCCTTTTCGACATCGGCCGGGTGCTGTTGGATTTTGATTTCGAGTCGTCGCTGGCGCGCTTGCTGCCGCCGGATGTTTCCGATCCGCGGGAGCGTCTGGGCCGCTTGCTCGAATACCGGGATGTGTTCGAATCCGGCGCGATCGGGGCGGACGATTACGTTGCCTGGGCACTCGGGGTGCTGGGCAGTGACGCCACCGCCGATGAATTCCGGCACGCCTGGCGGCACATCTTCACGCCTAACAGACCGATGTGGGATTGTGTGCGGCGGCTCGTCGCGGGCGGGCACCGCTTATTGCTGTTTTCCAACACGAATTCCATCCACTGCCCATGGGTGTTTGAAGCCTACCCGGAGTTCTCGCTGTTCCACGGGGCGGTGCTGTCGTTCGAGACCGGCTTCGTCAAACCCCAGCCCGAGATCTATCAGCATGCCGTGGACACCCATGGTCTGGTGGCGGATTCCACGCTTTACATCGACGATCTCGCGCCGAACATCGCCACCGGTCGGCGCTTCGGCTTCCACTGCATGCAATACGACCTCCATGACCACGCCGCGTTCGAGCACTGGCTCGCAGGATTGGGGATCGAGGATCGAGGATAGGAGATAGGAGATTTAGAATTTAGAATTTAGAATTTAGAATTTCACCACCATGACCCCGCTCATTATTGCTGGCCGCGTTTTCGGATCGCGGCTGTTTCTCGGAACCTGCAAGTTTCCTTCTAACGAAACGATGCGTGCCGCGCTGGCGGCCAGTGGCACGCGGATGGTTACGGTGGCATTGCGGCGGGCCGATCTGAGCGGTGCGCGCGACCCCTACGCGAATATCCTCGAATTCATCGATCCGGAGAAGTACCTGGTGCTCCCCAACACCAGCGGCGCGATGAACGCCGGGGAAGCCGTGCGCCTCGCCCGCCTCGCCGTGGCGGCCGGCCTGCCAAAGTGGGTGAAACTCGAGATCCATCCTGATCCTGCCTATTTGCTGCCCGATCCGATCGAAACGCTACGGGCCGCCGAAATGCTCGTGAACGAAGGGTTCGTCGTGCTGCCCTACATCAACGCCGATCCCGTGCTGGCGAAGCGCTTGCAGGATGCCGGGGTGGCGGCGGTGATGCCGCTGGGCTCGCCGATCGGCTCCAACCGCGGCGTGGTCACCCGCGACCAGATCCGCATCATCATCGAACAAGCCACCGTGCCGGTCGTCGTCGATGCCGGGCTGGGCGCTCCCAGTCATGCCGCCGAAGCCATGGAACTCGGTGCCGACGCCGTGCTGGTCAACACCGCCATCGCCATCGCATCGGATCCCGTGCGCATGGCCAGAGCCTTCAGGCGGGCGGTGAAGGCGGGCCGCGAAGCGTTCGAACTGGGACTTCCTGAACCAGGCGAGCACGCCAGCGCTACCAGTCCCTTGACCGGGTTTCTCGACTGAGGCTATTTTTTCCGGTGGTCGTTGCCGTAGGAACCGTAACCATAGCGGTAGGACCGGCCGTAGCGGGATGTCTGATAGGAGCCGTACGAATAGTTTTCCCCGATCAGCAGGCGGCGTTCCTTGAACGCGTTGAAAATCACGCCGCTGAGCGTGGTGCCATCCTCATCCATGACTTCCAGCACGCGGCGCACGGCACCTTTCGGCACATAATCGGCGCGCACTACCAGGCATACATTGTGGACCAGCGGCGCGATGATGCGGGTATCGGGAACCGCCAGCAGGGGCGCGGTGTCGAGCACCACGACATCATAGTCGCGGCACGCTTGCGTGAGCACCGCTTTGAGCCGGCTCGTGTCTAACAACTCTCCGGGATTGGGTGCGTTTTTGCCGGAAACGATGATGTCGAGGTTTTTCAGGCAGCTTTCGCGCAGGATCACATCGTCGAACGAGACGAGATTGGCGAGGCACTCGGTCATGCCGCCCTTTTCCTGTTCGCGGGGGAGGCCGAAGAATTTATGGACGGAGGGTTTGCGCAAGTCGAGGTCGATGAGCAGGGTTTTGCGGCCCTGGCCGGCGGCGGCGGCGGCGTAGTTGGCGGAGATGGATGTTTTGCCTTCGCCGGGCAGGGCGCTTGAAAACAGGGTGATTTTGCGCTTCGTTTCATCGCCCAACAAGGTGATGGAGGCGCGGAGCACCCGGAACATCTCCGCATAACTGGTCGATGATGCGCCCGGGCGGAAGACCAGGCGGCTGTCCCATGGATCGTGAATTTCGACTTTTTCGTCCGGGTTTTTTTTCCGGTGTTGGCGTTCGGCGGCGGCGAGGTGGCTGGGGTTGATGTCGGCGATCGCCGCCAACACCGTGACGCCGGTTTCTCCGGCGACCTGGGCCACCGTGTGGTATTTGTTATCCAGCCGGATGAAGAGGATGGCCAGCATCAATCCGACGACAAACCCACCGACCGAGCCGATGGCGATGACTTTGTTGGCCACGGGTGCCGATGGCAGGCCGGGTGCGCGGGCCATGCTGCTCACCTCGGTGTTGGACTCCACCGACTCCTGGTTGACGCTGGTTTCCTTGATCCGGGTCGTCATGTTGTTATAAACCAGGGTCAAACTCTGGATTTCGCTTTCCAAGACGCCGATCCGGGCGAGGAGTTGTTGGCGGGCGGTGCGCAGGAACTCTTCGGGATGGGTCTTTTGGTCAGGCATCTCCTTGGCGGCCCCTTCCCAGAACACCTTGTCGCTAGCGGATTGGCGGGCGACATCGAACTCACGGATGAACTGCTCCTGCTGGTCCTTGAGTTCGGCGGTGGCAGTAATCATCTTCGGATGTTTCGGGAGATAGCGGCGTTGCAGCGCGGCCACCTCGGTCTCCCTGGCGTCAAGGGCCTTGTGGACTTCCAGGGTGCGGGCGTAACTCGAGAGGGCGCTGCGGGCCGACTGCAGGTTGGCGCTGGTTTCTTTCGCTTCCTTTTGCAACAGATCGATCGAGTTGCTGCGGCCTTCGGTGCGGGTTCTGGCAATCTCCGCCAAATACTCCCGGGCGATGTCATTGGCGAGCTTTTCGGAAACCTCGGGTACGGGGTGGGTGATGGAAATGTCGATCAGGCGGGTGTAGCGGCGGATTGATACTTCAAGCCAACTGGCGATCATGTTGGCCAGAGCGGCGGGGGCTGGCGCTTGTTCCGATGATTCGGCCCCCGGCGTATCCTGCCCCAGCTTGCGGCTCAACCATTCCGGTATCCAATTCACGGTTGGGGGCACCAGGTGGCGCAGGGCGCGAACATCCTCCCGTTTGGCGACATTTTCCAGGAGATCCACGCGCCGGATCCGCTCGGCGACGGTGTTCATGGCTTCGATGCTGCGCATGTCGAGTTCCTCGACCTGGTCGCGGGACATCACGGCTGCGGTCTGCTGCTTGATCAGCAGGGAGGCTGTGGCAGTGTATTGCTTCGGGGTCTTTTCCAGATAGTAGTAAGCCCCCAGAACTCCGACGATCAGCCCCAGAGCGATCCAATGCCAGCGACCGATCAAATCCAGCGCCAGCCGTTTCAGTTTTTCCTGGCTAGGTTGACGGGAAACATTGGCATCCGGCGAGTCGTCGTCTTCCAGATCATCCATCTCCTGGGATTGGCTGCGTGAGCGGTGTGACGGTAACATGTGCGGTTTGGAATGCGAGTGAGCTTGGGTCGGGACGAAAGGCGTGGCTGCGAGGGGGTCAGAAGATGCGCTCGGGCACGGTGATCACGTCGTCGGGCTCCAACAGGTAGGGCTGGTCCCCGCGTTGGGAAATCACCTTGAAATCAACGACTTTGACCTTCCCTTTGCGGTTGATGCTGATTTTACTGGGTCTGGCCAATTCGGTGAGGCCGCCGGCGAAGGCGATCGCGTTGACCAGGTCGAGTTTGCCTTTGAGCGGGAAAGCCACGGGTCCGGGTTTTCCGACACAGCCGAGCACGGTGACCGATTTGCCGACGAACGCGCTCTGGTTGACGATGATCCGGTCACCTGACGCAAGTTGGGTGCGGCCGGCCGGGCCTTGGATGGCATCCATGCTGAAGGTGGACGTCGAACCTGAGGCACGAACCAACTGGATGCCGTTGGCATCGGCATTTTCGTTCAGGCCGCCGGCGGTGGCCATGGCGGATGCGAGATCGAGTTTGCCGGATACCGGCATCGGGATTTGGCCTGGCACTTTGACCGCGCCGATCACCGAGATGTATTCGGTGGCGTATTCATCTACGGTGAGATTGAGTTTGGGATCGACCAGATAATCCTTGGCATAGAGGCTGCGGATCTTCTCAGCGGCGGTGGCGACACTCAAACCGCCGACGGCTACGGACCCGATGAGGGGAAACGAGGCTTCACCGGTCTTGAGAATGCGGACTTTGACCGAAAGATCCAGTTCCTGATAAACGGACAGGCTGATCGTGTCGTTCGGACGCAAGACGTAACTGGAGTCCTCCTTGACGGCGCCAAGGACGGACGCGACAGACAACACGAATAACAGGATGAGACGGAGCAATCGGGGGAAATTCATAGGATTCTTGACCGGGTTTGGCATGGATTTGGCAATGTGGTCGGCTCGTATATGCTCGGGCGAGAGATCGGATAATCCAAAATGCTGCCGCCGCACAGGTAGAATGTTGCAGGCCAACGCGCCAGCATAAAATCGAGGACCTCGTTGGGGTCAAAAACTCCGGCTGAGACTGAATCCGGTTTGGACGGAGTTCCAGGTTCCGGTGGTGGCACCACGCTGGTCGTTGAATTGCAGGAATATGGAGACGTTGGTGGTGTTGGCGAACGTGAGCATGCTCAGTGAGGTGTCGAAACTCAGGAAATCCCGTTCGGGAATGCTGCTGCCGGAGGAACTTCCGGGCCTGATGGAATTGTTGATCTGATAGCTGGCACCGAGATTCCACATGGCGCGGTGGATCTTGTGATGGCTGCTGAGTCGCAGCGAGGTGGTCTCGGTGTAGGCCCCGGCCGTGGACGGATCGGCCTGGGTGTCGCGGTAGAGGGAAAAGTCCAAGCCCCAAAGTTTGGAGGCCTGGTAACTCAGTCCGAGGGAGGCGGAAATCGTGGGATCGGCCGAGGTGCCGTCATCATAACTCGCGAAATCCACGCCGACCCGTGAATTGAGCGCCACTTTTTCGCTGAGTTTGTAATTCAAATTGAGGGTGGGGCCGATCGATGTTCTGCCGAGCTGGGTGCTCCCCGAACGGTAGGTGTAGCGGACGCCGGGGCCGAACTCGGTGAGCGGCGAGTATTTCCACAGCGCCGAGGCATCGAAGGACAGGGAGGAGGTATTCGAGTAACCGCCGGTCGCGCTGGTGTAAACCTGGGAGAAAGTGCCTTGCAGCGAGGTTTTCGGACTGAGCCGGTAGCGGGCTGTCAGACTGGAATTGATCGTGGTTTGTTCGACAAAGGCGGAGGCGTAATTGCTGTTGTTGCCGCGATCGACGCTCATGCCGGCAGTGCCTGAAATGCTGAACCTGCCGCCATTGTAATTGGCAACCACGCCGCCACCCTGGTTATAGCCGCTCAAGTCCGTGTGATTGAAATACCGATTGTAATTGCCGCGGTAATTGCCGCCAAAGGTGAAGTCGGCGGCCTTCGACAGATAATCCAGGTTGCCGCCAAGGCTCATGATGAAGTCGTCTTTGGCCGTGCCGTTGGTGACGTTTTGATTGGGGGAAATGTTCGAGTTGTAGGAGGTGGAAAAACTCGGGGTCAGTTTCAAGCCTTGGATTAGGGAATCGCCCAGATCGCTGATGGAATGTCCAGCCGTCTGAGTTGCGGAAAATCCGCTGGGTTGCCCGGGCATCGTGGTGCCGAAACCGTCGGTTTGGACGGGGAGCAGAACTCCGGCGGCCTGGGTTGGCATACGGGACAAGGTCCCGAGCATCCAGAGGCAGCCCAGTCCGGCGGGCAGGACACGGTTGATGGGATGGACCATGGAGTGGCGGGCGGTCATGACGATGGCAGGAAAGAAACCCAAGATAGCGGAAAAATCCGCTGCATCCAAGCAAGAAAACCTGTCCGTTTTGCCTTTCTTCCCCGGCGATTCGGGTATTAGGCTGTGTCAGCCCTCCGTTTATGTCCTTTCAAACATCCGCCGCCGCCTGGGAACCGCCGACATCTGCCGAACATCGGTCAGGAATCGTTTTTGCCGTGATATTGTTGTTGGTCCTGCTGGCCGTGGCCTTTCCCGAGATGGCACCGCAGGTTTTGCAGGGGATCCTGTGGAGCGGCGCGGGACTGTTGTTGATGCTGCGGCCGCCCGAGGTGCGGGTGCCGCGGGTTTGGCTGTGGCTGGCGGCTGGATTTGTCGGGTTTTCGTCGGTGGGATTCCTGCCGCGCCAGTGGTTTCACGTTTCCGCCTGGCGGCTTGATTTGGAAGCGCTCGGGTTGGACACGGGGCCGTATCAGTTTGTGCAGCCCGGGTTGGCGCTTGAGACGCTGGCGGGGTTCGCGGTGTCGGCCGTGGTGGTGGTGTACCTGCTTGGCCACCGGGTGGCGTCGCGCACGCATTACCGGGTTGCCTTCGGCTTGGTGCTGGGCGTCGGGGTCTGGACCGTGGCGGCGTTGTATTGGCACCGTCCGCCCGACCCATTCGGATTTTTCCCCAACCGCAATCACACCGCCACCCTGCTGGCCATGGGCACCTTCGCCGGGCTGGGATGTTTTGCCCAGGCGATCCGCCTGAAGCATCCATGGAAAATCGTGCTGTCCTTGGTTCATACCTGCTTGTTCCTCTGGGTGCTGTTGATGGTATCGGAAAGCCGGGCCGGGGTGGTGTTGGTGGCAGCGGGATTCGTGGTATGGCTTCTGCTGACCGGGTTGCGCCACCTGCGCGGGCATACCGGCAAGGCGATTCTCCTTCTTCTGATCGCCTTGGCCGGGATGTTTCTGATCGTCCCTTCCAAGGTGAAAATGCGGCTGGACGCCAAGTCCAAAGATCCCGAAACCCCGCACTCCACCGCCGTCAAAACGAAAATCTCCTTTGATGAAGGATCGACCGTCCAACCGGATCCCAACATGGATGGGCGCATCGCCATTTACCACGATACCTGGTCCATGATCCGGCATGAGCCATGGTGTGGGGTGGGACCGGGCCAGTTCGCCCAGGTTTTCCCCCAATACCGAAAGATCACCAACGCGTCCAACGATCAACAGTGCCTCCATCCTGAAAGCGATTGGTTGTGGATGCTGGCCGAGACCGGGTGGCCGGCGACACTCTGCCTGGCGGCTGCGGCTGCGGCGGTTTTACTCACGGCGTTGAAACAAGTGCGGTTCGGGCGGACGCGCTTCCTGCGCATGGGCAGCCTGGTGGCGGCCATGTTGCTGTGCCTGCACGGGGTGTTTGACGTGCCCGGTCACCACGTTGGCCTGCTGTGGGCTGCGGCCCTGTTGACGGCGATGTCCCTGCGCACCCCCGAAGAAAAATATTCCGCCACCGCCCCGCCGTTGTCGCGCGTGTCCCGTCTCATGTGGCGTGGACTCGGGGCACTCTTGGTGCTTGCGGGTGGTGGTTTGTTGGTTTCCCAATGGACCGGTTCGCTGGTGCTGCCCTCCGTTCAAGCCCACCAGCACATAAAAATAACCAAGGAACTCTGCGACGCCGACCGTGCCGCCTGTCAACGCGCGAAGGCGGAGGGCCAGGAATACCAACCGCCAGCGGGACAGGATCCTTTGGAAGCCGCCCTGAAACACGTCAATCAAGCACTCCGTATCTCGCCGCTCGATCCTTATCCGCACTATATTCGGGGCATGATTGCGCTGCCTTTAGACGACAAACGCGAGATCGCCACCCACGCGTTCGCCATCCAACGCCGGCTCGATC
>Ga0073936_10009456_pt1 | contig 12116 bp, 8 predicted proteins | sample AliMusrvi5mmetaG_FD_87041 | JGI IMG/M metagenome (GOLD analysis project Ga0073936, IMG submission 87041) | Freshwater lake bacterial and archeal communities from Alinen Mustajarvi, Finland, to study Microbial Dark Matter (Phase II) - Alinen... | ecosystem: Environmental > Aquatic > Freshwater >... | reverse complement strand
TTGCGCAGCAGCACTGCCGGACGCTCGAACTTCGCTTCGACCGCCCCAATGGACCTCACCTTGGGGACGTCCGGTGAAGCGTAATCCGTCAAATACCCGGGGCCGATTTTCGCCCGGGACATCGGGAAAAACAATCCATCATCGGATTCCAAAAGCATGGTGCTGCCAAAAACGCCCGTGTTGGCGCCGTGGTTGTCGTCCATGAGCATATACACTTTTTTATTCATCGTGAAGACGCTGATATCCTCGGTATAACCCTGCGTTTCAGTCACCGGTTGCTCATGCATCACGTACGGCCCTTCCAGCTTGTCCGACTCCCACATATACCATTGCTCCTTGTTCTCTTTGCTCCAGCCGGTCAGCCAGCACATGGCATAAACCCGAAACTTGTTCCCCACCTGGACAATGTCGGGATTGGTCACCCAGATCTCCGTGCAATTGGGCCGGTTGATGGACGATTCCGGCACCTGAATGATCTGTCCATCCTTGCCGGCTGTCCGCTTCCAGGGGCCGTTGGGCGAATCCGCCAGCAACAAGCCCACATGGGTCATCTGGATCGGCGAGCCATCCGCCTTTTTCTGCTTGCTAAGCCCGTGGTGGATCAGGGCGTAACGGTTGCCAAACCGCTTGATCCTCGGATTGTGGACACCCCATTCATCCCACGCCCCGCACCCCTTCCCCTGGCCTTTGGTCACCGTATCGACATAGTGGAACGGTCCTTCGGGACGGTCTCCAACGTAATGGGCGATCTCAGCCTTTTCGCTGGTCCACCCGCCGACCCCTTCGGAACGCGGCCAGCGGCTCGCAAAAAGATGAGTCTTTCCAGCATCATCCTCGACCGGCGAGACACACCAGCAGATCCAATCTTTTTCCTGAACCGCCGGGCCCACATATTCAAGGTTCAGCGCCAGGTCCGAATAGGGCAGCTTCGCCTTGCCAATGCCGGAAGGGAGAATGGCAGGAGAGGGTTGAGCGTCGCAACAGAGGGGCGTGGCGCAAAGGAATAAGAGAGAAGGGACGAAGTGGAATGTTCTTTTCATGTTATCGGTTTTAGTGGCGGGCTGTGACCGCGCACATTTCAGGTGCATTTAGGTGGGTTTGCCTCATGATTGTTTACGGTTACTTTTGATCATCCAAAGGGGCTCCGGTATTCTTCATGATGAAGCGCACCGATCCCGGGACATCCGGATAGGGGAAGTGATGCCCATCGCAATCGTTGCTCTCCTTGACGGAAACCGCTTCGAGGGTCCATCCCATTTTTTCCAGCCGACGTTTGGCCTCCAAGGTGTTCTGCTCAGGCGGCACGATTCGGTCGTTGAGGCAGATCACATGACGGATGGGGATTCTGGCCTTGGCAATGGGCGCCAACTGGTCGATTGGATTGAAAGGATAGGCCATCGCCTCGGCATCGCTCTTGAACCCGTAATCCTTGAGGAGACCCGCCCAGTCGGATTTTTTCGCGTCGGGATACCCCAGCGGCCAGCTCTTGAAGTCCATGACCGGCGCATCGCCATAGATGCAGGCAATCCGGTCAGGATGCCGGGCCGCGTACCGGTAAGCAGGCAACCCGCCCCGACTGCACGGTTCAAGAGCGGGCTTCGGGGCCAGACCCCACTGCGTGGTTGCCTGGGCATAAAACTCATCCATCAGGTCGAGGGCCTTGTCGCAGCCCAGCAAGCCCAGAATCTCGATATAACCGATGTGGTAGCCGCGCTTGATCAATTCCAGATCCACAACCGGTTGAAAATCCGGGAATGAGGTGCGCCAGACCCACGGATTACCCGGCAGGGTCTTCTCCGGCACGACGACATAGGCTGCGCATCCGTCGATGTTGAAAACTTGCTTCTGGTAGCCGTGCCAGTCCGCCTTCTCAATCACCACGGGAGCCGGCGCACCCACAGCTTTCACAGGAAGTGAGGCTGCCTCATCCAGGGATTTTGAAACCAGATCACCGATAATTTCCGGTGTCGGACGGTTTTGTTTGGCGCCCAGGGCGTCGAGTTCCTCATATTGCCGCAGGGTCAGGCTGCCCTGGAGTTCCACATCGCATAGATGGGGAAGATCCAGCCAGGCGTTGCGCGCCTTCTGAAGTTGAACGGCATCCAGGCCCAGCGCCTTGAGCAGGCTGAGCGCTACGACCTGGTTGCCCAACGCATTCGGGTGAATGCCGTCACTTGTCATTACGTTGCCAAGCTTGCTTTGCGCTCCTCCACCGGCAGCGATCACGGCCGCCTGCAAGTCGGCGTTGGGGTCGGCCAGCAGGCAGTTCTTTTCCCTGGCAAGCTGGCGCAGAAACGCATTATAGGGAAGCATCTCCTGGTTTTTCGATCCCGCCGGATCTTCGTAGATACCGGTGGCCGTCATGATCACGACCTTGATGTTTTCGGCCTGCGCCTTTTCCACGATCTTCGTGATGTTCTGCCTATATTGATCCAAGGGCAGATCAAACCAGACATCATTGACGCCACAACTGAGGGTCATCCAATCGGGGTGCTGGGCGACAACGTCCGTGTCCATCCGCGCGAGCATTTGATCCGACTTATTGCCCCCGACCCCTGCCCCGACCATGCTGGCCTTGATGCCATTGGCTTCCAGGCCACGGATCACCTGCCGGGCATAACCTGCGGGAGAATCCGCGCCAATGGCCGTGATCGAATCGCCGAGGAATACGATCTTCTCGCCGTTCTTAATGACAATATTTTGGGTGTAACCGGAGGCCGCCCATGCGGTCAGCAAAACACAAACAATCGCGATTTTTTTCAAGGAATCAGTCATGGCAATCGATTTCTACAAATGGAGTTAGTTTGGCGTTCTTTTTTATTGCTGGGGACATGCTGCCAGTGCCTTGGCCACCATTTCGCCGAGCACTTCCGATGCCGGACGCTTTTCCTTGGCGGCCAGGGCTGCAAGTTGTTCATTCTGGCGCACTGTCAGGGCGGCTTTTGCCTTGCAAAGATCGGTGCGATCGAGCCAGGAATCCCGCGCCTTCTGGATTTGCGCAGTATCCAGCCCCAAAGTCCTGAGAATGGCGAGAACCAGAAGCTCGTTGCCCATCGGATTGAGAAAAACGGTACCGTTAGTTAGCAATCCGCTGCTGCGATGGGTCTTTGCCCCCCCCCCGGCTGCAACCAGCGCGGCTGGCATGTCGAAATCAGCCAGCAGCCATTTCTTCTCCCTGGCCTGTTGGCGGAGAGCGGTATTATAGGCTGCAATGATTCCATTGTAATGACTGTCTGGATCTTCACCGACCATGGTTGCGATGGAGAGCACCACCTTGATGCCCGCCGCCTCGGTTTTCTCCACAATCCTTGTAATATCCTTTATATACTGGTCCGTGGTGCGGTTTCCCCAGGCATCATCAATCCCGCAATTGAGAATCATCCAGTCGGGCTTCTGTGCGATCACCTTTTCATCGAGGATGCCGAGCATCTTGTCGGTTGTGCCCATGCATCCGACATGGATCAGCCCGACATGAATGCCATTCGCTTCGAGCCCGCGGATCACCTGTTGCGGATAATCCGTGGCATCCCATCGGGTGACGAGGTCTCCCAGGACGGCGATCTTCTGGCCGTTCTTGATAACAATCTCTTGGGCGGAACATGGCTCGACCGCAAAGATGTCCAGCAGGCACAAGGCTGCAATCACCTTGGTCCAACCGACGGGCTTGATAACCAATCGTGATGAGTGCAGCAACATTGTTCTGAGGATGGAATCGAAGATTAAAGCAAGGCGGATGGTTAACATAAATTGATTAATACGAGTTGGATTTGCATTTAATGAAGAGTTCTAAGTAATAAAAAGACGGAGGATGATTATGGAATCACGTTGAAAGCATCGATGTTCACCACGGCTTCGCCTTTGTTCATGGTTTGATTGGCACCACATCGATTTCAGCGACGGTGGCGAAGGGTTGATTCCCCATCCCGGCAACAACCTTGAACTTCAGGTACCGCCCCTTGACCGGCTGCGGGAAGTCGATTTTTTGAAGTGCTTCTTCATCCCGAAACTTCCCGGCAGCGGCGGGTTCGCCCCAATTCTTCAAATCGTTGCTGCAATAAACCTCATACTGGGCGACGCGACCGCTGTTCGATGCCTGGCGCGGCAGACAAGAGACGCCCTTGAGTTCAAGCTCGCACCCCATGTCGATCACGAGCTCGTGCGGCATCGGATCGGACGCCGGGGACACTTTGGTGTGCCAGAAGGTTCCTGGGTTACCGTCGATGGCATCGGCGGCCCGGTGTTCGGGATCCTCGCTGTCGGCTTGAATCACTTTGGCTCCGAGCTTGGCAAGCACGCTGGAGGGTTTGGCAAGCAGATCGTCCAATACCGTCGGCGACATCTCCTGCGTGGGCTGGAATTTGTCCGAAGCGAGGTAAGCGTAGAGGCTGGTCAGCAATTGTTTTGCGGCGGGGCGCCCGTCGATATTAGCCTGCAGATTCATCGCACAGACGAGCAACCGTCCCTTGTCGACACGCGCCTCGAACAAATTCCCGAGCTTTTTATTGCGCCCGAAATTATCCATAACCTGTACGATCGGACGGAACCCGGCCGGGGTGGCATCCAAGTCAAGCGATCGGGACTGGGTGATGATGTCTGCCCATTGCCAGTTGCTGTGCATTTCGGTGGGGAACAAAGAAAATGCGGGATGCTTCGGATCGCACAAAATACCCATTGTGTTTGAACTATCGGGGCTCGGAAACCAGACCGGACTCCAGAACACGGGCGAAAATCTTCCGCTCAGGCTGTTGGCCACGTTCGTGGCCATCACAAAAACTTTTTTTCCTTCGGCCAACGCCGCCTTGGCCGTCCCGTTCCATTCATCGCATACGACGACATCAGTCGGCACCGTGGCTGCCAACTGTGCCGGGTAAACCCAGATTTCCCAAGTATTTACAAACTTGGTGCCCTGAAGAGCCAGCGTCACTGTGAGTTTTTCAGGTGAGTGAGCACCGGCGAGCGAAGCCTCGATCGCGCCGAGGCCCGTCACTGTTCCCGTGGTTACGTTTAACGCAGGGAGCTTGCCTGAAGCCACTTCGCGCCCCTGTTCGTCCTTGATTGTCCACACCGGCTGCGCGTTGGGCAAATCGGCGGGGCCGTAATTTGCGATCTCCGCCTTTGCCTTGAATGGCTGGTCGCTGGTGTAAGTCCGTTTCGGAAACCGCAACAGCGGCACCGTCGGCCCGAAGTAACGCCGGATTACCTCCGGGGCGACGAATCCTTTTGAATCCCAGAACGCATCGAATGCCCCGACCAACGCCGTTCCCTGTTTCGGATAATCGTTCAGGGCCAGCAGCGAAAAACCGCCAAACCCCGGCGTGCGCAACATGCGTTCGATCTCATCCTTGTAACACACCGTCGCCAGCTTACCGCTTGCTTCAACATACTTAGGAGCCAGGTCCAGGAGATGTTTCTTCGCCATGTCATCACGGATCATCTCGAAATTTTTCAGCGCCATCACGCCGGTCCATTTCTTGATCTCGTTGAAATCCGGAAAATAGGTTACCTGGCCGAGTTCGTGGCCGAGCACGGGGTGCGTAAACATCGCAACCAGGTCGCTCAAATCATCGTCGGTGTTCTCACCGAGCCAGCCCGCCCCGCGCTCCGTCCATTGGCGGTTCCGGGTCCCTCCATGACCTTCCTGCCACTCTCCTGATGAGCAGGTATAGAGGTGGCGCGGATCGCGCTGGATCAACATCTCATCCCATCGCGTCAGGATTTCGGTGCTGCCTTCAAACTCATTGCCCAGCGCCATCGTGCAGAACGACGGATGATTGCCATACGTGTCCACGATTCGTTTCAACTCCGCCTCCAGGAACGCGTCCCGTTTTGCATCTTGGCCGGGATATTCATTGGCCACCGGACCTTCAGCCTGGATCATGATCCCTTCAATGTCTGCCGCCGCAAATGCCGCCTCCGGCGGACACCACGAATGGAACCGGATGTAATTCAAACCGCACGATTTCATAACGCGGAATATCCGCTGCCAGCCCGGCACATTCATCGGCGGATAGCCGGTCAGCGGAAACGAAGAACTTTCCACCGTGCCGCGCATAAACAGCGTCCGGCCGTTCATCGTGAACTTCGTTCCGTTTGCCGCGAACTTCCGCATCCCGAACCGGATCGTGCGTTTCTCCTCCCCGAGTTTCACCGTCAACTCACTCAGGTTCGGCGAGAATTCATCCCACAACTTCGCGCCCTTCATGTCGGCGATGACTTCGACTTTTCCGCCGTTGACATCCCACATCGCTTTTGCGCTTTTCGCCCCGACGCTCACCGTGCCCTGCCCTGTCTTTCCGGTGGCATTGCCGATCTTCACGACCACCCGCGCCTGCATCTTGTCCACGTCTGGATAAACCTGCACGTCGTCCATCCAAACCGGCGGCGTGGCGGCCAGCTCGATGCGGCCGATGATGCCATTCATGTTGCCCCAGGTGCCACCGATCAAGGCTGAAACGAATTTCCCGAGGTTGAGCTTGAGAGTGTTGTCCACGCAAATCGTCAACCGGTGCTTGCCGGGGGCGAGGCCGGTGCCGAAATCATAGTAATGCGGCGAAATCAGGCTGTCCTGCGAGCCGATGCGTTTGCCATCGAGCCAGACAGTGGTAACCCAGCGGCAGCGTTCCAGGAGCAAGGTGACCCGTTTTCCCTGCCACCCTGCGGGAATTTCGATGTCGCGCTGATACCAAGCCGGACCCTCATGGTCGTAAAGCCTCCAGGGGCCATTGAGTGTCGGCGGCTTGGTGTTTTTTGGGCCGAGTCCCGCGTCATCTATGGTGCCCGGCAGACGGATTTTTCCGGTTAATTCGCGCGGGATTGTCTCCGTGTTGGTCCCGGTAATCTCAAAACCCCAATCGCCGGCAAGTGAGATCGCCCCGGTGGATTTCACGGAGTCGGGCTGCGCCGTGCCGTCAGCACCCAGCGCCGCCAGTGGAGTCAGCAGGAATGCGGCAATAGCAATGCGGGTGAATGTGATTGAGATGAAACTAGCTGAAACTAGCGCGAGTGATTTTTCTGGTAATTTCCTCATGAAATGTTGTGGGTATTTTTTAATATTTTATCACACGGGTATCGGATAATCGCAGTGCGGATCAACTACGGTTGGTAGGCAGGGAGAGACGAGAAACGGCCAGTTTTACGCTCATGCGCGACGGCGGCGCAATCCGGTGAGCATGCCCAATCCGGTGAGCATGCCCAATCCGCCGAGCAGGGTCATCCGGGTGGACGGCTCAGGGATGGCGACCAGGGCGATCTGTGTCCCGTTGTTGTAGGCGGTATCCAGCGTGTAGCCGCTCGGAACATTCATCACGCTGCCAAAACTGCCGTAGAGGGTCGTGCAGTTGGCAATGACATAGTTACCTGAAAGCGTGCCGGTCGTGGTGTAATCCAGCACATGATTGTTGGTGACTTGGCTTTGGCTGGTGCCGTCCCAGTGGGTAAGATTGATCGCGCCTACCGCATTGAGCAGCACGCCGCTACCCTCGGTGAACTTGAGCGTGCCGTTAGTGTACATGCTCAGGTTGCCGCCTAATGCGTAGGTGCCGGAGGACAACCACAACGTTTGCCCTGCTTGTGCCTGATTGCGATTCGGGGCGGCGGCCCCTCCCGCCAGTGGCAGTGTGCCGCCCACGCCGTAGATATCCAAACTGTAGGTGGCGGCAGAAGCGTCAATGTGGGAGTTGATGGTGGCGCTATTTACGCCGACGTTGATGTTAGGCCATCCGCCGTTGATCGTGAAACCACTATTGGAAAACACGCCCCTGCCGGTGGTGACACTACTGGTGATATTCACCATGGGAGCCGACCAGCCATACTCGAAGAAGGCCGAGTCGCCGGGGTTGAATTGATGGGTAACACCGGGCCCCCAGGTAATCCAGTTGGTGGAAGTGGCATCCCAATTGCCGGAACTGCCGGTTTGTTGCAACCAGTTGTTGCCGGCGTGCAGCGCGGGAGACGAAACCAGGCTTGTGGCCAGTGCGGAGAGAAGGGTTTTGGATTTCATGGGGCGGTGGTTGGGTAGGTGGTTGGGTATTTGACATTCAAGGAGCGGCCTGGACCCGTTGGGGACGGTTACCGCATTCCTTGCATCCCCAGACTATCCGCTGCCACCATTCTGTCACCGGGGTATTTCGCCCCCGCCGCACGCCCCGCCCGGCCTCGTGACATCGCCGATCCGCAACGCCAGACGTAACCTAGATTCTTAGAGATGGCATGACTCATCGGTCGATACCCAGTGGCATGTGCCGCACGCGCCCCGCTCATCGCAGGACATACCAACCGCTAGCGGTGCGGCCTTGGATGCCGAGCTTGTAGGCCGGCTTGGAATCCTGCTTGTCCAGGAACAAGCCAATGGCGAATTTTGGATTCCCGTCCGGGACCAACTGGGTATGCGGAAAGGCTGTGACGTACGGTAGCAGATAGTTCTGCTGCAAACTTGCCGAAGACGTCAGGACCAGCTTCGAATTATGGCCCAGCATCCCGATGTGGCCTTCCCCCCAATTCCCATAGTCGCGGATGTCCACGAAGGCCAGATTCGGATTGCCGTCATAGCGCTTGCCAAACGCCGCAATGAATGCCTGAATCTTGGTTAGAAACACCGGATCTTCCCAACTTTCGGGGATGATCTGCGTGCCCGTGGGCTAGCTTTCGTCGGGCGCTTCCATCGATTTCGCCCCGGCGTCAAACACCCACTGCGGCGTGACATACCGGCCCAGACCCGTGCTGACACTCATGACGGCAATCGCCGCTTTTTTGCCGTAGCGACCGGCCTGCGCAATGAACTCATCGACAATTTTCCAGTTGTACTAGCCCTCCATCGGCTCCACGGCATTCCACGCCCAGCGGGTGTAAATCACTCCGATGCAATCCCTGGTGTATTGCTCGTCCGCTCCGCAATATTGCACATACCCCTTGCCCGGATTGAGTAGCAGCGCGTTATCCGGAACCGGACGGACGGTAATCATCCGGGAATCACGAGCGGTTTTGCAGGATCCCAGGTCTTGCATTTCCACATGTCCAAATACTCGATGGAAAGAAGTCACGGAAAAGCTGGTGGATTTCCCGGTGAACGAGCGCGGCTTCATGGTGGGCAAACATCGTCCAGAACATGCTCATCCAGAGCTGGAGTGACCCGGCCAAGGACGAGTCCGGGCCGATCCGCATCTTCCCGGCTGTTCCCTCTGAGTGGAAGGACGTCGAGTTCCGCGACCTTCGCACCGAAGGCGCATTTCTGGTTTCAGCCAGACGAGAACACGGAAACACGACGTGGGTGCACATCAAGAGTCTTGCCGGTGAACCGTGCCTGATTCTAACAGATATCATAGGTGAAGTCCGGGCCAAGGGCGGACGTCCATTCAAATTGGAAAAGGCTGCGCACGGCACTTACCGGATCGACCTCAAGAAAGGTGAGGAAGTTTCTCTCTGTTCCGGAAGCGCGAAAGATCCATAACACAATGATAACTAAAACGATCAGCGCTCTCGTGGCATTGGGAATGATTGTCTCTGCAACCGCAGACGCGCAAACCGCGCCGCCTGCTCAGCCGCTGACCCTGTGATATCAGCAAAGATATCTTCAAGGTCAACCTCGACGGTTCCAGGTTACAGCCGTTGACGGATGGCACCTGGAACGGATTCGACCCCTGCTGGCTTCCCAAAGGCCGGGTCACACATATTGCCGAACACCGCAGCGGTTACTTCGCAAGCTTGGCGCTGCCGATGCCGAGAATGATCGTTTCGCCTTGTTTCAGGGTGAGCTTGCGGATCAAGATGAAATCATCGGTGGCCAGAGCATCCAGTTTGACACCATCTGGAATGGTTAGACTCGCGGACTTGATCCGTTTCGGCAGCCACAGCGGATAGGCACCCTTGAAGTCAACGCTGGCAGTTAGAGTCAGCGTGAGGGAGTCGGCCGATGTCTGCCACGAGGACTTGACCGGGTGGGGTTTCAACGTTGGATCGAAGCGGGCCTCCCAGAGCGGATCGCCCCAGAATGCCAGCACATCGCGATCATGAATGAGGCCCAGAAGGTCCTTCTGATCGGATTTGCTGGGTTTGAGTTTCGGAATCAAGCGGCTGAGGCCCTCCATGAATCTGCGGTCGGATTTCAGGCCGGTCTCGATATCTTCGGCGTCGAAGTTAATTTTCTCCGCGCCGGGGAAGCGGGTGATGGTTTCATCGATGAGGGTCTGGGTGTTAAGAAAAAAAGCTTCGCTAAGCGAGAGTCCGCCCTGGCTACCCTGCCAGAGACTGAATGTGCCCCAGCCGGCGCGGCCATACCAGGTGGGGACCACATAGCCGACGAACTGACGGAACCCCGCAGCGCTCAGGGCGCTAACGACCATCGAGTGGTTAGTGCCCTTGGCATCACCGATGAGGCAGTTGCCAGCGGCCATCCAGACGCGGCAGGATTCAGTGGACGTGACCAAGATGGGAGCCTTGGTGGAATCAATCCACTGGCCTAACTTGTCCGCCTCTCCGGTGAACATCGCACCGCCGAGGAACTTGGCGAACACATTGCGCTGCTGCATGCTGAGCACATGGAATTTCCCGCCGTAACTGGCGATCAGGCCGAGACTGAAGGGCATTTCCAGATTATACTGGGTGGAGTGGGAACTGGTCACCAGCAATTGCGGGTCCTCCGTATTCCAGTAATCGGCGAACATATTGACGGTGCCTGTGGGTTGTTCGGATGCGTTCCAAGTGCCGCTTTCAGGAGCTTTTCCCGGATGCTTGCGGGTGTAGTCGCCTTTTTTTCCGTCACTGAGAGTGAGGGCGGAATCCACGAGGCTCAGATCCATGCCGGTGGTGGTGAGAGCCCTGCGGATGATGAGGGCCTTGCGTGATTCGACCAGCCTCATGGCGTCTTCTGGAGTGTTGCCGGTGATGAGCCCCCAGCGGCAGACGGTCCACGGATCGTCGTTGGCCATGCGGGTGGCACGGTTGATCGCTCGGACGGTTGAGGCTTTGAAGGATTCCGGTTTGCCGATGATGGCGAGGTAGCGGGGTTGGTGTTTTTTTAGCGCCCCAACGAGCCCGTTCTCGGTGCCATCCCAGACCTCGGATTCCCCCGAGTGAAGCGTTGAGAGCTTTGCCCCAACCTCCAGCCAGGCCGGATCTGACGCAGCATCCTTTGAAACGAGGGCCAGATACTCCGTGGCATGTGCAGCAGTGGCTACAGCGATCAGGACTGTGGCGATCAGAGCTGCGGGCAAATAGGGAGCGACTTTCTTCATGGCAATATTATACGAGACAATACAGAGGACTTATCTAGCAATATCGACGACACCGCAGCGATTCGGGAAAAAACGTCCGGAAGCGCCGCCGCACGGGCGGTTCGCGGCTCGCGGGATCACCCAAGGCATATCGACGGTGCTGTGGGTGATCATGTTTTCAAGTTAGGGATTTGCTTTGCGTTCCACAGCCATGATCCGCCCGGTTTCCGGGTTCCAGCGGATGCTGACGACATCCCCGACCTGAGCGGGCTGGCTCCCGACGGCCCAACCCTTGAAGGCCTCGCCAACTACTACATGAGCCGTAGAACTGAACGGGCGTCCGGGCTGACCTTCCACCGCAAGAACCGGCATGGCGAACGGGGTCATGGCTGTGCATGTGACAACCTTGCCTGATGCACTGCCGCGTCTGGCACCAACCGAAACCGTCTGGTTACCCTTGACTTCGATGGTGACATCATCGCCGGGCAGCAGGTCTGTTGCCGCCGTCTGCGGGCGAAGGACGCCGTTCTCTTCGAGACCGATCTTGACGTCCGGCGCCATTTTCACCACAGCGTAGCAGTAGCCGGTGTCGTAGGGATTGATCCAGATGTTTGCGGAATCCGCGCCACCGAGTTCACCGCGTTCCTGCCGGTTGGGAGCAGGCGCCCATAGTTTGCTTGCGGGGGGCGAAGCACGCCGGTCGATGATCTTGCGGACTGCGCCGTATGCTTGCTGATACGAACCGGCGGCAAACATCCCGCGTGCGGCCTTCAACCCGGTGCGATCCGGATCCGCGGGCGGCCATTGCGTCGCGTCTTCATCCGCCCGGGCCAGTGCCCAGAGCGCATCCGCCCGCCAACCGACGACCGCGCTTTCGCAGCGCAGCCGGTCGGCGTGATAACTCCGGTT
>Ga0073936_10009452_pt1 | contig 12118 bp, 9 predicted proteins | sample AliMusrvi5mmetaG_FD_87041 | JGI IMG/M metagenome (GOLD analysis project Ga0073936, IMG submission 87041) | Freshwater lake bacterial and archeal communities from Alinen Mustajarvi, Finland, to study Microbial Dark Matter (Phase II) - Alinen... | ecosystem: Environmental > Aquatic > Freshwater >... | reverse complement strand
GTGTGACCAGGCCCACAGTGGAACCATGGGAATGGCTAAGAGCGCGGCCAGCAGGATGGTCTTCCTGCGACCGAGTTTCTCAGAGAGAGTGCCGCAGCAGATGCCGCCGACAAACGCCCCGATGTTGGCAATGGCGGCGACCAGGCCGACGTGGCCATCGCTGAGTCCGCGGTCCAGCAGGAAGGTGGGGTAGAGGTCCTGCGTGCCGTGGCTGAACGAGGTGAACGCGGTCATTAGAACGACCAGGAAGAGAAAAGTCGGCAGATAGCAGAGGGATAACCTGACAATGTGTTGCAGGCGCGCGAAGTCGAAGGCAATTGTAGGGGCCAGACGACGCCGATCGCGGCTGGCAAGCCATACGGGCGACTCCTCCACTTTGTATTGCAGGTAGAAGGCGAGCAGTGCGGGCAGCGCTCCCACCATGAACAGCACGCGCCAGTTTGTCAGAATGCCTGAGCCATGCAGGTGCGGAAATAAGAGGCCGAACAATGCGGCGGCGAGCAGGTTGCCGACTACATAGCCTTCCTGCAGTAGACCAGAGAAGAAGCCGCGTCCGCGGGCTGGCAAAGTCTCCAGGGCGAGTGCCGCGCCAACGCCCCAGACACCCCCCATGGCGACGCCGAAGAGAGCGCGGCAGACCAGAAAGCTGTGCAGGGTGGGAGCGAAGGCCGAGGCCAGCTCGAAGACGGAGAAGGCGACGACATTGAGCATCAGGGTGGGGCGGCGACCGAATCGTTCCGCCATCGCTCCAAATAGGAGTGCGCCGACCGGACGCATCACCAGGGTCCAGAAGATGGCTTCGGCAACCTGTTTGACGCCGATGTGGAAGTCCGCCGCGATCGCCTTCAAACAGAAGGTGAGCAGAAAAAAGTCGAAGGAGTCGAGAGTCCAGCCGAGGAAGCAGGCTAAGAAGGTGTTGCGTTGGACCCGTGTCAACGCTCGTATCTCGTGGAATAACGGCACCGCAGAATCTTAGCATTCCGGATGGATGTACGGTTGCTGCGGCGAAAAGGCAGGGCAAGGCTACATCTTGGCGCGCAGCGGCGTTACCTGGGCCATGGGAGGCAACGGAATGACCTCGGGTTCCTGCACATAGTTCTTCAGCAACTGGTGGTGCAGGCAGTAGAGAGCCAGTTCCAGGCGGTCGCTGACGCCCAGCTTGTCGTACACCTTGCGCAGGTAGTTCTTGATAACCTGTTCGGTGGTGCCGATCTGGTAGGCGATCTCTTTATTGCGCATGCCACGGGTGATGCAACTGATGATGGCCAGCTCTTTCTTGGTGATCTTGGGCAGAACGCGTGGGCTGGTAAGCGAGCTGGCCTGGGAGCGATAGGCCTCGATAACCCAGCTTATGGACTGGTTGTCGATCCAGGTTTCGCCGTCGGCGATCTTGCGTACGCATTTGATGAGCAGGTCCGGTGAGATGGAGCGGGGGACTACACCGCGCACGCCGCGTCGATATAGCTCCACAATGTTATCTTCGTCGGACTCCACAACCTGGACAATAATTTTTGCGTCGGGGCTATGCTTTACCAATTCCGGAATGGCGTTGACAGTGCCGGCAATCAGTTGGCCTTCGAGGACTACGACATCGGTCGGGTAGCGATCCAGCGCTGTAAGCAGATTGGCGAACGATTCTGCCTGCGCCACCACACGGATGTCGTCTTCCAGGGCGAAGACTTTCTTCATGCCAACGCGGTAGATGGTCTGCGAGTCGGCGAGGATAACGCGTATTCCGGTTGTCGCGCCGGAGTGTTCCTGTGGGCTGCTTGTGGGCTGCTCATGCCCGTTGATGGTGGACGGGGCATGCCCGTTGGGTATGGACTTTACCGAATTGAGAGTTAAGGTCATCGTTTAAACCCTGAGAGTGTAATCGTCAATTACCGCGGCCACCATCGTTTCTTTCCCTGATTGCTGATGCCGGACGACCCGGCCCGTGCATTGAATTGAAACATCGCTGGCCCAACCCATGACTTCCGACGGCATATCCATGGTGAACTCGATGCGATTGCCAACTTCCGGCAGATAGTTAGATGCGAACAGGAGCCCGTTGGAGGAGATATCTCTTGTGGTTGCCTCCACCACTCCGTTCTCCGTAATCAAATGGAGCGCAAGCCTGAGAGGAAAACGGACTGCTGTCCGGATGGCACCCCTCGCTCCAGGTTTTTGCCACTCGGCCACAATTCCTCCTTTGGAGAACCCCAGACGAGCACGTTTCGTAGCTCTGTGGTTACCAAAGTTTATGCTACATGATCATTGTGCCACTCAACTTCCGCGCACAATCACACATAAGTTGCAATGATGAGAAATAGTAACGGGGCGGATTTTTCGGGGGGTTGGGCAATCCACCTTAAACATGTCGTCCGCCGTCCGCTGCGCCCGTCGCCACCGCACTCCGGTCGCGACGAGCGGAAGAGACGCCAAATCAGGGGTTGGCATCCATAAAGGACTGGATTTCCTGCATTTCATCGCTGGTTAGGCGGTAGGTTGCAGCTGGCCATACGCCATCCACCTGCTGTGGGCTGCGCGCTCCCACGATGGCTGCGGTAATGGCAGGGTTGGCGAGCGTCCAGGCAATGGCGACCACGCCGGCCGAGACGTCACGGCGGGCACCGATATTCCCTAGCAGGTCTGCGAGAGCCAGATTGCGGGTCAGCACAGGCTCCTGAAACTGCTTTGCGTTGCGCCGGAAGTCGTCCTCCGGCAGGTTGGCGACGCGCTCTTTGGTCATGGCGCCGGTGAGAAGGCCAGAGACCTGGGGCGAGTAGTTGATGACGCCGATGCCGCGATCCACGCAGAAGGGCAGGACCTCCGCCTCCACCGCGCGGTTTAGCAGCGAGTAAGGAGGCTGTAGTGATGCGATGGGAGCGATCTTTAGGCACCGCTCCAACTGCGCCACCGAGAAGTTGGATACGCCGATGTGTCTGACCTTGCCTGCGTTCTTTAGCTCGGCCATCGCGGTCCAACCCTCCTCAATGTCCTGATCCTCCACGGGCCAATGGATCTGGTAGAGGTCGATGACGTCCAACTGGAGTCGGCGCAAGCTGTCGTCCACCTCGCGGCGAATCTCGAGCAGGGTGCGTCGGATACCACGCTTATCGTCCCAAACCATGCCGCTCTTGGTGAAGACGAATGGCTTCACCGAGGACTGTTTGACGGCCTGGCCGACGATCGTTTCGGAGTGGCCGAGTCCGTAGATGGCCGCCGTGTCGATCCAGTTGACGCCGAGGTCGATGGCCTTGCGGATGGCAGCGATGGAGGCGTTATCGTCCTGCGGTCCCCAGGCAAAGGCCCAGTTTCCCCCGCCGATGGCCCACGCGCCAAATCCGACCGGCGTGAGCCACATCTCCGTATTGCCGAGCTGCCTCATTTCCATTGGTTGACTCCCTGTCGCGCGGTTATTGCTCAGCTTCAATTTTACCGAATTTTGCCAATTAGAATCTAATACTTACCCTGAATCCCTTTGAATCGCTTATCTTGCGGGCAATATCGCGTAACGGCCTGATTCGGGATACTTTATTGGAAACAAATTCCTCCCTTCTACGCAACAAAGCCGCCCCAGGTTGGAGGCGGCCCTGTCAGATCGGAAACTTTATCCCTTATGCTCTACCGCTACTTTCGTGTCCGTCTTTTCCCGGATGTCAGTGTACTCGGCCGTATACGGGGTCTTCCCGAAGATCGTCCAGAAGTAGTTAATCGTGTAGCGCAGCGCGATGCGCAGCGTCCCTTCCTTCTTCAGACGCCGCGCGGACGAGTACATCTTCAGGTCGAACGTGAACTTCGCCTCGCCCACCTGGTGCATCCGCCGAGCGATATCGGTGTCTTCCCCGTAGAACGAGATCGATGTATCGAACCCGCCGATCTGTTCCAGTGCTGTGCGCCGCAGCACAAAGTTGCCGCCCTGCACCATCGATCCTGCGCGCAGAATGTATCGGTTCAGCACATACACCAGATACGCAATCAGGTAGAAGATCTGCACGCTGAAGCGCTGGCTGGGCGACATATCGTAGTAGATGAACGGCCCGCTCAGCGACACCAGCTTCGGCTCGGCGGCAAACTCCTTCAGCACCGTCGCGACCCAGCCCGGAGTCAGCCGCGAGTCGGAATCAACATTGGCGATCAGCTCGCCCGTGCTGGCCGCAAATCCAGCCTGCCGCGCAAACGTCAGCCCCTTCTGCGGCTCGTCCACCACGCGCACGCCATACGAAAGCGCTACCTCGCGCGTGCGGTCGGTGCTTGCATTGTTCACTACGATGATCTCGACTGCATCGCCCAGCTCCCGCGTCTGCGCCAGCACAGACTCCAGACAAGCCGGGAGATACGCCTCTTCGTTGTACGCCGGAATCACAAAGCTCAGCCGCATACACTCACGCTAGCCCCCGAATGTTACAGGACAGCGACAATCCCGCCCGCGAACCCGCGCAAGTACCTGCCGCTGCCTGTCTCATATAGGATGCGCAAATTACTGCGCGGGCGCTGGATCGTCCGGCATCACCGCGCCGGCCTTCACCCACTGCTCGATGGTGGCAATGTCCTCGTCGCTCATCTTCGGGGCCTTCGAGGGCATCGGCTTGGGATCTTCAGGAGGGCCTTCATGCCGGATCAGCTTCACCAGCAGGCTGTTCGCCGGATCGCCCGGCACAATCGCCACACCACTGCGTCCGCCCTTCATCGTCGTCGCTTTCGTCTGCAGGCTCAGCCCGCCCTTGCGATTCATATCGAAGTGGCACTTGCCGCAGTTCGTCTGCAGCAGCGGCCTCACCTTCTCCGTGTAGAACGCCGGCTTGTTGGCCGCATCCTGCGCCGCCACCACACGCAACCCAGACCCAGCCAGCACCGCGCCTGCCAGCACCACCGCCATTACACCTGCACCTGCAAAAACTCTCCGCATCCATCCTCCTCAAATCTCTTTTGCCTGAATTTAGAAACCTGGCCCGAAGACAATCCTGCCCCACACCCTCTATTAACCGAAGAGTACACAGAACCTGTATGGTCACTTACTGTAAGTTTACGTTCCACGTAGGGTAGAAGTTGCTCTGGTGCCTCCGCACCTCCAAAAATTTAATCATGCGCACAAAAGCCCACGTGGCTCTACTGTTCGCTCTGGCCTGCCTGCCACTTAGCGGTCTGCCGTTGCTTGCCGCCAAGCCGACGCGGTCCATCTCGCGCCGCAGCGAAGGACGGCTCATCGTCGCTCAGCCCACGCAGCGTCTCTCCCGCGAACATTCCGCTCGCAGGAGCGCAAACGCTCGTCTGAATTCGCGCCTGCGCTCGCACGCCAACGCGCGGGCAGTCGAGCAGCCCGTCGCAGCCAATCTCTCGCGCTACGCCGGCCCGACCGCGCCGCACAGCAGCGCCACGCGCCATGCGCACACGCCTGCTCTCGACTCCTATCCAGAGGCAACCAGCGTCCACGCCTGGATGCGCACCCGACAGGAGCAGCAGAGTTCGCTGGCCGCGCACACAGCCATCGCGACGGCAGACCAGGGCTTACGCACCTCCAGGACTACATTACCTGCGACGCCTGCTACCAATGCAGCTCCTGCTCAACAGTACAATCCCGCAGCGCTGCAGCAGCCTGCTCAGCGCGACCCGTCCGACAATCAGCAGGACTCCGGCAACTCCACCATGCTCATCAACATCGGCGGTGTCCTCCGCCCTGTCGCCGAAGCGCATCCGCTCCCTTCCATCGAAGAGGAGGCTGCGACGCCCGTCATTCTCCCCGCGCTGCGCGTCTCCGCACTCTACGACAGCCGCGGTCGCCTCATCATTCCCCAGCCGCTCTACGGTTCGCACGATATACTGCTCCACCAGAACCAGATGGCCGATCACGATGGCCTGGACCGTGTGCGCGACGAAGCCGACCTACTCGCGCTGCGCCGCCAGCATCAGCTCGTCGCCCTTCCGGAGAACGAGGCGCTGCGTGTCGACGGCCGCCTGCCTGAGGATCGCCGTTTCTCGCGCCCCTGGACCGCGGACTTCCTGGCGGCTCTCGCTACCGATCATTACGCCAGCTTCCATATGCCGCTACAGGTCAACTCCGCCGTGCGTACCGTCGAGTTCCAGCGCCACCTTACGCACAGCAACGCCAACGCCGCGCCTTCCACCGGAGACACCGCTTCGCCGCATCTCACCGGCCAGGCCGTCGACATCGCCAAGCACGGCCTCTCCATCACCGAGATCGCCTGGATGCGAGCCTACCTCCAGCCACTTATCGGCCAGGGCAAGATCGACGTCGAAGAGGAGTTCCAGCAGTCCTGCTTCCACATCAGCGTCTACAAAAGCTACGCCCCAGCCACGTCCGCCCACGTCACCCTCGCCGCAGCCCACTGACTCTTTATTCAGCCGACTTCAGCAAAGTCTCCGCCCCAATCACATCGGCCGCAACAATCTCATCCGCTTCCACATAGTCGAACAGCGGGTAGCCTGCCAATTTCCATCCGTCGAAGCCGCCCCGCAGCGGACGCACACGCGTAATACCCAACCGGTGCAGTTGCAGCGCGACCTTCGCGCTTGTCTCCTCCGAAGGGCAGGTGCAGTATAGAATCACGTCTCGGTCGCGGGGGATGCGTTCCGCATGGCGCGCCACCTCGCTCGGCCCAATGCGCACCGCGCCGGGCAACACACGCGGATCGGGCAGGTAGTCCAGTGGATGCCGCAGATCGACTATGTAGGGCTGCGGAGTCCCGTCCAGAGCCGCCTCGTCCATCATCGCCTTCAACTCGTCGGGCTCTAATCGCATATCGCGCACCCGAGCCAGAAAGCGTCGCTGCTTCACCACGCGCCACAGTAAGAAACCCACCACCATCAGAAGGAATACGACCGCGGCGAACTGGCTCAGAAACGCGAATAGTCCCTGGCTGCGACTCACCACATCCCCAAAGAAGCGACCCGCAAATAGAAACGAGATCGACCACACCATCGAACCCATCAGGTCAAACAGCAGGAACCGCGCATAGCTCATGCCGGTCTGACCTGCAATCGGCGCGGCAACCGTCGACAGTCCCGGCACAAACTTTGCAAACAACAGGGTCACAGGCCCGCGTCGCGTAAAATAGCCCTCCGTCCGCGCCACACAGGTCGTAGATTCCAGAGACATCCGGCACAGCAGCCGTACCACGCGGCTACCAAAGTTTCGTCCCAAGGCAAACCACGTCGAATCCGAGATCAGGCACGCAGCAAGCACCGCCAACTCCGCCGAGCCCGCGCTCAAGCGATGGGTCGCGCTCAGCGTTCCCGCGGCAAGCAACAGCGGAATGCTGGGTGCGGGCAGCCCAAGCTGCTCCACCAACACCCACAAAAAGAGGATCGCATAGGCATGCCCGACAAAGAATCCAATCGCAATTGGCATGGGGAATACTCCTCTTTCTATGGTTGGGTACAGCTATATAGATGAGTTCACTCCATTGATGGATGCCGGACATGGTTCGCGGGCCGCCGGTTGCCCGTTTCAGTGCAGTTTCACCACCTCAATCGGCTTTGAACTCACACCCGGCAGATTCACCCATGTTTAAGGTTCTTAAGCCTATACTTGTGGTCGGCTACGCAGAAACGTCCAATCCAGACGCCGCGCTGGCCTAGCCGAAAGTTTATAGCACCACCAGGAGACGCACCTTTATGTCACGCAAATTGCTCATTCTCGCCACCCTTACCGCCCTGCTTCCACTCGCAGCGGTCGCACACGCCCAGACCGGCCCCTACAAAGTCCTTCAGACCGTCAAGGTCGGTGGCGATGGCGGTATGGACTACGTCACCGCCGACTCCGCCAACCGCACCCTCTACGTCGCGCGCTCCGGAGCCGCAGGCCACATCGGCGTCTTCAACCTTGACACCTTCGCGCAGGTCGGCGACATCCCGGGAACCAGCGGGCACGGCGCAATCGTCGACGACGTCACTGGGCACGGCTTCGCCACCTCCCGCGCCATCACCATGTTCGACGCCAAGACCTTCGCCATCATCAAGACCATCCCAGTCCAGGGCAATCCCGATGGCTACCTCAACGATACGGTAAACCACCGCTTCTACGAGCTCTCGCACTCCGCGCCAAACATCACCGTCATCGACGATAAGGACGGCTCCATCCTCACCACCATCGACATCGGTGGCGCGCCCGAGCAGGGCCAGTTCGACGGCAAGAACCGCATCTATGTCGATATCGAAGACAAGTCCGCCATCGCGGTCATCGATGCCAGCACCATGAAGATGATCGGCAAGTATGACCTCTCCAGCAAGAGCGGCGGTTGCGCAGGCCTCGCGCTGGATACCAAGAACAACATCCTCTTCGCCGCCTGCCGCGACAAGAACGATATGGTCATCCTCTCCGCTACCGACGGCCACATCATCACCGACCTGCCTATCGGCGTCGGCTGCGACGGAGCCACCTTCAACCCCGCCACCATGGAAGCCTTTAGCTCCCAGGGAGACGGAACCGTCACCGTCATCAAAGAGAACTCTCCCACGGATTTTGTCGTTGAGCAGACTGTCAAAACACCAGTCCGCGCCAAGACCATCACCCTGGATACCAAGACCGGGCACCTGCTTCTCATCACCGCCGAGTACGCACAGCCGGCCGCACCTGCGGCACCTGCTGCTGCTCCGGCACCTGCACCCGCACCCGGCGCAGCCCCGGCCGAGGGCGGTCGTGGCCCCGGCGGACCCGGTGGCCGTGGCGGTGGCGGACGTGGTGGAGCCATGGTTCCCGGCTCCTTCGAGATCGTCGTCGTTGGTAAATAATCGCGGATAAATCAAACTCCCCGCCCTTTTGCGCACATCGTAGAGGGGTGGGGATTTTTCTGTAACGCGAACCACACTTCTAACCCGCTACCGGCATCCTCCAACCGCGCCACCAGCTACTATTTATCTATATGCCCGATCTCGCAGACCTCACCACCGAAGCACGCAACCCGCGCACCACGCACATTGATGAGATCTCCACGCTGGAGATGGTCACCCTCATCCATCAGGAGGATGCCGCAGTCGCCGCCGCGGTCGAGACGCAGTTGCCTGCTATCGCCCGCGCCGTCGACGCCGTCGCAGAGCGCTTCAACCAGGGCGGTCGCCTCTTCTACATCGGTGCCGGAACCAGCGGTCGCCTCGGCGTGCTCGACGCCTCCGAATGCCCGCCCACCTTCTCCGTTCCATCCACATTGATCCAGGGCCTCATCGCAGGCGGAGACGCTGCCCTGCGCAACTCGTCCGAGCAGAGCGAAGATCTTCCGGAGGAGGGCAAACACGACCTAGTAGCCGCCGGCTTCACCGCCGCGGATTGCCTGCTCGGAATCGCCGCCAGCGGGCGTACCCCCTACGTCATCGGAGCGCTCATCCACGCCCAGTCGCTGGGCGCGCTCACCATCAGCCTCTCCTGCGTCGCCGACTCGGCCATCACCCGCTACTCCGATATCTCCATCACGCCGGTCACCGGCCCCGAGGTCATCACCGGCTCCACCCGCATGAAGGCCGGCACAGCCACCAAGCTGGTTCTCAACATGATCTCCACCGGCGTCATGGTCCGCACAGGCGCCGTCTATGGCAACCTCATGGTCAACGTCAAACCCAGCAACGACAAGCTCATCGACCGAGCCCAGCGCATCCTGATCGCAGCCACCGGATGCGACCGCGTCACCGCCACGCGCCTGCTCATCGAAGCCGGCTCAGTCAAGACCGCCATCGCCATGCACCAGCTATCGCTACCCCGCTCCGCCGCCGAAGCCCGCCTCGCCGCCGCCAACGGTAGCCTCGCCAAAGCCCTCGCCCCCTGAGCCCTCGCCCTAAAAAATCTGGAAGTTCACCTCGATGTTCATATACACCGCCACCGGCTTGCCATTCTCCATCGCCGGCTTGAACTTGTACTGCTTCACCGCCTCCACCGCCTTCTCGTCCAGCCCCATCCCCACTCCCCGCGTCACATGCACATTCTGCGGCATCCCATTCTTGTCCACGATAATGCCGACGGTCACAATGCCCATGAACTTCGCCTTCTTCGCCTCGGCCGAGTACACAGGCTCAGGCTCGTAGATCGGAATCGGTCCAGTAACGTCACCGCCAATCTGCTTCGCTCCGTCGACCGCATCGTTGGCCGCCGGGACCGGAACCACCACCGCCATCAAATCGGCAAGACTGAAGTTAACCGTGATGCTCGTCTCCACCTCCGTCGGCTGGCCATTCAGCAGATACGGCTTGAACGTCCACTGACTCACCGCGTCCCGGGCCGCGTTCACCAGCATCCCGTTGCCACTGATAACCGACACGTTCTCGATTGTGCCATCCTTGGAGATAATGGTGTGCAGTATCACGGGACCCTGCACGTGCGCCGCCTTCGCAATCTCCGGATACACCGGGTCGACTTTCGAGAGCAACATCCCAGACGCCACGCCAGAGGAGATTCGCAACGGATTGCCCTGAACAGGCGGCAGGGATGGCACAAGCCTGGGTGCAGGTGACGCAGCCGGCACGATCTGCACTTCCGATCCCCGGTCAACCGTCAGCATCAGATTCAAGCCAACCGTCTTTCCCGAATCAACATGCACGTTCTCCTGCAGTAAACGCGGAAAGCCCTTCGCCACAATCTCAATGTTGTATGTGCCAGCCCGCAAAGATGAAATGGAATACTTACCCGCACTGTCACTTTCGCCGCTCGTCTGAATCCCATTGTCCGTATTGGTTGCCGTCACCTTCGCTTGGACAACGGCAGCCCCTGTCCTATCCACGATGCTTCCAGTAATTGTGCCGTCGCCCTGCGCCGGTGGTACTCCAGATACCGGTACGCCCGCTGCATTCTGCGATTCCAGAAGATACTTACCGCATTTGCAGGTATCTTCAAACATCATGTCGATCCCGCGTCCGTCAGCGGAGCGATAGTGCCACATCTCATACGGATACGCCGCTCCACTTGGATGAGTATCTACTGCATCAGGCTTGCCATACAGGATGTACATCCGTCCCCGGTCACTCCGCCATCCCGAACTGTCGCTCGCGAAGTTCTCATTGCTGTATGCAATCCGCCGGTAATGCTCCGCCCTGAAGCTGTTCGCAGGCGACCCCGGAGGATCGCGCCGCGCCCAGAACTGCTCAATAAATTTGTCGCGCTCCTCATCATTCGCCAGATTCAGAAACGCAGTGCGCTCTTGCGGAGTAATAATCCACAGCACATCCTGATTCAGCCACGTTGTGTACACAGAGCCGCTACGGTTCATCTCCACGGTTCCGCCGCTCGCCACCGCCGGTTGTAGCAGCATCTTCAACTCGCGCACCTTTGGCTCCGCTATCAGCGCATTCAACGGAGCCGCCGCTTCCAGCTCCATCGGCACGCCATGCGCGGCAAGTCTCAAAGCGTTCACCTCCGCTCGCGCCATCGTCGCTACATACGATCCTGCCGCAACCACAAAAATCGCCAGTACCGCATAAGCCGCAAACTGCGACACTGCCGAATCGTCTTTGCATCCCAGCAACCGTCGAATCCGCATCGTCAGCACCCCGCCATTCGCTCCCAGCACAAACTCCGGCATCGTCGCTCGCCGTTCCTCCAACTCAGACAGTGCCCGTGCATACGCCAGCCGGTCGCCGCCCACCGCCACCGCCATCTCGTCGCAGCAGCACTCCCGCTCCCGCCGCACCTGCCGCGACACCCACCACACCGCGGGATGGTAGAACAGCAGCGTCTCAATCACCGACTGCAGCACGCTCACCAGATAGTCGTGCCGCCGAATGTGTGCCAGCTCGTGCGCCAGGATCGCCTCAATCTGCATCGCCGACAACCCGGTCAGGCAGCTTGCCGGAATCAGCACCACAGGCCGCAGCCAGCCAATCACCGTCGGCACCTGCACCAGCGCCGAGTGCATCAGCCGCACCGCGCGCCACACTCCTAGCCGCTGCCGCAGAGCTTCGAAGGCCTGCTGCAACTCCGCAGGCACAGCGCCCGTGCCCATCGTCCGCAGCCTCCGCGCAACCATCAGCCCCACGTTCAGCCGCACCACAAACAGGATCACACCGGCAAACCACGCCAGCAGAATCCACGGCATCGCATGGTCCAGAGCCACAACCATCCGCTCCGGCAACGGCGTGCTCACCTCTTCCGCACTTACCTGCAACACCATCGCCGGTTCGATCACCACCGCCGGGC
>Ga0073936_10009449_pt1 | contig 12119 bp, 12 predicted proteins | sample AliMusrvi5mmetaG_FD_87041 | JGI IMG/M metagenome (GOLD analysis project Ga0073936, IMG submission 87041) | Freshwater lake bacterial and archeal communities from Alinen Mustajarvi, Finland, to study Microbial Dark Matter (Phase II) - Alinen... | ecosystem: Environmental > Aquatic > Freshwater >... | reverse complement strand
TCCTCGACGTGATGACCCCCTACACCGAGCACGTGCTCCCGATGATCCCGTCCGGCAGGACTTACAAGGACATCATCACCGAGTAGCCGGCCGCGCGCACCTGCGATTCCCAGCCCCGACCCGCGACGCTTTCCGCAGTGAGAATTTCTGGCTTGGGGAAGCCGAGACTTGACTTTGTTCGCAATAGTGCGAACATATTGCGGTGGATGCCAAAGACAAAAGTCGTTTTCTTTAGAACCGAAACGGGAGATGTTCCCGTTCTGGACTGGTTGCGCGAACTGCCAACGAAGGCACGGGCGAAATGCACCGATAAAAAGGGAAGGACTGGCAGAACTCGGACACGAGCTGAGGCGGCCGGAAGCGGATTTGCTGCGGGATAAGATTTACGAACTCCGAGCCAGCCTGCAGGGAATCCATTACCGGATCCTGTATTTCTTCCACGGCAATACAGCGGCTGTGTTGTCGCACGGAATTGTCAAAGAAAAAGCCGTTCCGACGAAGGAGATAGAAAAAGCGATAGAACGAAAAAATAAATTCGAGGCGAATCCCGCCAAACACACACATGAAATCTAAAAAACCAACAACCGACGCGCTGGAGATCATCCATCGGGAATTTTTTGACGGCCAACCCGAGCGGCTTGCCGAGCTTGAGCAAGCTCGCAGCGAGAGTCTTGTTGCGAGGAAAATCTTCCAGCTTCGCACGCAAGCCGGGCTTTCCCAACGGGCTCTCGCAAAAATGGTCGGAACCACCGCCTCTGTGATTTGTCGCCTGGAGGATGCCGACTACGAAGGGCACTCGATGGCAATGCTCAACCGTATTGCCGCCGCGCTGGATCGCCGGGTAGAAATCCGCTTTGTTCCGGTAAAGAAATCATCCGCACCGCTCGCCTTTGCCTGACGCGCAGAAACATCAAAAAGATGAAGGGGAACAGATCTCCCAGCCCCCCCGCAGGACCGGGATTTTTCAAAAGGCGACAATACGCGGGACTGACACCTTTTACGGGGAGTTGAAACCGGGAGCAGGGGGTGTATGGATCATTCATAATCAAAGACGATGGCGAAGAAAAAAAGAGGATCGGTAAAGATTCCCGACGCCCGCAAGCTGTTCATTCACGCAGAGGGATTCCGCCTCACATCTGATCTGCTTCGAGCTGAGGTATCGGCTGGAAAGGACATATATCTTTTCGCGTTCCATGCCAACGACGCCTTCTGCTGCGAACTCTTCCTCAAGTGTCTCGCAGCCATCCGGGCCAGAGAACACCCTCCGGGACACAAGCTGGACGAGCTTTTCGATGCGCTTCCAGAACCAGACCAGGATCGTGTGGAGTATCATTACGAACGCCTTTCTGCCAGCGACCCGAAACATGCAAGTGCTGGCAGTGTAAGTCCGTCGCAAAGCAACTCCTTGCGAGCCGTGCTGAAGGATGGCGCTGACCTATTCGAGCGAATCCGGTATTGGTATGAGGGGAACTTCCCGCACCGCCGAGGCGACTTCAAATACCCAATCTTGGCAATTCGAGAGACTATTCTGGAGATACATCAGCATTGGACACCAAACGTTGAGAACTGGACAAAGCCCAAACCCTCGCCGCGCCAAAAGCTAAAATAAGCCTCTTTGCCCGGTGACCGGGGTCGGTGGTGTATTGCTGCCAATCGAGCGGCCTGTCGCTGGCGTAGTGCGGCAACTCCCCTGCCGTCATGGACAGGTAAAAGCTGGCGGATTGCTTCCGGTGCCGCTCCCAGACTGCCGTGTTGCGGTGGTATCGTTCGCGTGCAAGACAGTTCCAATCTTCTCGTGTCTTAGGTGGTCCTTGCTGGGTCATGCGTGCCTCGTGGCGGGCCTGCAACCTTCGTGCGGCGGCGTTGCCTTCGGGAGTGCCGGGGTAGCGTCTAACTAGGTGTTCTGCGCGCTGATACTGGCGACTGTCGGAGAGCGTCACGGCACGGGTTGCCAATTTTGGCGTGGCTACCCTGCGGCGGGAGGCCGTTTTCGGCGGGGATGGTTTGAATTTGAGTTGACTGTTGATGGGGCACAATCAATCTTTTCATAATAAAAATAATGGAAGTTCCTCCTCCAAAGGTTGTGCGTTCAGATTACTGGGTCGCGGTCATTTACGGAATCTTCTGCATCGCGGTCTCTCTTTTGAACTTTCTTGGTGCTATCGCCGCCATAACGATATTCCAGAAAATTGAATTGGCCGTTGATGCTGCCATCTTCGCGACTACCGGGGTGCTTTTGCTCAAACGGCACCGATTGGCTTATCCTATCCTCTTCGCTGGTTTTATTCCAATAGCGATGGCGGTCGCTCCCCATGGCATTTATATCGGACACTTGCTTGGAGCGATCATGGTTTGTGGCATGATCGTTTACGTCAAGCAGCGGAAGCATCTTTTACATTAAAATCCTCCCTCCATAAAACTCAACTACAGCTTCAACGAAATTACGAACAAAACCGGCAAAGCATAGCCAAGCCAAAAACAACTATGGAAAAACCTATTTTGTGCAGCGCAGATATTGATGATCTTGTGGCCGCACAAAACAAAAAAAGGAGTCAGAAGAAACGAATCAAACTCCTTATTGTTGGAGCCTGCCTTGCCGCTCTCAATATCTTCTTCATCTGGGCATTGTTTATTGACACTCAAGCCTCATTCCATGCCCTAGCGGATCACGGCACAGCTACCACGGCGATAGTCAGCGAATATAATCCGGTTATCCAAAAGCGTCAGAATGGACGTTACACCGAACATTTCTACAAGATCATCTATGACGGTCATGTAGCATCTAAAAACTTGTTTCAGGCCGATCTTATAGGGCGCTCATTTCCGGTGTTATATCTTCCTGAAGACACGTCGAAGGTTGTGCTTGGCAGCAAGGGTGAGTCCGCCAAGACCCTATTTCTTCGCGATAAGGGCGGAACGTTCTACGATGCCGTTTTCGTTTTGATCCTTTTTATTCTCGGTGCACTAGTTGGAGCCAGTCTTTTCTTTTTTTCAATATTCGCTAAGGATTGGTGAATCCGTGCTGCGGGAACCGGGGGTCAGGGAACTGGCGAACTGCAAAGGGGGTCGGTTCTTGCCTATTGACATCAGGCGGGAAGCGGGGGAGTTTCATGGTGAACTATTCCGACAATGAAGTGAGCGAACAACCGCGCGACATTGTCAGCGCCCAGGCCCCGGGGGCATTTTCTCCAGTACGCCGGTTGGGAACCGGGGGTCAGTGTGCATATTCTTGCATTTTCCTGAAAAACCCAGCGCGTTGGACGGGATATTTTCTCCGTCAGGTGGGAGCAATCCGGATCCATGAGGTATTGGGTGAGCGGAAGCGAGTTTTTGGCGCGGGTGCCGAAAACAACACGCGGGGGGCGCGTGTGCTCCCCGGAAGGGAATATCGCAGACCGCTTTCCGAATTATCCGCCCTGTTTCCACGGGTTGAGCAGTGGTGGGAAACCGGGGGTCAGCGATGAGGCTGTCGAGAACGGGCAGGCGGCGGCCCGTATGTTGATGTCGGGCGCGGATGTTGACTTGCACGCTTGGAGAATGTCATTCCTATGACGCGCTGGGTGGAGTAAATTCCCGACCATGCCGGAGAAGGAATTTTTTGTTTGGCTGGAATCGGCCACGATCCTGGCGTGGCGCGAAACCGATGGGGGAGAGACGGTTTCCTTTCGCGTTGTTCTGCTGGCGGAGATCGAGGGGGTGAGGCATTGCGCGGCGAGATACGACTGTGCGCACGGAACCCCCCACCAGGATATTCTTGGATTGCGAGGCGGAACGCTTGCAAAGCACTGGTTTTTGGAGTCTAGTCGGGAAGAGGTTTTTCAACATGCCATCCGTGATCTCAAAGCCCATGCCGAGGAATACATCCGTTTCTTTCAAGAAAACTGATGGTGCTCTGCCGTTTGTGGAGACCCGGGCGGAAGTGGGACAGCCTTTCACTGTTAAAGCCTGTGACCGCATTTTGAAGGAAAACGGATTCCGCTCCATGACGGCCGCCGAACGGAAGACTTTCGCCAAGTTCCTTCCTTGAGGGGGCGAGGTCAGTCCCGCGTATTGACGCCTTTTTGAATGAGCTCGACGGTGCGGAGAAGCCTCTGAGTGCTGGCCGCTCCCATGTTCCATTGCTGGGTCAAAGGGGTTCTTGCCTATTGACATCAGGTGGGACGCGGGGGCATTTCATGGTGAACTATTTTCGACAATGAAGTGAGCGAACAGCCGCGCGGCATTGTCAGCGCCCAGACCCCGAGGGCATTTTCTCCAGCACGCCGGTTGGCAGCGGGGAGATTTTTTGATGGAATGCCGCCATGCCTGCGAAGCCACCGGCCATCGTCCTGAACACCGGGAAAATCCCGCTCCCGCAGGCGGTGGCGGCGCATTTGCGTTCGAAGGGCGAAAAGTCTTTGGATCACATCCTGGTGGTGCTTCCCACGATCGAGGCCGGCCGCCGCGTGGTCGATGCTCTGCTGGGCGAGAGCGATGTCGTTTTTCCGCCGCGCTTCGCGACGCCTCTGACCCTGGTTCCATTTGGCGAAGGGGAGGGCGTGGCCACTACGACCCAGGCGCACATGGCATGGCACGCGACTCTGTCGGAGGCGAAGGATTGCCCGCTGACGTTCGGCGATCACCCCGGAACCAAACTCGCCGCCGGCTTTGTCGCGCTGACCCGCGATCTGGCCGCAGGCTCTTTGAATATCCCGGCCGCAGCAGCAATCCTCTCCGCGCGTGATCCGCGCTGGGAGGAATGGCGGGCGCTTTGGAAATCCTACATCGCGCGACTGGCCTCGGTCGGCCTTCGCTGTCCAGCCGAGGCGCAGATCGAGGCTGCGGAAAATTTCCGTCCTCCTGCGGAAATTACAAAAACCCTCATTGCCGGCGTGGCGGATCTGCCGCCGCTGGCCCTGCGCGCGATCTTGGCGTGCGAGACGGAGATTCTCATCCATGCGCCTGGTCTGGACGGAAAAGGGTTCGACGAGTTCGGACGGGCGCTCCCGGAATTCTGGTCGCGAGCTTTGATGCCCGTCGGCGACGGGCAAATCCAGGTCGTCAGCGATCCACCGCACCTCGGCCGGATGGTTGTCGGGATCGAGTCGTCGTCACGCATCGCGGTGTTTTCCGGCGACGCGGGGCTCTCGACGGACATCGCCTGCGCGCTCGAGGAATCGGGGCGCGAAGGTTTCCTGCCCGAGGGAAACCCGCTGAACCGGCATCCGGTCACGCGTCTCGCGATGCTCATCACGAGCCTGCCGAACGACGGATCGTGGAGGCATCTCGAAGCGCTGGTCTTTCATCCGGATTTTTCTTCATGGATCAAAGCCATCCTCCCGCGGGAACCGCACAATGACTGGAACCGGCTCGGCGCGCTCACGTTTTGCGCCGGGCTGGAGGAGATTCCCGTCCGCCTCCACCACAACCGTTCGAGCGATGACGAAAAAACCAGAAAGCATCTCCTCGAAACATTTTCGCCGCTTCTGGAAAAACTTTTGGACCTGAGACAATCCATGTCCTCTCCCCACGCAGCAGCGGCGCTCAGAGGGATTTTGGCCGACATCTACGGGCCGCGCGACATGGGGCGCCGTCCGGGGGACAAGGAGGCCGCTAAAGCGGTCATCACCCTGCTCGACGAGGTCGCGGCATTTCCAACTCTCGCGCAGATCGATGCTGTGGCCTTGTTGTCGATGCTGGAGGCTGTGCCGGGGACTTGGACGCCGCCGCGCGAACCCGGGGCGATCGAAATCGAAGGCTGGCTCGAGCTGGCGGGAGAAGATGCCCCGGTCGTCGTGCTGGCGGGATTGAACGAGGGGCTGCTTCCGACGAAGCGGCGGGTGGATGCGCTCCTGCCAGACGCCGCCCGCGCCGCTCTCGGCTTGGATGATGCGGTTTCGAGGCATGCCCGCGATGCCTCGATCCTGCATGCGGCGCTCGCGGTGAGGGAACCGCAAAACGTCCATATCCTCTCCCTCCAACAAGCCGCCGACGGGAGCCCGCTCAAGCCGTCGCGGCTCCTGCTCCGGGTGCCGGACACGGACCTTCCGCAACGGGTCAGGAATCTCGTGAAAACTTCTTCCTCCGCGCGGACCGAGCCTCCGCCGGTGAGATTTTCCGATGAGCCGCTGCGAATCGCCCGACCAGCGGAGCCGGCCCGCTCGCTCAGCGTGACGGCCTTCAAATCCCACCTTGCGTGCCCGCTCAGGTGTTATCTCTCCAACCGGCTGGGATTTTCAGAACCCCGAACGGGAACCCCGTGCCTCGGGGCCGATGTATTCGGAAGCTGGATCCACGATGTCCTCAAACAATTCGGCACCGATCCGGTCCTGGCGGCGTCGCGGAATGCGGACGAAATCTGCTCGTGGCTTCTTGCCCGCTGGGATGCGCTTTTTGCGGGGCTCGAACACGATGTGACACTCATGCTGCAGCGCGAGTCGGGACGGCTGCGGCTCGAGGAATTTGCCGCCGCCCAAGCGGCCATGCGAGCGGATGGCTGGAGGACCGAGCTCGTCGAATGGAAGTTTTCCGACCTCACCCCGCCCCGCTGGCCGCTCGCCTTGCGCGGCAGGATCGACCGTGTGGATGCGCGCGACGGGGCGATCCTGCTCATCGACTACAAAACCGGCGGGCTGAAGAAAAATTCCAATCCCGCCCGCGCGGCCCACCTGAGGCGCGCCCGCACGCCAGGGAGGTTTGGCGTCAATCCAGACTACGCCACCCTCGGCGGGGACGTCTGGTGCGACCTCCAGCTTCCACTCTATGCCATGGCCGTATCTCTGGCCCGGCCGATCGAGATCCCGGAAGAAATCCGGCTCGCGTATTTTCTCCTCGCCGACGATGTCGCGGAAACCGGCCTCTATGAATGGGCCGATGCCGACATGGCAAGCGCCGAGCGCTGCGCGTTGGGGGTGGCGGAGGAGGTGGCGTCGGATGCCGTCCTCGACTGGATCGCCGCGAAGGATTTCAGCCGGTTCGCGGTCGATCCGGACCACGACGATTTCGAACCGCTCGCGCTCTCGCGCTACATCGAAGAGGAGTCACTCGTCGTATGAACAAAAAAAATTGGAACCACGGATGGACGCAGATAAACACGGATTTTCTAGCAGTTATTGCAATTGGAGAACACCCAAAAGATGGGGCGAGGATATGTGGAACTCCATTATGATCAGCGTCCATCCGTGTCCATCCGCGGTTCTGTTTTCCTCTTTAGGATGAAAACCCCGCACCTCCGCATCCGCGCCTCGGCTGGGACGGGAAAAACATTCCGGCTCACCGACCGGATCGTCGAGCTTCTCCTCCTCGGCGCCGAGCCGGGAAAGATCATCGCCCTCACGTTCACGCGGAAAGCGGCGGGCGAATTCCTGGTGAAGACCCTGCGGAAGCTGGCTGACCTCTCGTCAGACAAGGAGCAGGTCGCCGCGTTTTGCGAGCGCCGCGGGATCACAAGGAAACTCGCGCCGGAGGATTTTCTTCCGCTCCTGCGCAAACTCGCCGACTCGCTCGACCAAATCGAGTTCGGGACGCTCGACAGCTTTTTTTACCGGGTCGTCGCCGCCTTCGGGGCACCGCTGGGCCTGGGCGCATCGCCACGGCTCCTCGACGAAACTTCAGCCGCGCGTGAGGAACAGGAAATCCTGCGGCAGGTCGCTGACGGGCTTGCCCCGCTGGATCTGGTTTCCGAACTCGTGCGGGGACCTGCACGCGCGCGCCTGAACCCGCTCGCGCCGGACCTCGACATCCTCGGGCGCATCGAGTCGCTTTACGCGCTCCACCCCGAGGTCGCGGCCTGGGGGGACGAGGCCGCGATCTGGGGCAAGGGCGGCTGCCCGTGGAAAAAATTTGAAGCCCCGGACGATTTGTCCGGATGCACGGAGCGAATCGCCGAGGCGATCACCCAGCTCAATGCGCTCCGTCCGGGATTCGGAAAGCTAGGGACCGTCGCGGAGCAGTTGTTGGCCGCGAGCGACAACTTTCGTGCCGGCAACCCGGTCACCGTGGAATACCGGAAAAAGGGCATCACGCTGACGGCGCTCGAACGCACGCTCGCCCTGCGTGCGGTCGGGGCCTGCCTGTGGCGCGCTCTCGCTCCCCGGCTGGTCCAATCGCGGCGCTGGCTGCAGATGGCGCGGGCCTTGCGCGACGCGCGCGACCGCCGGCTCGTCAGCGAGGGAACGCTGCGGTTCGCGGATCTCCCGGTCCTGCTGTCGCGGATCACGGAGTCCGGGATCGGGCCCGGGGAATTGCAGTTCCGCCTCGACGGATGGTTCGACCACTGGCTGCTCGACGAGTTCCAGGACACGAGCCGGATCCAGTGGCGCGCGATCCAGCCGCTGCTCGACGAGGTTCTGCAGGACGCCTCTGGAGCAAGGTCGTTTTTCTACGTCGGGGACGTGAAGCAATCGATCTACGGATTCCGCGACGGCGATCCCACGCTGTTCGGCGAGATTTTCGACCACTACACGCGGCATGCGCCCGACCACATCGGAGAGGAATCGCTCGGCGAATCGCGCCGGTCGTCGAAGGAAGTCATCGAGCTCGTCGGCCGCACGTTCGCCCCGGATTCGCTCGCGTCCGCCGGGCTTCCGGAGCAGGTCGTCGAACGATGGAGCCAGGCCTGGACGGAACACACCGCCCACGAGAGCAATCCCGCTCCGGGCTTTGTCCACCAGATCATCTGTGCCGAGGAAGAAACCTACGCCCAAATTGCCGAGGTCGTGCGCTCGTCAGCGATCCTCGACCGTCCGCCGCTCACGATCGCGGTGCTGGTGAGGACCAACGATCAGGCCCGCGAGGCGGTCGGAGAACTCGGCCGTCTCGGGATCCCGGCCACGACGGAATCGAACCCGCACATCGCCACCGACAACCCGCACGGTGTCGCCGTTCTCATGGCCGCCCGGCTGGTTGCCGATCCTTCCGATGACTTCGCGCGGCAGGCGCTGAAACAGTTTTCAGTGTTCGGTGATTCAGTTTTCAGAGAAGAGGCGCTCGAACTTTTCCATCTCGAGGGCGCGCGGGGCATGGTGCATGCGTGGTTGAAAAAGCTTCCCGTCACCCCGCGGCACGCCTCGCTGCGACGGGCCGCGCGGGAGTTCGACGACAACGTGCAGGGGTCGCCCCGCGAATTCGCGGAATTTCTCGCCGACTACGCCGACCCGACATCCGCGCGTCCGGGGACCGTCCAGATCATGACTGTCCACAAAGCCAAGGGCCTCGAATTCGATCTGGTTTTTCTCCCGTTGCCCAAGGACACGCGGATGGACAAGCGGCATTCTGACTCGCCCTATTGCTCCGACGGAGACCCCGCCTGGGTGCTCCAGCTCCCTGCCGAGAACCTCTGCGCGGCCGATCCGGTCCTGCGAGCAGCGGGCGAGCGCCTCCGCGAATCCGCCGCCTTCGACAGCCTCTGCGGGCTCTACGTCGCGGAAACGCGCGCCAAACGCGCGCTGGTCATCCTCAGCCAGCCGGCCAAGGAACAAAAAGGGTCGCCCGGCAAATAGCTGATTTCCGCCACGCGAGGATCCAGGCTGGTCAGCGCAGGCCGTCGTCGCCGGCGCGGATGAGTTCGATCTGGTCTTCGCGGGCGTTGCCGAGGTGCGCGGCGTGGGCGCTTTCGAGCCAGGTTGTCATCGGGCCGAGGGCGGGGAGTTTGGACGGGTTCCTGGCCTCGTCGAGCAGGCGCACGGCGGTGGCGTCGATGGCGACCGGATCGCGGCTCGCGTAGATCGTGAAGTGGTCGAGCAGGAATCCCGGGTTCGGGCCCGGCCCGCCCGCATACTGCAGGACGAGCCCGTCCATGATGGTGAGGACGACTTTGTCGTGGATCATGGCGTCGGCGTAGATTTCGGCGAGGTAGGGGTCGCCGTAGGACGGGGGTTTTGTGAACCGGCGCCAGTTGTCGAGGTTCGGGAGGACCATGTTGGCGAGGGCCCCGTTGACCCCGGTAAGGAAGCTGTCCGCCAGGGACGGGACGTTGATGATTTTCGTGACCTCCTTGCTCAGGACGTTCGAGTAGTAGCTCCTGCTGCTGAGCTGGTCGCCGGTCCCGAGAAAATCGACAAACCGGGTTCCGGCTTTGCTGCCGAACCCGCTGTCTCCCCAGATCAGTTTTCCGAGCACGGGCGCGGTGACCTGGGATTTGAGGTCGTAGCCTTTGGCGGGATCGACCCAGCGGAGCTGGTAACGCGAGCTGTCCTTGCGATAGCCGGCGACCAGGAGGTCCTTGAGATTCCGGTCCCAGACGATGATTTGCGAGGGGGGAATGCCGGCTTCGGACAACCCGGCGACGATGGCATCGACGACCTGGGGGTTGGTGCCGCTCACGGCACCTCCCGCAGCAGCCACTTTGATGCCGACGCGGTCTTTCCTGTTCACCAGGCTCCTCCAAGCCTCCGCGACCGTGGGCTTTTCCGTGAGGCGCATGACGAGACGATCCACCATGCGCTGGACCACCGGGCCGCTCACCTGGCGACCCGCCCTGAGCGAAGAGGTGTCCGTAGCGAAAAAAACCTTTGATAGCGGGGCATCAGGCGGCTCGGCGGCGGAGCAGAAGGCGGCGGCAAACAGCGCGAACAGGCACGCTTTGCAAGTCATCCATATCGGGGCTAGTCTCATTCGATGGTCCGGCATCTCTATGTCCACCTTCCTTTTTGTCCGAAGGTGTGTCCATACTGCAGTTTCTACAAAGAAACGGGCGACGGCAACAAAACGAAGGCATTTCTCGAGGCGGAGATGGCTGCGGGGAGCGCCCCACATTTTCTTCAGCGGGTGCAGACGGCGATTTCGTTCACTCCGCGCCGCCCGCCGCCATGCGGGCATAGGTGGCCAAGGCGAGGAGGGGGAAGTGGTTTCGATACATGTCGTATTTCAGGTAGAAAACGCACGGGAAGCCGGTGCCGGTGGTGTAGTCTTCGGTCCATGAGCCGTCGGTGTTCTGATTCCTGACCAGCCAATCGACGCCTGTCCGGATCGAGTCCCTGGACACATCACCGGAGGCGCAAAGACCCATGAGCGCCCATGAGGTCTGGCTCGCGGTGCTGGGGCCGCGGCCTTTGAGGGCGGGGAAGTTGTAGCTCTCGCACGTTTCCCCCCATCCTCCGTCGTCGTTCTGGCAGCTTTCGAGCCAGTCGCGGCCGCGCCGGATCCATTCCTCGTCCATGTTTGTTCCGATGGCGGCGAGGCCGCGGAGCGCCTGCCATGTGCCGTAGATATAATTCACTCCCCAGCGCCCATACCATGAACCGTCGGGCTCCTGCGTGCTGCGGAGCATGGAAAGGGCCCGGCGGACTTCCGGCGTGCGCGGGTCATGGCCGATGGCCCCGAGGAGTTCGAGCACACGCGCCGTCAGGTCGCTGCATGTGGGGTCCAGGATCGCGTTGTGGTCGGCGAAGGGCACGTGTTCGAGCCACGAAGCGGTGACATCTTTGTCAAAAGCAGCCCAGCCGCCATCGCGGCACTGGAACGCCATAAGCCACTTGAGCGCCCGCTCAAACAGCGCGTCCCGGGCAAATTTATCGTCGGGCTCGACTTGCCGGAGCGCCATCAGCACCATCATCGTGTCATCGGTGTCGGGATAAAATTTATTGTTGTGCTCGAACGCCCAGCCGCTGGGTTCGAGATCCGGCATGCGGACCGCCCAGTCCCCGCGGAACCGGACTTCCCGCTCGGCGAGCCACTTCGCGGCCCGAGCCAGCGCGGGATGTTTTCTGCCGAGTCCGGATTCCCCGAGGGCGATCGTGGTGATCGCGGTATCCCAGACCGGCGAGAGACACGGCTGGATGCGGAAATCGTCCCCATCCTCGACAAACAGTCCGGTGAAGTCGTCCCAGGCTTTTTTGACGAGCGGATGGTCGTCCGCGTAGCCGAGCGCCTTCAGGGCCATCATCGCGTTGAGCATCGCGGGGAAAATGGCCGAGAGGCCTTCGCTCCCCTCGCCCATGCGCGCCGTCATCCACTCTTCCGCCTTTTTCAATACCCACCTCCGCAGCGGGTGAAATGGGAACCGGTTGTAGAGTTTGAGCGCGGCGTCGCAGCGCAGGAAAAAATTTCTCCAGGCCCAGAAGCGCCCGTCTTTTTTCAGCGAGAGGTCGGTGTTCTCGAGGCCGGCAGGGTAGAGTTCGTGGAGGTGGAGGTGCGGGGGG
>Ga0073936_10009441_pt1 | contig 12126 bp, 12 predicted proteins | sample AliMusrvi5mmetaG_FD_87041 | JGI IMG/M metagenome (GOLD analysis project Ga0073936, IMG submission 87041) | Freshwater lake bacterial and archeal communities from Alinen Mustajarvi, Finland, to study Microbial Dark Matter (Phase II) - Alinen... | ecosystem: Environmental > Aquatic > Freshwater >... | reverse complement strand
TGCGGTTAGACCATTCACCCTCTGGGTGAGCGGACCTGGCGACATAAGGTATTCCAAATCAGTTAAATCAGTGTAATCAGTGGTTCTCATTTTCCCATTTAGGATAACCTACATCCATGACGATTCTGTCAAAAAGCGCTTCCCTCGAGTCGTTGGAACTTGGCCCTGGCACCCACACGCTGAAAGTGGTGGTAGCCGGGGACACGATGGCGTTCGAGTTGGCGGCACCCGCGACTAGTGCTTCTCCCATAGCGCGGCAGGGGACGGGTTTCGTCGAGAACTGGAGCGGCACAGCCCGCAAGATTGACGACCCGGGCGATGAGTGGCTTGAACACATCAACCGGAAGCTCATCACGTCATACCCTTGATCGAAAATCTGTTTGTACTCAGTGGGGAATCCGACGGGTTCGACCCGGCAGGAGCAATACCAGCCAACCAAGCGCCGCCATGGCGAGCGCGATCCACGGGGTGAGCCAGCCGGCGCGGGTGTAGAACGTGAGGCGGGATTCGCGTTGCATGGTGCCGGTGAGCGTGCCCTCGGCGGGCGCCGGCAGGCTGGCGTGGACGAAACCATGGGGATCGATCACCTGCGACACGCCGGACGTGGCGCCAACGAACATCCAGCGGCCGTTCTCACAGGCGCGCAGGCGGCCATCCCGTGGAGAAACCCGATGGTCCGCGCGTGCGTCCCGTGCTGGCCGCGCAACGCCACTAACAAGCCGATCAAGCCGGGTACCACCAGCCATCCCCAGTCAAGCGGCGGATAGGCCAGCGCGTAAATCGCACCCGACACCACCGCTAAAACGCTACGGCTGCGATAGGATGAGAGGAAAGTCACAAAGAGTTGGATTGTGGATAGAAGATTGTGGATTGAAGATGGAAGATCGCAATCAAGTTGCTTTGCTTTCCTTCTTTGGCGCTTTCCCCGCGACAGCCTTGCCCGGCTTGGCTGTTTGGCGCAAGCCCCCGAAGCACAGCCTGGTGATCATGGACAGCAATGCATAGAAACCGAACAACGCCCAGGTGACAGCCACCCCCCGCGCATGTTCCACCACCGGATAAATCAGCTTGAACAACAACCCGCCCACCGTGATCGCCGCCACCAGTGCGATCACCACGGCCACCGGCAATTGCCAAAAGCCATCGTCATCCGGCAACCAGCGGATCATCGCCGAAATGACCATGACAAACGCCAGCAGTAACAAAAGCGCCATGAACACCATATAACTTTGTTGGCTCACGCCCGTGACGAAACCGGTCCACGTCAGTGTCGTGCCCGCCTCCAGCATGGAGGAGTCGCCAAAACGGGCACCCAAGGAAATCGGCATGATCGCCAGAGTGAGCAGCGAAATAATGATCGGCAAAAACATCAGCTTCGCCGCCGCTACCAGTCCGGCGCGGGCAGAACAGGGTTTGCCCACCCCGGCGGAATCCGACCCGCCGGGTAGCCGATCCACCGCGCGGGCCGCCAGCCACAGCAGGCTAACCATGGCCGCGCCGGTGAACGCAATCACCAACAACCAGATGATCTCGAAGACGATCATCATGGCATTGCTGATCTGATAGACCAGGAAGGTGTCGATGGGTTTCAGCCATTCGGGAACCCGGGTCGGGTCGCCCAGCCAGTGCGCGATGGAAACCATGCACAGGAAATGCGCCACCACCACGCACCACCAGACGGCTATGCCCGCCGCAACCCATCCCCAATGAAGTGTGGCATCATTGCCCCCGGCGGGCGGCAGACCGCCGGAATCGTTTGTGGCCATCGTCCGATCTGGCTCTTTCATACGCGGCAGCCTGCGGATCAGGACGTGGCAAGTCAACCCGGAACCGCCGCGGACTGCCCCTCGCGGATCGCGGATCGCGAGGTGGAAGTTAGATCTTCGATCCTCGATCTTCTATCCACAATCCTCGATCTTCGATCCTCTATCTCCGATCGCCGATCCGATAGAGACAGGTGCGCGAACGCAGGATGAGCGAGTTGTCATAAACCGCGGGCGAGGCCATGAAACCGTCGCCGAGTTGGTTGTTGGCCAGCAGCTTGTATTCGTCGGTGGCGGCCACCACCGGGACTTCGCCCGCCTCGCCGAAGAAATAGACGCGCCCGCCGGCCAGCAATGGCGAGGCGGAGAACGCGCCACCCAGGCGCTTCTGCCAGACGCTTTCGCCCGATTTGGCATTGACGCACGAGATCACCCCGGCGTCGCTGATCATGAACAGCCGCTCGCCTAGCAGAATCTGCGACGGACGGGTCGGCACATTCTTGGCGAACTTCCATGCCACATGGGTATCGGTCACGTCGCCGTGCCCGTCGGGCCGCATCGCGAATAACTGATAGCCGCCCGCCGCAGTCGTCACATAGACCAACCCGTTGCCGAACAACGGCAAGGCCGCCGCGTTCATGCCGCCGCTGCGCACCCGCCAGATTTCCTCGCCGGTTTGCGGCGCGTAGGCGATGGTCGCGCCGGCGCTGGGACTCACCAGTTGCGGTTGTCCCCCGACCGTGATGACCGCCGGGGTCGAGTAACCTTTGTGATAGTCGGTCTCATCGGTGTCATATTTGATGTTGCGGTCGCGCTTCCACACGGTCTTGCCGGTTGCCTTGTCAAGTGCCGCGAGGAATTGCCCATCCACCCCGTCGAAAGTAAGAACTAACAAATCGCCCGCCAGGATTGGCGACGATGCCGGGCCGCGGAAATGATCACATAACAAGTCCTGCCGGGTCCACAGGATTTTGGCGGTGGCGGTGTCGAGGCAGGCGGTGCCATACCTGCCGAAATGCACATAGAGCCGCCCTTTTTCGATCACCGGCGTCGGTGTGCCATAACTGTTCATCGGATGGCAGAACTGCGGCTTGTCGATCTTGAACACCACCAGGTCATGCACGATTTTTCCCGACTCCGCGCTTACACACACCGCGCCCAACTCGCTGCCGTCCTTGGCCGCGGTGGTCATCCAGATTTGTTGGTCCCACACCACCGGCGACGACCACGCCTTGCCATGCACCGGCGTTTTCCACAATACGTTATCGGTCTCGCCGAAGGTCAGCGGCAGGCCCGTCGCGGGCGTGCTGCCATCGGCCCGCGGCCCGCGGTATTGCGGCCAGTTCTCGCCGGCACCCGCCGCCACGGCGGCGCAGCCAAGGGTTCCCAACAAGACAAGCGTCCGGCACCACCCACGGTTTCCCGGATATTTCATGAGTTCTTTGATCATTGGAGGTATCCATACGGCTGGTCCGTGCGGTTTCCTGCATGGAGTTTCCAGAAAACGAGGCTCGCGTCCGGCGGCGGAATGGATTAATGAAGGGGTGATGCACATTCCCACATTGATATCCCGCAGACGGGAGGGCGAGGAGTTGCCGGCGGGCGAGATCCGCCGCTTGATCGCGGGATACACCGCGGGTGAGGTGCCGGACTATCAGATGGCGGCGTTCGCGATGGCGGTGTGTTTCAAGGGTATGACGGCGGCGGAGACGGCGGTTCTCACCCGGGCCATGATGGAAAGCGGCGATCGTTTCACGCACCGGGCCGGCCATCCGCCGGTGGTGGATAAACACTCCACGGGCGGCATCGGCGACAAGGTGTCACTGGTGCTCGCGCCGCTGGTGGCCTGCTCCGGGTGCTGGGTGCCGATGGTTTCCGGCAGGGGACTGGGAATCACCGGGGGAACCCTCGACAAGCTGGAAGCCATTCCGGGATTCGACGTACACCTCAGTCTCGATGATGCGGCGGCCCAACTCGAACGGTTGGGAGTCGTGATGATGGGACAGACCGAGCGCTTTTGTCCGGCCGACAAGAAGCTTTACGCATTGCGCGATGTGACTGGCACGGTGCCGTCGATCCCGTTGATCACCGCCTCGATCATGTCGAAAAAACTCGCGGAATCGCTGGATCGTTTGGTGCTCGACGTGAAGTTCGGCAGCGGCGCGTTCATGCGGACGCGCAAGGATGCGGAAACGCTGGCCGCCAGCCTGACCGCGGTGGGCGCGGAGATGGGGGTGGCGGTGCATGCCGTGCTCAACCCGGCCAACGAACCCACCGGCCGCGCCGTGGGCAACGCGCTGGAGGTCATCGAGGCACTGGAATGTCTCGCGGGCGGCGGGCCGGCGGATTTGCGCGAAATCACGCTCGATCTGGCGGAAAAAATCGCCGGCGTTCCGCGCGGGGATTTGGCACGGTGGCTCGATGACGGCAGTGCCCGGCGGAAATTCGAGGGCCTCGTCGCGGCCCAGGGCGGACGCCCCGGAGATCTGCCACGGCTGGGGGAAATCCACCGCGCACCCATCCGACGCGAAATGCTCGCCCCCCTCACCGGCACCGTCACCAAAGTGGACGCGGGAATGATCGGCCAAGCCGCAATGCAACTCGGCGCGGGCCGCGCCATGGCTAACGACGGGGTGGACGCCGCCGTCGGCTTCGACCGCCTGGTCAAGGTGGGCGAGACGGTTCATGCCGGTCACCCGCTGTGCCGGATCCACGCGCGCCGCGCGGTGGATTTCGATATGGCCGAGGCGATGCTCGGTTTGGCGGTCAAAATCTCGGCGCATTGATTGCTTTTCCCTGTTGCCAAATGTCCGCTGGTCGGTTTACGCTTCGCCCGCCGCAGGGCGGCTTGCCCCGGACAGCCTCGTAGTGTAATGGTAGCACCCCGGATTTTGATTCCGTTAGTCTAGGTTCGAGCCCTAGCGAGGCTAGCGTCGCATAAAAAACCGCCTGCGCATGGAGCACAGGCGGTTGCGGGAATGGTTACGGTCCTGCCCGCTTATGCGGCGGGAGTTTCGGCGGTCTCGGTTTTGGCCTTGGCCTTTTTCTTGGACGGTTTCACCTCAGCGGCGACATCCACCACCGCCTCGGCGGCAGGTTCTGCGGTTTGCGTTTCGCGGTCCACCCATTCGATGATGGCCATCGGGGCGGAATCACTCATGCGGGCGCCCAGTTTGGTGATCCGGCAATAGCCGCCCTGACGGGTGGCCGAAAGCGGCGCCACTTCGGCGAAGAGTTTCTTGACGGCATCCTTCTCGTGCAGGAAGGCGATGGCCAAACGGCGGGAATGCAGATCGTTGCGCTTGGCAAGGGTGACCAGTTTTTCCGCCACCGGGCGCAGGGCCTTGGCCTTGCCGAGGGTGGTTTTGATTTTTCCATGATCGATCAAGCTGCACGCCAGGTTGGCGAGCAGGGCCCGGCGGTGCGAGGCGTTGCGCTTGAGTTTGGCGGTTTTGCTGCGATGTCTCATCGGGTGCTAAGTGTTCTATGAGTTAGGGGTTAGTCGTCAAGATTCTGGGCGATCAAGTCGGCGAGACCGACCGGGGTTTCGTCTTCCGCACCGAGGCGCGGTCCGCGCGAGGCGGCGGCGGGTCCGGTGAGCATGTAAGGCTCGAAGGACAGGCCGAGACCGAGACCGAGTTCGACCAGTTTGTCCTTGATCTCGTTGAGCGACTTCTTGCCGAAGTTGCGGTATTTGAGCATTTCCGCTTCGGACTTCATCGCCAATTGGCCCACCGTGGTGATGTTGGCGTTGTTGAGGCAGTTGGCGGCGCGCACCGACAGTTCGATTTCGTTGACCGACATGTTGAGCAGCTTTTTGAGGGCGGCGTTTTCCTCGCTGGATTCGGCTGGTGCTTCCTCGAAGTTCACCGCGTTTTCGTCATAGTTGACAAACACGTCAAGGTGGTGGCGCAGAATCGAGGAGGCTTGCAACAGCGCGTCCTGGGGCGTGATCCGTCCGTCCGTCCAGATGTCGATTACCAGCTTGTCATACTCGGTCATCTGGCCGACACGGGTGGTCTCCACCGAGTACTTGACGCGGGTGACCGGCGAGAAGATCGAGTCGATGGCGATTACGCCGATCGGCTGGTCCTTGCGCTTGTTTTCATCGCCGGTGGAAAACCCGCGGCCGACACGCACCTCGAATTCGCAGTCGAACTTCACCTTCTTGTCGAGCGTGCAGATGATCTGGTCCTTGTTGACCACGTCGTAAATGTGGTCGGCCACGATATCGCTGGCGGTGATGACGCCTTCCTTCTCCACTTTGATGACCAGGATCCGCGGTTCCTTCTCGTTGTGGCTGAATTTCACCTTTTTGAGGTTGAGCACGATGTCCGTGACGTCCTCGACTACTCCGGGGAGGCTCGAGAATTCATGCTGGACGCCGGAGATCCTGACGGAGGTGATCGCGGCTCCTTCCAAGGAGGACAGGAGCACGCGGCGGAGTGAATTGCCGATCGTGTGGCCATATCCCCGCTCGAAGGGTTCGGCGATGAATTGGGCGTAGGTCTCGGTGGCGGTTTCCTCGTTGCAAACGAGATGGTTTGGGAGCTCGAAACGAGCAAGTTTGACTGCTGACATGTGGTTTGGTGATTGCCGGGTTTCCCTCCAACGGGCGGCTTCACCCTGCTATCAGGGCGAACCGGAGGACCGACGGCGTGTTTCAATTGCCCGCGGGGCGTGAATAAATGACGGCCCGGCCCCGCTTGCAAAGCATTTTTAGCCATTTCCGGACAAAAAATCCCGGGTTCCCCATTCCGGGGCGAAAAACCCATCGGGTTTCTAGCAGAGAATGTGCATCATTGCTTCGCACTCAAGCCCCACAACCAGGAAATCGAAAAAGAATCTGACTCGATGTTGTTGGACAGGTCACGCCCAGTTCGGCACTTCCAGGAGGAACTCCGGAATGCGTGTGAAGATCCACTCACCGGCTGCCGTTTCACCGAAGAACGCGCCTGAAACCCGGGCCCGCCTTGCAACCACATGATAGCTGTTATAGGAAAAATGCCCGCCGGGTCCGATCACCGGGCATTGTCCCACCACGCCATCTCCCTCGACCACGACAACTTCCCCGCCATCCTCTCGAACCACCCACTTGCGGCCGCGGATGGTCACCGGAATCGGCGAATCGTTGTGAATGGAAATGAAATAGACGAACGGATGGGGTTTTTCCGGCGGCGCATCAAGGCTGGGCATATAAACCACGTCGTCCACCGTTACGCGGAGTCCCTCGAATTCCCGGATCGCACCTGCCATGGCCTCATCGTCCCGCCTGTCGTCCCCCGTGCCAAGCACGAAAGACGGCACGAAAGACGGGTGCTCGACTGCGGTGCCCTCATCCTCCCGACTAACTTGGGAATGGACTTGCGTGGGAGGACCGGTTACCCTAGTCATGCACCGCGCTTCCGGCATGGGGGTTCGGCTTCCGGCATGGATCGCGCGACATGCGAAGCTCTATCCGCGATCACTTCAGATTTCCACCATCCCATGAGAATACTCGTTACCGGCGGTGCCGGATTCATCGGATCGAATCTGGTCCATTTCCTGTTAGGGAAAGAGGCTGCGCAACTCGGCCTGGAGATCGGCCAGGTCGTCACCATGGACAAATTGACCTACGCCGGCAACCGCTCGAGCTTGGCGGCGGCCGACGCCGATCCCCGGCATGTTTTTGTTCACGGGGACATCTGCGACAGCGTGTTGTTCGCCGCGCTGCTCCGTGACCACCGGATTGACGCCGTCATGCATCTGGCCGCCGAATCCCATGTGGACCGCTCGATCGACAACCCGGATGAGTTCGTCATGACCAACATGGTGGGAACCTACCGCCTGCTTGAAACATTCCGCCGTTACCTCGCCGAAACAGGTCGTTTGGCGGGCTGCGGACAGCCTCTGGCAGGGGGTGGGCGCAGCGCGTTCCTGCATGTTTCCACCGACGAGGTGTTCGGATCGCTGGGTCCGGCGGATCCGGCGTTCTGCGAGGATACCGGGTACGCGCCTAACAGCCCGTACAGCGCCTCCAAGGCTGGCAGCGACCACTTGGCGCGGGCATACTACCACACCTACGGCTTGCCCGTCATCACCACCAATTGCTCGAACAATTACGGCCCCTACCAGTTTCCCGAAAAACTGCTACCCCTCATGATCCGCAAGACCCTCAAGGGTGAAGCGCTGCCCGTCTATGGCGATGGAGCGAACGTCCGCGACTGGCTCTACGTCGGCGACCATTGCCGCGGCCTGGCCGTCGCGCTGTGGCGCGGTCTGCCCGGCAGAACCTACGCTATCGGCGGCAACTGCGAGCTGAGAAACATTGATGTCGTGCGCGCCATCATCGATACCGTGCGCGAACTCGCGCCGGAAAAAGCGATCAAACCCGCCAGTGAGCTCATCACCTACGTGAAGGATCGCCCGGGACACGACCGCCGATATGCGATCAATCCTTCGCGGATCCGCAACGAACTCGGCTGGTCGCCGTGCGAGAATTTCGTCTCCGGCCTGCGCAAGACCGTGCAATGGTACCTCGACCACGAGGATTGGATTCGCGCGATCGAGGACGGAAGTTACTCCGGCCAACGGCTCGGAACCCTTGAACCTTCTGCCTAACAAATTGGCTTGGTTGAGACCGGGCAGTGAGTCAACAGGGTTCCATGTTACTGGATTATGGGCAATCCGCCAGCGCCACATAAGGTGCCTCATGGATTTCCGCAGGCTTGTCACCGCGGAGGATGCGCCACCATTCCCACACGCAGCCCATCGTGATCACCGCCACGAAACCGAGAAACACCACCACCACCGCGATGTCGAGCCGCGCATTGAACAACGCCGTCTCCACAGCCCGCAATTTGTCCGCAGGCACACCGGCGGCCAATTGCTCCTCCAGCTTGCGGATCGCCGGTAGAAATCCGGCCGCCTGCGGCGAAAAGATCTTCATCCACCCGGCGGTGAAGGTGACGATGGTCAGAAACACCAGCGGCACCAGCGTGACCCAGCAATAGCGGGTCTTGCCGGACTTGATCAACAGGGTGGTGCCCAAGCAGAAGGCGATCACCGCGAGCAGTTGGTTGGAAATACCGAACAGCGGCCACAAGCTTTTGGCGATGCCTTCGGGATCAATCGCCCCCTGATAGAGGAAGAACCCCCAGGCGGCAACCAGCAGGCCAGTGGCGGTGATGTTGCCCAGCCAGTTGCCGGTTTGGCCGAGCGGTTTCCACACCTGCCCTAGCATATCCTGCAGGATGAAACGCCCCACCCGCGTGCCGGCGTCCAAGGTTGTTAGAATGAACAACGCCTCGAACATGATGGCGAAGTGATACCACAGCGAGATCGCCGTGCGGCCGGGAATCACCTTGGCGAACATCGCCGCCATGCCCACCGCGAAGGTCGGCGCGCCGCCGGTCCGACCGATGAGCGTCGGCTCCTGGAGGGCGGCCGCCAACTTCTCCATCTCGCCCGCGCTTGTCTGATAGATCGGGCCGTAGCTGTTGATTTTGGCGAATTGGGCTTCGATGGCCACCGGGTCGCGCGGGTTGATGGGTGAATTGATGGCGAGGTATTGGCCCGGCGGCAGGGCGCAGGCGGCGATGATGGCCATCAGGGCGACGAGCATTTCGGTAACCATCGCGCCATAGCCGATGAGGCGGATGTCCTGTTCCCGGGCCAGCAGTTTCGGGGTGGTGCCCGAGGAAATCAGCGCGTGGAATCCGCTCACCGCACCGCAGGCGATGGTGATGCAGACAAACGGGAACACCGGCCCCGGCACGACGAAGCCGCTGCCATCGACGAAGCGGGTCACGGCCGGCATGTGCAGCGGCGGCATGGCGATCACGATGAACACGCCGAGCACCGTCACCGTGCCGAGTTTCATGAACGTGCTGAGGTAATCGCGCGGGGCTAACAACAACCACACCGGCAACACCGACGCGGAAAAACCATAGATCATGATCGCCCAGGCAAGCGTAGTGGCATCCAGCCGCAGCGCCTGGTTCCAGCTTTCCGGCAGGTATTTCCCAACCACCACCGAAAGCAACAGGCCGGCCACGCCGAGGATCGACACGCCGGTGATCCGCATGGCACCGGATCTGAGGAGCAATCCCATAACCATGGCCAGCGGGATGGTGGCCGTGATCGTGAACAATCCCCATGGACTCTCCGCCAGCGCCTTGACCACCACCAACCCGAGCACTGCTAACAGAATCGTCATGATGGCTAACAGGGACAGCATCGCCATCACGCCCACCACCGGATGGATCTCCTCCTTGAGCATTTGGCCGAGCGACTTGCCATCGCGCCGCATGCTGGCAAACAACACCACCGCGTCATGCACCCCACCGCCCAGCGTCGCTCCTATCAGAATCCACAAGGTGCCCGGCAGGTAACCGAACTGCGCCGCCAACACCGGCCCAACCAAGGGTCCGGGTCCCGCAATGGCCGCAAAGTGGTGCCCGAAAACCATCCACCGCGGAGTCGGCACAAAATCCTTGCCATCGGCCCGCGTCACCGCCGCCGGCGCGCGCATCGGGTCGATCGTCAGCACCTTGGCCATCAGCCAGGCGCTGTAAAACCGGTAACTCACCGCGAACGTGCAGACGCCCGCGACCACCAGCCAGAGCGCGTTGACCGGTTCCGCCCGGCGGAACGCCGCCACCGCCACCGCCACCACTCCGAGAACGGCCACGGCGGTCCAAATGAGTATGCGCAATAAGCGGGGCATCGTGCGGGAGGTGTAGGGAACCAAGCTGGCTCTGCCAAGGAAGAATCTTGCGGGGACTTGGTCTGTCAGCCATCGGGATGGTAGGGACAAGCGACCGGTGGGGCGTGGCGGCCTCGCCGCGCCCACTCTACCCCCGAGGGCGATGTGTCATATGCGGTCCATGTTCCGCGCATCGCACCGCCCATGCGGGCGGACAAGTCGGCGGACCGAGGCCGGTCAGCCCTATCCCAAAAAAATTCCCGCCGACGGATGAACCGTCGGCGGGATGTGAAAAGCGGCTGGGTATTCCCGTTAGACTCAGTTGGCCTGTGTGCGGGAATAGTTATAGTAAGTTTGGAAACCGAGTTCCGGCGGGAATTCGGAGAGGCCGTCGTGCACGTTCATCTCGATGCGGTTGTCTTCGCCACAGCGCTCGTAAGGCGGTTTGAAGGTGCCGCGATACGTCGGGCAAGTGAAGGTGATCAGCTCGTAGCATCCGTAACCGAGGCGGCGCAACGCGCGGCTGGTTCCGTCAACGATCCCGTAGGACCAGGCTTCCTTGCGGCCGCCTTCCTCGTTCTTGAGGATCATCTGTTCGGGGATTTCCATAAAGCCGTAAATGATGTTGCTGATGGCCCGCCCGAGTTTGCGGGTGGAGTTGTAGGTGGATCCGGGAGGGGCCTGAATGTCGGCCGATACCATACCGGTGAAAGTGGCGAGAACACTGGCGATGACGAGAAGTTTTTTCATTCCGGGAAGAAGCTAATGGCCCCCGATCCCGGTTGGCAATGCGAAATTTCGGATTTTTTTCGGGTGGGAGGCTTGGACAAGCCGGAAGGCGGGAAAAGCCGCGACGAGATCCGCTCAATCACGCCGCCCGGTAGATTTTAGGGATGAAGCCGGGCGGGGTTTTCATTTCAAACAATTCCTCACCGACATGCACCAGATGCCAGCCCTGCGCCAACACCGCCTGGCGGGCCGCCGCGCTGCCATCCACATAAGCGACCATGCCTTGGAACTCCTTGTCCCGATGCTCGGGCATCCAGTGGAAGAGTCGGTCCATTTTGCGCTTCATCTGCTTGATGACCGCCATGTCCAGGCTGCTTTTCACCTCGACAATCATCCCCTGTTTGAGGTCGCCATTGCTGTAGGCCAAGACATCGAACTCCTGGCTCTCCCCGCCTTTGATCACTTCAAACCGGGGGGTGACCGACTCCATGCCGAAGTCCGAGCGCAGGATGCGCGCGATGGATGAAAACGCCAAGCCTTCGGCGAAGGCGCCGAATTTGTTGCCGAGCCCGCCGATCTGTTTGCCAAGCTCCGTGAGCTTGCGGTCCGTCTCCTTCATCTGGCGGTCCGTTTCCTTCATCAGGCGGTCCGTTTCCCGTTGGGAGATCGCGGTGGATTCGATGAATTGTTTGAGTTCGACCGTGGACATGACCGATACTTGCGCCCGCATGCGGCGTTGTCAAGGCGAGAGCCCGACCGGCGGGACCGCGAGTCTCCCCACTAACTTGAAATGCACTGCTCATTTCCAGCGGGTTGCGAAATGGGCTTGATGTCTTTGTCTTGGTCGCGGAGCGACCGAATGATGGTAGCCGTGGGTTTCAACCCACGGGCAGCACGCCCCAAAAAACCACCCGCGTCGCAGCGCGACGCATGAATCCGTGAGCGGAG
>Ga0073936_10009435_pt1 | contig 12131 bp, 13 predicted proteins | sample AliMusrvi5mmetaG_FD_87041 | JGI IMG/M metagenome (GOLD analysis project Ga0073936, IMG submission 87041) | Freshwater lake bacterial and archeal communities from Alinen Mustajarvi, Finland, to study Microbial Dark Matter (Phase II) - Alinen... | ecosystem: Environmental > Aquatic > Freshwater >... | reverse complement strand
TGCGGCAATCCGCATTTTTTCGGTGATGACACCCCGACGGGCGTATTCAAGCTGTGTCATGTGCATGATCCTTTTCGTGTGTATTAAATAATCTTATGCGCCGATGGCCGGTCCTAGCGGCAGTGGCGCAAAAAACCTGTACATTTGAATAGCCCCTAGCGCGGCACCACAGAGGTTTGCAGCAGTTCGTGCGCCGCCAGGAAGTGATTAACCGGACTGTGCCCTTTGCCCAGCGACCGGGCCAGCCGGATTGCCGAACTGATGAACCCTTTAGCCCGCTCAACCGCCACCAGCAACGGATCGCCCTGGGCAAGCAGTGCGGCAATAGCCGAGGCGTAGCTGCAGCCGGTGCCGTGGGTATTGCTGGTAAAGATCCGTTCGCAGCTGAACGAATGACAGCGGCGGCCATCAAACAAAATATCGGTGGCGAGGCGGCCTGACATATGCCCCCCCTTGACCAGGACATTGGCCGCACCCAGCGCATGCAGCTCTCTGGCGGCTTTTTCCATATCAGCTTCGTTCTTTATCGACCAGCCGAGCAACCGTTCCGCTTCCGGCACATTGGGGGTCAGCAGATAGGCCAACGGCAGCAGCTGATCGCAAAAAACCTGAACCGCTTCATGCTCCAGCAGCGGAGCGCCTCCTTTGGCAATCATAACCGGGTCAATAACCATCGGGATATACACCTGCCGCTCCCCGAGATACTCCGCCAGAGCAGCAATTATGGCCGGGGTATGCAGCATGCCGGTCTTGATGACATCAATCGGAATATCCGTAAGAACCGTGTCCAGCTGATCAACCACAAAACTGGGCGGCAAACCATGAATTGAAGAAACACCGCGGGTATTCTGAGCGGTCAGGGCGGTCACCACGCTGGCGGCATAACTGCCGAGCAGGGTTACCGTCTTGATATCGGCCTGGATACCGGCCCCTCCGCCCGAATCACTTCCTGCAATGCTCAGCACCGAACCGCGCGGCAGCGGATTATTCCGGTTGAACAGCAGCACCAGTTCGGCAACAGCAATGTCGGGGCGCGGATGTGACAGCACCGAAGAAATCACCGCCACCGCCTGCGCCCCCGCATCGATAACCTGGCAGGCGTTGTTGGGCGCTATGCCGCCGATTGCCACCACCGGAATCGTTACCGCTCCGCAGATAGACGTTAGTCCGGCCACTCCGGGGAGATGCGTGACGACCTTGCTCCCGGTCGGATAAATTGCGCCGAAACCGATATAATCAGCGCCTACGTGTTCCGCTTGCCGGGCCTCATCAAGAGAATGCGTTGACCTGCCGATAATTTTGTTCGACCCGAGCTGCGCCCGGGCATCGGCAATAGTACCGTCGTCCTGTCCAAGGTGCACGCCATCGGCGTCCAGTTCCTTTGCAAGCTGCACGTCGTCGTTGACAATAAACAGTGTGCCGAAGCGGGCGCACAGGCGCTTCAGTTCGCCCCCTTCAACCAGACAGTCATCATATCCCCTGTCCTTGGCACGATACTGCAGCACCGCAACACCGCCGCGCAGCGCACGGCTGACCCGATCAACAAGGTCGGGACCCTGGTCGGTCACCAGATAGACCCCGGAAATATCCGGTTTCTGCCGGGCATTATTGACAACAAGTCGAAATGGCTTGGCTTCACTCACGCTGCAATCCTGACTCCGAAGAACGGGATATCAAACGTTCACACGTACCCGCATAGAAAAGCGGGATAATTATTCTTTAAAAGCATTTGAAACACGGAGAAACGGAGAACACGGAGCAATACAAAAGGGTAAATAAATTCTCTGATTCACCATTTTGGTAATAGAATTTACACAGAATTTCACAATGAAATTATCTGGAATTGTATTGCTTTCTCCGTGCCCTCCTGATCTCTGTGTTATTGAACTGCCGTGCTTAGAATTTTTTCTTGCCGGAAAATAAAAAAGCCGCGCTGACATCATCAGGCGGCTGGATAACGATTTCATCCCGCAAGCCGCTTTCCTACGCCGGAATTACCCGGTTCAGGTGCAAAGGGTTCCCGCTGTGCAAAGAAGTGATCTCAGCAGCAGACGGATCTCAGTTCGAAGGAACTCCCCCAGGGCCTTGTTCGGTTCGTACAGTACTGCAATGGAACGGCAATGTCAATCAGTACAACCATCAGTACAACCAGCAGTGCACCCGCCGACAGCGCAACCATCGGCAGCGGGCCGCGTCCGGTCGTTGGTCATCCGCGGGGATGAATCTGCTGATGCAGCCGTTTCAGCCGTTCCCTGGTTACGTGGGTGTATATCTGGGTGGTGGCAAGATCCGCATGCCCCAGCATGATCTGGACACTGCGCAGATCAGCACCGTTCTCCAGCAGATGGGTGGCAAACGAGTGTCGCAGCGTATGAGGTGATATATTTTTCCGGATTGCCGCCATCAGCGCGCGCTTTTTGATGATGTTCCAGAACGCCTGCCGGCTCATTGCGGTTCCGAGACGGGAAAGAAACAGGAAGGGATTCTGCCGGAGCGGATCAGCACTCTGCCGGCACCGGTCAAGGTAAGTCGTCACGCATGCCCGGGCCGATTCACCGATCGGCACAATCCGCTCCTTGTTCCCCTTGCCGACCGTCATCAGATACCCTGAATCAAGATTTACTTCCCGAAGTTTCAGGTGGACCAGTTCGGAGACGCGCAGACCGGTGGCGTACAGAAGCTCCAGCATGGCACGGTCACGCAGTTCCTCGCCCTGCTCACCGGCACAGGCGGCAAACAGTGCGTCGACCTCGCGGCCATCCAAAAACTGCGGCAGCTTCTGTAGGGTGCGGGGCGCTTCGATTATGGTGGCTGGATTGACATCTGCGTAGTTTTCGATCATCAGGAACTTGTGGAACATGCGGATTGCCGAAAGGCAGCGGGCGCGGCTGCGCGGTCCGATATCCTGCTTCTGCAGGGTGCCCAGGAACGCCGCGATATCGGCCGACCCGATATCAGCCGGCTTCAGACGCCCGGCTTTTTCAAGATAGTCCAGGTAGCGGACCAGATCCCGGCTGTAGGCAGACCGGGTATTATCTGAAAGCCCCTTTTCTACGGCGAGGTAGGATATGAAAAGATCAAGGTAATCGTTCACTCTGCACCCGGCTTAGATGTGCCGTATCACTCCTGAGGCGGAGTTCGGCCGGTTCTGGAAATATACTCGATATCCTCGCTGTTTTTAGTGATGCCTTCAGAGCAGAACGACCAGATCCGGTAACTTTCCACACCCAGGATCGTAATTCCGGAGCCAAAGACCGCCCAGTAGTTATCCTGCAGTGAGGAACCGAAGTAATAAAAGAGGAAAAATCCGGTCAGAAACCCCACATGCCCGAAACTGCTCCGATGTTCAATGCCGGAGGTCATGCGGGCCAGGCTCAGGATAATAGCCGAAAACGTGTAGACGAGCAGCGCAATGCTGATGATTTTGGCGGTTGGCGGCTTGCCGAGCAGCGCAGTCACCGTCTCCGGAGCGGGAAAAAACGGGAATTCCAGCCACGCGCACAGGCTGACCGCCAGAAACAGTGCCAGTGCCATGAAGCCACGACTGGAAAACCGGTGCAGACGTGCGGTTTCCCGCAGCAGTTCCTGCCGGAGTTCTTCCGCGCTGCTGTTGGGCGCAACACCAACGGAAGAGTGCTGTTTTTCAGACTTGTCTGTCATACCTGCCACTACTCTGTTTTTTCGGGTTTCAGTGTCTTGTCGGCGCTGCCCGTTACCGCTCTGTAATAATTTGCCGCAATAATATCCAGGTCATGGGGCAGATGGGGCGGCGGTTCATGGAGCTCTTCCTTGCGTGCCGATGATTCCACATATTTCCGCAATCTCTGGATCGGCAGAAACACATTTCTCCTCAAAAGCGCGGTCACACCGCCAACGGTGAGAATCAGGCTCATAATGGTAAAGATAATCATCTCAATGCGCAGTGAACCGAGGGAGCGGTTAAGCTCAGCCCGCGACAGTCCGATATCCAGGGTGCCAAGCACTTTCTGGTCGGGAAGGTGGACGTGGCACGCTGCCGATGAACAATCCTCGCCGTTGTAAATCGGCATGGTAATGGCCATGACATCCATGCCTTCCTGATTTTTGAACGTCCGGGCCTGATCCATCGTACCCAGGGTGGTGACCGGAACCGGCCCCTTGTGGCAGATGATGCATCCTTCGGCCTTTTTGTCTACCTGCTGGTTGATCTCGCTTGTCTTGGCTGAAAATGCGGTAATGCCTTTCTTGTTGAAAATCCTGACATGCGCGACCCCTTTTTGCTCGCCCACATTTTTTATAATTGTCGCAAGGGTTTCGCGGTCGGATTTGTGCATCGCGTAGCGGGTGGATTTGAGTACCGTATCGGCAAGGTTGGTGGCATGAACGATCTCGCTATGATGAAGATCATCACGAATGACGGAATACAGCACGAGACAGCAGACCACCATGAAGCCGGTAACGGCCAGGCCGACCGGAACCAGTGCTTTTCCTACAAGTGTGCCAAACATGTCATCCCTCCACAGTCCGTGATAACAGCGTCATTCACCCGCTCACACGATACATTAAATTTTGTGGCATGTCCCGCATTTATCCTTGACGGTGAACGCGGTTTTTCCGTCATGGCAGTGACCGCAGGACTTCCCTTCTTCCATCTCCCGCATGGTTACCACACCTTTGTTCCGGGCAATTTTGTAGAGCGAGGTATGGCAGCCGGTGCACGAATACAGGCCCATATGGGATTCATGGCTGAACTGCGCCACACTGAAGTTCTTTACCTCAAACTCCAGCTCCCGTACCGGGTGACATTTCGCACAGTCCTTGACGGGAAACGCCGCTTTGGCGTTATGGCACGCGCCACACGACTTGCCTTTCTTCATGGCGGCCATCCCGACAGGCTTGTTGTGCCGGTTCAGAGCGTACAGTTTCGGATGGCATTTATCGCAGCCGGCAACTTCAACATGCGATTTATGACTGAAATGGATGGGGCCGGTCGACTCTTCCTTGAAGGTAATTTCTTTTACCGGATGGCAGGTGACGCACGAATCCAGCCCCGGTGCTTTTGTGCCGTTATGGCAGGCGCCGCACGATTTTCCCCGTTTCATCTCTGCCATGGTAAAGCGTTTCGTGGAGCTGTTGTCAAAAATTGACGGGTGGCAGGTCCCGCAATCGGGGGTTTTGGCGAGATGGGCTTTATGGCTGAACGCAGTCGGCCCGGTTGCTTTCACCTGATACACAAGCTCTTTCGTATGGTGGCAGCCGCCACAATTTTCAAGCGGGAACGCCCTCTTGCCATCGTGACAGGCGCCGCACGACCGGCCAATTTTCATATCCGACATGGTATAATGTTTTTTCTTCTTCAAATCAAACAGAGCGTCGTGGCAGGCCCGGCAATCGTTGGTCAGCCCTTTTTTGTTTATATGATCACCATGGTTGAACACCACTTTCCCGGCAGCTTTGGTAGTAAAAACCACGTCCGGGACGCTGACGGCATACACGGTATTCTGGAACAGCAGAGACAGCACAAGCAGCGAGAAGAGTATGCGGCAATTCATGGGACATCCTCCTGGATGATTTCATTTCAATGAGAAGCTGCTGGCGGCTGACCAATACCCTTGTCCGCTTCGGTATCAGGTATTTCGACTTCCTCTTCTTCCCACCCGTTCCACATCGGTTTGAAATGAGCCAGCGGTGTATGCCCGAGCGTCGCCAGATACACATGCACAAACAGAAACGCGGTAAAGCAGCAGGCGACCAGAAAATGGGCACCGACCAGCAGCTTGATGCCCCCCAGCAGGAGCAGCAGTTCGCGGAGCGGGTCAACGTACATGAGAAGCACTCCGGTGAAGATAACCATCGGCAGCAGGATAAACATGATGACCAGATAGGCGGCCTTCTGCATCGGATTGAACTTGTTGTCCGGTGTGCTGTGGTGCGGGTTGGGCATACCGAGGAAATAGGTGAGGAAATAGAAGTATGCCTGACGTAGAATACCGGTCTTGATGTCCTGCAGGGTCGGCACGTATAATTTCATCATGCTCCTGGCCACAATCAGATAATAAAACAGCCACAAAATATACGAAATCGAAACGACGACTGCAGCGGTGTTATGCAGCCTGATGGCGGCTTTATATGCGCCGAAGATATTCACATAATCGGGAAAGCGGATCTGAATCCCGGTAACACACAGGGTGACAATGCCGAAAGCATTCAGCCAGTGCCAGATTCTGACCGGCATGGGAGTCATGTATACCATCTCTTTATGCTTCATGATCGTGCTCCTTTCTGTTCTTCCTGGTCAGAAATCTGAAGAGGCCATGCCCAAACGGCATGGACATGCCGGCAACGATTATCAATGCACCGATAACATTCAGGGTGGTGCTTCGGGTCGTACCGAGCATGTAAAAATCCGGAGTCCCGTACAGGATATCGAGAATGGCGCCCTTGTCCACCGGAAGTCTCGTAAATCCGCCGTTTTTTTCCGGGAAGGCGATAAAGCTTTTCTGCATCGCTTTTGGTCCGGAGGCATGACAGAAAGAGCAGTCCCAGCGATTATCCAGAATCTGATAACTGTGGGTGACAACCTCCGGAGTCATCATTCCCCATAAGCGCATGTTTTTACCACGCAGATGATGGTTGAAATCGCGCAGTTCCTTGAGAGAAATGATACTGTCACCATTCTGGTCGATCAACTTGCGGATGTCCGTTTCTTTTGTCAGAGCAGCAAGCTCATCATACGATGCCGTCTTGAATTCTTTTCCGGCACCCGGCGTGCGGCTTTCGATGGTCATGGTGATGACATAATCTTTCGAACCGGTATGGCAGGTGATACAGAGGAGTGAATCGATGTGCAGGTCAGCCTGGGGCAGCCATTTGGCATGGCTTTGAACGATTTTTCTGGTATCGTGGCATTTGGCGCATTTACCGTTGATCTCTTCACTCGACATGAACAGCGGCAATCTTACTTCGTGGGGATTGTGGCAGTCGTTGCAGCCGGCTTTTTTACCATGGAGACTTTTTGAGTATTCGGCAAAAACCGGGCCGTGACAATCGCCGCAGACGGCACGTGACGAAATATTGCCGTCCTGCGGGTGCCCCGCCGTCACCCGGTCATGGCAGGCGGTGCATCCGACAATGGCGTGGGTTGTCGCCGCAAACTTAGTCGGATCGATATACACTTTTTTTGCGGCTGAACTTTTGATGTCGCTGCGGGCGTGGCAGCTCATGCATTTTTCATTTTCGGGAAGTGCGGCGAAAACCGTGGTACCTGAGAGCAAGAACATCGTAAAAACCAACCATATCAATCTGCTGTAAGCATGCATTGCATCATCTCCCTCTCCCCTGGATTAGTAAGTTTCCGAAGCAGTGACCGTCAATATGATATTTTTACTACTCCCTTTTTTGTAGCATAGATATTTTTTTTTACAATTAGCTGACAAAATATTTACTACCATCAAAAATCTGTCCGAAAAGATAATCCTTTTTATTTGCGATTTCCACATAATTAACAGTACTATTTCACAACTACTTGTTTACTTTTTCAAAATTAGTGGTAATTTCCCTAGAGACTCTAATTAAAACAACAGAGGACACGGCATGAGTTACGCGAGACTGCTTATTGTTGATGACGAGATGGTGATCCGGGAAGGGTTAAAGCGTGTTCTTGAGGGTGAAGGCTTCACCGTTGAAGCGTGTTCCAGCGGTTTTAACGCCATCGAAATCATGCAGCAGCGTGAATTTGATCTGATCATAACCGATTTGAAAATGCCGGGTATGAGCGGCATCGAAGTGTTGAAAAGCGTGCGAACGCTGCAGCCCCATATCCCGGTTATCCTGATTACCGGCTTTGCCTCGGTTGATACCGCCGTGGAAGCGATGAAAAACGGAGCGACGGATTACATATCAAAACCGTTTGCTCCTGATGTGCTGCTGGAAAAAGTGCACCACGCCCTCAGTCAGCGCACTGTCCCGCTGGATGACATCAACTTGAACGCAGAGGTCAGCCAGCAGCACGGTTTCCATCAGTTTATCGGCGAAAGCAAGGAGATGCAGAAAGTGTATCACCGGATCATGCACGTTGCCGCAACCAACAGCACGGTCCTGATTACCGGGGAGAGCGGCACCGGCAAGGAGCTGGCGGCGCGGGCGATTCACGATAACAGCCCGAGAAAAGACAAACCGTTCGTTGCTGTCGATTGTTCATCTCTTGCCGAAACACTTTTGGAAAGTGAACTGTTCGGCCATGTCAAAGGCTCGTTCACCGGCGCGATTCAGGCGAAGACCGGACTGTTCAAGGTCGCCGACGGCGGTACGCTGTTTCTGGACGAAGTGTCAAATATCAGCATGTCAACCCAGGCTAAACTGCTGCGGGCCATCCAGGAACGCAAGATAACCCCCATCGGCGGCACGGAATTGGTACCGATCAACATCCATCTGGTCGCCGCAACAAACAAGAATCTCCGCACCATGTCCAATGAAGGGAAATTTCGGGAAGACCTTTTTTTCCGCCTGAATATCATACCGATCGAGCTCCCGCCGCTGCGCGAACGCAAGCAGGACATCCCGGTCCTGATCCGCCATTTTTTAAAGAAATATACTGCGGAGATCGGCAAAGAGATCAAAGGGGTTGCCCCCGATGTCATGTCGTTTCTGGAAAACCACACCTATCCGGGGAACGTCCGGGAGCTTGAAAACATGATCGAGCGGGCGGTGGTTCTGGCAGAAGGAAGTATCATCCGGAACGAGGATCTTGAGCTGTGGGACAGCAAGGAGGCCACTCCACCCGGACTGATCGAGCGCGTCCCGCAGAACGCAGATGAATTGAAAGAGATGAAGCGATACATTCGCGATCATGCGCTGGAATCGCTGGAAAGCCTGTTCGTGCGCAACGCCCTTGACCGCAACAACTGGAACGTCACCAGAGCCGCCGAAGAGACCGGCATTTTACGGCCGAACTTTCAGGGCATGATGAAGAAGCTGGGCATTTCGGCGCGGGGAGAGCACTGACCGGATCAGGCAGCCACCGGCAGCATGACGGTAAACGTCGTGCCTTCCCCTACTTTGCTCCTGACTTCAATTCTGCCGCCATTATTTTCGATGATGCCGTACGATATCGACAGCCCGAGCCCGGTGCCCTGCGACTTGGTGGTAAAAAACGGATCAAAGATCCTGGCCAGATTTTCTTCGGAGATACCTTCACCGGTATCTTTCAGAGAGGTACAGACAAACTTTCCGTCCGCTGTCCGATAGATCGAAATATCCAGCTCCCCTCCTTGCGGCATCGCATGCCCGGCATTAATGACCAGATTCATAAACACCTGCCGGATCTGGTTCGGGTCAACCACAATCTGCGACAGATCAGCTTCGTAATTCTTTCTGATGACTATATTGCTGAAGTCCGGCTGCTTATGGAAAAATGTCACCACATCATCCAGAATACCTCTGAGCACCGTCACCTCTTTTTCCGGCTGCGATTCCCGGCTGAATTCAAGAAGGTCTTTTACAATCCCGGCACAGCGCTGGGTTTCTGAAATTATTCTCTGCACATCGGGCAGCAATGCCTGATCGAGCCGTTTGTCGCTGTTCAGTATTGAGGCGTACAGAAGAATACCGGTCAACGGATTGTTGATTTCATGGGCAACGCCGGCTGAAAGGGTACCGAGAGAAGCCAGTTTCTCGGAGCGCCGCAACTGTTCCTCCATCCGCATGATATCACGGCTCCGCTCTTCAACCTTATGCTCAAGGCTGTCAGCCCACCCTTTCAGCTCTTTTTCCGCCACGCCAAGACTTTCAGTCATGCGGTTAACCGTTTCCGACAACTCGCCAAGCTCATCCCTGCTGGTAACCGGCACCCGCGACTCCAGATTTCCCCCCGCAACCTGCGCACTGTGCCGGACCAGTCGCTGCACCGGGATATCAACGAGATAATGGGTCAGGATGGTAACCAGTGTACCGATCATCAACAGCAGCCAGCAGGTCAGCATGATAAATTCAAGGCGATATTCGTGGGATTTATGCCTGAGCATTTCGAGGGAAATCGAGATATCCAGAAGCCCGAGCACCGTATCACCGCTGTCATGGAAATGGCAGGCTGCCGTGTAGCAGGCCGGCTGATTATAAATGGCCTTGGTAAAGCCAAGCGCTTCCTTGCCGGTTCTGGTCACAATAATCCTGCTGTGTTTCACGGTCGAGTTGGAAGCTCCCTGCTTTACCGAACTGTGACACATAACACACTCGTCAGCATGCTTGCCGATAACCGACCCGATTTCACCGGTTATATTTGAGAAAACCACCTTTCCCTTCGGATCAATCAACCGGATATGCTCAATGTTTTTACTTTCGGTAATTCTTCCGATCATGTGGTACAGACCGGATTTATCATTTTTCATCATAGCGTCATAGGTGCTCTGGCTGATAACGTCGGCAACCTCTTCCGCATTGGAAACGGCATAATCAACCATTCCTTTTCTGAAGTTTTTGAGAGTGACATTATCCAGCACTCCCATAAAAACAAGCAGGATCAGCGAGGTGGCAAAGGTTAGTTTTGCTATGAGGGATATGCGAATATTCATGGCGAGGATTCCTTATGACTCTTCGTTTTTTCTGTAAGGGTCGTACTTCAGATCAGAACGAAATGGAACGTATAACTTTTCTATACTTTTCGCCGGAGTCAGAAAACAAAAAAAACATCCGGCATACCGGTAAAGCAGATAACAAGCTGTATTGGCTACACTTTAAATATTATCCCCGCCGTAATACGCCCTTTGGCACAATCGATGCTGTTATAACATCAAGGGTTGATACTTTAACCCGGATAACGAATGAGCAGAACAGGTCACAAGGAGGACGCCATGAAAACGTTAGCCGCTCTGATAGGAACACTGATTCCCGCTACTGCACTGGCAGCTGCAAATACCCCCGCAGGAGACGATGGAATATTTGTCTGGAAGTTCCTCGGCTTCTTCGCTCTGATAGTCGTCGGGCAGCTAATCCCGGCCGTGATGCTGATCATCGGTATGGTCAAAGGTCTCACCGCCAAAACCGAAGTTAAAACAACTGCGTGGTAACGGTTGACGGCAAACGGCGCGGACCGGTATAGTCGTCCGCGCCGGGTTACATTACCAGCACCGAGGTTTCACCATGTGGCAGCCAAGCGAACGTCTCTTCAAAAAAATTCATATCATCGGCTCAATTGCGACTGTCGTCTGTGGCGTGAGTGTCGTTGTTATCTGCCTGGTCCCCTCATCTTCCCCCGGAATCTACAATTTACTGGTTGATGACCGGGTAAGTATTGTTATACCCTATCTTCTGTTCATCGCTCTCGGTGAAGCCATTTTTTCAATCTGGTATTTTCTTTTCCGAAAAGGCGACTAGTTCAGTATAACGTACTTAACAGAAAGGCGGGGGAGTGAGTGGAAAACAGTCCGGTTGATCAGGCAACGTACACGAGCATCATGAAAAAAACGCGGCGGCGGCGCAAGTTCTTTTTCGGTACCGTTCTCATCTATATCCCCGCTCTACTGGTCACTCACGCAATATCCCCGACGAACATGGCGATGGGAACCGTGTTCGGCGTGTGGGTGTTTATCCTGATCGTTGCCACGCTGCTGGTCACCCTGTGCAGATGCCCGCGCTGCGGCAATTACTTCCACGTGAACGGTATTACTCTGCTTGTGCTCCGAAAATGTCTCCATTGCCAGCTCCATATATCGACAGATACCATCCCGTAACTTTTTCCGCATGCTTCCTAAATTCAAAAGGCCACCCTGAAGTGGCCTTTCTTTCATCATTTGATTGTCATGTTGCTCCCGGATCAGTTTTTAGCGGAAGCGGGGGCCATTTCTTCTTTCACTACCGATACCACACCTTTGATCATGCCGGTCATCAGCAATACTGCCGGGATTACCTGCGCTACTACGATCAAGGCGCAAAAGCCTAAAAATACCCACACAAAGATTCCACTTTCGTCTACACGTCCACCTGCTGCAAATGCTGATACCGGAGCCAATGTTCCTACGATGGTGGTGATAAGTGCTCTCATGACATCCTCCTATTTTAAGTTTGGTTTGAATTTAATTGCTCTTGTTTTTAGGTATTGCACTCGTGATGCCAAGTTGCGCAAAGAAATACGATATAATCACAACTATATGTTATTA
>Ga0073936_10009434_pt1 | contig 12131 bp, 7 predicted proteins | sample AliMusrvi5mmetaG_FD_87041 | JGI IMG/M metagenome (GOLD analysis project Ga0073936, IMG submission 87041) | Freshwater lake bacterial and archeal communities from Alinen Mustajarvi, Finland, to study Microbial Dark Matter (Phase II) - Alinen... | ecosystem: Environmental > Aquatic > Freshwater >... | reverse complement strand
GATGAGGCCGATGGATTTGTCAGTCATGTCAGCGGGTGAGGACGATGTGTTGTTCTGTTACTTCGGCGACGGTGGCGTCGATGGAAGCGTGGATCACGGCACCAAGGGATTTTTCCGGGACGGTGCCGAGTGTTTGTCCGGCCCGCACGCGGTCGCCTTTTTTCACGACGGGCGTGTTGGCGGCACCCGCGCCTTGTTTGAGCGGCAGCAGCACGCGCGATGGTTCTACGGTGGTAGCGCTCCAGTGGGCTGGATGGTCGTATTCGGCAATCGAAAGTTTGCGCATCAGCGATTTGATCGGGACGCGGCGGCCGTCGCGCATCGGATGCACCTTGATCTCCTGCTTGCCGGACCACTTGACGTTTTGTTTGCGCATTTCCGCCTTCGATTGGTCGCAGGCTTCCTTGGGATATAACTCTTCGGGGCAGCCGAAAAGCGTGCACAGGCCGCAGGCACAACAGAGCGCGGCCCAATCATTCCAATACTCCTTGCCGGTGGCGGTGAATGCCAAGCTGCGCATCACCTGGTGCGGCTCGACCGCATAACCTAACAAAAATCGCGGGCAGTATTCGGTGCAATACCGGCATTGGTCGCAGGCGGATTTGCCGATGGCGTGCTGGAATTTCACCGGTTTGAATTTCCGCTCCATCACATGGTGGTCGCGCGGCAACACGATCACGCCGCCGGTGGTCTTGGTAACCGGACGGTCGAAATCATCGGTGTGCTCGCCCATCATCATGCCGCCGATGGCGAGCACGGGGTCGGCCACGGTGGTGCCGCCCGCAGCTTGCAGGCACTCGCGCAAAGTCACACCTAACGGAACGGTCAGCGTGAGCGGGTTGGCCACGGCACCGGCAATGGTCAGGGTTTTGTGGGTCACCGGTTTGCCCTCCGCGGCGGCGGCGATGTTGACCAGGGTTTCCACGTTGGCGACCACCACACCGACATGCAACGGAATGCCGGCTGGCGGGATCAAGCGGCCGGTCACGGAATAGACGAGATCGTATTCGTCGCCGGCAGGGTAATAATCGCCTAACAAATGCACCCGAACCGGCGTGTCCATGCAGGCAGCCTCGATCGCGGCGACAGCCAATTTGTTTTTCGCCTTGATTCCCACGACGCCGTTTTTGGCCTCCACGGCCCGCATCGCCAGCATCATGCCCTGGACCATTTCCCTGGCCTGGCGCTCCATGACTGCGGCATCCTTGTGCAGCAACGGTTCGCATTCGGCACCGTTGGCAATCACCGTGTCCGCCTTGGCGGCGAGCTTGACGTGGGTTGGAAAACCACCTCCGCCCGCCCCGACCACTCCGGCCAGTCTGACATGTTCCACTAGATTCATGGAGAAACTTCCGCCGCAGTATTCCCATGAAACCTGCGGATGACAAACCGAAAAGCGGAGGAAATTTCGGTTGGACAGCCGGCTTGCACGATAGGCTTCAAGGCTATAAACTCCGCCCATGCGCGTCGAGACCAGCACCTTGTTTTTTGAAACCGGCAGTCCGGACAACCCGTTGAGGTTGCGGGATGGCGGCGTGTTGCCTGGGGTCCGGATCGCTTATGAAACCTGGGGCAGCCTCAACGCCGAGCGCTCGAATGCGATCTTTTTGTTTCACGCGCTGTCCGGTTCCCACCACGCAGCGGGTTACAATCCGGTGATCGAAGGGGTCGGCGAATTGTGGCAGCCGGAAATGCACACCGGTTGGTGGGATGACATGATCGGACCGGGCAAGGCGCTCGATACGAAGAAATATTTCATCATTTGCGCGAACTATCTGGGCGGTTGTTATGGCAGCACCGGGCCGGTGGACATCCAGCCGCAGACCGGCAAACCCTGGGGTTCGGCGTTCCCGGCGGTGACGGCCGCAGACCAGGTGGAGGTGTTCGTGCGCCTGCTCGACCACCTCGGCATCGGGGTGCTCAACGCGGTGGTCGGCCCGTCGGTCGGCGGGCTGGTCGCACTTACCTTCGCCACGCGGTTTCCCGAGCGGGTGCGCAACGTGGTCGCCATCGCGGCCGGTTACAAAACCACGGTGCTCAACCGGCTGATCCTCTTCGAGCAAATCCTCGCCATCGAAAACGATCCCTATTTCAACGCCGGCGATTATTACGATGCCACCCCGCCGCTCTATGGATTGGCGCTCGCCCGCATGATCTCCCACAAAACGTTCGTGCACCTCGACACGTTCGAGCGCCGGGCGCGCCAGGATGTGGTGCAACCGGATGACGTGCTCGCCTGGTACCGGGTGCGCGACCAGTTCCAGAGTTATATGTTGCACCAGGGCAAGAAGTTCGTGCGCCGCTTCGACGCCAACACCTACCTGCGCATCATCGACCTCTGGTCGCGCTATGACGCCACCCAGGAAGGCGATGCGAAGGCACCCGCTGATTTGTTAGACAGGGCGCGGCTTGCCGGGCAGCGCTGGCTGGTGTTTTCGGTCGATTCGGATTTCTGTTTCTATCCGGAAGAACAGGCGGAGCTGGTGAAACACCTGGAAAGCGCCAGGGTGGATGTCATGCACATCACCGTGCATTCGGACAAGGGCCATGATTCGTTCCTGCTTGAACCCGACCTTTACACGCCGCATATCAAGTGGCTGTTAGATAAATGATCGAGGTGTGGGGTTATTTCACCGGCCATTGCAGGATCTAAGTGAGCTTCAAGCTCCACGCATTCACGGATCATGGGCTGGCGAGTCTGGAGACTCGCGGTCCTTGGTAGGCTCGGGTACCTCTTCGGCAAGTTTGGCGAGTGCGGCACAGGTGTCATTCCATTTTTTGTCAGACCACGCGATGGGCGGATGAATGGTCTTGCAGCGGAATCGTTCGACCCGTTCGCGGGCCTCGTTGGTCAGTCCGCGCGGCAGCTCGGCGAGTGCGCGGGCGGCGGCCTCCGCGGTTTCGGTGCGATGACAGATCACCGCCAGATCATTGCCCGCTTGGATCGCCAGTTTCACATCCTCGCCACGGCCGTAGCGACGGGTGATGACCTCACTATCGAGATCATCCGTCAGGACGAGATGTCTATCAAATCCGAGTTGGTCGCGGAGGAAGCGGCGGATGATGCGCGGCGAGAACGAGGCGGGAAACTCGGCATCGACGTTGGGAAAATCCACATGGCCCGTCATGATGGCATCAAGTTCCGGCATCAGGGCGGTGTAGGGAATCACATCCTCGCGCTGCAATTCGGCGAGCGTCGCCGGGCAGGACGGAAAACCGGGACTGGGATCGTCCGCCGCACGGCCTCCGGCTGGAAAATATTTCGCACATCCGGCGACCGAGCGTTTGCGCAGCCAGCGGTTCCACTGGCCGGCGTAATCGATGACGCGTTGCGGATCGCGCCCCCAGCAACGGCCGCGCAACCGGCCATTGTTGTTAGGGAAATGGTCGAGATCGAGGACCGGGGCCAGGTTCAGATTGATCCCTAACAGCCGGAGCAAATCGCCGGTGAAAGCGCCGGCTTGGGCGATTTTCCCCATGTCGCGGCGGACAGCCAGCGGCGGCGCGGATGGTGCCGCGGGCGCGATGTCCCTGGTCGGGGTAAAGCAGCCGCCTTCCTGGCTGATGGCAAGGATCGGCAGGATCGGTGAGAGTCCGCGCAGGTCGTCGGTGAGTTTGCGGGTTTGCGCGGGCGAAACGAGGTTGCGCGGAACGAGTATGTAGCCCGCAGGTTGGAGGCGGCGGAACAACGCCGCCTCCTCCGGTGTGAGATCCGGTCCGGCTAGGCCTAACAAAAGCAACGTGCCGTCTGTCATTCGCCGGAGGTAAGCAAAGTGGCGGGCGGATGTCGATCCCCAGGCGTGGTGGATTTACCGCAAAGCCGCGACGGGACGCAGAGGGAAACCGGCTTCAGCTTGGCCCCGCAGGGAGGTGTTCTCAAGGGCACTGCGAAGATGAGATCGTGACACGCGGCGGTAGCGGCGATCAGGAGATCATCGTTCTTTCCAATGGAGGGTGACTCGCCCCTCTTCATTGACGTTTCATGGGCATCGGCGGAGCTGAGTCCGCCGCTCCTTGATCCGCCATCCCGCCGGTTTCCGGCATCATCGCGTGGTTGTGCCTTTTTGTCATGCTCCCAGCATGGCGTACGCCTTGGCGCGGCCAGTCTTGACATTTGAGTTTGCCTGCCCGCGTGCATGCGGCTTGATTGAGCCATGGCAAGCGCCGCCGATACCACCTACGAACTGCTGGCCCCGGCGGGCAACTGGGACTGCGCCCGGGCGGCAGTGGCCGCCGGGGCGGATGCGATCTATTTCGGGCTGCCGCGCTTCAACGCGCGTTTGCGGGCGGACAATTTCATCGACGCGGATCTGGACGAGCTCATGGAGTTTTTGCATCGCCACGGGGTGAAGGGCCTGGTAACGATGAACACCCTGATTTTCACCCGCGAGTTGGAGGCGGCCGAGGCTCAAATCCGGAAACTCGCCGCCGCAGGAGTGGATGCGCTGATCGTCCAGGATCTCGGACTCGCGCAGCTCGTCCGGCAACTCGCACCCGCCGTGGACTTGCACGCGTCCACCCAGATGACGATCACCTCGCCCGAGGGACTCGCTTTCGTCGAGTCGCTATTTCCGTTAGACCGGGCCATCCTCGCCCGCGAGCTGTCTGTTAGAGAAATCGCCCGGTTTTCAAAATCTTCCATCCACCATCCGCCATCCACGATCACCCCGTTGGAGGTCTTCGTGCATGGCGCGTTGTGCGTCGCGTATTCCGGGCAGTGCCTGACGAGCGAGTCGTTGGGCCAACGCAGCGCGAACCGGGGCGAGTGCGCCCAGGCGTGCCGCATGCCGTATGAGATCGTGGTGGATGGCGAAGCCCGCGAGTTGGGCGAGGTCAGGTACCTGTTGAGTCCACAGGACCTGGCGGCGGTCGATTTGCTACCCGATTTGATTCGTGCGGGAGTTATGTCATTCAAGATCGAAGGCCGTTTGAAATCGCCGGAATATGTCACGGCGGTCACGCGGGTTTACCGCAAGGCACTGGACGCGGCGCTGGCACGATTGGAATCGCCCGTGACGGCGGCCGACCGTTATGCCTTGGAGATGACATTTTCGCGCGGGTTATCCACCGGATGGCTGGCGGGGATCAACCATCCGTATTTGACGCACGGCAGGTTTGGCAAAAAGCGCGGCCCATTGTTAGGTGAGATCGCGGATTGCGGCCCTGGCTGGATCCAACTGTGCAGGACCACCGGCATGCCCATCGCGCCTGGGGATGGCGTGGTTTTCGACGCCGGCGAGAACCGCGACCTGGAACAAGGCGCCCGCGTCTGGAAAATCGAGGACGGACGCATCATTTTCCACCGCACCTACAGCGGCATCAACTTCGACCGCATCCAACCAGGCCATACGGTATATAAAACCTCCGACCCCAAGCTGGAATCCGAGCTGCGTCGGTTCTGGCAAAACACCCACCCGGCGGAAAAAAAGATGCCACTCCACCTAACAGTGACCGGCCAGCCGGGGAAATCGCTCGTTGTAGCGGCGGTCCGCGACGGCCGGTGCGAAACAGGAGATCGTGTGATATCCAACATCCCTCTGGAACCCGCCGCCAAGCGGCCGCTGGATAGCGCCACCCTGATGGCACACCTCGGCCGCCTCGGTGATACTTGTTATGAACTGGCATCGCTCGACAACCGTCTCGAAGGCGAGTGTTACTTCCCACTTTCCGCGCTCAATCAACTTCGCCGCGACCTGATCGCGCGGCTCGATCGTGGCGGCGGTTTCCAACCGCCGAGCCAACCCGCCACCATCACCAGCTATAAAGATCTCCTCCCTCTCAATGCACCGACTGGAGACGTGTCACCCGGCGAGCCTCATCTATCCGTCCTGTGCCGCGATTTCGCCCAGCTCACCGCCGCCATCGAAAGCAACGTTGCCACGGTGTATTGCGACTTCGAGGACCCGCGCCGCTACAAGGACGCGGTTGGCCTCTTCAAATCCTCAATCCGCAATCCGCAATCCACAATCCTCCTCGCCACCCCGCGCATCCTCAAACCCGGCGAATCCTCCTACCTCAGACTCATCGAACGCGCCGGTCCCGACGGTTTGCTGCTGCGCAACCTCGGAGCGCTCGAATACTACAAACATAGTAATCATTTGATGAAAGCCGGCGACTTTTCGCTCAATGTCGCCAATCCGATCACCGCGCGCCTGTTAATGGACAACGCCGGGGTCGATTACCTCACGATTTCCTACGATCTCAACATCGCCCAGACGCTCGACCTGTTATGCGCCGCGCCGCCGGAGTGGTTCGAGCTCACCCTGCACCAGCACATGCCGATGTTTCACATGGAGCACTGTGTTTACTGCGTGTTTCTGAGCACTGGAACCACCCACCTCGATTGCGGGCGCCCCTGCGAGAACCATGTGGTGCAATTGCGCGACCGCGTGGGCCAGTTCCACCGCTTGCAGGCCGATGTCGGCTGCCGCAACACGCTGTTCAACGGCATGGCACAGAGCGGCGCACGGTTCTTCGACAATCTGCGCGGTGCCGGACTCACGCGCTTCCGCGTGGAATTGTTAGACGAGGATCACGCCACCGCCACCCGCATCATCCGCGCCTATCAGGACCTGCTGACCGGTGCCACCGACGCCACAGGTTTGTTAGACCGGGTCCAGGCGCTGGAGAAACTCGGCGTGACGGAAGGAACGCTGGTGGGGAAATAGGCGGCGGCGCAACCGCATGGAGTGCGGCGGGAAGCGGAGCTACGGTCCGGGAAGATGCCTCGTTCGGACATTCTGATGTCCGATCGGACATCAGAATGTCCCGACACCGCGGCCAACGGGGTGGTTCCCACGGGGACAGTATGGAAGCAGGATCGAAGGGGGGCTTCGGCGTTCCGGGAGTTCAAGGGATGACGGTTGTTTCATGCTGGCATTATGTCTCCGGTGGGCTTTTACTTCGGGCATGAAGAGCCGCGTTCACTTGCTAACGGTTCTGGCAGGGGTGACATTGGCAGGGGCGCTGGCTCCGCTGCGGGCTGTGCCGCCCGATCCGGATTTCCATCTCTATCTGTTGATCGGACAATCGAACATGGCGGGGCGGGGACCGTTGGATGAGGAGAGCAAGAAGGCGCACCCGCGGGTGGTAATGTTAGCCAAGGATCTCACCTGGAAACCAGCCACGGATCCGTTGCACTTCGACAAACCCGCCGCAGGGGTCGGGCCGGGACTGGCGTTCGGCAAGCGGATGGCGGAGGCGAACCCGTCGGTGCGCATCGGGTTGATTCCCTGCGCGGTGGGCGGCACATCGATCAAAACGTGGGTGTCTGGTGCGCATGATAAGGCAACCAAGACCCATCCCTATGATGATATGTTGATGCGCGTGCATGAGGCACAGAAGACCGGCGTGCTCAAAGGGATCCTCTGGCATCAGGGCGAGTCGGACCGCACCGCGGGCGATGACTACGGCCGGCAGCTCACAGACCTGATCACACAGTTGCGTTATTGGCTGAACGCACCCGATGTGCCGTTCATTGCCGGTGAAATATCGGCATTTGATCCGAAGCAGGTGGAAGCCACCAATAAATTCAACGAAGTAATCAGGGGCTTGGCGGGCAAGGTGAGGAATTACGGTTGTGTCACTGTCGAGGGGCTCGATCACAAAGGCGACCATTTGCATTATGATGGCAAATCCGCTAGACTGTTAGGCGGGCGTTATGCCGGGAAGATGATGGAAATCATGGCGGTGCCGCAGCGGGTGAAGATTGGGTTGGGAGACGGTTTGTCACACGAGCCCAGAGCACTACCCGTGCAATGGATCATGGTTGATCGCGGTACGGATATTGATGGGTTCTTCAAGGTGATCGGAGGTGTTCCGTCCGGGATTGTGGATTTCATCGCGTTCAAGGCCGCTCCGCCCTATGGGCTGTTTCTGAGGAGACAGGAAAAGAATATCCTTCTATTGACCATACATGAAGGTGGAGTCCTCACAAAACTTCATGACATTCCCGGCAAGGTGCTGTTGGATGGTGACGAGTTATCACTTGCTTCAGGCGAGCTTGGAATTGAGCGTGCGAAGAAGATGAGGGAAGAAGGGAAAAGCGGTGGCAAGTGACCGTCGGTGACCCGCCTTGTCGCGCGCTGGAGACGCCTATGAAAAGCGGGTACGCCGCCTCATTCGCAGCGACGCTCACAGAGCGCCGCTACAGGGCACTTCATGGCGCTTGCAAGACATGAGACCTGTTGAATGAGAAGCGGCAGGCAAATTGCCCGCGGCAACAACTCCCGGATATTCTGAAAACTTCCCAATCACCCGCCAGATGGCGGACGACTAACAGATGCGCGCGGTCGATCATCCCATTCACCATTACTGGCCAAGTTGCCCGCAATATTCATAGAGGTAGGCGGCGATGGCGCGGGCGATGGCGGGAAATGCCTCCTTGCGGTGTTGCAAGAGCTTCTGCTCGACATCGCGGCGGTCGATGAACTCTACCTCCAGAAAACATTTCGGAACTGCCTTGAGCGCAGGACGGAGATCTAGCTGATAGAAAAAGTTCGACCCGGCGCCATTGTGCAGATGAGCATCCGAGATCGGGTCGCGGGCCTTCGAGGACGGCAGGAATCCTGCCACCGCGGCATGGGCGGCCCGCGTCAGGCCGATGGCGAATGCCTGGTCCCGCTGGTAGTTCGTGTTGACGCTCTTGTTATGGACGACGGTCAGCGAGCCGAGCGCGTCGTGCTTTTCCGAAGCGTTGAAGTGGATGCTGAAGACGGCCGCAGGCGGATTCTTGCCCGCAGCGCAGAGCGCGGCCCGCTTGGCAAAGTCCGGGTTGCTGTCGTCGCTGCGGGTCATGACACAATCGATGCGGGTGCCGCGGTGGGCCGGCGCCAACAATTCCAACTGTTTCCTGATTTCGAGCGACAGTTCGAGGGTGAGGTCTTTTTCGCGCAGGCCACCGGGTGTGGTGGCGTTGTTAGAGGCGGACAACGTGCGTGCGGCCTGGGATCCGGAGTCAGCGCCGCCGCCGTGGCCGGGGTCGATCACCACGACATGCTGGCCGGCGATGGCGGGCGCGACCAGCGCCAGCGCTAACAGGAGTACCGGTTTCATTCGCGCACCAACACGTTGATGAAATTGGCACCCGCAGCGCTGCGATAAATGCTCACGGTGATGGTGGGCGTGCCGTTGATGATGGTGCGCAGGATTGCCGGGTTGGAGTGGCCGCGCTTGAGGAGCTGCTCCAGAATGTCGCGGTTTTCGGCGCTGGCGAAAAACTTGTCGCTTTCATCGCCGGGGTCGCGTTTCCCTAGTTTGTGGAAATTGGCGCGGTCCTGGCGGATGATGGCGGCGGCGTTGTCGAGGCGGTCGCCGTTGCTGTTGAAGTGGTCGCGTTCTGAAAGCACCGCTGTGTAGGATTCCCGCAGCGTGTCGGCAAGCGCTCCGGCAAGGCCCGCCATGGTGACCAGAAGGATGGACAAGATTGTTGGTTTCATATTTCTCCCGGATGTTATCCGCCCTAACCTCAATGCCAAGCAAAACATTACCGCAGACCCCATGAATTTAGCCTTGAATTCACGGCGAATGGGCTCGGAATTCCGGATAAGGACATGGCCCTCTTCAGGGCCAACGGCCCGATCTACGAATGCCCAGGGCAACGCCCTGGGTCTAATGCGGATTCGCTGATGTTTTCAGTCCTGAAGGGGCGGACCAAAGGCGTCCACCACCGTTTGGGCCGCCCTTTCAGGGCTCGATGATTCTTGTGTGATCCGGGTCCCAGGACGTCGCCCTGATCCTTATACACAAATCCCGGAGGGATTGCAGCTTGTAGCCGGTGGTTGAGCCCGCGAACGCGGGCGACACCACCGGACTCAGGCGTCCACGGCATTCGCATCCCGGTAGGGATGCCAGCAACCCCGGCCATTGCGTCGGTGCTGATTCAAGATTGGGAATATGGCGCTTAATTATTCCACGGATTTCCCGGATTTTACCGGATTACACGGAGAATATGACTGTTTTCTATCAAATTTCACAGTCACCCCATAGGTGAATCACCTATGATTCATAACTCATTCTTAATCCGTTTAATCCGTTTAATCCGTGGTTTCTATTTTCCTCTTTAGGCTAACAGTTCTATCACGGTATCCGTCGTTCCCGGCAATTCCGGGTTCCGGCGATCGGGAAATGGGATTGGCGGTTGGCGCGGGCGGGTGTTTCCTCCCAAAGCGGTGAACCTAAATGGGAAAATGGAATCAGTCCGCCGGGCAACAGTTACCACCTGTATAACACATTTATTACAAATGGTTTATACGATATCCAGCTAGTCTGTTAGAGGCGTGTTGGGATCCGTGTCAGCAGGTGTTTGAGATTCCCCGGGATCGGATTTCGCAGCGGTGGTTTCCCGTTCCAATTTTTCCAGCCAGACGGCGAGCATGGCGACATCGGCCGGGGTGATGCCGGGAATGCGACCTGCCTGGCCGAGGGTGGAGGGGCGGACTTCGGAGAACCGGATTTGTGCTTCCTTTTTGAGTCCGCGAAGCGATGTGTAATCGAGGTTTTCCGGCACGCGCCTGCCCTCTTGCCGAGCCATGCGCTCGATTTGTGTTCGCTGACGTCCCAGATGGCCCTCGTATTTGAAGTCCGTCTCGATCAAGGGCCAAAGATCCCGTTGGATTTTCCGCAGCAGTTCCTCCGGCAGCATATCCCACGAGTTTTCACTGCGCCGGAACCATTGGTCCAGTTTCAAGCCTTCATGCACCACCCGGCGGACCCAAACATCCGCCAAATCCTTGGCGGCAAGCTTCGCCTCCACCCGGCGGACCCGTTGCCCGCTCGCCAGCCCGATCGCCGCCGCCCTCGGGGTGAGACGTAGGTCGGCATTGTCCTGCCGCAGCAATAAGCGGTATTCCGCCCGGCTGGTGAACATCCGGTACGGTTCCACGCAACCACGGGTCACCAGATCATCCACCATGACCCCCAAATAGGCCTCGTTGCGGCCCAGCACGAACTCGGGTTTCCCCTGCACCTTGAGCGCGGCATTCGCCCCGGCCAACAGCCCTTGCCCCGCCGCTTCCTCATACCCTGACGTGCCATTGACCTGCCCGGCAAAAAAGAGTCCTTCGATCCGCCGCGTCTCCAGGGTCGGCCGCAGTTGGGTCGGCGGACAGTAATCGTACTCCACCGCATACCCGGGCCGCAGAATCTCACAGTTTTCCAAACCTGGAATCGAACGCAGGAACTCCAACTGCACCCGATAGGGCAGCGAGGTGGAAACCCCGTTGACGTAATACTCAAGGCTGTGCCGCCCCTCGGGTTCCAAAAACACCTGGTGCCGCTCCTTGTCGGCAAAACGCACCACTTTGTCCTCAATCGACGGACAATAGCGCGGCCCGACGCCCTCGATCACCCCGCAGTACAAAGGCGATTGGTCGAGGTTGTTGCGGATGATTTCGTGGGTTCGCTGGTTCGTGTAAGTGATCCAACACGGCAATTGTTCCATGTGGAACATTGGATCGCCCCAGGGATTGAGCGTGAACAGCCCGTCACCAGTCCGCACCAGCGTGTCCGCCATGAAGCTGAACTTCGGGATCGGCTCGTCCCCGTTCTGGCGCTGGCAACGGGAGAAATCGATGGACCGCCCATTGAGGCGGCAGGGTGTGCCGGTTTTGAAGCGCTCCACAGCGAATCCGAGCCGTCGCAGTGCCTCCGAGACGTTGGTGGTGGTGTCGCCCATTCTTCCGCCCTTTTCGTTGTGCAAGCCGACATGCAACAATCCCCCCATGAATGTTCCCGTGCATAAAATCACCGTCTGACCGGCAAGTTCCATGCCGAACGAGCTTTTCACCCCGGTGATGTGGTCGCCTTCCATCAATAAATCCGTCACGTTCCCCTGATGAACGTCCACTCCCGGCATCGCCTCCAGCTCGTTCTTCATCCGAAATTGGTAGGCTTTCTTGTCACACTGGGCCCGCGGTGCCCGGACGGATGGACCTTTCGAGGCATTGAGCATGCGCCACTGGATCGCGGTGGCGTCCGTGTTCAGCCCCATCGCTCCGCCAAGGGCATCGATTTCGCGCACGATGTGGCCCTTGGCCAACCCACCAATCGCCGGATTGCAGGACATCTGGGCGATGGTGTCGAGGTTCTGGGTCAAGACGGCCACTTGGGCACCCAGTCGTGCCGCAGCCATG
>Ga0073936_10009431_pt1 | contig 12133 bp, 13 predicted proteins | sample AliMusrvi5mmetaG_FD_87041 | JGI IMG/M metagenome (GOLD analysis project Ga0073936, IMG submission 87041) | Freshwater lake bacterial and archeal communities from Alinen Mustajarvi, Finland, to study Microbial Dark Matter (Phase II) - Alinen... | ecosystem: Environmental > Aquatic > Freshwater >... | reverse complement strand
GCGGGAATTGAGAATGCCCGCCGCATCCGCCGGCAGAATCCCGGATGGCATGAAATACAGGTTGTCCACGGGCGTCTGGAGAATCACATCCTCCAACATCAGTTCGGTGGTCAGGTAATTGGTTAGACCCACCGAGTTGTTGATATCGAAATAAGTATGCAAGCGCGGGCGGCGCAAGTCGGCGTCAATCATCAGGGTGGTGTAGCCACCTTGGGCGCAAATATAGGCGAGGTTGATCAAGGTGGTGGATTTCCCTTCACCTGCGCCGCCGGAAACCACGGTGATGGCGTTGTCTTCAGGATTCTTGCGGTTGAACTCGATGTTGGTGCGGAGGATCCGGTAGGCTTCGGCATCCGGACTGTTGCCGCTTTGTTTGTAAAGAATGCCGATATCCTTGGGAATCACCGCCAGCACGGGCACTTGCAGGTATCGTTCCACATCCTCCAGACTCTTCACCGAAGTGTCCAGGTATTCGAGGAAGAACGCGATGCCGAGTCCGAAAATCAGCCCGACCACCGCGCCGAGCACGAAGTTGAGGGTCACGTTCGGACTCACGGGGTTTTCCGAGATGACCGGCGGATCATGCACCACCACACTCTCTCCGGGCATTTTCCGGGAGATGCTTTCCCCCATCTGCTTGATCTTCATCTGCTGCAGCAACTGCTGGTCGGTCTCGAAATCCCGCTTCGCATCCACATAATCCTGTGCGTCCAAGCCCCGCCTGATTGCGTCCTCACGCGTCGAATCCTTCATCCCCTCAACACTTTTCAGCCGGTCCTCCGCCAAATCCAACTGGGCCTTGAGGGTCGCCCGCAGGTTCACGACGCCTTCGTCGAGTTGGCGCTTCATCATCTTGATCTGATCGAGCGCGGCGCGCACCGTGGGATGCTGTTCACCCAGGCCGTTGATCTTGAGGCTTTCCAGTTGGCGCGACGCCTCCTTGTATTGCGGATAGAGGGTTTTGATGATGTTTTCGGGCAAATCCAAACCTCCGGCGTAAACCATCAACTGATCGCTGTCATACTTGAGCAAACAATTGATCTGGCTTTCCAACTCCATCCTCTGTTGCAGCAACTTCTGATAGGCGTTGAGCGAGTCCTGCGCTCCCTGATCCTCATTCACGCCGGTTTGGCCGTAGAACGAGTCGGTGCCCTTGTAGATGATGCCCTTGGTGCGAACGATGGTCGCGAGCACCTTGCGACGGTCTTCCACCTTGTCCTCCTGGTCACGCACGGCCTTGTTCAATTCTACCAGCGCCTTGTCGCAATCCCGGTCTTCGATCTCAGTGCGGTAGGCTTTGTAAGCTTTGGCGACTTCATCCGTCACGTCCCTCGCATCCAGCTTGTTGGTGTGGCGCACCCTGATCGAGATCAGGTCCGTGCCGCGGATGTTCTGGGTGGACACGATTCCCTTGAGAATGCGCAGCGCGGTTTCCTTATCGACGTTCCAGCGGGTGACCAGTTCCAGGCTATCGACGACCTTCTCGAGCGAATTGCGGCTCTTGATCTTCTCGAACTCCGTCCCGAAGAATTGCGGTGTCATCCGGTTGGCGCCCGAGATTTCGCTCATCTGGCTGCCGAGTGGCGACATGCCGGGCATCCGCGGCTTGACCTCGATGGTCGCCTCGCTTTCGTATTTCTTGGGCATCACGTAGGTGATGACGGCTGCGGTCATGAAAACCAGCAGCAAGGTCAGCAGGATGATTCCATAGCGGTTGCGGATCACCTGCCAATAGTCCACCGCGTGCAGGCTGGTTTCGTTGTGCTGGGATGTTTGTTGCGAAGGAGAGAGATTCATTGGCTTCAGTTTGTCACAGGTTCAGGAGATTTCCAGTCAAAATGAAAACTCCCGCAATGAACGACATTGCGGGAGTCATGATCAGGCGGATAATGGTTCAAACAAGGGCGTTCGGTTCAAGGCAGGCAGTCCGATCAGAACTCCGCGCTCAACCCCACACTGATCCGGTTGCGCTGGTAGGTGCCACCAGCGAAATCCGAAGACGCGTCGGTAAAGTTGTAAGAGGCCACGCCGGTAAGATGATCGGTGAACTTCACCGACATCCCGATGTAGGCATTGTAGATGTCGGACGACTTGTCGGCCACCGAACTATGCGGTGGATTAACGGTACGACCACCGGCATATGAAGTCGGAAGGTAATCCACACCACCGTTCAGCGAGAACCTCGACGTAATCGCGTATTCCGCAGAAACACCCAAACGGAAGACCTGCTGATCGCTATATTCAACCACTACGTTAGAGGGAAGCACTTGGATGTTGTTGTAGGTTTCGATCCCGTAGCGGGCATACGAGCGCAGGCTGAAATGCGAATTGATCTGCGAGTTGAGCGCGAATTCCAGATAGGGACTCACATTGCTGTCACCGGTACTGATGCTATGGAGCTGTGCGCCGGCGCGAAGAATGCCGATGGTATTCGGGCTGAAGCGGTGTTCCGCTCCCACCAGGATATAATGGTCCTGGACATCGGTGAACTCGCCGTTGCCCGTGGTCTGGGAGTACCGGTATTCGCTCGTCAGCACCGTCCGGGGACTCAGTTGATAACGGAACTGGATGTAAATCTGCCAGGTGAAGCGGTCGTTATTGGCAATATCCGGATAGGTCGTGCCGGTAAGAATGAAGCCGCTGTAGGTCGCGAAACGTTCCGTCCAGCGGAATCCCAGCGAGTTATCGGTCTGCCAGAGGAGATACGCGCCGTTCTGGCGCTGGGACGCGTAACCGTATGAATAATCCGGCTCCAGTTCGTAGGCGATGAAGTTCCGGCTTGAAAAGCGGAGGCGTTCGCTGAAGCGGTGGGTGATGTTGAAGCCCGCCCGCATCTCCGGGTTCACGCTGTCCATGTAACTGGGCGCGTCGAAATAATAGATCATTCCCAAGCGGGTGAAAACGTCCACCGAGGTCTGCGGGCTGATCGAAACAAATGTAAGACCGAGGTACGGGTTGATGCCGAAGGTGCTCTGTTTCGGGCCAAAGCCGGGGGACACGTTGTCATCATAGACGACGTTGGAGCCGATCACCCATTTGAGGGGCATCGATTCCTGAGCCTCCGTGCCAGTGTAGTAAAGGCCCTGGGCCGAAACCGACCCAGCAACCAACAGGCTGGCAAACGCGAGCGAAATAATTCGTTTCATAAATGTGTTGTATGGGATGGAAGAGTCGCGAATTGGAAATCAGCCGTTCATTGCGGATTCACTTTGGAAACGGGAGCTGGCGGAGGGCCGGGAGGCGGGAAGATCGGGATGAGCGGCTGTCCACCCGGGCCGCCGGAGAGCGGGCCGACCGGTCCCAGTCCTGGGAAATCGAGGGGGTTGGGGATGGTGGCGACTTCGCCCTTGGCGTCTTTCGCATCTACCACGCCTTTTGCGCTATGACCGATTTTACCGCTGTTGGGATCGAGTTTGGCGAGGACCGCCTGTACTTGGGCCAAGGCCTCCGGCGCGACGGCCACGGCGCACTGGGAGATGAGGCGCAGATGTTCGGGGGCTGCGGTGGCGGCGGTTTCCACGATGGCTGCCACTGTGGCGGGTTTGGCGTGGGACGCCTGGATGGCGGCCTTGACGATTTCACACGAGCACCCCGGAGCGGCACCCACCTCGGTGGCAACGATTTCAAGGACCTTCGATTGCTCGGCTGCGACCGCATGTTTGACCGAAAGCGAAATTTTCAGGCAATCCACATCTGCGGACGCCGGAAGCAATGCAAGCGTGGAAAGGAAAATACCGGAAAAAATGGTTTGTTTCACGATGTTTGGCGAGGTTTACGGTTTTAAAAAAGACACGATGGAGCGGGCAGCGGGAATCGAACCCGCATGTCTAGCTTGGAAGGCTAGGGCTTTACCACTAAGCTATGCCCGCGCTTTCGAGGGCAATCAGACCGCCGGTCCGGGCAACTAGCAAGCAAATTCTGTCGATTTCGCCGAAAATATTTGGATCGGGTTCACCGTGTGGAATTGCCTTGATTTTCAGCGGAGGTGGGCGCAGTGTCGGTGCCACGGATCTGTGCGGGTGTAGTTCAATGGTAGAACGTGAGCTTCCCAAGCTTGAGGCAGGAGTTCGATTCTCCTTACCCGCATTCCCGTAAACCCCCGGTTTTTCCCTGTATTTCAAGGATTTTTTAGGTTTTGGAAGTTAGGAAGCGTTGCGGCTCGCCGCGAAACTTCGTGCCGCAACGAGGAGAAAAGGCATCCCAAAACGTAACAAGACGCAACATCGCCGGTTACGATGCTGCGTGCGATTCAAGTCTCCCCCATCTCCCATATGGTACGGCCACGTTTTATTACGGTGTAACGCAGGTGAGTTTTGCAGCCAGTTCCTCCCTTTTGAACGGCTTGGCGAGGAAGTCGTCCATGCCTGCGGTGAGGCATCGCTTGCGGTCGGCGGGCGACACGTTGGCGGTGAACGCGACGATCAGCACACGGCATCCTCCCGCAGCCGCCTCGACCTCCCGGATCTTCTCTGTGACTTCAAGGCCGTCCATCACCGGCATTGTCATGTCCATGAGGATGGCTGAGAATTTCCCCGGCGCAAATGCCTTGAGTGCCATGTCCCCACTGGCGGCGAATTCGACACGGTAACCGAGACTCTGGATCATTTTTCCTGCGATCACGCTGCTGATTTGGTCGTCATCCACGACGAGCACCAGGCCGTCACCCCCAGAGGGCGTGGGTGCCTTGCCCGTTTGGGCTGGCGGGCGATGCTCCGTGCGTGGCGGGTTGGTAGTTTGCCAATCCGCCACAGGGGACGGCACGGAGGCCAACTCTCCAGCACAACCGGGCGCTGCTTCCAACGGGAGGCGGAAGGTGAATGTGCTGCCCTTGTCTGGAATCGAGGCGACCGTGATCGAGCCGCCCATGGCCTCTGCCAAGCGCTTCGAGATCGCCAGCCCGAGCCCGGTGCCTCCAAACGCCCGGGTTGTTGTTGAATCCCCCTGCGTGAACGGTTTGAACAGGAGCCCGATTGTTGCGGAATGAATGCCGATGCCGGTGTCGTCGACCGAGAAGTCCAGGAACCGACCCTCTGCGTCTGGCGCCACACGGAGGACAATCGACAGGAGGTGCTCGCCGCATTTACTGACCGCCTCCACCAGAGATTTCTGCTCTTTGTCGAGCGAGGTGTCGGTGAGGAGTTCGGCGGAACCGAGCACTCCGTTGAGCGGGGTGCGCAGCTCGTGGCTCATCATACCGAGGAACTCGCTCTTTGCTCGGTTTGCAGCCTCGGCGGCGATGAGTGCTGCGCCCAGCCGGTCTTCCAGGAGTTTCCGCCCGGTGATGTCCAGCATGATGCACCGATCCGTCAGGAAAGCTCCAGACGAATCTTTAGTGGTGGTCACGTTCACCAGCACGTCAATACCGTCCCGTCCTTCCGGACCAGTTCGATCTCCACGTCGCGCAACTCGCCGCGTTCCTTGAGAATGGGAAAGTTCTTCCGAAAGACTTCCTGACTCGGATGCGTGAGAAGGTCGAACAACTTCCGGCCGATGATCTCAGCGCGCTCGTAGCCCAGCCAGGCGAGTTCGGTGGCGTTGATGCGCACAAACTTGCGGCGTCCCCGAACCGGACTCGTGGCTCGCGTTGGGCTGCCTGCTCGGCTCCGGCACGTTCCTGCGGTTTTTCCTTGCGGGGGGCCGGGCGATTCGACTACGAGGCTGGCGGGTATTGGAACTTCCCACCCGTCACCTGCCATGAAAACGATATCCGATTCCTCCCTTCCGCTTGCCGATCAGCCACTGGGCTTTGCCCGCAGTGCCGACGGGTTACCCGATCTCCCGGGCCCGGCCGGCCTGGTGGCAGGGCGAAAATCGCCGGCCGTGGTCTCGTTTCTGGTCCCGTCCGGCGCGCTACCGAGCGAAGGCGAGGACGCGGTCACGCCCGCGCTCCCTGCCGCAGATGCGCCCCGCCACAAGTGGCTGGAGCTTTTGGAAACCATGGTCGGGCCGCGCGCACCGCGGTTTGCAGTCGATGCCCAGGGCGTTCATCCGATGGTGGAGTTAAGCGAAGGTGATGCCACGCTCACCCTCGCACAACTCCGGCGCAACGCCGAGGGCACCGCGCCGGTCATCACAGCAGGCCCCGTCTCAACCATGCTCGAGTGGACAAACGTGCTCGCGGTGACGGCGCGCCAGACCGAGTCCGAACACTACCTCGGCGATGTCAACGACACCGCGCACATCTTCATCGCCGCCACCCGCGAGGCCGCGCGCGAGGCGTGCGACGGCTTGAGCGGGCAACCGCTGCCGTTGTTCACGCTGACCGCGACTCCCGACGGCCCCGCGGTCCTTTCGTTCATCGGCCTGCTGTTAGCGCCGGAGGATGAGTTGCAATGCCTGCGCCGCGACATCCCCAACCAGTCATGGATTGCCGCGCGGGGCACCGATTCCACCGTCTTCATGATGGTCGATGAAACCGAAGTGGAAGGCCATGGCCTCCGCGAGGCCCTTACCGGCGCAGCCCTCATGGCAGTGGTCCTTGGCAACGCGCCTAGCGCCCATGCGGGAGCCTTGGAATTCCTCGGATTCAAATCCAGCGAACCCGTCAGCCAAGTCGCCACGTACTATGGCCTCAAGGGCGAGGTGCTGCCAGTAAAATCGCAAAAACTCGCTCAACCCGCACCGCGCGTTTACAATCGCAGCCTGGCAGCCGCATCCGACGCCAAGCGCGTCGTCATCGTCGATATCAGCGCCCAGCGGGCCTATCTCTTCGTCAACGGCTACCTCGTTTTCGACACCCCTGTCTCCACCGCGAGCAAAGGCCGCGTCACCCCGCGCGGATCCTACACGATCTCGGAAAAAATCAAATCGGGCAAACGCTCCACGCTCTATGGCAGTCCGATGCCCTACTGGCAGCGCCTCGGTGAGTCCATGATCGGCATGCACACAGGCCAACTTCCCGGTTACCCGGCTTCCCACGGTTGCGTGCGCATGCCGGACGAAAGCGCGCGGTTCATGTTCGACAGCACCTCGCATGGCACCGTCGTGCGGATTGTCAACCAATGGACCCCGCCCGCAGCCAAGGACCAGATGATCGCCAAGATGTAACTGGTAAAGATTCATCCATGAACATCGCTCACGAGCATCTCACCCTTCTCGCGGACCCTCGTCTGGCCGGGATGGCACCCGTCCTGTCCGAACGGTTGGAGGCGGCCTGCCGCAAGCTCACGGCGGAGAATTTCGGCAGCCTGATGGATCGTCTGTTAGAGCGGCTGATGAGCGATGCCCTGGTGTTTCTCCGTGCCCAGGTGCTCATCATCTCCATGCTTGATCCCGCCAAGGAGTATCTCGTGGCGGCCTATGTTTGCGGCGCGGCGCGCAAGACCAAGGTGGGCACGCGGCGGCAAGTCTATGAAGGGCTGCGCGGACTCGTTTTCGCCAACGAACAGACATTTTGTCAGAACCACTTCACCCAAAGCCCGTTCTTCGATCCTGTCGTCGATGCCGATCCGCCGATCCCGACCAATGTGCTCGCCGCCCCGCTGGGGATCGGGCGCGAGGTTCGCGGCGTGATCACCATCATCAAGACCAAACCCGCCACCGACGCGCCGGATCCGGACGATTTCGGACCGGATGATGTCGCCCGCATCGACCTGCTGGCGGCCACGCTGGGGTGCCTCATCGAGCATCGCCTCATCGGCATGATCACGGGACTCAACGATGCGGCGCACTGAAGTCATGCCGCACGCTACCCGCTGGCTTTCCCCCGCCGACGCGCGCCAAGCGCTCGCGACGGGCGATGGTCGCGGGGTGCGTATCGGGGTGCTCGATACCGGCATCGAACTGAGCCACCCCGCGCTCGCCAGTCTCCGCATCAGCGATGATCTTGTCATCATCGAGGATGACGGCCAGCTCATCGCCCGGGCTGGCGGCGGGATTGATGTCTTTGGTCACGGCACGGCGGTGGCGGGCATCATCCATCAGATCGCGCCGGCGGCGGAAATATGCAGCCTGCGCGTGCTCGACATCGGCAACGCCGCCCGCAGCGAAACCATCTGCGAAGGCGCGCGCATCGCCATGGACCGCGGTTGCCATATCCTGAATTGCAGCTTCGGCGCCCGGCTGCGCCAGCATGTGCTGATGTTCAAGCATTGGGTGGACCGCGCCTATCTGGAGGGGCGCCATGTCATCGCGGCATCTAACAACGAGGACTACCATCGCCAGGAATGGCCCGGCGATTTCTCCTCCGTCATCACCGTGAAGATGATGAACGCGCCGGACCCGGCCCTTGCCTATCAAAACCATCCCGGCACCATGGTGGAATTCGGCGCGCACGGGGTCAACGTCCGGGTCGCCTGGAAGGACGGCGGCAGCATGGTCACCAGTGGTAGCAGCTTCGCCGCGCCGCGCGTCACCGGCCTGCTGGCACGGTTGTTGTCGGTCTATCCGCACCTTTCATCAGGCGAGGCCAAAGCCCTGCTCTTGCGCGTTGCCGCGCCGATTCCGCAGGAGGTGGAGATGATTTCGGCTGGTTCCACCGGCGATTGATGCTCGACATGGTCCCCCGCCGGAGTTTGGCTGCCCCGGGTTCGGCCACCCAAACACCTTGATGAAATCCTCAAGCGCTCACTTGTTTTCCTCCTTTTTGCTGGTTGGGTGGGAGATCGGACTGGCCACCCTCACGGGATCTGCGGCAAGCCAGTCCGACGTGCCGGGAGCGGAATACCATATTTACTCTGGCAATACCCATTCACATACCCAGTACACATGGTCCCATGGCGCCCATTTCGCCAAACCCGTGGAAAAACCGGGATCAGGCGTCTCACCCGGCGACACCCGGTCCCCACCACGGGACGGGTGGTTCGGACGGATCGGCAACAAAATCCACAACCTTTTTTCCTCTGAGACCCAGCCCCCGCCAGAGGGCGTGACTCCCCGGCCGAACTGGCGGAAATACCAAGGTCCGCCAGCGGCGCATTACGCCAAAGCCAAAACCAATGGCTACGATTTCTATGTCACGAGCGATCACACGCAGGAAGCGGCATTCCAACCTGTCTGCCCCACGAACCCGGCCTGGGTCGCCACCAAGCGCCAGGCCGCCCAAGCCACCGACCATACATTCGTGGCCCTCGCAGGCTTTGAACACTCCGAGAACAACGGCCCCGGCGGAATCGGCCACCTGAACGTCATCAACAGCAGCGAATACCTCAACGCCCTGGCGCCTGGCATCAGCCTCCCCTATCTTTACAAGTGGCTCAAAGTCATCAAACCCAACGGCACCGGTCCGGTGGTAGCCAGTTTCAATCACCCGGAAATCGACCAGTTTGGCAACTGGGCCCACCGCGATCCGGAGGTGAACGACATCATCACCATGCTCGAAGTCATCAACTCGAACACGGAAATCCACTATGAGGGATTTTTGAGAGCCCTGGCGAAGGGCTGGAAGGTGTCACCCGTGTGCGGCAACGACAACCACGGGCTGATGGCCATCACCTACTACAAGTCCCGTACCTTTGTCCTGGCGACGTCCAAAACGAAGGTTGCGATTCTGGACGCCATGAAAAACCGGCGGACCTATGCCTCGCTGGATGGGAATATCCAGTGCCGGTACACGGTGAATGGAGCGATCATGGGTTCGACACTCAAGCGTCCCGACGTTTTCAAATTCAACATTCTGATCACCGATCCGGACACCGCCAAAACCAGGGACATGATTACCAAGATCGACATTGTGAAGGATAACGGCGCCGTGGCGCTTGAATACTATCCCAAACCCTCCCATTCGGTCGCCTGGACACCGACGATCCATGACACCACCGGCCGGTTCTTCTTCCTGCGCGTGTGGAATGCGGGCGGCGGCGATGCGGCCGGTGGCGACCCGAAAAAACCAGTGGCCTGGCTGGCCCCGGTGTGGACCGGCCGATGACAAAAAGCTGATTTCCACGGCTGGCTCCCGACTAAATTATAACAAATAACTTATAACAAATAACACCTGGAATCCGCAGTCCCAACCGCGGATTCCGCGCACCTCCGCCATTTTTATCCGCCCATGAAACACATTTTCTGCATGAAATGGGGAACCGCCTACGGTTCCAAGGACGTGAACGTGCTGTATGCCATGGTGGCGCGCAACATCACCGGGGAGTTCAGGATGGTTTGCTTCACCGATGACGCCACCGGCATCCGGCCGGAAGTCACCACCCTGCCGCTGCCCCCGCTCGGTTGCGAAATCCCGCCCGACGTCCCCGGCAAGTGGCCGAAAGTCGCGCTCTGGAGCAGGAACCTCCACGACCTTCACGGCGTCGCGTTGTTCATCGATCTGGACTCGGTCATTGTCGGCAACATCGATTGTTATTTCGAGTTTGGCGATCCGGGCGATGTGATCACCGCGCGCAACTGGCTGAACCGCCTGCACAAGACCTGCCAAACCTCGGTGTTCCGGTTTCCCATCGGCGGGCATTACTACATGTTGGAAAACCTGCAGGCCGACCCCGCCACCATCTCGCGGAAATTCCAATACGAGCAAAACTACGTGACCCACAACATCCGCGGCGGCACCAAGTTCTGGCCGGAGTCGTGGACCCGGCATTTCCGCGTCCATTGCATGGGATCCTGGCTGATGCGCTACCTGCGTCCGCCGGTCCTGCCGGCCGGGGCCAGGATCATCACCTTCCCCGGCATACCCAAACCCGAGGACGCCGCCATCGGCCGCTGGAACTCCAAATCCGAGATCCGCACCCCGGCCCAACAACTCCGCGCGATCTGGCAACTCCTGATCACCGGCCGCCCATGGTGCCGCCACGTCTCCCGCTACATCCGCAAAGCCGCGTGGGTCGCCCAAAACTGGCGCGAGTGAACGCGGGGATCATCGCCTATTGAACCGTGACATCTCGCGTTGGGCTTCGCGCAGTTCGACTTGTTTTTTGAGGTCCTGGCGCTGGTCGCTGTGGGTTTTGCCCTTGCCGATGCCGAGTTCCACTTTGACGCGGCGGTTTTTCCAATACAGGCGCAGGACCGGCAGCGAGCAGCCCTTGATGGCGGTGGCCGACGCGAGTTTGAGGATTTCGCGTTTGTGCAGGAGCAGGCGGCGCGGGCGTTTCGGGGCGTGGTTGAACCACTCGCCGGCGGTCTGCCACGGCTGGATGTCGCAGCCGTAAAGGAAAACCTGGTTGTTTTCGACGCGGGCAAAGGCGTCCGACACATTCACCTTGCCGGCGCGGATCGACTTGACCTCAGTGCCTTTGAGTTCGACTCCGGCCTCGAGTTTGTCGAGGATATGGAAATCGCGGCCGGCCTTGCGGTTGGTGGCGATCTCCGGATTCATGGTGACCTATGGCGGTCCGGCAGCGGCTCGCTCAAGCCTCGGCCGCGGTTTCGATCAGGCGGATTTTGCCTTCGATGATTTCGGTGAGGGCGATGTCGGCGATGCCCATGCTGGGGCGCACCGGGATCAAGGGCGAACGACCGCTGTTCAACTGCCGGACTCGCTGGGAGATCAGATTGATCAATACCAACGGGTCGGGCACAATTTCGGAGGCCTTTTCGAGAAGATAGCTTTTCATAGGTGAACCGGGAAAGCGCGAATCCGACCGCGGCTGCTCGAAGGGAATGACATTATCGGGCAGCAAGGACGTGGCGGTTTCGCTAGAATCGATGGTTAAGGACGGAAATCCGGGATGGTATCCGGGCCGGTGGTGAAAGCAGAAATCCGGCTGCTTGACAAGCCTTTTCCGACAACAAATCAGGAAATCGGTGGATTTTTTCCAAAATGTTGGTGGATTCAGTCTGGGATCAGGTTGATTCCGAAGCGGCGGAGGACCCAGACGGTGAGCCAGAATGCGGCGATGGTGATGAGCAGCTTGGCGAAATCCAAGGGGGTAAAGGACAGGATTTTTTCCCAAGGGATGCGGGACATGACGGGACTGCGCTTGCGGCGGACGGCAGCATAGCGGTATGCTGCGGCCATGCAAGCTGCCTGTCTCGTGGGATTGAGTTTCATTCTGGTCACCGGCTGCGCCCCCGCGGCAACGGATCCCCCTGCGGCATCCGGCCTGGGTGCCAAACAAAGATCGGTGATCGGCCGCAAGGTCTGGCAAAACGAATGTGGCGGCAGTGTCACCGGTCTGACCTCATGGAACGGCGGCGAGGAATTCCCGTCGCTGGGCATCGGGCATTTCATTTGGTATCCCGCCGG
>Ga0073936_10009428_pt1 | contig 12136 bp, 9 predicted proteins | sample AliMusrvi5mmetaG_FD_87041 | JGI IMG/M metagenome (GOLD analysis project Ga0073936, IMG submission 87041) | Freshwater lake bacterial and archeal communities from Alinen Mustajarvi, Finland, to study Microbial Dark Matter (Phase II) - Alinen... | ecosystem: Environmental > Aquatic > Freshwater >... | reverse complement strand
GGGTCAGCCAGCCTACGAACGCCGCCTCACTGCGCGTCTGCATGAAGAAGGTGCCGGGGCCGGTGAGGGTGACGACGAAGCCCTCGCCGCTGAGGAAGAGCGACTTCATGCCGCCGACCTTGTGCACCTGGATCGGCATGCCCTCGGGCCAGGCCACGAGGTGCCCGGAGTCCACCGTGTACTGCTGGCCTTCCTGCAGGTCGACGCGCCGCAGGGCGCCGTAGGTGGCGACGATCGCCTTGCCCTGGCCGCTGCACTTCACGACGAAGAACGACGAGGCGCCGAAGGCGCCTTTGAGGCCGCCCCAGCCGGTGTCGAGGTCGACCGTGGACTCCGAGGCCACGAAGCCGTCGCGGTGGAACAGCCACGTGTAGCCCTGCAGGTCGATGTAGGTCATGTCGCCCGGGAGCGGGGCGGCGAGCAGGATCTCCCCGCCGGCCGGGGGCGCCGTGAACGTGTTCATGAAGAAGCTCTCGCCGGAGAGCGAGCGCTTGAGCCCCTTGAGGATCCCGCCCTGCGTGCTCGTCTCGATCTGCGTGCCGGTGGTCATGCTGATCATGGCGCCGCTCTCCGCGCGCAGGGACTCGCCCCCGGCGAGCCTGGCGACGGCGATGGTGAAGGCCGGACCGTTCTGGAACTCGATTTCCATGTGAGGCTCCTTCCTCGATGGCGCGAACGTATGTGCCGCATGGTATCGAGTCCTCGGCCGGCGACGGCGTTGACTTGATCCTCGGCGGCCCGCCGCGGCGGTTTCTCTGCGCCCGCCGGAGTGGCATACTGTGGTTTGGCGCACGGGCGCCGCACGGACCTTCGCGAGCGGGAGCGCAGCATGGCCAGGCAGTTCTTCTGGGGGATGTTCATCACGCTGGCCTTCGTGGCCGTCGTGACCGCAGGCCTCCTGGGGATCTTCACGCTGGTGAGCTACATCACCGGCCCCGTCGGCGGCTGAGCGCGTCCGCAGCTGAGCGCGGGCGTGGCGGGCGCGGCCACGACTGAGCGCGAAGGCCGCCTCGGGCGCGCGTCTCGAGGCGCCGGCCCCGCGCCTCTCCCGCTAGGCGTGAACCAGGAAAGGATCCGGCTTGGCCAGATTCATCGAACGCAGCAGGTACGACTGGTGGGGCACGACGTGGAAGCTCGCTGCCTTCGTCATGATGATCGTGTTCTCGGTAACGGTGATCTACCCGTGGCGCGGCGCCGCGTGGACGATGCTCGTGGTGCTCCTGAGCCTCTGGATCTACATCCGGCTGATGACCCAGCGCACGGCCTACAAGTGCGCCAACTGCGGGCACGTGTTCCAGCCGCCGACGCTGGTCAACTTCATGACGATGTCGTCGATGGGCAAGAACCCGGACGGCACCTACTACTCGGCCAAGAAGCTTACCTGCCCGCGCTGCAGCAAGGTCACCAAGGCGCGGCTGCTCAAGAAGGCGGACGAGAAGACCGCCAGAGGCAGCGGCACGATGCTCAAGGGCTGAGCCGCGTGCCTGCGGGCGCGGCGGCTATGCCTGCGGGCTGAGCCGCCGCAGGTAGGTCTCGACGACGGCGGCGACGTCGGCCGGCGCCGCGTCCACCACCTCGATGTCGGGCAGGCTGGCGAGAAAGTCCCGGCGGTACCACTTCTGGCTCAGCCGGTGGTCGAGCACCACGATGACGCCGCTGTCCGTCTCCGTGCGGATGAGGCGCCCGAACCCCTGCCGGAACTTGAGCACGGCCTCCGGCAGGTAGAACTGCCGGAACCAGTCGGTCCCGCTCTGCTCGCAGGCCTCGCGCCGGGCGCGGAACAGCGGGTCCTGGCGCGGGAACGGGAGCTTGGCGATCACCAGGCACGTGAGCGCGTCGCCCGGGAAGTCCTGGCCGGTCCAGAGCGTGTCGACTCCCAGCAGGATCGTCTCCGGGTGCGTGCGGAACTCCTCCGCGAGCGCCGCGGCGCTGCCGTGCAGGCCCTGCGCCAGCACGAGGACGCCGTCGTCCTCCACGTGCGCTCCCACCACGGCCGCCACGCGGTTCATGTCGCGCTTGTTGGTGAACAGGGCCAAGGTCCTGCCGCCGGTGACCGCGGCGAGGCGCTTGAGGCGCTCGCCCTGGCGTTCCGCGAGCGCCTCCGGGCGCCAGGCGCCGCCGGGGTCGTGCTCGAGCACGAGCACCGCCTGGCGGCGGAAGTCGAACGGCGAGGGGAAGACGCGCTCCACGACGTCGACGTCCGCATCGAGACCGGTCATGCCGCGGAAGTAGGCGAACGAACCGGCGACCGTGAGCGTGGCGCTCGTGAGCACGGCGCTGCGCAGCCGGTCCCAGAGCGCCTCGCGGACCTCGCGCGCCGGCGTCAGCGGCGTGCGCGCGAGCGTCCAGCGCGGAGCCTGACGGCCGCCGTAGGCGAGCGCGGAGGCGCCGCGTGCACCGCGCTCGCGGGCGCCGGCGGCCGCGACCGTGCCCCAGGCGACCGCGTCGGCGCCGCCGCTCTCGGGCAGCTCGGAGAGAAGGGCCGCCGCCGCGGCGGCATCGTCCGCGAGCGCCGTCACTGCGGCATGGTCGCGGTGGTCCTCGGGCAAGGCCTCGGCGGCCGGTGCGACGCCGGCCGACAGCGCCTGCAGCCCCTCCGCCAGAAGGCCGGTGGCAACGGCGAACGGGTCCCACGCCGGGTGCTCGCGCAGGCCGGCCGTGAGCCAGACGGTGAGGTCGTAGGCCGTGTCGGGCGCCGCCGCGCCGCGGCCGTCCTCGGCGGCCTCGCGGGCGGCGCCGGCGAGCGACGTGATCGTCTCGCCGACGGCACGCACGAGGTCGGGGAGGAGCTCGGCGGCGCGCTCGCAGGCGTCCGCCGCCGCGACCAGGGCGGTGGCGCGATCCGGCTCCGCCTGGCGCGCGACGGCGCGCAGGCGCTGGCCCAGCGGACGCTGACGGCGCTGCCCGCGCAGGTCCGCCAGCAGGAGCTCCACGCCGAGGGCGTCGACCCCGTCGCTGAACGCGTCCGTCGCCTCCTGGTACAGGAGATGCGCCTCGTCGATGACCACGTCCTCGAAAGGCGGCAGTGTGTCGCGGCCGGTGAGCAGCAGGGCGTGGTTGACGCAGACGAGGTGCGCCGCGTCCGCGCGGCTGCGCGCCAGGCGCCAGTGGCAGCCGCGGCGCTGGGGGCAGTGGCGCCCGAGGCACGTAGCGCGCGAGGAGCGGAGCTCGCGCGCGAGGTCGGCGAGGGCCGGGAGCTCGCGCGAGGCGCGATAGGGCAGGGCGGAGAGGTCGACGTCGCCGCGCCGCGCCCGGCCGACGACGTAGGCGAGCGCCAAGGCGCGGTCGCGATCCGGCAGGGCTCCCTCCTCTGCCGCGACCGCCTCATCGAGCCGGCGCCGGCAGACGTAGTTCTCGCGTCCCATCAGGAGAGCCCAGCGCCAGCCATCGGGCAGCGCCTCGGCGACCAGGGGGAGCTCGTGCGCGGCGAGCTGGCGCTGCAGCGCCTTGGTCTTGGTGCTGACGACGACGCGGCGCCCCGCGGCGGCGCTGTGAAAGGCCGCGGGGAGGAGGTAGGCGAGGCTCTTGCCCATGCCGGTGCCGGCCTCGAACAGGCCGACGCCGCCGCCCGCGAACACGTCCGCGGCGGCCTCGGCGAGCTGCACCTGCCCGGGCCGCCGGCGGTAGCCGGGCAGCCGCGCCACCAGGCTGCCGGCTCGCGGGTCGTCCGCGGCGGTGCCTTCGGCGGCGTCCGGATCGAGCTCGGCGCGCCAGCCCCCGGACTCGACCGCGAGAAGCGTCAGCTGCGCCGGGCCGCCGCCGGGAACGGTATCGGCGACCACCGGCGGCGGAGCCTCGTCCGGCGCCGCGGCGAAGCGGTCGAGCAGGCGCAGCGGCGCCCAGCGCACGGCGCCGAGCAGCGAGCGCTCCTCGGCTCCGAGCCCCGCGGCGCGCGCCACGAGGCGCCGCAGCACGTCTGCCGTCGTCTCCGCGTCGGGGAGGGCGCGATGCGCCTCGCGGTCGCTGCCGAACTCCTCAGCCAAAACCGCGAGCGCGTGGCGGTCGAGCTCGGGGTAGAGCAGGAGCGCCGCCTCGAGCGTGTCGAACCACTCGTTGGCCAGCTGCGGCGACCCGGTGCGACGCGCTCCCGCCGCCAGGTGCTCGCGGTCGAAGCCGACGTTGTGGCCGACGATGACGGCGTCGCCGACGAAGGCGCGCACCTGCGCGTAGGCCTCCCCGAAGCCGGGGGCGTCGCGCACGTCCTCGTCGCGGAGGCCGGAGAGGCGCGTGATGAAGAGGGGGATCGGGACGCCCGGGTCGACGAGCGTCGTGAAGGCGTCGACGGTCTCGAGGCGAGGACCCAGCCGCACGGCGCCGATGTCGACGATCCGGTCGCGCTCGGGATCTAGCCCCGTGGTCTCGGTGTCGAGGACGACGAGCTGGGGGACGGCCGCGGGCATGGCCTCAGGATAGCAGAGGCCGGGAGGGCGGCCCGGCGCGGCGGGGAGTCCGGCCCGGCGCGTGGACTCGCGGTCGGCGCGGCGCGGCGGGCCTCAGTCGCCGGCGGTCACTGTCTCGGGCCGCGTGCGGCCTCGGTCGCGCCGGCAGCCTCCGGCGCGCCGGCGGCTGCTTTGCCGGCGCCGGCGGTAGTCTCGAGGGCGCCGGTCGCCATGGTGGCGATGAGGCCGAGAAGCTCGGCCTGGCCCTCGCGGGCCGCGCGGGCGAGCGTCAGCGTGAGCGTCAGCGGGCGGCCGCCGCTCGGCGCCGACGAGACGATGACATGGGCCGAGTTGCTCTGGGTGCTGCGCTCGCCGCCCGCGGCGGCCGGCACGCCGGAGGCGCCGGCGCTCTCGCCCTCGTAGCTGGCGACGCAGGAGATGCCCTCGAGGGCACGTGCGGCCAGCTCGGCCGCCTCCCGAAGCAGGCCGCCGACCGTGCTCTGCGTGCGCAGGCGGCCCTGGCCGTCGCCTATCGTCTCGATGGCGCGGCGCAGTGCCACCACGTCCTGGTCGCTGCGCTTGAGCCGCGAGAAGACCTTGGCGTTGTGGAGCGCCACGGCGGCCTGCCCGGCGACGGCGTTGGCCAGGCGCAGCTCCTGGCGGCTGAAGCGACGCTCGCGCTGGTGGTCGAGCACCTCGAGCAGGCCGATGGACTGCCCTTGATGGACCATCGGCACGACCAGCAGGCTCTTGTCTCCGTCGCGGCGCATGATCGAGACCTCGGCCGGGTCGGCGTGCGGGTCGCTCACGTTGACGGTCACGCACTCCTGTTCCTCGATGACCCTGCGCGCCACCGGGAACTGGCTGAGCGCGTAGACCATGTTGTCCGGCTGGCGGTTGCCGACGTTGTCGTAGTCGGCCAGCACCGAGACGCTGCGCGTCGAGGCGTCGAACTCGGAGATCACGCAGAAGTGCGCCTCGAGCAGGCCGGTCATCTGCTTGGCGACCTCGCGCAGCAGATCGGTCACGTCCAGCTGGCTGGAGACGAGGATGGCGGTCTTGACCAGCGTCTCCAGCTCGCGCTCGCGCGCCAGCCGCGCGGCGAGGTGGTTGCTGTCGCCGATCAGGTGCGCGAGCTCGTCGATATCCTCCTGCTTGATACGGCGGTGCCCGCCGGCCGTGCGCGTGCAGGGCAGGAACCCGGAGGTCGTCCAGCGGCGGATGGTGTGCGGTGAGACGCCAAGGCGGCGGGCGGCGTATTGGACGCTGAGGTACATGCCCTGAACTTATCCTCGAACTTGTCCATCGTCAACGCGCGTCAACTTCGGCGCCCGCGGGGCGCGAACTTCTGCCGCCTCCTCTGATCAGCAAAAGACCTGCGTGGCGCCAGAATGCCGGGGCCTCTACGCGGCCGCGCGGTGGAAGATCACGCCGGAGGTCGCGTGGCCGTACCGGCGCAGGGCGCCGGCCGCGCCCGGCGGCGCCTCAGGTCGCGGCCACGGCGGCCGCGATGGCGGCCACGAAGTCGAGCAGTTCGACCTGCCCGTCGCCCGGGGGCTCCGCCAGCGTGACGGCCAGCGTGAGGTCCGTGCGGCCCGACGGGTCGCGCGCCACCAGCAGGCTGGCGCTGGTCCCGCGCCGCGGGGCGTCCGCGCCGGCTTCGGCGACCTGCCCGGCGCCGAACGCGCCGGCGCTCTCGCCGCCCTGGCTGGCGACGCACGAGATCGCCTGGCAGGCGTAGCACACGGCGGTCGCGACTGCCTGCAGGACCGCGGCCGCCGGCCGTCCGACGGGCAGCCCGGCGGCCGCCTCGGTGAGCCGCCGCAGCGACTCGCGCAGCGCGGCGATGTCCTCGTCGCTGCGGCGCCGCTCGGCGAACAGCTTGGCATTGTGGATCGCCACGGCAGCCTGGCCGGCGATGGCGCTCGCCAGGCGCATCTGCTGGCGCGAGTACTCGCGCGAGCGCTTCTGATCGACGACCTCGAGCACGCCGACCGACTGGCCCCGATGCACGAGAGGGATGATGAGCAGGCTGCGGTCGCCCTCGCGTCGCAGGTCGGCGACCTCGGCAGGGTCGGCCTCGGGGTCGTCGACGTTCACCACCGCCGGCAGCTGCTCGTCGAGCACGCGCCGCGTGAGCGGGTAGTCGCGCAGCCTGTAGGGGCTGGCGTCCGGCAGCCGGCGCCCGGCGTGGTCGTACTCGGCCAGCGTGACCACGCCCCCGGCCTCCCTGTCGTACTCCGAGATGGCGCAGAAGTGGCAGTCGAGGAGGCTTGTCATGCGCATCGCGATCTCGAGCAGGAGTTCGGGGAGCTCGAGCTTGCCGGCCAGGGCGATCGACGTGTTGACCAGGACATCGACCTCGCGCTCGCGCGCCAGTTGGGCGGCGAGGTGGTTGCTGTTGCCGATGGCGCGCGCCAGATCGTCGATGTCGTGGTCGTCGATGCGGCGGTGCCCGCCGGCCGTGCGCGAGCACGGCAGGAAGCCGGTGGCGGTCCACCGGCGGATCGTCACCGGGGAGACGCCGAGGCGCCGCGCGGCCTGTTGTACGCTCAGCAGCATGGCCACAACGTAGCCGGGGGCGCCGCGCCCGTCAACCGTGCCGCGCAAGATCGGGCGCCTGAGCGCGACAAGTTCGCGAGTGTGGGCAGTCGATATCGCCGTCGTTTTCGTGCCGACCGCCCGGCGAGATCGCGGCGCCGGTGACGGGGCGCCGCCCGGCGCGCCGCGGGGGGCTGCGATAGCATTGGGCGATGCTCTCACGCCTGAAAGGGTTCGTCCGCGAGCTCCGCTCGTATCCCGGCCAGTTCTGGGTACTCACGCTCGGCGTGTTCGTCTACGTCGGCGCCGCCGCGCTCGCCTTCCCGTTCGAGGGCATCTACCTGCACAAGTACGTCGGCGCGTCCATGACCATGGTGGGCGTGGTCTTCGGCCTGGTGCCGTTCGTGGTGATGCCGGTGCAGTTCTGGGGCGGCCGCCTCACCGACAGGATCGGCCGCCGCAAGGTGCTCGTCCTTGCGCTCTTCATGGGCGTCGTGTGGTTCGTCGGCTTCGCCTTCGTGCAGACGGTCTGGGAAGTCGCCGTCCTCGTCGCCGTCGAGAGCGCTCTCGGGTGGCCGCTGTTCCAGACCGCGAGCAACGCGATGATCGCCGACATCGTGGCGCCCGAGCACCGCCAGGAGGCCTACAGCATCAACCGCGTGGCGATGAACCTTGGCGTGGTCATCGGCCCGGCGACCGCGGCGCTGGCGCTCGCCCGGGGCGCCAGCTTCCGCGAACTCTTCCTCGCCGCCGCCGCTGGGTGCCTGGCGACGATGATCATCACCGCGGTCTGGATCCGCGAGAGCCGGCCGGCGAGCGCCGGAACGGCCGGCCCCACCGACGCCAAGGGGAGGACCGGCTACGGCATCGTGTTCGCCGACCGCGTGTTCATCGTCTTCTGCCTCGTCGCCGTGCTGCCGGTGTTCTGCATCGGCAACTTCGGCTCGATCTACTCGGTGTACATCCAGTCGTACCTGCACGTCCCCTACGGCGAGTGGGGCATGCTGCTGGCGCTCAACGCGTTCATCGTGGCCACCGTGCAGTACCCGCTGGTGCGGGCCACGCGCTTCAAGAACCGCATGGTGCTCCTCGCCATCGCCAGCGCGCTCCTGGCCACCGGCGTCGGCGGCTCCGCCTTCGCCGGTCCGCTCTGGTCGCTCGTCCTGCTCATCGTGATCATGAGCATCGGCGAGACGCTGCTGTCGCCGGTCGCCTCCGCCGAGGTCTCGGACCTGGCGCCGGAGGCGCTGCGCGGCCGCTACATGGGCGTCTGGTCGGTCGTCTGGAACGGCGGGGCCGCGCTGGGGCCGTTCTTCGGCGGCTGGGCGATGGACCACGTCGGCGGGCGTCAGGCCTTCGCCCTGCTGCTGGTCATAGGCATGGCCGGCGCCGTCCTGTTCCTGGTGCTGGCGCCGGGCTGGAAGCGCCGCCGCCGGGCGCAGCTGCGGGCGGCGGCGCGGGCCGTGCCGGAAGAGGCGTAGGCGCGGCTGGCTCCGCGCGGCTGCTCCTACAGCTCCAGCGCGTCCTGAAGGTCGCGCGCGTGCTCCTCTTCGACGATGAGGATGTCCTCGAGTGCGCGGCGCAGACCGTACTCCTGCAGCATCTCCGCCTGGGCGACGCGCTCCTTGTAGCGCACGATGGCGTCGAGCTCGCCGTCGAGGTCCAGCTCGAGCATCGTCTTGGAGTCGGGCGAGATGTGGATGTCGCCGACGTCCACGTCAGGCACGCCGCCGAGGAAGTCGATCTGGTCCGAGAGCGAGATCGCGTGCATGTGCTCCTCGTTGGAGTGCACCACGAGCTCGGCCTGGATGGCGCCGTACTGCGGCCCCGTCAGGGCGGCGGCGTGCTGCACATACTGGATGAGCGCCGCGAACTCCTTGGCGAGGTCCTTGTTCAGCTCGTCGATGAGTTGCGCCTTGCTCAGCTTGCGCGGCTCCTTGGCCACGGCCTGGCTCGCCGTCGCGCGTCTCGCGGCGCGCGCGGGCTTCCCGGCCGCCTTCTTGGGCGAGGGTCTTGCCACGGGGTCTCCCTTCGGTACGTTGCCGGTGCACGGGCCGCGCCGTGGCGCGGCTCCTGGCACCTGCCTACCCGCCCGGGGGCGCGGGCGAACGGAAGGTGCGCGCGGGCCCGGGCACGTCGCGCGGCCCGGCGCGCCCGGCCCTGCGCGTCAGGTCAGTTCGCCGCCGGCGCTTGCGCCGGCGCCTGCGCCCGCGTTGGCGCCGGCGCCCCGCACTGGTCGTCCGCGACGGCGGCGCGCTTGGGCCGCAGGCGGTCGAGCGCAAGGCACAGCACCGGGACGAGGATGAGGGACCACTTGAGGGCAGAGAAGTAGATGTTCTACAGGCGCGTCAGCGCACCGTCGCGGCGACCTGCCCGGCGAGGCGGTCGGCGAGCGTCGCCACCTCGTCACGTACGAGGAGCACGTCGAGCCAGCGCTTGGGGATGCCGGCCTCGCCGTGGACGGCGCCGGCGAGCGCCCCGGTGACGGCGCCGACGGTGTCGGCGTCGTTGCCGAGGTTCACGGCGAGCACGACCGCCTCCTCGAACGAGGCCGTGTGCAGCACGGCCCACAAGGCGGTGCGCAGCGTGTCGAGCACGTAGGCCGAGCTCTGGACCTCTTCGGGCTCGGCCTCCACCGCTTCGCGCAGCGTCGCGCTGACGCGCTTGTCCTCGTCTTCGAGCGTGGCGGCGATCAGCGGGAGACGCTCGCGCAGCTCGCCGGCGAGCGCTGCCGCGATCAGGTCGTTGAAGGCGACGCAGGCCCAGCCGGCGAGGCGCTCGAAGTGCGTCAGCGTCGACTCGCGCTGCGAGAAGGCGCCGCGCGCCTCCGCGTCGAGCGCGTAGCGCAGGCCGATGGGGGCGCAGCGCATGAGGCTGCCGTTCCCGGCCGCGGGGCTGCCGAGGATCTCGAAGGCGCGGCGCGAGGCGAGGTCCCACTGCGTACCGGAGCGGTAGCTGAGGAGCACGGTCCGCACCGTGAGGCTGACGTCGCGGGGGTGGCCCGCGAACCAGCCGTCGTAGCGGCGCATGATGTCCTCGGGTTCGAAACCGCCGATCTCGGCGAGGCTGTGCGCCAGGCACAACATCATCTGCGTCGCGTCGGTCGTCTCGCCGGGGGCCACGTCGTGGCAGCCGCCGCCGATCATCTCGGTGATCACCCCGAAGCGCTCCTCGATCTGCTCCGCCGTGAGGAAGTCGGCGGGCTCGCCGAGCGCTTCTCCGGCGGCGAGCCCCAGCAGCGCCCCGCGAAAGCGGTCCCGCACGGCGGCCTCGTCGTGGGTGGGGAAGGGGCTCATGCGAGCAGGTCTCGCGCGAGGCGCTCGAAGAACAGCGCCTGGTAGGTGACGTCCTCGACGAGGATGCGCTCGTCGGGCTCGTGGTCGCGGCCGCCGCGCATGGCGTGGAAGCTCTCGGCGACGAACGGCGCGAAGCCGTAGGCGACGCAGTCGGGGAAGGCTTCGCGCACCCAGCGCGAGTCGGTGAAGCTGCCCGAGCACATCGGCGCCAGCACGGCGCCCGGCTCCTCGGCGCGCAGCACGCGGGCGATGCTCTCGCTCAGCGGCGTCGGCGCCGGCGAGGCGTTGGGCTCGGTGACGTCGACCCACTCGAACTCCCAGTCGATGCCGAGCGGGTCGAGCACGGCGCGCACGATCTCGCGCGTGACCTCGAGCGTCATCTCCGGCAGGATGCGGCAGTCGATGAAGGCTTCGGCGTGCGTGGGGATGACGTTCACGGCCTTGCCGGCCGCGAGGATCGTGGGCGTGAAGGTGGCGCCGAGCAGGGGCTCGACCAGCGAAGCGACCTCGGGGTCGAGCCGGCGCAGCTCGGCGCCCGCGGCGCGCGCCGTCCGGGGATCCCTGAGGCGCGCTGCCAGCTCCGCATCCGCCACGACTACGTCGATGAAGTCCGCCGTCATCGCGGAGACGATCGCCGGCGGGTCGGTGAGCCCGAGCGCCGTCACGGCGCGCGCCAGGTCGATGACGGCGCTGTGCTCCTTCTCGGGCACCGACGCGTGCCCGCCGCGCCCGCGCGTGCGGATGCGGAACTGGGCGAAGGCCTTCTCGCCGGCCGCCAGCAGGAACACCTTGCGGCCGCCCACCGGCAGCCAGAGGCCGCCCATGCCCTCGTTGAGCAGGTAGTCGCAGCGCAGCGCCTCGGGGTGCTCGCGGCAGAGCCAGCGCACGCCGCAGAACTCGCCGTCCTCCTCGTCCGCCGTGGCCGCGAACTTGATCGTGCCGGCGAGCTCCGCGCCCGAGCGCTTGAGGCGCGCCAGCGCCACGGCCTCGGCGGCGACCTGGTTCTTCATGTCGGTAGAGCCGCAGCCCCAGACGTACCCGTCCCTGACGACGCCGCCGAACGGCGGCACGCTCCATTCGGCGGCGTCCGCCGGCACCACGTCGAGGTGACCCATCAGGGAGAGCGTGGGGCCGGGGCGCGTGCCGTCGAGTCGCGCCGTGAGGTTCTGGCGCTCCGGCAGCTCGCCGACGAGCGTGGTCTCGATGCCGTTACGTGCGAAGTAGTCGCGGAGCACGAGCGCGCACGCCGTCTCGTTCCCCGGAGGGTTGGTGGTGTCGACGCGCAGGAGGGCGGTGAACAGATCGACGACCTCGCGCTCGAGCTCGCTCCAGGCGCGGTCGTCGAGACCATGACGCGTCACGCGCTCACCATCCTGTCCTTCGGGGAAGAAGGTCCTGCTCGCGCTGGTCCTGCGGGCGAAGGGATCGTCCGCGGCGGACCCGCAACCGCAATACTAGCGCGTCTGTACTTCGCCGGGCCAACCGCTTAGGCTCGCCGCCGGTACGGTCCCGCCATCCGGAAGGGGAACTGACATGAAGATCGCCGTCGTCGGCGCCGGCGCCATGGGGCGCTGGGCCGTGAAGGAACTGGGCATCAGCCCCGAGGTCGACGAGATCGTTGTCGGCGACTACGACGAGGCCCAGGCCAAGGCCGTCGCCGAGGCGATGGGCGGCGGCAAGGCGAAGGCGGCGTTCGTCGACGCGCGCGACGTGGAGAGCGTCAAGCGCGCCGTCGCCGGCTGCGACTCCATGGTCAACGCGACCCAGCACTTCTGGAACATCACCGTCATGCACGCCGCCGCGGCCGCCCACTGCAACTACACCGACATGGGCGGCCTCTTCCACGTCACCAAGCAGCAGGTCGAGCTCGACGGCGAGTTCAAGAAGGCCGGCGTCACCGCCGTCATCGCCATGGGCGGC
>Ga0073936_10009417_pt1 | contig 12147 bp, 8 predicted proteins | sample AliMusrvi5mmetaG_FD_87041 | JGI IMG/M metagenome (GOLD analysis project Ga0073936, IMG submission 87041) | Freshwater lake bacterial and archeal communities from Alinen Mustajarvi, Finland, to study Microbial Dark Matter (Phase II) - Alinen... | ecosystem: Environmental > Aquatic > Freshwater >... | reverse complement strand
CTCGACCTCGGTGACGATCGGCTCGCGCGTCTCGACGATCTCGTCGATCTTCCAGTTCAGCGCCTTGGCGATGAGCTCGATGGACTCGGGGAAGCCGATGTGGCCCACGATGCTGCCGTCGGCGACGCCCTTCTCGAACTGCTCGACGGTGGTGCCGACGCCCTGGCCGATCATGACGGTGGGGCCGAACGGCGAGAGGTCGTTGACGCGGGAGGCCTCGATGGAGTCGACGCGCAGGCAGATCGAGCTCCACATGACGATGAGCGCGTCGAGCACGAAGCCGGGGTTGATGCCGGTGCCGAGGATGCTGACGCCGTTCTCCTTGGCGACCCGGTCGAACAGGTCGGCGCGCTCCGGGTCGCTGGCCCACGGGAAGGACAGCTTCTCGGCGATGCAGATCACGTTGCAGCCGGCCTTGAGCGCCGGGATGACCTGCGGCTCGATCTCGTCCAGGTTGCTCTGCGTGTTGATGCAGACCACGTCAGGCTTCTTGGCGAGGATGGCCTCGAAGTCGGTGGTCATCTTGACGTCGCAGGGGCGGCCGAGCAGCTCGCCGACGGTCTTCCCCTCCTTGGCGGGGTTGGTGACGATGACGCCGACGAGGTCGATGTCCTTGGGGCGGTCGAGGATGAATCCCAGGAGGCCCTGACCCATCATGCCGGTGCCCCACTCAGCTACCTTGATCATCTCTGCTCCTCTGTGTGGCCGGGCGCGTCTGCGGCGCCCCGATTTTCACTGATGCATAGGGATTATGCAGGCGGTGACGCGACTCTACCACTATGACAACGCGTGGTGAGCGCTCGCCGTCTGCGAGCGTGAGGATGGCTGCGCTACGCGTCAGAAGACGCGCGGCGGGCGATCAGATGAAGTGGGCTGGGGGAGGCTGGTCGACCGTGTCGTGCGCGAGGATGGAGAGCTCTTTGCCCATCTGCGCCTCCTCTGGTCGGCCTTGTCAATGCGCCGTCCGGCGGGCGCCGGCGGCTGGCTGGATGCTACGCGGGCGAGGGGTCGGCGGTCAACTGCGGCGCGCAAGAGGACGCGAAGAAGACGGGAGCGTCGGGGTCGCAGGCGCCGTTGTGCAAACTCGAACTCATAGATCGGCTTCGCTGCGCTCCCGCCACCGCCTCGGGTCACGTCGCGCGTGCAGGCAGGCGAAGACGCTGACGAGGTCCGGAGTGGCGACGAAGTAGACCGCATAGGGGAAGCGCCGCAGGAGCGCGCGGCGCGCCCTGCCGCGCACGAGCGGGTAGCGCTCGGGCATGCGCGCGATCTCGGCGAGCGTGACGTCGACGGCGCGGAGGAACTCAGCGCCGAGTCCGGGGGAGCGCCGAGCGTACCAGCGGGCGGCCTCGGAGATGTCCGCCTCGGCCGCCTCGCGGACGACGAGGCGCACGCCTCAGCCAGCCTTGTCCAGGCGTTGCTCGATGCGTGCGCGCACGACCGGCCAGCTCTCACCGGCCTCGGGGTCGCGCTCGAGGTCGGCAAGTCGACGATCGAGCTCGGCGGTCTGTGCCTCGGTGAGCGGCAGGTCGCCGGTGTCGGCGGCGACGCTGTCCCAGAGGTCCTCCGCGAGCTGGATGCGCTCGGCGACGGAGAGTCCGGAGATGTCGAGGTCGGTGCTGCGCATGGCTCCAGTCTCCCCCGCGCCGTGGACGGACGCAACACCCGAGCAGTGGACAATGCCCTCTCGACATTGCTGTACCGCTAACGCTTCGCGCATGAGCTGCCGGCTCGCTGCGCTCGGTGGCTCATCATTGCTTTCGGGCCGGTCTGCTCGATGCGCTTGTTAGGCAGAGGCGCCATCGAACGCCAGGACCATGTGGCTCTCCGCAACGACGACGGCGCCGACCCGCAGAGCAGCCGGTTCGAATCCCCACGTGACGAAGCCGACGCTTCGGTAGAGGGAAGCAGCTTCGGGTGCGCGCTCCGTCACGCTGACGCCCACGTGCGTCACGCCCGGGAGTGAACCGGCGAAGGCGAGAGCGTCGAGGACCAGCGTGCGCCCGACGCCGGCCGACCTGGCATCTGGCGAGACGTACAGGCCCCACAGGCTGCACCTGTGCGCGGCCTTCACGTGGCGCTCGCGGTATATTCCCGCCATGCCGACCAGATCGCCAGCGAACGCTCCGAACACCGCTTGGTCGGCACTGGCGAGCATCTCCCGCACGAATTCGACCGAATGTGGCAAGTCGTCCCCGGGTGAGGAGGCGAAGGCAAACGGCGCGTCCTCCAAGGCCGCGCGCCGCAGCGACATGAACGGCGCCGCGTCCTCTGGCTCGAGGCGGCGCACCGGTGTTGCCCCCATCTCGACAGCCATGTCGACCACTCCTGCCTAACTAGGATTCGGCAGTCTGCATAAGTCCACCAACGCAGCTGCCTGCTTCCGCCCAAGACCATAGCATCGAGCTCGGCCGACGTGCAGACGTAGACTGCATAAGTCCCGGATCAGCACCTCGGTCGAGCACTCCCGCGCAAAGCCGGAGAGGGCGCGTTGTCACGCGCGCAACCTCCTCCGCCTCCCAACATGCTCAGGCGCGATGGCCTGTCGCCCCATGCCCCATGGCGGGGCCGTGCCCACGGTCGGTTCCGGCTGGCTGAAGCGGAAAGGACACTAGCCGAGCTCGTCGGGGCGGATTGCACGGCCGGCCGAGACAGCCACGTCGACCTCCCGGGCGACGGAGGCGCGGAGGGCGTCGTCCACCGGGATGTGGATGTCGAGGCCACCGGCTCGGGCGGCGACGAAGACGACTTCACGCACCACCTCCCCGGTGGCGGCCTCGATGGCCACTGCGTAGGCCGCGCCCTGCGGCGAGTAGCGTTCGCGCAGAGTGCTCTCGTCGGCGTCGCGGTCGGTCTTGTAGTCGACGACTACCCACTCACCGCCGTCGCGGTAGAGCAGGTCGACGGCGCCCGTCACGATGGCGCCCTCAACGAGTGCGCCGATGGGCAGTTCGCGGTGGACGGCGTCGCGGTCGTCGGCGAGCGCCGTGGCGGCGGCGCGGACCGGCGCCGAGCGCCAGCAGGCGCGCGCGAGCTCGGCCGCCTTGCCCGCCAGGTCCGGGCGGCCGAGGTCGGTCGTGACGGCCGCAGCGGTCGGCTCGATCGAGGCCTCGTCCCGCAGGTCGCACAGCTCCATCACGGCGTGGACGGCCGAGCCCAGCGCCAGGGCCCTGGCTCGGCCGGCGGGAGCGCTGGGACCGCCGCTGCGCACCTCTTCGTCGACGTGCTCCAGGCCGCTCGGGCTGGTGGCGCGAGCGGGTCTGCTCGCCTCGGCGAGCAGGGCCTCGCGTGCGGCGTTCCAGTCGCCGCGTGCCGCGATCATCGCTGCGGCGTCTGGCGCCGCCGTGCGATCGGACAGCACCTCGGGCTCGCGCGGCGGCAGGATGAGCATGCCGCCCTCCTCGGCCTCCTCGGCCGGTGCGACCGGCGGCAGGTCCGGAAGCGCCTCTGCCGCCGGGCCCAGCAGGGCGCTGGTCGGGTCGCCGTCCTTCTTGATCAGCTTGCCGAAGCACGACAGCACCAGCCTGTCTCGGGCCCTGGTCGTCGCCACATACAGCAAACGCCGCGACTCGCTCGCCGACATCTCCTTCTCGCGCGCATTCAGTGCCGCATAAGCCTGCGGCTCGAGATCGCGCGCCACCGCACCGGGCAATTCCGCCTTGAGCTTGATCGCGAGCCGGCGCGCGGAGCGGTCCACGATCGGCTCCCCCCCGCCCCCGCTGCCGGCCAGCGCGCCACCGACCACCACGACGATGGGGTACTCGAGGCCCTTGGCCTTGTGGATGGTGAGGATGTGGACGACGTCGCCCTCGTCGTCGACCTGGGACTCCTGTTCGCCGGCGGCGTCGCCGGCCTCGGCGGCCCAGGCGAGGAACGAGCCGAGGCCGCCCCCTCCGGCACCCGAGAACGCGCGGGCGCGCTCCACCAGCTTCTCGAGGTTGGCGATGGCCTGCGCCGCACCCTCCCCCGTCGAGGCGAGGAACTCGGCGCCGTGCGCCAGGCGGACGAGCTCGGCGGCGAGCTCGTAGGGCTCGCATTCCCTGCAGCGCTCGTGAAGAGCGCGCAACGTCCCGAGCGCCGCGACGACGCTGTCGTGGCCCGCCGGCTGGTACTGTGCCGCAAAGAGGTCGAACCGGCCGCCGGCCGCCCAGAAGAGGAAGAGATCGTCGTCGCTGAAGCCGAAGAGCGACGAGTGCAGCGCGCCGTAGAGGGCCGGCCCGTCGCTGGGGTCGTCCGCGGCGCGCAGGCAGAGCAGAGCGTCGGCGACCTCGCGGCGCTCGAAGTAGCTCTTGCCGCCGTCGACACGGTACGGCACTCCGGCCTCGCGCAGCGCCTGTTCGTAGGTCTCGAGGCTGGTCGTGGCGCGGAACAGCAGCGCCACGTCGCCCCAGCGCGGGTCGCGCAGAGGCTCGGCAGCGGCCGCGCCTTCGAGAGAGCTCGCGCCTTCGGCTGCCGGGTGCGCACTCGCCGGGCCGGCAGCGACCGGGTCGCGATCCTGTACCCGCCAGCGCGCCGCGTCGGGCCCGTGCATTTCGACGAGGAGCGCGGCGATGGCGCGCGCCTCGTCGCGGCGCGCGGCGTCGCTCTCGCCGGCCGCGCTCCCGTACTCGCGCCCGAGGAGCACGGCGATGCGTGCGCCTTCCGCGTCCGGCCGATACGGCTCGACCCACTGGTAGCCGGGCTGGCGGCCCTCCTCCTGGTCGTCGTCGAACACGCCGGCGAACACGTTGTTGACCCAGCCGACGACTGGCGGCGTGGTGCGGAAGTTCTGGCGGATGGCCAGGACCTCGCCCGCGCCGGCCGGCTGACCGGCGACCGCCCGCTTGACCTGGTCGTAGAGCGAGATGTCGGCGCGGCGAAAGCGGTAGATCGACTGCTTGGGGTCGCCGACCACGAAGAGTTTGCCCGGCTCGAGCACCGCGTCGCGCCAATCCACGGCAATGGGCTCGCGCTCGCAGAGGAAGAAGGCGATCTCGGCCTGCAGCGGGTCGGTGTCCTGGAACTCGTCGACGAGGATGTAGCGGAAGCGGGCCTGCAGCGCCGCGCGGGCCGCGCGGTCCCCAGGCTCGCCGACGAGAAGGTCGCGCAGGCAGCCCAGGAGGTCGGTGAAGTCGAGGCGGCCGAGGGCCAGCTGCGCCGCCCCGGCCCATCGCGAGAAGGAGTCGGCCACGGAGACGGCCAGGCCGGTGACGAACTCCGCGTAGAGGTCGCGGGCGCTGAAGATGCCCGCGACCAGCGCCTTGTAGCGGAGCCGAAGCTCCTCCTTGCCGCCGAGGGCGGCATCCCAGCCCTTCATGGAGCCGCCGGGGGCGGTCTTGTTGTCTTTGGCCGGCAGGGCGTACAGCGCCGCCGCAAGCAGGTCGACGTCGGCCGGCGGATCCACGACAAGCCGCGCGACGGCCTCGAGGAGATCCATTGCTGCGGCGAAGCCTTTGTCCGACTGGTCGACGCAGGCGACGGTGCAGTACTCGCGCAAACGCCCGAGCGGCTCAGCCAGCGCAGCCAGTGCCGTGCCCAGGTCTGGTTGCTCGGGAGGCGCCGGCGCTGGATCGAGGTCGTAGCGCTCGCCGAAGACGCCCCTGGCGCCGATCGCGAGCTCCTGCACCTTGTCCAGGCGCACGCCGGCACGCAGGAGGCGGGAGAGGCGCCGCGCCGCGAGCCCGACTGCCTCCGCGACCGAGGCCGCCTCGACGTCTGCCAACGCGTCGACGTCCGCCCCGGACAGCGCGGCCAGCCACTCCTCCCAGAGCCGCGCGCGCTCGAGCTCCGAGCCGAGCCCGTCCAGCTGCTCGAAAGCTGGGTCGACGCGGGCCTCGACCGGGAACTCGCGCAGCAGCCGGCCGGCGAACCCGTGGATGGTGCTGATCGGCGCGTCGTCCAGGGCGTCGAGGGCGCGGACGATGGCCTCCGCCTCCGCGCTGTCCGCAGCCGCTCGGGCGGCACGCGCCTCGAACTCCTCGCGCACGCGCTGGCGAAGCTCTCCGGCGGCCTTCTCGGTGAACGTGATGGCGGCCACGGTGCGGACGTCGCCGGAGCCGCGCTCGGGGTCGAGCACGCACCGCACGTAGCGATCGACGAGCACGCGGGTCTTGCCGGTGCCGGCGCCGGCCTCGAGCAGGAACGTGGTGCCGAGGTCGGTGGTGACGCGGTCGCGGACGTGCTGGTCGACGACCTTGCGTTCAGGCGTCATCCTCGCCCTCCTTCGGCCGACCGGCCTGCAAGGCGACGACGTCGCTCAACCTCTCGTGCCCGCGCTTGCGCGCCCGCGACCAGCCCGACGTGCCGCAGGCGTAGCCGACGTCGCAGTACTCGCAGCGGCCGGCGGTCGTGCGCGGGAACATGCCGGCGTCGACCAGGGCCACGGCCCCGGCCACCAGACGGGCGAGCCGAGCGGCAGCGTGCTGCTCGCTCTCCGGCAGCGACAGCGGCTCGAACCCGCCCTTGCGCGTGACGAGCTGGTACAGACTCTCGATCTCGCCGCGCCTGGCGACCTCGATGTGCCCGGCGTCGCCGGACTGCCGAACGGCAAGCTGATAGACCGGCAACTGGACGCTGAGACCGGCCTTGAGGCGCTCGCGTTCGCTGTTGCCCTTGCCGGTCTTGTAGTCGATGACTCGCGCGCCGGCCGCGGTGACGTCGACGCGGTCGACGCGGCCGGCGAAGCGGACGCTGCGCCCGCCGGGCAACTCAAGGGCCACCGGCTGCCCGGCGGCCTCGCCGAAGCTCCACTCGACCTGGAGCGGACGGCCGTCGCCCGCGAAGACCGGGTCACGACGCACCGTCTCGAGGAGGTCTTCCCGCAGCATCTCGCGCGTCACCGTCCAGGCGAGGGGAGCGCCGGTGACGCCGAGCGCCTCCGCCCTGGCGCAGCCCGTCTTCCACGCCGACTCGACCGCGGCTTGGGCGGCGACGACATCTGGTCCGCTCCCCGTCTCGGGCCACGCGGCAATAAGCTCGTCGAAGGCACGCTGCAGGATGTCGTGCGCCAGCGTCCCGAACTCGCGCGGCTCCATCTCGAGGCTCTCGCCGGGCTCATCCGGCGCCTCGAGCCCGAGCACGTGACGCAGCAGGAACTGGAACGGGCAGCTCACGTAGCGCTCGAGCCGCGTGGGATGCATCTCGGCGTCGAACGGGTGCCGCGCGGCCAGCGCGGCGCGGGCGCCGGCGCCGAGCAGCCCGTCCCACGCGCCGAGCTCGGGATCGCGCGCCGTGCGCCACTGCTCGCTGCGACGGCGTGCTGCGGCTGCGTCGCCCAGGACCGCCGCAAGATACGGCTGCGCGCCGGCGCTGCCCCCGGAGCCGGACAGAGCGAGCAGCGCCGCCGTGTCCCGTTCCGCAGCATCGACCCAGACCGTGCCCCGGCCCTCCGTGTACTCTGCGGCGCCACCGACGTGACGCCACACCGGCTCCAGCGGCGTGCCGGTCAGGAAGTCGTCCAGCCCGACGGGCCGGCCGGCGGTGAGCGAGGCGAGGCGCATGACCACCCGGGACGGCAGGCGCGGCCGCCCGCTGGCGGCGTCGGTGCGCGGCGCGATCAGGGTGAGCTTCTCGCGCGCCGCCTCGCAGGCGAACGCGAACAGGAGCAGCGACTCCGCGGAGCGCTCTTCGGCCAGGGGGAGCCGGGCGCCCGACTGCTCCCGAAGGCGCGTCCTGGCGCCGTCGCCGAACAGAGGGTCCGGGCGCCCGCGTGCCGGGAAGCCGCCGTCCGCCAGGCCGGTGAAGACGACCGTGTGAAAGCTGAGGCCCCGCATCTCGAGAGGCGTGAGCACGGCCACGCCGTTGCGCCCCACGCGGCCGGCCTGGACGCTGCCGCCGGCCACCTGCTCGCGCAGGGCCGTCGCCATCGTGAGGGCGTCGACCTCCTCGTCGAGGACGTCGAGCATCCCCAGGCGAGCGGCGGCGTCTCGCGCGGCCACCGCGACTTCGGCGGCGAAGACGGCGTCGATCACGCCGCCTATCGCCGCGACCCACTCCGCCCACCGCGCGCGCGCCGGCAGAGCGCCGCAGGCGCGTGCCAGCGCGGCGGCTGCCGTCTCCAGACTGCGCGCGGCCGCCAGATCGCGCCGCAGAAGATCGCGACCTTCGGATTCGTCGTCCCCCTCGGTCTGGCGGGCATCCTCACCAGCCGCCACGGCCGCGGCGATCGCGCGGTCGCGGCCGGCGCGCCGGCGAGCGGTGCGCTCGACCCACTGATCGAGGCCCGCCACCACACCTGCCTGGCGGGCCTCGTCGAGCCAGCGCGCGGCCTCGCCCGCCGGGACGTCCCAGAGCAGGGGAGCCGCGCCGAGGAGGTCGAGGACGGCGCGGCGCGCGAACGCCGGTCCCGCCTGCGGCGCCAGACAGTCGGCCAGGCGTGCGAGCACGCGCAGTCCGGGCGAGCGGTCCGGCAGACGGCACGCCACGGGCAAGCCTGCGGCCGCGAGCGCCGCGCCGACGCGTTGGGCGTCTTCCGGGTGCGGCACGACCGCAGCGCACTCCCACGCCTTGGCACCGGCGCTCACGGCCTCCACGATCGCGCGCACGGCCTCGCGGCCCTCACTGCGTTCGTCCGGCACCGAGACGACCGTCAGGCTCCCGTCGCCGGCGAGCGGCGCCAAGGCGGTCGCGCCCATCTGTGGCGGGCGCCAGACCGCCGACAGTCGATCGGCGTCCCTCGCGACCTGCGGGGGCGCCAGTGCCGAGAGCTCGCGGCCGGAGGCGAGCCCTACCGCGAGCACGCCCGCGCCCGAAGCTTCTTCGCCTGCGGGCGCCGGCGCATCCAGGGCGCCGCGCGGCGCCGGCACGAACACGTCCGCGCCGGCAGCAAGCAGCGCGGCGACGAGCTCCTCCTGGGCCGCGTTGAGGTCATAGATGCCATAGAGGACCACCGACGGCTCCACGCCGCGGCACTCCCGCACGCACGCAGCCGCGTCCGCGCACACCTGAGCGTCGTCGGCGAGGCTCAGCCTGGCCAGCTCGCCGCAGTAGGCCGCGTACAGTTCTTCGAGATCGGTGGCCTTGTCGGCCGTACCCTGAGACCCCAGCCCTGCGCGCGCCCACGACGCATCTGGCTCGACGAGCGCCTGGCGCAGGTCGGTGAACGTGGCGGCGAGCGCCAGCGGGAAGTGCGGCCGGTCGGCGACCGGACCGAAGTAGGCGAAGCCGGCGGCGGCGCGCTCGGTGACGAGGCGCCGCAGGAGGCGCTCGCGGGCAAGACCCGCGAGCTGCACCGGCGGCGCGCCGCGCGCCTCCGTGGCCAGCCGGCGCGCGAGCTGCGCCAGCGTGAGCACCGACACGTTGGCGATCGCCCCCAGGCCGCGCACGAGGACGTCGCCCACTCGCGTGCGCACGGCGGACGAGCCGACCACGACCGTGAGCGGCACCAGCGGCCGCCCCGCCCGCAGCTCGCGGACGCGCTCCACGAGCGCCGCCTCGAGCTCCGGGAAGCGGCCGCTCACAAGCATCCCACACTCCTGTTCGGCCCCTGCTCCCATGCTGGCGGCGAGCGTATCACGGGGTCGTGACGGAGCCGTGGAGGCGGGTGAAGCCGACGTGCCGCCGAGGCGTGCGCCACTCGCCTCGCGGGCCGGCCCGGCGGCGGAGGTTGCCGCGCTCACGAACCGCAGGACATACTCCACGCGGAGCCAGCCCACCACGTGACCGAACTCAAGGACATCACGGAGACCCCGCCAGCCTCCCGCGGCGACCGCCTCGCGGCGCTGCTGCGCCGTCACTGGTGGGTGCTCGCCGCGTGTGCTCTGGCCGTGGCCCTGCGGGCGCCGTTCGTCGCCATCATGCACTCACAGCCGACGAGCGACTCACTCGTCTACGTCACCGCCGCCCGTTCACTGGCCCAGGGTCACGGCTACAGCTACAACGGGCACCCGACGGCGTTCTTCCCCATCGGGTGGCCCGCCTTCATCGCCGCGCTGTACCTGATGTCACGGAGCTACTCGTTCGCGATGGTGCTGTGGGCCGGAGTCGGGCTGTGGGCAGCGACGACTGCGCTGATCTACGTGTTCGGCCTCAAGCTCGGCGGACGCACGACGGCGATCGTCGCCGCTTTCATCGTCGCCGGCTACCCGGACTTCATCTTCCCGAGCCTGCGCGCCTACTCCGAGAACCTCTTCGTGCCGGTGTTCATCGGGGCGTGCATCCTCCTGGTGCCGCGTGCCGGCGAGCGCCTCGGCGTGCGCCGCGCCGCGCTCGCCGGCCTCGTGCTCGGTCTCGCGATCCTCGTGCGCTCGACCGCCGTCCTCCTCCCCGTCGTCCTCGGGCTCTGGCTCCTGCTCCAGTATCGCGACCGGCTCTCCCTCAAGGTCGCCGTCACGTTCGCGGCGGTCGCCTATCTTGTGCTCGTCCCCTGGCTGGTGCGCAACGAGGTCGTGATGAAGACGCTGGCGATCTCCACCAACGGCGGCTACACGCTGTGGCTGGGCGACAACCCGCACGCCACCGGCGGCAATGCCGTCAACAAGGAGCACCCGCGCTGGGACCTGCACACGACGGCGCGAGAGGTGCGCGACAACCGGCGCCGCACGCAGCGCGCCCTCGACTTCATCACGCACCACACCGCTCAGTGGCTGGGCCTGATCCCCGCCAAGGCCTACTACCTGTTCGACTGGAACGCGGGCGCTCTCGAGAGATCGACCGACGCCGCCGACGCCGACCCGCAGGCGCGCGTCCACGAGCGGGTGCTCACGCCGGCGGAGCACACGCTCATCGTGACGGCCCAGCGCTTCTACCCCGCGCTGCGCCTGATCAACTGGCTGTGGTGGCTGGGAGGCTTCGCGGCCGTCGCCTGGGCGATCGCGCGACGGCGGCCGGGCGCGACGCTGGTCGCCGTCGTCGTCGCGCTGTGGATCGTGCTGCACGTGACCCTGATCCACGGCCAGTTCCGCTACATGCTGAGCGTACAGCCGCTGATGGCGACGCCGATCGCGTGGGCCCTGGTGACGTTGTGCCGGCGCGCGTGGGCGCGGGTGCGGCCCGGCGACGCGAGCGCGCGGACGCCCGGCGACTCTGCAGCCTGAGCGCCGCGACCGCGCTGCGGAAGGCCCGAGGCCCGGGTCAGGTGAAGGCGCGGATGAGTTCGGCGTGCGTCGGGTGCTCCGCGAGGAGCGCCTCGCGCTCGCCGAGCTCGAAGTCCTCGTAGGAGAACCCGGGCGTGACGATGCAGCTCACCAGCGCCCAGGCGTAGTCGGCCGGCAGGTGGGGGCCGCCCGCGAGGCGGGCGCCCTGCCAGCTGCCGGCCGGCACGAGCGCCTGAGGCAGCCAGTCCTCCACGCCGCGTGGCAGCACGACCGGCGTCTCAGCAGTGGGCGGCGCCGCGTGGTCGCGGCTGCGCACCACCTCCTCGAGGTCGCCGAGCACCCGCGCGTGGGCCGTCCCGTCCCCCGCGATCGTCACTAGTTCGAGTGGCAGCCCGCCCTGGAACACCCACAGCTCGTCGCTCGTGAGGCGGTGGAGGTGGCTGACCGCCTCGGCAGTCACCAGGAACAGGATCGCCGTCGAGAGCGGCCGCTCGCCGCGCGGCGTGAGGACGGTCTCGACCGCGCGGTAGGTCTCGCGGAAGAAGCCCCCCTCGGGATGCGGCTCGAGCCCGAGGGTGGCAGCCAGCTCGCGTGCTCGCGGTCTCATCCTGGTCAGCTCCTGCGAATGTCGGAAGTGAAATACCGTTCCTGGAAGCGCGTCGCCCGCCGGATCTCCGCATCGGTGAACTGACGACCCTCGGGAACGACGACGAGCTTGTCATCATCGTCATCGAGACGATGGACGACGGCGATGCAGCGCCCCTCAAACGCAGAGAGCGGCTCGGCCGGACCCAGAACGTACGCGTCGAGTTCCTCGCCATCGGCCGAGCGCGTCCCGGGGACGAACCCGTAGTTGACGGGGTACTGGAAGCCGAACTCCGGATGACGGGAGCCCAAGGGCCGATCGACGCAGACCTCCACCACCTGGCCGATGTAGTCGCTCGTTTCCACCCTCATCAGTTCGCCAAGACATGGAGAGGCCCCTCGTCCAGCTGGAACGAGGGGCCTCTCAGTAGCAAGCCGTAAGCCGGATCCTGTCGTGGGTGACCATCCATCTAGGCTGCCCGTTGCCGGACAGCTCATGCGACCGAAACCCGGGAGCCTCGGGCGAGCAACCCTCAAACGCTCCCCTATT
>Ga0073936_10009414_pt1 | contig 12148 bp, 13 predicted proteins | sample AliMusrvi5mmetaG_FD_87041 | JGI IMG/M metagenome (GOLD analysis project Ga0073936, IMG submission 87041) | Freshwater lake bacterial and archeal communities from Alinen Mustajarvi, Finland, to study Microbial Dark Matter (Phase II) - Alinen... | ecosystem: Environmental > Aquatic > Freshwater >... | reverse complement strand
CCGTTACCGCCATATTTTCATTGTCACTGCGTTAGATAACCCTCTTGCGTGGCTAAATCAGAGCCAACGGGGCGTCAAAACATCTACCCCTTCCAAATCTCTGCCAACGGGACTGACGGGAGGACTCGGCGACTTTCACTTTTCAATCGCCATTCACGCCGCCATGGCCGGGGCCGGGGCTGCCTTTTCGCCGCCATGCGAGTTTGAGATTTTCGTCCTTGAGGAGGCGGTTGAGCAAGGCGATGAGCTTGCGCATCACGGTCCCTATCGTGAGGCGTTCGATCACTTTTCCGGCGTCTGCGATGTGCGGGTTCTGAAAGCCGGCGGAGGATAATACAGGAGATCGCCACCTCATCGCTTTGGATTTGACTGAGCATTGAGATGTTTTTCATTGAATCGTGAGGGTTCCATTTTCCAGTAACAGCCTGACGGTTTCCGAACGGCCTTCGCTTGCTGCCTCTCGCAGCGCTCTGTCATTTTCGGCATGGATGGGTGCGCTGGGTCACTTTAGAACAAGCCGTCATGGCGAAGGGAAGATTGGAGCAGAGACGCGACAATATGCGTCGCGATCAGGAATATTTTCCCGGACATCGAACTGGTTGCCTTCCTGATCGGACTCCTCGCCAACAATCCCAGCCTCATCCTCGCCGATGAACCCACCACCGCACTCAATGGCCCGCTGGGACTGCAGGTCATGGACTTTTCGCCAAGATCGCCCACGAGCGCCAAGCCGGGGTCATCGTCGTCACCCACGATCACCGCACGCTCGATGTTTTCGACCGAATTCTCGATGTCGAGGACGGCATGATCCAAATTCGCCCCAGTTCGCCGGCATCAAGCCCATGATTACAATTGCTGATTTTCTTCAAAAAAACTCTATTTGCACTTGCGCGTATTTAATCGCCAGCTTAAATAGCCTCTGTCATGGCCGTCAAGCAAACCGACTCAGAGCAGGTCGTCGCGATCTACAAGTGCCTGTGCGATGTCAATCGTCTGCGGATTCTCAATCTGCTACGCATTGGGCCTCAGTGTGTTTGCCTCATCGAGAAGGTGCTCGGCATCGGCGCGGTGAGGACCTCCCAGCAACTCGCGTATCTGCGTCGCCACGAGATGGTGGAAGTCGAGGTCCGCGGCACTTGGCGGGTGTATTCGCTGCCCGCTGATCCCTGCCCGGAACTGGCCGCCAACCTCGCCTGCCTGCAAGACTGCATTTTCGAAGGCAAAATCTTCCGGGAGGATCTCGCCCGCCTGAAGAAAATCAGCCAGAGCCAATGCGGCCCCAAACCGCTCTAACAAACTACTGCCGTTCATGCCCACACCGCCATTACCCATCGTCCTGATCCTTTGCACCGGCAATTCGTGCCGCAGCCACCTGGCGGAAGGCATTCTGCGCCAAGCCGCCAGTGATTTCCTCGACGTGCGCAGTGCCGGGTCGAATCCCGCCGGTCATGTCCATCCGCTGGCCATCAAGGCCATGGCCGAGATCGGCATCGATATTTCCGGCCACCACAGCAAGCACATGGACGAATTTCTGCAACAGGGCGTGGAGACCGTGATCACTGTCTGCGGCAATGCCGATCAGGCATGCCCAATGTTCCCCGGCCAATTGAACCGCCATCACTGGGGCTTCGACGATCCGGCCCACGCGCCTGGCAACGAAGAGGAACAACTGGTCGTTTTCCGCCGGGTACGCGACGAAATCAAAATGGTTTTCGATGCCTATGCCGCCGGACGCCGTGACGAGGCGAAGTCATTGGCCGCTCAATGCGCCAACCCGCGGGTCATCATGGGAAAGGAAACCTGTGAATAGTGAACCTAAGATGAATGCTGATTTCCAGAATCAAAACTGAACCAAGAACAACGAATTATGAACACATCAAATGTAGAGCCGAAGGCAACCGACAACATGGAATTACTCAAACAACAAGCAGAGGGATGCGGAGCCGGATGCGGGTGCCACTCCAGCGGGTCGTCCGGCAAGGCGCGCTGGGTCATTAGTGCGGTCGTGCTGCTAGTCGCCGGTGTGCTGGTCGTGCGTGCCATGACCAAGACCGAAGCCGTATCGGCCCAGCCGGTGGCGAGCACTTTTGCGACACCTGTGGCGGCATCTGCTACAGTCCCCGTTGCCGCATCCGAACCAATCCCTGTGGCAAATCCCGAGGCGACACCCGCAGTGCCTTCCCCAGTGGTTCCAGCGGTCAGCCCCACCGTGGTGGCTAAGCCTGCCGAAGCGAGTGCGGAAACGACTATCGGAGCCTTCGCCGAACTCAATACCGTAGCCGTCAAGAGTGATGCCGTCTTCGTCTATCTCCTTGGTAAGGAAGAAACCTCTGTCAATGCCGCCGCCACGAAGGCGATGCAGGCAGCCGTGCGAACGATTGAAGCCAAGGGAAGCAAATGTGCCATCTTCACCTTGAAAGCGGGCTCGCCCGATTACGCGAGCCTTGCGTCACAAGTGTCGCTGCCCGGAGTGCTGGCCATGGTCAAGGGTAAGGGCATGAACGCGGTTTCGGGTGAGATCACTGAAACCAAATTGGTGCAAAGTTATGTAGCCGCGTCGAGTGTGGGCGGTTGTGGCAGCGGCGGTTGCGCTCCAGGTGGATGCAAATGAACTGAAAGTTCACACGATGATTGAATCCATCAAGACCGCCCTTCAGGCGGGCAGTTCGGGCGCGGTTGCCCTGCCCTTGGCATTTCTGCTAGGCCTGGCCAGCGCCGTGGGCAGCGCCTGTTGCACTCTGCCGGCGATGGGCATGCTGGTGGCCTACTCGGGCACGCGGGAGAATGTGAGCCGCAGGACCGCCCTGGTGTCGGCACTTTCGTTCATGATTGGCACCACGGTCGCGCTGATCGTGCTGGGTTACGTCGCGGGTTTCGTAGGGCAGTCGGCACACGCGCTGCTCGGCAAATATTGGAAACTGTTTGCCGGGGTGATCGCGGTGGTGTTCGGACTGGCGGCCCTCGGCTTGATGCCGGTGAAACTGCCGCAACTTCGCCGCAAAACGGCCACGTCGGCTGCCGGGCAGGGGATTCTCGGGACCCTCATCGTGGGATTGTTGCTAGGTGGTGGCGTGGCGGCCTGCTCGCTGCCGTGCAACCCGGGAATCTTCATCGTCCTGGGGGCGTCCGTGCTGCAAGGGCACGCCCTGTGGGGCATGTTCCTCATGGCTGCGTTTGCGTTGGGTTTCAGCCTGCCACTCGCGGCCATTCTGCTCGGCGTTTCATTTGGCAAGTCATCGATCAAGGCGCAGAAGGTCGAGGTGGCCATCCGGATCGTGGCCGGGGTGGCGCTGGTCGGTGTCGGCCTCTATCTGTTGGCGACATTCTAACTAATATTTCAAGCCATGAAAACCATTCAAGTGTTCGATCCTCCGATGTGCTGTTCCTCCGGCGTGTGCGGCGCCGAAGTGGACAGTAATCTCGTCAATTTCGCCGTGTCCTTGCAGTGGCTCGGCATGAACGGCGTACAAGTGGAGCGCTTCAATCCACTCCATCAGTATGATGTGTTCTCCGCCAACGCGGTCGTGACCAAAGCCGTGAACGAAAAAGGCATCGAGTGCCTGCCTTTGATTCTGCTCGACGGTGAGATCATCAGTTCCGGCAGCTATCCGAGCCGGCTTGAACTGAGCGAAATGGCAGGTCTTGGCAGGCAGGAAGCCGCTGAGTGCCCGTAGTACCTCATCATGAACCTGCCGATCTATCAGACCGATCCGTCCTCCGCCACCCGCTATCTTTTTTTCACCGGCAAAGGCGGCGTGGGTAAAACATCGCTGTCCTGTGCCACGGCCTTGAAACTCGCCGAGGCCGGCAAACGCGTGCTGCTGGTCAGCACCGACCCGGCTTCCAATCTGGATGAAGTGCTGGATACCCATTTGACCAATGCGCCGACCGCCATCGTCGGGGTCCCTTGCTTGGAGGCGATGAACATCGACCCGGTCGAGGCGGCCGCCGCTTATCGCGAACGGCTGATCGGCCCGATGCGCGGACTGCTGCCGGAGGCTGCCTTGCGGAACATGGAGGAACAGCTCTCGGGATCCTGTACGGTGGAAATCGCGGCCTTCGATGAGTTCACGGCTTTGATCGGAAATCCAGAGGCGGCGAAAAACTACGACCATGTAGTTTTCGATACCGCGCCGACCGGCCACACCCTGCGTCTGATGAGTCTGGCCAAAGCGTGGGACCAGTTCCTGGACAACAGCACCAGTGGCAGTTCCTGTTTGGGACCACTTGCAGGACTGGATAAACAACGCGCCATTTATGAGGCCACCGTTCACACGCTGGCTGATGCCACCGCGACGACGCTGGTGCTGGTGAGTCGCCCCCAATCCGCCGCCCTCAATGAGGCGCAGCGCACCTCGGGCGAGTTGCGGGCGCTGGGGGTCGGCAATCAGTGCCTTGTCATCAACGGGGTATTTGAAACCAATTGCCCGGAAGACGTTACAGCCCTCGCTCTACAGCGCCGTGGCATAGCGGCTATCAAAGCTTCTGACGCCTTTATCAACAGCCTGCCGACTTCAATCGTGCCTCTGCGGCCGGTGAATATCCTTGGCGTCCAAGGCCTGCGATTGCTGTTAGCGAGCGGATCATCCGCTATTGCCACCCCCATGCATGACGGCTGGACCCAGCCAGCAATGGAAAGCCTGGAGGATCTTGTCGCAGACATCGAACGCCAAGGCAACGGTGTCATCATGACGATGGGCAAAGGCGGCGTGGGCAAGACCACTGTGGCCGCTGCCATCGCCGTGATGCTGGCAAAGCGCGGTCATTCCGTCCATCTCAGCACCACCGATCCCGCCGCGCATGTGGCCCAGACCTTGGCGGGTCAGGTGGCCGGGCTCACGCTCAGCAAAATTGATCCCGCCACGGAGACCGCCGCCTATCAAGAAGAAGTGATGACGGCCCAAGGCGCGGCGATGGATGCCGCCGGGCGAAGTTTGTTAGAAGAGGATCTCCGTTCGCCATGCACCGAGGAGATTGCCGTGTTCCGTGCCTTTGCCCGTGAGGTGGGGCAGGGAACAAATCGCTTTGTGGTGCTCGATACCGCGCCTACCGGCCACACCTTGCTCCTGCTGGATGCCAGCGAGGCCTATCAACGCGAACTTGAGCGACAGGCCCGCAGCACCCAACCGGAGGAAGTGCTGAAACTGTTGGAGCGGCTGCGCGATCCGGCATTCACCCGCATCCTGCTGGTCACTCTGCCCGAAGCCACGCCGGTCCACGAGGCCGCCGATTTGCAGGAAGACCTGCGCCGGGCACGCATCGAACCGTTTGCCTGGGTCATCAATCAAAGCCTGCTCCACTGCGGATCCTGTGATCCCCTGCTGCAAGGGCGCGAAGAATCCGAGCGCCGTTACCTGAGCGAGGTGGTGGCAAAACACGCCACCCGCACCGCCTGGCTGCCTTGGCAGTCGGAGGAACCCACCGGCCCGGAGGCATTGGCGCGGTTGGCCCTATCCAGCCTCAAACCCGCAATACCACCGAGAAAACCATGAACACAAAACCTAACCTGCCGCCTGTCACCCCCAAGCGACTGAACTTTTTCGAGCGCTATCTTTCCCTGTGGGTCCTCGTTTGCATGATCGTCGGCGTGGCGCTTGGCAAACTGCTGCCGGATTTTATCGCCAGCCTGAGTAAGCTGGAATTCGGCCAAGGCTCGCAAGTCAACATCCCCATCGCCGTGCTCATCTGGCTGATGATCTTCCCGATGATGCTCAAAATTGATTTTGGTTCGTTAGGCGGCATCGCGAAGAAACCCAAGGGGCTCTTCATCACCCTGTTCGTGAACTGGTTGGTGAAACCTTTCAGCATGGCATTCCTCGCGTGGGTCTTCCTGCAACATGTGTTTGCCGGCTGGGTCGAACCGGAGATGGCCAAAAACTATACCGCCGGTCTGATCATTCTGGCCGCCGCGCCCTGCACCGCCATGGTCTTCGTGTGGAGTTATCTCACTGACGGCGACCCGGCCTACACGCTGGTGCAGGTGGCGGTCAACGACCTCATTATGCTGGTCGCATTCGCGCCCATCGTGATGTTCCTTTGCGGGGTGGCCGACGTGATTGTCCCGTCCAAGGTGCTCATCACCTCGGTCGTCGTGTTCATCGTCATTCCGCTGGCGGCGGGTTTCCTCACGCGCAAAGCCCTCTTGAAATCCCACGGCACCGAGTGGTTCGAGAAATCCTTCCTGCCAAGGTTCCAACCGGTGACGGTTGTGGCCTTGCTGGCGACGCTGGTGCTGATCTTCGCCTTCCAGGCGGAGAATCTCACAACAAAATGGACCGCCGTCATTTTGCTGGCCATTCCCATTCTGGTGCAGGTCTATTTCAACTCCAGCCTGACCTACTTGCTGATGCGCTGGTTCAAGGTGCCCCACAACGTAGCATCCCCCGGTGCTCTCATCGGTGCCAGCAACTTTTTCGAGTTGGCGGTGGCCGTGGCGATCACGCTGTTCGGCCCCAGCTCGGGCGCGGCTCTGGCCTGCGTCGTGGGCGTACTCGTCGAAGTGCCCGTGATGCTTTCCGTCTGCCGCGTCTGCAATGCCTCGCGGGGCTGGTACCAGCGGGGTATCAAATCCTAACCTGAACCGATAGCGTCATGAACAAGAGCATTCAACTAAGGGAACTAACACCAATTGAACTGCGTCAGCACCTCCTCGCTGCGCTGGTTCTGGTGCTGGCCCTTGGCCTGACACCCGTCATCTGGCGCGGTTGGGATCAGGGCTTGTGGCACTACGGTTTGCGTGGCGCAATAACCGGTGCCACATGCTGGCTTGCAGGCTGCTTGCTCGGCCCCGCACTCCTTCCCTGGCTTCCTGGACGTGCTTTCTGGGTGAAAGGCGCATTTCTCGGCGCAGCTCTGGCGGCGGGTCTGACCATGGCTGGCGTTGTCCAGGGGTTCATGCCCGTGTTGGGCGCTGTGCTTTGGCTGGGTGCCGGCGTATCCTTCCTGCTGATGAACTTCACCGGAAGCGCGACATTCACTTCACAATCGGGTGTGAAGTTAGAAATGAAGGCCATCCCCGTACAGATTGCCGCCGGCATTCTGGGACTTGTTCTGTGGTCAACCGACTGGTGGCTGTGTTCAACACGGTGTTTCAACAACTGAACAACGAATATGCGCTATCTGAAGAATGTCGTCACCCTGCAACTTATTGAATCGTTGTGCATAGGCTGCGGACGATGTGTCGAGGTTTGCCCACATGCCGTGTTTGATATTCACAATCGCCAAGCCACCATCGTGGATCGGGACGCTTGCATGGAATGCGGCGCGTGTGCTCGCAATTGCCCGGTGGATGCCGTCTCTGTCAATGCCGGCGTCGGCTGCGTCACAGGATTGATCAACCTAGCGCTTGGGCGCAAAGGAGATTGTTGCTGTACCGAAGACTCGTGTTGCTAATGACCCACTTTCTTCCTCTCCCCGGACCCCGGCACTTTGATATGCCATGTCATGCCGAACGTCCCCCAAAGATCACTTCCAACACCGATGGCGAAGCGTGCTCACGGCATGAATCTGCCACAACCAAGCTGAAATCGCAACTATAAATCAAAGTAGCGCCTTGATTTAAAACTCGCGCTTCAATTTATGGCCACCCCGTCCATGGCTCACGTCTCAAGGGCCACGTCAGGGCCGCATCGCGTATGACTTTAGAGGTCAGGACAGGGTATCTATCAAGGTCAACACCGGGGAAGGTCGCCCACCGCCCGGGTTTTGACGTTTTTGAAGCTTGTCCTTGAAAGCCTCGTTGTCGTCATTGAGGACCAGTGATTGGAGTCAACTCCAGCCATCCTCCCGTCCGCCAGCGATTCACCATAGCGCATGAGCTTGGGCACCTCCTTCTGCACGCGAGGACTGAGCTACATGTTGACCGCCTAGTGGTCAAGATGCGAGACCGGCGAGTTAGAGAGGGCACCGACGACGACGAAATCGAAGCAAACCGGTTTGCGGCGGAAATCTTGATGCCAGAGGAATTCCTTCGGGCGGACCTGGAGGATCTCGGATTAGTGACAGCGGATGACGACCATGCAATCTCGCGCCTCGCGAAGCGCTACAAGGTCAGCAAGCAGGCAATGACCATACGGCTCACGTCGCTCGGTTTGATCTGGATGTGAGGCGTGCTATCGCTGCGAGGTGCGCGAGGTTTTCACGCTGGCGACCCTCTCAAGGCGGCGGTCGGCATGCTGCCGTCCGATGCGCATGCACGGCTGGCCGCCTACAATCACCACCTTCGGCTCGCCCTTTGCCCGATCGACACCTTGGTCTCCCGCAGAAAGTGGGAAAGTCGTCAGTTCACACGCTTTTTCGTCGCAGGAAATTGCATTTTTCTGTGAGATTGCCGGATTTGCACCGTAGTTGTTCGGGTTGTTCACAAAGCGCATCGACCCCAACGTAAAATCCAGCATGAACCCATCCCCGTATCGGAGTCGAAGCATCGGCTTGGCAAGCCACCTCTCCACCCTGCTGCTGATGTTCATTGGCGTGGCTGGCGGCGGCTTGAAGGCGGCTGGGGTGACGGCATCGGATTGGAGCGAGGCGGTCTGGTCCGCAGCCCAAGCCGTGCAAGTGGCGAAGCCCGAACCCCGGAAGGAAGCGCTGAAGGTGTGGGAGGCGTTGGCGAAACAATTCCCCGAGTCCTGCGATTGGATGCAGCAGGACTTCAAGCCCCAGGCCTGGGAATGGCTGGAAAAACCCGAGGCAAGCGTCCTGCGCGACATGATCGCCAAGGTGCTCAATGACGGGCGGAAAGCCGGGCAGGCGCAACGCCCCAACATCCAGGCCCCGGTTAGCGATGACCCGCGCACCTTGCTCGCATTTTACTTCAAGGCCTGCGAGGCACGGCGGGCCATCCGGCTGCGTTTGCTGCTTGAGAAGGCACCCCGGATGGTTTTCACCAAGCATTACAACATGGGCGGCTCGCATTACGCCTACACCGAGGGGCAATCCGACGCCCAGTCCGAACGGCATTTCTATCCCGGTTCGGCGCTGTGCCTGCTGACTTGCAAAGGCGGCCAGTCAGACGTCGAGACGCTGTTGGATGACAAGAAAGGCGTGATCCGGGACCCCGACGTTTCCTACGATGGCAAGCGGGTGCTGTTTGCTTGGAAAAAGTCCGACCGCGAAGACGACTACCACTTGTATGAAATGGAACTGGCCACCCGCAACATCCGCCAATTGACCAGCGGCTTGGGCGTGGCGGATTACGAAGGGGTGTATCTGCCCGAGGGGGATATATTGTTCAATTCATCACGCTGCGTCCAAACCGTGGATTGCTGGTGGACCGAGGTGAGCAACCTTTACCGCTGCAACCCGGATGGCAAGTTCGTCCACCGACTCACGTTTGATCAGGTGCATGACAATTCCCCGTCAGTCACGAACGACGGACGCATTCTCTACACCCGTTGGGAATACAACGACCGCTCGCAAATTTTTCCCCAACCGCTGCTGCAAATGATGCCCGACGGCACCAGACAGACCGAGGTTTACGGCGGCAGTTCGTGGTTTCCGACCACCATCCTACACGCCCGCAGCATTCCCGGCACAACCAAGATCATGGCCATTGCCACCGGCCACCATACCCGGCAGACCGGCAAGCTGATTGTGCTCGACCCGGCCAAGGGCCGCCAAGAGGCCGAAGGCGCGCAACTCATCGCACCGGTGCGCGAAACCAAGGCCGAAAGAATCGATGCCTACGGCCAGCAAGGCGACCTGTTCCAATACCCGTATCCACTCAGCGAAACCGAACTGGTGCTCGCCTATCATCCGTTAGGCTGGCAGAATGCCGGCGGGAATTTCGCACCGCGCTTCGGCGTGTATTGGATGGATCAGGATGGGCGGCGGGAGTTGTTAGCGAGTGATCCGGCATTGCCGTGCAACCAACCGATTCCCGTGCGTGCCCGGAAAACGGTCGTCCGGCACTCCGGCCTGGTGGATTATCACAAGCAGGAAGGAACCTATTACGTGCAGGACGTGTATGCCGGACCGCCGATGGCCGGGGTGGCGCGTGGCACGGTGAAGACCTTGCGGGTGGTGACCTTGAAATGGCGGGCCGCGGGTATTGGCGAGAACGGCAACGGCGGGCCGGGTGGCGGCGCATTGGTTAGCACGCCGGTGGCCATTGGCAACGGAACCTGGGATCCGAAGGCGATCCTCGGGGATGCGGCCGTCAACGAGGACGGCTCGGTGTTTTTCAAAGCTCCGGCACGCACGCCTATCTATTTCCAATTGCTCGACGCAAAAGGCCGCATGGTGCAATCGATGCGGAGTTGGTCCACCCTGCAACCGGGCGAAAACGCCTCATGCACCGGCTGCCACGAGCCGAAAAACAGTTCCCCGCCGGTGTCCGGCTATCAGACCAAGGCGTTCCAGTCCGGTCCCCAGACGCTCAAACCGTTCTACGGCCCGGCACGCGGGTTCAGCTATGTCCGCGAGATCCAGCCCATTCTTGATGCCCATTGCGCCTCGTGCCACGACGGCAAGAAGGACGTCCCCTATGACCTCACAAGCACCGAGGTGATCGATCAGGGTGCCAAACGCCGCTGGATAGAATCCTATCTCTATCTGACCCATGCCAAGGCGAAAGACAACAAGCACATCAAACAGCAGGGCTGGCGGGGCAATCCCAACCATCCGATGGTCAATTGGATCAGTTCCGCCTCGGTGCCAACCTTGATCCCGCCATACTCCGCCGGATCGAATAAAAGCAAACTGATGGAATTGCTAGATAAACGGCATGAGAAGGTGGCTCTCACACGGGAAGATCTCGAGAAACTGGCCGCTTGGATCGATCTGGGCGTGCCATTCTGCGGCGATTACACCGAGGCGAACGCCTGGAATCCAGACGAGATCGCCAAATACCAGCGCTTCTCTGACAAGCGCAAGCGCCTGGGCGAAGACGATAGCCAAGCACTGCAAGACATGATGAAAGCACCCAAAAAATGATGAAACCACTACTATTTACACTTGGAATCGGCATGGCGGCCTGCCTGCCGGGCACCGCGCAAACGCCCGCGCCACCCGCCGCCGTCGCCCCAGCGCCAGCCATGCAAACCTCGCGTTTGTTCGCGACGCTGCCGGATGCATGCCCCACGCCGGATGGCATGGCCATCGCGCCGGACGGCATGCTGGTAGTGGCTTGCCCGAATTTCAAAGACCAGACACAACCCGGCTGCCTAATCAAAATCGGCAAGGACAACAAGGTGCACAAATGGGTGAACATTCCGGTGCTGGCGGAAACCGGCCTGGCCTGCCCGATGGGCATTGAATTCGGGCCGGACGGCGACCTCTATGTCTGTGACAACCAAGGCTGGGCGGGCAAACCTGAGGGCCAATTCAAAGGCCGGATGCTGCGCCTGCGCATCAAGAACGACCAGGTGGTCTCGACCACGGTGGTGGCCGATGGCATGGAGCATCCCAACGGCGTGCGCGTGCATGGCGGCCACATCTATGTCACCCAAAGCATGATGTCCAAAGTCAAGGACCCCAGCGGGCGCCTGCTCAGCGGCGTGTACCGCTTCCCACTGGATGCGCACGACGTCAAGGTGACCAACACGCTGGCCGATCCTAACTTGATCACCACGCTCATCACGCGCAACGCCGAGTGCCAGTACGGTGCCGACGGAATCGCGTTTGACAAGGCCGGCAATCTCTATGTGGGCAACTTTGGCGATGGTGCCATCCACAAGATCACTTTCGATGCGGAGGGCAAAGTCACCGGCAACACCGTGTGGGCGGTGGACCTCAAAGAGATGCGCACCACCGATGGCATCTGCTTCGACGACAAGGGCAATCTCTATGTGGCGGATTTCTCCGAAAACGCCGTCGCCGTGGTCACCCCGGATGCCAAGGTGCGCCGGATTGCCAAAAGCCCGGATTCCGACGGCAGCAAGGGCGAGTTGGCCCAACCCGGTGAGCCGATCCTCTGGCACGGCAAGCTCATCGTCACCTGCTTCGACCTGGTCACCGGGCCGGACAAGGTCAACACCAAACACGGCAAGCCCTACACCATCGCGCAACTCGAACCCATCAAATAACAGAAACTTCGTATGAACTGGAAAAGACATTTTTCAACGGCTGTGGGCGGGGCCATCTGTGGTGCCGCATGCTTCGCGGTGTGGCCCGAACTCTGGAAGAGTTATGGCATCATGGGCGGTTTTAT
>Ga0073936_10009406_pt1 | contig 12156 bp, 13 predicted proteins | sample AliMusrvi5mmetaG_FD_87041 | JGI IMG/M metagenome (GOLD analysis project Ga0073936, IMG submission 87041) | Freshwater lake bacterial and archeal communities from Alinen Mustajarvi, Finland, to study Microbial Dark Matter (Phase II) - Alinen... | ecosystem: Environmental > Aquatic > Freshwater >... | reverse complement strand
CCATGAGCTTGCTGCGTTCGTCTTCGGTAAGGCTGATGATGGCTACGGGGCGTCCTCGGCTCATGCCGCACATTATCACACCAATGCAAGTCTATTTAACGAATTAATCGTTCACCACACTAGCTCAGAAACGAGCACACATACTGGCAGATGCCTTCGCCCACCACGATGGTGAAACCGCTCTTGGCCGGCACATCGAAGTAGGTGCCCGCCGCATACGACTGCTTCTCGGCCTGGTCGTCCAGCTGCACCTCGCAACCGCCATCCGTGATCTCCATACGTTCCGCCGCCTCCGTGCCGAAGTGATAGCTGCCGGGATAGATCAGGCCCAGGGTCTTCTTGGAACCATCGCCGAACACAAGGCTGTGGGACACCACCTTGCCGTCGAAATACACATTCGCCTTCGCGACCGCCGTGACATTTGAGAACTGCATAGGCTGCCAGTGATGCCCTGGCACCCGGTTGTGGCAAGGGGAAATGACGAATGACGAATGACGAATGACGAACGACCAATGACGATCCATGATCTGGCCATGCTCGGCGGAAGCTCACATCCATTCGAGCCTTGGACCTTGTTCCGTCATTCGTCATTTCCCCATGGGTGTCATCGCCAACAATCCACGCTTCAGCATCCTCGCGGAGACCGATGACTACATTGTGGTTCACAAGCCCGCGCCGCTGAAGGTGCATCCCGGCTCGCCGGATGGTGCGCCGACGCTGTATGATGAGCTGCGGGGCCTGCTGGCCTATGAGCTGCTGTTTGGCGGCCAGATTTCCATCATCAACCGACTGGACCGCGAGACCAGCGGCGTCACCCTCGTGGCCAAAACTCACGAGACCGCCCGCCGCTTTGGCATGGCCATGATGGCGCACAAGTTCCACAAGACCTACCAAGCCATCGTCCACGGCTGGCCCGAATGGGAGACGCTCGACCTTGCCGCGCCGATTCTGCGCAAAGGCGAAATCACAGGCTCCCCCATCTACGTGAAGCAGATGGTGCATGACAACGGCACGCCCTGCCGCACCCGCTTCCAGGTGCTGCGCCGCTTCGAATGGGCCACAGGTCAACGCTTCGCCCTGATTGCCTGCGAACCGGTCACCGGGCGCATGCATCAAATTCGCGTGCATCTCTCGCACCTTGGCCTCCCCCTGGTGGGTGACAAAATGTACGGGGTCGATGAGACCTGTTACCTCGACTTCATCGTCACCGGCTGGACCGAAGATTTGCAGCGCCGCCTGCTGCTAAAACGCCACGCCCTGCATTCCTCCAGGCTCGAACTGGAAGGCGAAGGTGCCTGGGAAGCTCCACTGCCGGATGACATGGCAGGGTTTTTGGCAGGCGCGCCAGAGTCCGGAAAGTAACCCTCGAGCTCCGCCGTGGTGAGCGTTGTGCACGGCCCGACGGGGAAAGAATCGCCTGTCCGGCCTGCCGCTCACAATGCTCGTCACGCGGAGCGATGACGGCTACTATGCGTCCCATGCCGCTCCGCATCCTCCACATCCCCGCCGACGCCCCTCTGTCCTCACCGCAAAAGCTCGGTCCCTACGAGATCGAGTCACTGATTCCGCTCCCCGACGAAGGCGCAGGCACCGCCTACCGGGTGCGCATTGAGCCCAACAGCACCACCAGTATCAGCTATCACAAGCTGGCGGAGGAGCTGTACTACGTCCTCAGTGGCTGCGGCGTGGCCATCCTCAATGGCGGGCATCATCCGCTGCGCACCGGCGATTTCTTGCGCCTGCCACCGGGCACCACCCATGGCTTCATCACCCAGGAGGAGCCTCTCCTCATGCTCGACATCCACACCCCCGGCTCGCGCCCGGATCGCGATGTCTATTTCGTCGGCGAAGTGCCTCCCGGGTTTCAAGTGGAAGACGATTGAGCCCGCGTCCTCGCCCGCTTGCGCATGGCGGCCCAGCCTTTACATTTTCGCCACGAAACCCATGGTCATCTGTCTCGATTCCTCCGTTATCAGCGGCTATCTGTCCAATGAAGTGCCGGGCTTGGTGACGGGAATGCTCCATCTGGCGGGTCAGGACCGCCCTTTGCATATGGAGCTTAGCGGCAACTTTCTGCGCGACATCGCGGGCTGCCGCGTGGAGTTGCACAACCCAATCCCGGAATCCGATCTGCGGCAGACCGGGAGGCTGGACGGCCACCAGCAGGGTTTTGTCGGCCAGATGACGGCCTCATACCGGGTGTTGAAAATGCCGCGCAGCCGCAAGCAGGCGGGGCCCTTCAGCGAACCTGCCGGCCTGAAGAACCTGCTCTACCTGGAGTGGTTCAACCGCGAAAAGCAGCGCGTGCTCATCCAGAGCTGGCATCTGCACATGACGGTTTCCGCACCGTGCTGGCAGCTCTCGCGTCCGGCAGAGCTGGCGCAGATCCGCCAAAACCGGGCACGGCGGAAACAATTCCTGTTGGGCGTGTATGCCGGCGATGCCTTCGACATGGATCAGGACATGCCGACTAACGAGTTGCCGGGCGGTCTCACCGATCTGATGAAGGCCGCCCCTTCAAAGGAGCGCTTGGAGGTGCCGCCCGGATCCGGCAGTGTCTTCGCGGCGGATAGCCACGCCAGTGGCGAACTCGCGCAGGAACTGCACCGCTTCGAGATGCTGCTGAACTCCCCGGGCGAACTGAAATCTCGCCCTGCCGCCGTGCTACGGCTGCTTTCCACGGCAGGCGATCTGGCGGCGCATTTGTCGCACATTCTGAAGAGGTTCGGCTCGCTTAAAAGTTCGCAATGGCAGTTTCTTCTTACGGACCTGGAACAATCCCTGCCGCTGTTCCTTGCCGCGCTGACGGCCTGCGACAAGCTGGTGAACCATACCGCTCCCGGCACGGACCTGGACTGGCTCATGAAAGTGCGAGGCTGCCTGCTCTCCACCACAGGCCACATTGAGCTGCTCATGCGCTGGCTGCGCGACGCTTGAGCGGGGTTTCCGTCCAATTGGCCGGAAATTCCGTGCATCCCGGGAGAATGGGATTGACGTCAAGACGGGCGATCCGCTAAATAGTATCTCCTTATCTCTTTTTCCACGATTTGGAGTCATCCTTTATGAGCGACGCTGAGAACACCCCCCCAACCCCCCGGACTACTGCGGTTCCGACCGGAACACCGAAAACCTCGGCGGTGCCCTTGAAAAAGGAAACGGTTCGCATCACGCTGCGCGCTCGTCCAGGCACCGGGGCCACCCAGCCTCGCGAGTCTACCGCCCCAGTGGCCCCCGGGAGCCCCGTGCCGATGCCACCACCCTCGGTGCCCAGTGCTCCGCTGCCGCCGCCCGCTGCCCGAAGGGTCACGGCCCCTATTCAACTTCCCTCGGCACCATTGCCTCCGCCGTCGCCCAAGGCGTCCACCAATCCGGTTTCGCTGCCACCCGCGCCGTTGCCGCCGCCAGGACGCCCGCCTTCAAGCGTCGCTCCGCCTGCACCGACCATGCCGATGGCACCGGCCCCACCGCGGCCAATGGCACCCTCGGCTCCCCAACCCATGGCACCGGTAGCACCGCGCCCATCCCCTCCAGGAGCTCCTGGTGCTCCACGCATGGAAACTGGTGCAGCCACCCAGCCCCTCTCCGCCGCTCCCAGGCCTCCCATCGCGGCCCCTCGCCCTGCACCAGCGGGCGGAGGCAGCGGTACTGGTCCACTCGTGGGTGGTACCGCCGCCCTGCCAAAGGCCACCCAAAAACTTGCCGCAGCCGCGCCCATGGCCGCTCGTCCTGCGATCTCGGCACCCCAGAGCGCGCCGATCAAGCGGTCAGCACCAGCCGATTCGCAGCAATTCTATGAGGAAAAGGACCCTGAAGCCGGTTTGGTCCCCCTCTCGGTGGTCTGTTTCGTGTGTTCCGTGGTCCTCATGCTACTGCAGATGCTCTCCACGGACCGGGTTTCTGCCTTCACTTCAAAGGCTGGCGAGGATTCCCCCATCATGGTGCCTGAGCGTGTGGACCCCCCGTGGGAAAAATTCAACGAGGCAGAACATACCTACACCAGCCAGTTCAAGGCTGCCCTGCCTGAAATCCCCCAGTAATCGTCTCATTCGACGCAGCTCTCACCATCCCTGATTTTATGTGGCTTTCCTGGCTCGTCTTCCTTCTTTCCGTCGCCATCCTGGTCTTGAATTTCATGACCAAGGGTGGCGTAGGCTAAGTTGCCGCCCCCTTTCCCGCCCCCTGAGCATCGGCCTTGGCCCGGTGCTCAGGGGGCGTCCATGTGTAATGACCCTGTTTTTGACCATGAAGGTTTGAAGAGCAGCGTGAAACAGCGAACAGACCATGAACTATCATATCGGCAGGGACGGACAGCAGTTGGGCACCTTTACAAAGGAGCAAATTACGCAGGGGCTGGCCGATGGCAGCGTACGCGGCACGGACATGGCCTGGGCCGAGGGTATGGAGGACTGGCAGCCTGTTTCCAGCCTTTCCCTGGTGTCCGAAGCGGTACCAACCCCCTTGAGCGGCTCGCCGCCACCCGTGCCTGTGCGAATTCCGGGGACTGCACCCGCCGTTACCGGGCAACCGGAGACCAGCGGCTTGGCAATCGCCAGCCTGGTGCTCGGCATTCTGAGCTTCCTGCTCACGTGCCTCACTGCCGTCCCGGCGGTGATCTGTGGCCATCTGGCTCTCAGCAAGATCAAGCGCTCTGGCGGCAGCCTCTCGGGTGGTGGCATGGCCATCGCAGGTCTCATCATGGGCTACGTTTTCATTGCCATGATTCCCATCCTGGCCGGCCTCGCGATACCAGCATTCACCGCCGTCCAGGAAAAAGGCCACCAGATGCAGGCGATCAACAACGCGCGGCAAGTGATCATCAGCTTGAAGAGCTACGCCGGCGATCACGGAGGCAAGTATCCCGCCACTCTCGACGAACTGGTGAAGGCCAAGCTTTTCGATGACCAGAAAACCCTCGACTCTCTCCTCGACTATCCTCAATTCAGGGGCTGGAGTCCGGAAAAGGGCTACGATTACGCGGGTGGGATGGACTCAGACCCGGGGCAAAAGGTGATCCTCACGAGCCGCTCCCATGCCCAAAACGGTCGGCGCATCCTGGCGCACAATGACGGATCGGTGGAAATCGCCGCTCCCGCTTCGAAGTGACCCCTCTCAGCGCGGTCGACAGCTCCTGATTTCCGCCACATTCTTTATCCCTCCATGCGCACCCTGACCTCCCTGCTCGCTCTGTCCACCCTCCTCAGCACCTACGGGGCTGAACCTGTCACCCTCAAACTCTGGCCCCAGGGCGCGATGGAGAAGCCAGGCTTCAAAATCGAGCCTGAGCAGACCGTGGACAAAGGTGACGGCATCAAGCGCACCAGTAACGTCAGCGATCCCTCGATCACGGTGTACCGCCCGGACAAGCCCAATGGCACCGCCGTCCTCATCTGCCCAGGCGGCGGCTACAGCATCCTCGCCATCGAACATGAAGGCACCCAGGTGAGCGACTACCTCAACACTCTCGGCGTCACCGGCATCGTGTTGAAATACCGGGTGCCGGCCCGTAACAAGACAAAACCCGAAGCCGCCCCGCTCCAGGACGCCCAGCGCGCCATGGGTCTCATCCGTCACCACGCCGCCGAATGGGGTGTCAAGCCGGACCGGATCGGCATTCTCGGGTTCAGCGCCGGCGGTAACCTTTGCGTTGTCACCTCGTTGCACCCCAATGAGCGCACCTATACGGAAGATCCGGCGCTGGATGGCGATGCCCGCCCGAATTTCATGGTCCCGGTGTACCCTGCCTACCTGGTGGTGAACGACAAAACCGACCTCACGCTGAAGCCTGACATGGTGGTGACGAAGGACGCCCCGCCCGCCTGCTTCGTCCACGCCGACAACGACCGGATCAGTGCCGCCGGAGACGCTCTGCTTTACCTCGAATACAAGAAGCTGGGACTCCCCGCTGAACTCCACATCTACGCCAAAGGCGGCCACGGCTTCGGCATGAAGAAGGGCGACGCCCCGGCGAACCAGTGGTTCGTGCGCGTGGGCGAATGGATGAAGAGCATGGGGTATCTGGAGTAGCTTCGGCGGTGCCGTCGCCCGGAATCAGGTGCTTTTCTCGCAGTTGATCATCCACGGGATGCCGAACCGGTCGGTCACCATGCCAAAGCGCAAAGCCCGGAAGGTCGGCTGAAGCGGCATGCGCATGGTGCCGTTCTCCGCCAGTGCGGCAAACACCCGCTCCGCCTGCGCCGGATCGTCGATGCCTAGGGTCACATTGAAACCCCTGGGTGCCTCATAATCCTCCGGCAGCTCATCGCCGCCCATGAGCAAAACATTCCCCACCTGCATGCGGGCGTGCAGGATCTTGCTCCGCCATTCCGGCGGCACCTCCGTCTCCATGGGCGAGCCTTCGAAAGGCGACATGGCAATGATTCGACCGCCGAAGCATTGCTCGTAAAACCGGAAGGCCGCTTCGCACTGGCCATTGAAATTGAGGTAGGGGTTCAGTTGCATCATTTGGGGCCGGTTGGTGTGTGTGCCTCGCCTATTCCTGGCTCGCTGGCCGGGCGCGCTTGCGCAGCAGGTCCCAGTGTCGGAGAGCGAGCGGCCAGAGTAAACAGGGGCCGAGCCAATCCTTCCAGTCGTGAATCTCGCCGCTGACCGCTGCCGCGGAAAACACCACGACATGAAGTGCTCCGAGCCCAACGAAGACCATCGACAGCGGCCGGCTCGGAAGTCCCACACGCATGAGGCGCGTTCCCGCGCTCTGGCACCATTGCACAACCCTGCCCTCTCGTCTCTGAACCTGCGTTGGCTTCGATTGCAGAGTTTTCATCAGGTCAGCCATGGGGGCCCTTTCCGAACAACCGTCGCCACAGACGGGTGCAAAAACTTGACTGATGCTTGCAGCAAGAATGGGCACGCTGCCCGGCGAATTCCGTGCCTTCGAGGGTGAGGCGAACAGGGATATCCGCAGGAATCGACTGCCAGTCGAATGTGTCGCCGTCCGCATGAATGGTGCACATGCAGCAGCCCGCAGTAGCATCACGCATGAGTGCCTCTTCTTCAGCATTCTCCGGCTGCTTGCAAACGTACGAATAGCCCCCGGCGTCATTGCGAGCGAAATTGGCAGGCGCAGTCTCGCGGCACAGGTCGCAATCCAGGCACTGGTCGGACACGTAGTATTCACCCGCGACGTTCTCAGGATTCCGGCGCTTAAATTCGACTAGAGGCATCGATTGCAGGGACTGGGTTTCACCAAGGGCAATGACCGATGCTACACCGGCACCCTTGATGGTGCCAGCAGGGCTTTAACTGGATTTGAGCCTTCCGGGGCTGCGGGCGGTCCGCAAGAGCCGGCTCTATTCGGAGCGGTCATTTGTTTGAAGTGCGGGCTGTTGAGTGTTAAGTGCCGGCCCGCTCGACTTGGCTTCGGGTGGTCCGGACTTAACACTCCTCACTTTTTACTCCTCACTTCCGTCCCCCATGCGCATTCTATCCGGCCTTCAACCCAGCGGTCGTCTCCACATCGGCAACTACTTCGGCATGATGCAGGCGGCCTTGCACCTCCAGCATGAAGGAGAGGCCTTTTACTTCATCGCGGATTACCATTCGCTCACCTCCATTCATGACGGCCAGAAGCTGCGCGGCTTTGTGCGCGACCTGGCGGTTGACTTCCTGGCCTGCGGGCTGGATCCGGAGAAGTGCGTGCTGTTCCGCCAGAGCGACATTCCGGAGCATTGCGAGCTGGCGTGGATCTTGAGCACGGTCACGCCCATGGGGCTGCTGGAGCGCTGCCACAGCTACAAGGACAAAGTGGCGAACGGCATTTCCGCCTCGCACGGCCTGTTCGCTTACCCAGTGCTGATGGCGGCGGACATCCTGATTTATGACGCCGACGTGGTGCCGGTGGGCAGGGACCAGAAGCAGCACGTGGAGGTGACCCGCGACATCGCGATCAAGATGAACGAGGCCTTTGGCGAGGGCCTGCTCAAGCTGCCGCAGCCGCGCATTCGCGAGGAGACAGCGGCGGTGCCCGGCCTGGACGGGCAGAAGATGAGCAAGAGCTACGACAACACCATCCAGCTCTTCGAAGAGCCCGCCGCCCTGAAAAAGAAGATCATGGGCATCAAGACCGACTCCACACCGGTGGAAGCCCCCAAACCCATTGAAGGCTCCAGCATCCTGGCACTCTACAAACTGGTCGCCACCGAGGCGGACTACGCCGCCATGGTGGCAGATCACCAGCGCGGCGGGGTGGGCTACGGCGATTTCAAAAAGCGCCTGCTGCAAGGCGTGACAGATTACTTTGCGCCCTTCCGCGAACGCCGCGCCCAGCTCGTCGCCGACCCTGACTATGTGGAGCGGGTGCTGGCTGAGGGTGCCGAGAAGGCGCGGCTGGTGGCCCGCAAAACGCTGGCCCGGGTGCGCAATGCTGTCGGGCTGGGCGGGTGAGGTTTCTCATTCGCTGCTTGCCTTCCCCCCTCAACGTTCGTATTCGCCTGTATGAAGTGGTCTCTCCGCATCGCCACCATCGCTGGCACCGAGGTTCGAATCCATGCCTCGTTCCTGCTCCTGCTCATGTTCGTCGCCTCGCAGGCGCTATCGGCCGGGGAGGGTGCCGCCGGAGCGCGCGCCATCGTCCTGCTGGTCTGCGCCATGTTCTTTTGTGTGCTGCTGCACGAATTCGGTCACGTACTGGCGGCGCGCCACTATGGCATCAAGACTCCGGACATCACCCTGTGGCCCATTGGCGGCGTGGCCCGGCTGGAGCGCATGCCGCGCGATCCGTCACAGGAGTTCGTGGTCGCCGTCTGCGGCCCCTTGGTGAACGTGGCCATCGCCCTGACCATCGCCGTGGTGCGTGGCGTGCCGTTGACCGCGGACAGCGACATGGACCTCGCGCGACCAGGGCACTTCTTCGAGAAACTGATGTGGTGGAACGGGCTCATGGTGGTGTTCAACCTGATCCCCGCCTTCCCGATGGACGGCGGCCGCGTCCTGCGCGCCCTGCTCACGATGGTGACCGGGGACTACGTCAAAGCCACCCGTTGGGCGGCCACCCTCGGCCAGGGCATCGCCTTGTTTGTGGTGATGCTGATGCTTATCAGCCATTCGTTCCATCCCACCCTTCTCTTGATCGCCTTCTTCGTCTTCTACGCCGCCGGCCAGGAGGCGGCGGTGGTCTCGGAGCAGGAGCAGGTTCACGATTTGCGCGTCCATGACGCCATGATGACCGACTTCCGGGTGCTGCCACCAAATGCGACGCTGCGCGACGCGGTCGATCTGCTGCTCGCCGGCAGCCAGCATGATTTCCCCGTGCTCGACGACCATGGCGGCATCCTGGGCATCGTCACCCGCCAGAGGCTCATTGGCGCCCTGGCCGAACATGGTCCCGGCTATCCCGCGCAGCTCATCATCGAGCCCTGCGAGGGCTACCTGGAGCCCAGGATCGACCTGGGGATCGCCATGGACCATCTGCGCGACAGCCCCTGCCCCGCCCTGCCTGTGATGGACCCGGTCACTGGCAAGCTGATCGGCCTGCTTACCGCTGAAAATGTCGGCGAGTCCCTGCTCGTGCGCGCTGCGCTGAAACGCAGGCTGGCTGCGATACGGTGAGAAGAAGTGAAAAGGGGTAAGTGAAAAGTGAAAAGGGGCAGGACCCCTGACAGCCGTGACGACGCGTTTGCTTTGCAAGACAGGCCATTCGCGTCAAAGTTGACGGCCCCTTTCATTCCGTTCCGCCTTCCGCCTTCCGCCCCTTTTCACTTTTCACTTACCCCTTTTCACTTTCCCCCATGTCCACCGAACGCAAAACCCTCGAACAACGCGCGCAGATGTCCGACATCGAGCGCCTCCGCCACTCCTGCGCCCACATCATGGCCACCGCCATCCTGCGCATCTGGCCGAATGCCCAGTTCGCTTACGGGCCACCGGTGGAGAACGGCTTCTACTATGACTTCGACCTGGATCATCGCATCACGCCGGATGACTTCGAAAAGATCGAGGCGGAGATGAAGAAGATCACCAAGGAGAACCAGAAGTTCGAATGGAAGGGCATCAGCCGTGAGGAGGCCATCGCCATGGCCCAAAGCGGCCGTCTTGGCGGGCTCAGTGAGCGCCCTGGCAATCCGAGCGTATTCAAGCTCGACCTGATCGACAAGATCCCTGAAGGCGAGCAGATCTCCTGCTTTCAAAATGGCGACTTCATCGACCTCTGCGCGGGCCCGCACGTGGGCTACAGCGGCAAGTGCAAGAACGTCAAGCTCACCTCGGTCGCCAGCGCCTACTATATGGGCGATGAGACCAAGCCTCAGCTCCAGCGTCTCTATGGCACGGCGTTCGCCAGCAAGGAGGAGCTCGAAGCCCATTTCACCCAGCTTGAGGAAGCGAAGAAGCGTGACCACCGCAAGCTGGGCCGCGAACTGGGCCTGTTCGCCATCGACGACCAGGTGGGCCAGGGCCTGATCCTGTGGATGCCCAAGGGCGCGATCCTGCGCCAGGAGTTGCAAAACTTCATCGGCGAAGAGCTGCGCAAGCAGGGCTACAGCCAGGTCTTCACCCCCCATATCGGCAAGCTGGAACTGTACAAGACCAGCGGCCACTTCCCCTATTACAAGGAAAGCCAGTTCGCGCCGATCATCGACAACGGCGACCTGCAGAAGTGCGCCGAAGCCGGCTGCTCCTGCGCCGAAGTGCTGGAGCGCATCGACGCCGTCTCCAAAAAGATGCGCGAGCAGATCAACGCCCGCACCGGCCAGGACACGATCACCGAGGATCGCGTGCGGCCCGACGAAGACCTCATGGACGGCTTCCTCCTGAAGCCGATGAACTGCCCGCACCACATCCGCATCTACGCGCAGACGCCCAAGAGCTATCGCGATCTGCCGGTGCGCCTGGCCGAATTCGGCACCGTTTATCGCTGGGAGCAGACCGGCGAACTCGGCGGCCTCACCCGCGTGCGCGGCTTCACCCAGGACGACGCCCATCTCTTCTGCACCGAGGACCAAGTAGCAGCCGAAATCATGGGCTGCCTCAGCCTCGTGAAGATCGTGCTCACCACTCTGGGCATGACGAATTACCGTGTGCGCGTGGGTCTGCGCGATCCCGACAGCAACAAGTATACGGGCACCAGCGAGAGCTGGGACAAGGCCGAAGACGCCTGCCGCAAGGCCGCCAGCACGCTCGGAGTGTCCTTCACCGAGGAGCCCGGTGAAGCCGCCTTCTATGGCCCGAAGATCGACTTCGTGGTCAAGGACGTGATCGGCCGCGAATGGCAGCTCGGAACCGTGCAGGTGGACTACAACAACCCCGTGCGCTTCGACCTCGAATACACCGGGGCCGACGGCCAGAAGCATCGCCCCGTGATGATCCATCGCGCCCCCTTCGGCAGCATGGAGCGCTTCACCGGCGTGCTCATCGAGCACTTCGCCGGAGCCTTCCCTGTCTGGCTATCCCCCGAGCAGGTGCGCGTGCTCACCATCTCCGAAAAGGCCGATGAGTTTGCCCAGTCGGTGTACAAGACTCTCAATGATGCCGGGGTCCGTGTCACCCTGGACACCACTTCCGATAAGATCGGTGCCAAGATCCGCAACGCCCAGCTCGAGAAGATCCCGTATATGCTCGTGGTCGGCCAAAAAGAAGCCGAAGACGGCGTCGTCGCCGTGCGCCATCAGAAGCGCGGCGACCTCGGCGTGAAGGCGCTGGCGGACTTCCTGGCGCAGGTGCAGGAGGAGATCAAGACGCGGGCGCTGTAGGTCGGTAGAAATTGCTTCCACTGTGCTCGCAATCATCGGGCTCAAGGGGCAAACCTGCCGGCCCTCACCCCAACCCGAATCGAGCAGGGGTTCGACGCACCCTCGCCATTCAGTCCTGCCCCCGTTTGTAGTGATGCTCTGTCATGCCCCGTTAAATCCAAGGTCTCGTTGGGATGGTGCATAGACGATGAGGTAATAAAATAGTCCGGCCATGATTCCGGCAGGCGCGCCGCAAGCTGCCCCCTCCCAAAACAATCCGAATGGTACATCGACGAAAAGGAAATAAGCGGCACACGCAAATCCCCACGGAACAATCGAATGGAGTAAAAAATGGTTCTGCGCGGGTTTTAATGGGCGATTGAGGGCTTGAGATCGAGTTTGCCGCAGTGGAAGAGGATGCGCACTCGGTAGTTGGCGAAGCAGCGGAAGCCTCTTGCCGCGCTCTTGATGGCTT
>Ga0073936_10009403_pt1 | contig 12157 bp, 12 predicted proteins | sample AliMusrvi5mmetaG_FD_87041 | JGI IMG/M metagenome (GOLD analysis project Ga0073936, IMG submission 87041) | Freshwater lake bacterial and archeal communities from Alinen Mustajarvi, Finland, to study Microbial Dark Matter (Phase II) - Alinen... | ecosystem: Environmental > Aquatic > Freshwater >... | reverse complement strand
CGTGGAACAGACCCCACAAGACGCCGATCAGGAGGTTCGCGCGCACGGGGCCGAGGGAGCGCAACTCGTTCATCAGGAACCCGCGCCACCCGTACTCCTCGCCGTACGCGAACAGTCCGTTGATCGTAAGACCCGCAGACAGTCCACCGAGCAGCGCGACGACGTACAGCAGGCCGATGGGTGGCATGTTGAGGGTGCGGCTCGCCGGCGCTGCGGCGCTCTGGCCATTCGGGACCTGAGACATAAGTGCGGTGAGGTTCCGGTTGAGCTCGGTCTGGGACCCGATGAGCTGCCCCACGCCCGGCACATGCAGGACGTTGCCGAAGACGATCGCGAGCACCAGGAAGGTGACGAACACCGCCGCGCTGAGCGCGACGTAGGTGAGCAGCAGCCGCGGCAGCCTCCGGCCGAAGCCCTCGAATGTCGAGCGGATCAGCGGACGTCGCTTGCCCACGCGCTCAGCGATGAGCGCGGACACGAGCGGCGCCGGCATGTAGAGGAAGGCCACCGCGAGCTGGAAGACCAGCTGGGCGCCCGTCGGGCTCATGTTCGCGCCTGCGAGGAACAGGCCGAGCGCCACGAGCGACACCCACACGAAGCAGATGACGTAGAAGACCGCGACGAGTCGCCAGTCGGGCCTACGTGTGGAGGCGACTTGTGATGCGGGCGCGGGCGCGGCGGGCGCGGACTCCATTGGTACCCCCAGGGGTCGTGGGTCTGCTCCCAGCGCAGCGAACGTGGAGCGGGAGGGCGAGCCGCATCTCACGGTCCGGTGCGCCTCAGCGTCCTTGCGCCGCCGCCTTGGCCTCATACATCCGGCTGTCTGCCTCGGCAAGGACGCTCTCGATGTCCGCGTCCGCATCCAGGCAGGATGCGCCGATACTCAGGCCGAGGTCCAGACCGCGGGCCAGCCCGGCATCCCGCACCGCCTTGGACAGTCGGGCCGACGCGACCCGCTGCGCGTCGGCATCTTCACCTCGCAAGATGACCCCGAACTCGTCTCCGCCGATCCGCGCGACCATGTCGATGTCGCGAACGCACGCGCGCATGCTCTCCGCGATCTCGCGAAGCACCGCGTCGCCGAAGGGGTGTCCGAACGAGTCGTTGCACGCCTTGAATCCGTCCACGTCCGCGAACAGGATCGTGGACGAGACCCCGCGCCTGGCGAAAGCGCCCGCGCGCTCCACTTCAGCTTCGAACGCCCGACGATTGGGCAGTCCCGTGAGTGCATCGTGATCCGCGAGGTAGGCGAGCTGCTCCTGCTGTTGGACCAGCACCGCGTGGCTGGAGTCCTCCAACGTCTGCCGGGCCCGTATGAAGCGCACCAGCACCGCAACACCGACGATCGCTCCGGCCGACAGGACCAGAGACGCGACGCTCAATGGCACGTCGACTGCGACGACGGGCGCGCTGAACAGATGGTCAGCAAGCGCCCAAAGGTCCATGAACAGGAGTGCGACGATGGGGAAGAAGATCGCGGCCCACTCGACGCGCGAACGTATCGTCCTCAGCGCGAACAGCATCTCCACGAGCGCGACACCTTGCAGCACGACCGACGAGACCAGGATGAACCGTACGGCACCAGCCAATCCGCCACCTCACAGCATCTGTCGAAGACCACCGTGTTCGCGTGTGCGGCGAGAGCCGTCCCCACGTCGATGAGGGCTCAGGCATCGAGGATCAAGCGACCCTGCTCCCAAAGCCGAACGCACGCAGCGGACACCTGCGGATCGAACTTGTCCGGGCTGTTCCTGATCTCGTCGATCGCCGCCTCCAGGCCCAGCGCAGGCCGGTACGGGCGATGCGACGCCATCGCCTCCACCACATCGGCCACGGCGAGTATCCGGGCACCGAGAAGGGTCTGCTCGCCCTTCAGCCCCTGGGGGTAGCCCGAGCCGTCCTGTCTCTCGTGATGCTGCAACGCCATCTGTGCGACCGGCCAGAAGAAGTCGATGCCCTTGAGGATCTCGAAGCCTGCAGCCGGGTGCTCCTTGATCAGCCGAAACTCAGTGTCAGTGAGCTGGGTGGGCGTCGTCAGGATCTCTGAAGGGACAGCGAGCTTGCCCACATCGTGGACCAGTCCTGCCACTTCGATCCCATCGATCTCTTCTTCGTCCAGACCCATCTCAACGGCGATGGCTTTCGCGATCAGGGCCACTCGCTCCTGGTGGCCCTGGGTGTAGGGGTCGCGGGCCTCGACGACCCGACTCATGGACTCGACGATCTGCCTGAGCAGCCCCTGCAGCCTGTCGTTGCTGGCCACAAGCTCTTCTTCGAACCTCACGCGCAGATCCTTCGTCCGAAGCGCCTCGATGCCGAAGGCAAGGTCCATCGCAAGCTCCTGCAGCAGCGCCATCTCGTCGTCATCGAACGCTGTGGGTGACCCGCTTATGAACATGACTGCGCCGAAGGGGTGCTTCTCGAAGTCGAGCAGAGGAAGCGCAGCGACTGATGCGTAGCCCCGGGACAGTGCCTCGCCTGCGAACGCCCGGTAGCGAGGGTCATCTGCCATCGACCGCATGATGATCGGCTCGGCCGAGCGGATCGCCAGTCCAGGCGGACCGTTCAGGTCGGTGTCCTGCTCCCCCCAGTTGAAGCCCACAGCTTCGAGGAAGCCGTCCTCGTGACCGGCGTGGGCCATCGCGTGGACGGACTTCATCTCGTCATCTCGCGCGTAGCCCACCCACACCATGCGGTAGCCGCCCTGCTCGACGCCGACCTTGCACACGTCGTCGAGCAGCGTCCGTTCGTCGGTAGCGCGCACCAGTGTCTGGTTGCACCAACTGAGCGCTCGCAAGGTGCGCATGGTCGAACGCAGTCTCTCATTGGCGACGACGAGGTCTGCCTCGAACGTGTCCCTCAGCATCCTTGTGCGGAGCGCGTCGATCCCAAAGGCAAGATCCAGGGCGAACTCGTTCAGCAACGCCATCTCATCCGTGTCGAATGCCTCGTGCCGGCCACTCACGAAAGTGATGGCGCCGAAGACCTCGCGCTCCGCGTCCAGCAGGGGGAAGGCCGCCGCAGATGCGTATCCCCTCGAGAGCGCCTCTTTGGCGAAGAGAGCGTATCGCGCGTCGTTCTCCATTGTGCGCACGATCACCGGCTCCTTGAGCCGGATCGCCCGACCGGCCAGCCCGCTGTGATCGGTGTCCGTGTCACTCCATCTGTAGTGGACCGAGTCGAAGAAGCCATCCACGTGACCGGCGTGCGCCATCGGCCGAACCGACTTGGCCTCGTCGTCTTCGGCGTATCCCACCCACACCATGCGGTAGCCACCCTGCTCGACACCGACTTCGCACACATCCGTGAGCAGCGCCTGCTCGTCCTCGGCTCGCACGAGGGTCTGATTGCACCAACTGAGCGCCCTCAGGGCGCGCACCGAGGCGGCCAATCTCTCGCGAGCCACCTCCTGCTCGGTCACGTCCTCGCCCACGCCCTGCCACCGCACGACCTCGCCCTCCGCGTCTCTCACGCTGTCGAGGTGCACGGCCATCCAGTGAACGCTCCCATCCGGCCAGATCACACGGAAGCGCACCGAATAGGCGCCTCCGTGCTCCCTTGCGCGCGTGGTGGTGTCCCGCAACATCTCGCGGTCTTCCGGGTGCACGACCTCGTACAGCTCCTCTGTCGTGCGCCCGAACCTGTCCGGGTCGATCCCCAAGAGGCCACATGCGGCATCATCGAGCTCCAGGGTCAGCGTCGCGACGTCGACGTCCCACGTTCAGAGGTTGGCCGACTTCAAGGCGAGTGCGAGCCTGCGCTTCTCGGTGATGTCGCGGAAGAACACCGCCATGCGCATCTCACCCGTGGCGAACGCGTGCACCTCGAAGACCCCGCAGATGCCGCCGGCATCGTAGGCGTACTCGTCTGTGTCCCATGTCCCGCCGTCTCGAGCCACCCGGCGGTACGCGGCCGCCGTCTCGGTCCCCGCGTTTCCAGGAAACGCCTCCTCCAGCGTCAGACCGAGCAGCGGGCTGTGACTGAAGCCGAGCGACCGCTCCGCCTGCAGGTTGTAGCCGGTGAACACGAGGCGACCGTCGGGGTCGAGCCGGTACATGTGGGCTCCGAACGGCGCGTTGTCGATCGCCGACAGCAGGCGCGACTCGCGCTCGGCGGCCTGTGCCTCAGCTCTCCTTCGCGCCGTGATGTCGAGCGTATGTGTGAGGGCGCACAGCTCGCCGCCGACTTCCACGAGCTCGGCGACGGCGAGCATGTTCAAGACGGCGCCGTTCTTAGTTCGGAACTCCGCTTCGAAGTCTGAGACTCGTCCGTCGCGCCGCGTCGCTTCAAGAAAGCGCTGTCGCTCAGCGAGATCGACCCACAGGCCGAGTGTTATGGCGTCGCTGCCGACGACCTCGTCCCTCTCGTAGCCGAAGGTCCGTAGGAACGCGTCGTTGACCTCGAGGAATCGGTCGTCAGCCAGACGAGTCACCGTCGCGCACACCGGGCTGGAGCGAAACAGGGTGTCGAAGAGCTGTGCGAGGTCGGGGCCTTCCCGCGCCGCGTGTTCGCTGGCGGTGACTTCGTGAAGGTAGGCGCGCCCGACCGCAGCGTCATCCCCAGGGGGAACGAGTGCGGTCACATCGACGACGAGTGTGCCGCCGTCCTTGCGCAGGTGCGAGGTGCGCCAGCGAGTGGGTCCCTCCACTGCGAGGTCGCGATATCGACCAGTCGTCTCGCGCGCGGGACGGGACCGGTCCAAGTCGGCGATCGACATGCCTAGAAGGTCGGCTCGCTCGAATCCCGACTGGGCACAGTAGACATCGTTGACTGCCAGCAGCCGACCGCTCGCAAGCTCGAATTCCCAAGAGCCGTCACGCACGGGGCTCGAGAGAGGGCTCTCGATGCGCCTCTTGCTGGGTCTCTCGTCCGTCACGTGCGCACCTCGAAGGCAGTCGCCCTGCAGCCCTTGCCGCCAAGTCCCGCGCCCCACGAAGGTCAGTGGTGAGGGTGACGCTCATGTGCGCACCAAGTATAGGGCTCGCCCGCCTCCAAGGTGCCGGCTGACTCGTGAGCGCCGTCCCGGCAACGGACCGTATATCGAATCGAGGCGCACGACTCCCGCCTTCCTTGGACTGTCGACATCGCTTCTTGCCAGCGTGTGCTGCCGGGTGAGCGCATCCCGCAGATGCGGTGAAAGGACCTCGACAGGAAAGACCTCAGGCGCCATCGGCGCATCGCCCGTTAGAGGCGACGGTGCGCAACTCCTGCCTCTGCTCGTTCCAGAGGTTGATGGTCACGCGAGTCGGGCTCGTCGTCCGAAGCAGAATGGCGGCAAGCTGCTCGAGGGCCGCGTCGATGCCCGTCCATCGTGACAGCGTGTCGGCCGTCTTGAGAAGCAACTCCGTCGGCTGCGGCTCGCCCGCCACCTGCCGTCCGGCATCCTTCCCCTCGGTCGAGGCGCTCCGCCCCACGATAGGGGAGGTCGGCGCCGCCTCTCGGCTCGGCCGCGGCCGCTTCTTGCCTGTCACCGTCCGGCTCCCTCTGCAGAGTGTCGCGTCGAACATACCGATGGTTGAGAGTCTCGGGGCGCAGCGGCGGCTCTCCGGGAACCCGCGCGTGGGCCCATCTGACGCGAACACGAACGGGCAGAAGCGGCAGGCGGCTCTGGCCGCGTTCCTGAGAAGGCGGTGTCGGCGGGGCGAGTTTCCCTGGAACAGGGAGGTTCCAGCGCCCCGCTGACACCGTAGAGGAGGACCCGTCAGTCCGAACGCCCACGGTCGGAGTGCGGGTGATCCCCATGCTAGGTCCCTGATCCAAAGCTCTGGTTGCACCAAAGCAAAACGCGCGTGAACTTCATGTGTCTCGCTCGCTCGCGATCTGACGGCCCGGCGGCCTCACCTTTCTTCGTCGGCCTCGCCCATGCCACCGCCGCTCGCCGCGGCCTTCTCCTGGCGACTCCCGCGACCTCGCAGCAGTCGAGCAACGAGCACCCCCAGGGCAGCACCCAGAGCGGGCCCGGCGACATACACCCAGCTGCCACCAAGACTCAGTCGAACGATATCGGGACCGAGCGAGCGGGCCGGGTTCATGGATCCGCCGCTCACAGGTCCGCCTATGAGCCCAGCGACCGCGACGAACGCGCCCACGGCGATCGCGGCGTTGTGCCCCACGATCTTCGCTCCTGAGGCGGTCCCCAGGATGACCAGCACGAGGATCGCTGTGAGCACCCCCTCCGCCAGCATCGCCGCGAGCGGCGTCACGCCAGGTCCGGGAGTCGTGGCTCCCAGAGTGCTCCCCCGACCGAAGAGCGCGAGAAGCGCAAGGCTCGCGAGGATCGCACCAGCCAATTGAGCGAGCATGTAGCCGGGTACCCGCCGCCATGGGAAGTCTCGACGCAGTGCGAACGCGAAGGTCACCGCTGGGTTGAAGTGCGCTCCAGACAGGTCTGCGAGAGCATAGATGAGCGCCATCACCGCCAAGCCGGGTGCGATCGCCGTGGCTGTGCGGGTCACCGAGCCCGCGATGGCGCCAGAGACGGCAGGGCCACCGGAGGCGACGAGGACCAGACCGAACGTCCCCATGAGCTCCGCCACAAGGCGCTTCCACTCTTGAGTCACATCGGCGAAGTCACCTGCGAAGTTGGCGATCCCCGGCCGCGGACGTGACCCGACTGCGTCACGCTCGCTCGCCTCGCTCATCGCCGGGCCTCCTTGCTGAGTCCACAACCAGCAACCGAAGAGGGTGTACCCGCGCGGGTATGTAGCAACCGTGTCACGACGACCTTCATGACAACAGCCGCCTCCGCAGTCCTGGGGGCGCGCCTCGGAGGAGACCGCATGGCGAAGACGAGCCCGCCGAAGATCGAGTGGCTTTCCAGCGTCGAGGAGCGCCGCTACCCTTCCGCCGAGTGCTATCTCAGCCTCGTGTATCCAGAAGAGAGGGCTCGGGAGATCGTGGCGGCTCTTCGTGACGCTCCGGTGACTCAGTTCCAAGGCAAGGACATCTTTCGCGCATCCGGACTGTCCCTGCTGGGCGTGAGCAACTCACATGTCGAGAAGGACAGGGTGAAGATACGAAAGGGCCAGTCCCTCTCTCCCATCCTCCTCGTCAGAGACGAACAGAACGGCAGGGTGGTGATCGCGGACGGGTATCACCGTCTGTGCGCCATCTATGGCTACGACGAAGACTCCTGGATCAGGTGTCAGATCGTGTGAGCGGGTCCTGTTCGCCCGGCTCTCTCGCTGACACTCTCAGTCGAACGTCTTCGGCTGCGGCTCGAACCTGTATCCCACCCCGTGGACCGTGCGGATGTAGGTAAAGGCGGAGATCTCCTCGACCGCCTGCCGCACTCTCCGGATGTGCACATCGATCGTCCGAGACGATGGGAGGTGGTCGTATCCCCAGACATCCTGGGCGAGGCGCTGGCGGGTCATCAAACGCCCGGGCTCACGCGCGAGAGCGACGAGCAGCTGGAACTCCTTGAGGCGAAGGCGGACGGGGACATCGCCCACGGTGGTCCTCAGCTGCGACGTCTCGAGCACCAGGTCGCCTGCCCGGACGAACTCCTCGGTGTTCAGGACGTTGCGCTCGCGAACTCGCCGCAGGTTCGCGCGCACCCGCGCGAGCAGTTCGTCCATGCTGAAGGGCTTGGTGATGTAGTCGTCTGCGCCCGCGTCGAGCCCGCGCACCTTGTCCCGCTCGTCTCCCAGCGCGGTCACCATCACGATCGCTACACCCGGATCGTCGGCTCTGATGCGCTCCGTGAACGTGAAGCCGTCTATGCCCGGCAGCATCAGATCCAGAAGAACGAGATCCGGGTGCTCGATCTTGGCGAGGGTGAGGGCCTCGACCCCGTCTCCGCTCACCATCGTCTCGAAGCCCGCGCGACGAAGAGCGTAGTCGACGGTCTGCCTGATGATCGGATCGTCTTCGACGACCATAATCCTGGCCACCCGCTCACCCCTTTGCTTCGGCCGCGCGACGAGCCAGGAGCATCGTGACGGCTCGCCCGGACGGTGCAAAGGGCATCTCACAAGACTGCAACAAGAGGCCACCCACTTCTAACATCCGTGAAACGCCCAGGGGGCTTGGCGCAACGGGGGCGATGGCGACTTCGCAGTGACCCGGGGCTGTAGCGACTGGCCGAGTCGCGCGGTCACTGCCCGTCGAAAGGAGAGCAGGCGTTGCCAGGTTCGCAACGCCTGCTCTCCTTCATAGGGTCCTCTCACGCCGACGCGTGCGGCGCGTCGAACCGGCGCTGCCACGCCCGGTTCTTCTTCAGTTGCTGAGTCCAGTAGAACTGTGTGATCGGCATCTTGAGCGCCACGAACATGGCCGCCGCGCTCACCGGCGACAACCGCTCCCGACCGGCGACCTGCCTGAGCGTCTCGGGATCGAATCTCCCTTCGCGAGCGAGCTGTTCACCGAGGTCCTGCAAGCGGGCGAAGAGCTTGCCGAGCGCCTGGTCCGGCATCACCTGGAGCGCTTCTCCGCCGCCGCGAACGATCGTGCCCACGTGCGGAGAACCGAGTCGCATCGCAAGCTTCATCAGGTATCGCTCGAGACCGCGTGAGTGCAGCGGCTCCATAAAGCCCGACTGCACGAGGAATCCCAGGCGCGGGTTGTCCTCGCGCCCGATCAGCGGCTCGAGCGCTTCTATGAACCCGAGGACGAGTCCGGGCATCGAATCCGTGTAGAGCGGCAGGCCCAACAGGACCTTCCCAGCGCGCCCGATCTCTATGACCGCGCGATCGAAGTCAGCCGACCGCGCAAGATGGAGGACCGTGGGCTCGGCACCGCCCCCGGCCTGCCAGCCCTGAGCCACCTGGGTCAACATGCGCATCGAGTTGGAGCGTGGGCCTCTCGGCGACCCGTTAAGCAACAGCAGCGAGTCCATCTGCAGCCTCCTTCGCGGACGTGGTGGCGATCGTCGTGAATGCGAGCGAGGACTTCATGTTGCGGGCCATACGGGACCACAGGTGCGTCGTGATCTCCAGGTCCTCGACGTCCGTGTCCGCGCTTGGCGCGAGCAGCAGGCCCATCTGCGGGTAGCGCGCGTAACGAGGCCGATGGTGCATCTCGCCTCCCTCGATGACGATGTAGGGGTGGACGAGTGGCACCATCTGGTCGGCCGCGCGCTTGAGGAGCGAGCTCGTGAACCCCATCCGCACCGGCGAGGCGAGCACGGTCAGATCGCTCGCGAGGAACGCCCGGCAGATGCGGTCACTGTCGTCGTGCTTCACACACAAGCCCGGGGTCTTCACCCAGCAGCCCCAGCAGCCCGAGCAACCCTTGAGGTCAAGATCTCTCAGGTCGAGCCGAGTGACCTCGTGGCCCTGTGCGACCAGACACTCCACGTACTCGTGAAGGTAGCCTTCGAACGTGCTCCCCGGGTCCGGATCGCCGTTCATGATCGTGATACGCATCGCCGCACTTCCCTCGATAGCTGAGCCGTATTCTACGCCGTAGAACCTGACAAGGACTCATTCTACGGAGTAGAATCGCTGTGTCAAGTGGATGCAGCGACGGAGTTGGAAGGGCCCACATGGCAGTCGCCAGGAAGAGACCACCGGGCACCCCGCTCACCCGGGAGCACATCGTGCGGGTCGCTCTCGGTATCGTCGACGACGACGGCCTCAAGGCGTTATCGATGAGACGGCTCGGTGCACAGCTCGGAACCGATCCGATGGCGGTGTACTACCACCTCCCCAACAAGGACGCGCTGCTCGATGCCATCGTCGAGGCCGTGATGGCCGACATCGATCTCGCGGTCGATGATCCCGACGCCCCCGCCGAAGAGCGCGTCATGTGCGCGGCCCGCGCCTACCGGGATGCGCTGCTCGCACACATCAACGCGCTGCCGATCGTACTCACGCGCGGCCCGGCGACGCCGGTCGCGCTGCGTCCGGTCGAGCTGCTCACGGGCATCCTTCGGGATGCGGGGCTCCCTCCATCGCAAGCGATGGCCGGCATGAATGCGATCGCCGCGACGGTGCGTGGCACGGTCGCCATGGTGGCGGACGGCCCGGCCGCACCCCCTTCGGCGGATGCGATGCGTGCGATGGCCGAGCAGTTCCCCGCCGGCGAGTTCCCACACCTGCGCGAAGCATCGTTGTGCCCGGAGGACTTCCTGAACGATGACTTCGAGTTCGGGATACGGGCGCTAGCCCGCGGACTGCTCAGCTGTGTGGAGCAGCGCGCCACGGGTTGCTGACAACTTCAGCCCCGTGAGGGTGCCGTCGACGACCCACTCGGGCAGCCCCGCATGCTCCACCAACGCGGAGACCTCACCGGGCGTGTAGGCGGCGCCGATCGAGCTGAGCAGCCCTGGGCGCATCGCCTTCGGTCTGGCCATGAGCCACAGCGACCACTTGAATACCGCCGGCATGTCTCTGCGGAAGTCCATGACGAGGAGCCGCCCGCCAGGCTTGAGCACACGCCATGCCTCGCGCACAGTCTTTGCCGGATCGCTCCATTCGTGAAGTGATCCCGCTGTGAACACCGCGTCAAAGGATCTGTCGCCGAAAGGCAGCGAAGCAGCGCTGCCGCACACATACGTGGCCCGCCCTGACAGCTTGTAGCCGTCGGCGTTGCGACGGGCCAGCGCGATCATGTCCGGGCTGATGTCGAAGCCCGTGAGGCAGGTGGCGTCGGTGTTCGCCAGCCACTCGAGCCCCAGGTATCCGGGACCAGGCCCGATCTCCAACGCGTCACCGCGGGCGATGCCCGCGCGGAGGACGTCGCGGGTCTCGATCCAGTCCCGGTCTCGCAGGCGTCGCTGCATCTTGTCGTACAGCTCGACGACCGGCCCGCCCTGGATCCCTTGGTCCGTCTCGGGGACTCTTGGGCGCACTCGCTTGTCTCCTTCCACTCCCGATGACCCTAGCTGGGGTCGACTCGGCCTCCTGGCGGCACGGCAGTCCCTACACCCAGCGCCGGACCCCCAACTTGTAGGTCAGATAGATGTCGCCGAAGGCGATTTCCAAGTTGCGCTCCTCGCCTGGGACGAAGGAGCGGTTCACGATCCATACGAACGCGCCGGCCGCGAGAATCGCAATAGGCTCCGCGACCAGGAGCGCCGCCGCGGCGATGATGAGGGCCATCCCCAGGTACATCGGGTTGCGCGTGAAGCGAAAAGCGCCTGACACCACCAGCTGCGTGGGGGTCGCATCTGGGGACACCGGCGTCCCTCGTCTCTTGAACGCTGTATCACTCATGAGGTTGAGCGCGATGCCCGCGGCCAGCAGCAGGACAGCAGTCGCAAGCGTGCCCGGCGTCGAGTAAGCCCAGATGATGGCCAACGAGCGGCTCGCGACAGCCACTGCCAGACAGATCAGGAAGTAGGTCGGCGGGTAGATCCGTCTGCGTTCGCCGGCCTTGACTGAGCACGCCATGGCCTTCCTCCTACTTCTGGGCGTCCGGGTCATCGAGTGTGGTGACATCGCCGAACACGCTTCCGTAGAGCCGCTTGATCAGGTCCGCCTTCGCCAGGGCGAGTCCCCCCCGCTTCTTGTCGCCGAGCACCAGCAGTGAGTCCCCAGCCTTGATGTCAAAGGTCTCCCTCGCCTCGCGCGGGATGACGATCTGGCCCCGCTCGCCGACTTTGGTCGTGCCGAAGAAGTAGCGGCCTTCTCCGAACTCCATACTAATCACATCCATCACACTAGTGTGCCAAGACACCAGAAGCATACTGCGCGGCGGCTGCCCAATCAAGCGTTCGCACGACGCCGACCGCGTGGCTCGTCTTCTTGCCCCGCCTTCTGACGCATCCCTGCATCGGGCGCTCCTGACGCCTGCGATGGCATGTGCCCCACATGACTCACTCGGCCGCCAAGTGAAGTCCAGTACCGCGGGCTGTCTCCCGCTCCCAACACGCCTTGTCCGCTCCCGTCGAGCGTAGCTGCGCTGTCACCCGACCCGCTGGCTGGGGCTTCGACGCCTGGGCGGCGCCGATGTCGTGCCGCTCGCGCAACCTGGTTCACGCGCCGTCGTCACGCGAGCAACGCTTCCCCCGCACTCGGGGCCGACTCTCGATGCGGTGTGCGACCGTGGGCGCATGGGACGCGAGAGAACGAGCAATCGGAAGAGGAACGTGGTGGTTGCGAGCGCAATCGCCGTGACACTTTTCGTCTCGGTGGCCGCCTACGCGTGGCACACGAGACCACGTGCGGTCGTGCCCGCGGCTCCACAGATGGTGCGGGCACGACCGCACGTG
>Ga0073936_10009402_pt1 | contig 12158 bp, 8 predicted proteins | sample AliMusrvi5mmetaG_FD_87041 | JGI IMG/M metagenome (GOLD analysis project Ga0073936, IMG submission 87041) | Freshwater lake bacterial and archeal communities from Alinen Mustajarvi, Finland, to study Microbial Dark Matter (Phase II) - Alinen... | ecosystem: Environmental > Aquatic > Freshwater >... | reverse complement strand
GTCTGGTTACGCGGTCGATGTGCTTGATGAGGCCCGGTTGTATGGGAGGAAGTTGAATTTCCTGCCAAAGCCCGTTAAGAGCACCGACCTTGCGTACAAGGTGCGCGAACTTCTGGATAGCCGGCAGTCGTTCATCACGGCGTGAAGCCTGAAAGTCTGTAACCACTATGGTAGCCGATCGGGAATGAAGCACATCATTTTGCTGACTCCTCCTGCGATTAGATCGTGATCACGCTGTTTAGCGAGCCCTGGTCGTTCAACACCGATTCGGCGCAGTTGGAATCCGCGCGCCACTCACTGTTGACGACGAACTTGTACTCGTGACGCCCAGGTGGAAGAACCAGCGTGGCCTTGCAATGCCCACTGCCCGGGCTATCCTTCATCCGATGCATCTTGGGATCCCAGTTGTTGAACGTTCCTGCCACAAACACTTCACTCCCCGGCTCCGCTGTGACCTGGAAATCGACCTTCTTGCCTTTGCTACCTGTTGACTTTTTCATTACTCATCCTCCTTTTATTAATACTGCCTCTCAACTTCTCGATCGTGATCGCATCAACCGGACAGTCTTCAGTCGCTGTATCTCCTTTTGTGCGAACAACTCAAAAACCTTCTTGGCGGCATCCGTTTGCGCCGTGTCTGCCATGAGCCGGACATACCCAAGAAGCGACAGATCGCTGTCAGCCAAGACTCCCGTCTGAAGCATCACGCTCATAACCTTGTCTCCTTCTTTAATGACAAGGCGAACAATCGCAGAAAACTAGAAAACGGTAATCGGGAGAAGGATGGGTAAGCGTTGCGAAATACCCTAGCGACCACTGACTACTGCACCGGCACCCGGATCGTCGCTGTTGTCCCTTTGCCGGGCGCCGACTCGACGGCGAGATGCCCGCCCAGTCCATCCAGGCGCTGCCGGATGTTGAACAAACCAAAGCCGCCTTTGTGGTCTAGCCTGACATTGGCGTTGGATAGATCGAATCCTCTTCCATCGTCCGCGACGCTGATCGCCAGCACGCCGTCGTGTCTGTTCACGGCCACGCGGACCTCGCATGGTCCGGCGTACTTCGTTGCGTTCATGATCAGTTCCCGCACGGATTCGAACAGGAATCCGCGAAGCGGGTTCGACATGGGCGTTTCCGGATTGCCGCCTTCCACGGTGATCCGTGTCCCGTGTTTCGCAGCCATTTGTTGAGCAAGATCGTTGAGCGCCGGAATCAGCCCGAGTTCGTAAAGCAATGCGGGAGTCAACTCGGACATGACCGTACGACACTCGTCGCTTGCCTGATCGAGTAGATTCCGGATCTGGCGCAGCCTGCTGGCCTCCTCGGTCATCTTAGCCTCAGTCAGCGATCCTTCCATGGTTCCCAGTCGAATGATAGACAGTGACAGGTCCTGAATGATTGTGTCGTGGATAGTGCGTGAGATGCGCCAGCGATCCTGCTCCTCGGATGTCGCCAGTTGTTCCGTAAGCTCCCGCAACCGTTTTTGGTAACGCAGGGCTTCCGCTTCCATCTCGCGACGCCGGGTGATGTCCGTGCCTACGCAAAGGATCTCGATCATATTTCCCTGGTCGTCGCGAAGGGCCCGGTTCGTCCAGTGCACCCACACACGTCGACCGTCGCGGCACACATTCTCGTTCTCATTGACGCCATGGAGTTCCGGGTGCGCCGAGATCTTCTGAAACATCGGCCGCAGGTCGCGGCCCTCGGAATCCAGCTCCGGCGCGATTGTGCCCAGCACATTCCGGCCCACCACTTCCTGCGCCTCGTAACCGAAGAATGTCTGAGCATACTCGTTGAAAAAGGTGATGGTGTGATCCGGCGTGATCCGCATGATGATGCTGTTCGCGTTCTCCACCAGTTCGCGGTACTTCTGTTCGCTCTTTTCCAGTGTCATCTGTGCCGAATGCAGTTCGGACATGTCCCGAAGGGTCACCACAATCGTGGTCGGCTTTCCGTCAAAACTGCGAATGAAGGAGATTCCGCAGATGACGGGGAAGCGCGCACCGGATAAAAACGCGAAAAAACGCTGGATGCCTCCGTCTTCTCCGCACATCGCGTGGCGCAACCAGTCAACCATCAGGCTCCGGTCTTCCGGCACGATCAGCCTGGTTAGGAACGCTTCCGCCGAGAGGCCGACGATCCGATCTGCCGGCTGGCTGCTCATACGCTCCAAGGCCGGGTTCGTCGACAGGATCGTCCCGGTCATGCTTGCCAGCAGCACGCCCTCGTTCATGGCGTCCAGCGCGTCCCTCGCCGTGTTCGAGGCCGTGGCAATCGCCATGGCTTCGAGCTCCCGTGCGCTCGCTTGCCGGACCGCCTCCTCGGCATATTTCCGGTCCGTGATGTCCTGGGTGGTGCCAACCCACCGGCTGGGGATGCCCTGCTCGTCGCACATCAACTCGGCACAGTTATGCACCCACTTGATCGTGCCGCCCACCACAATCCGGTGCTCCACGTCGTAGTGCTTCCCGCGCAGTGCTGCCGTCCAGGTCTCGTGCACACGCGTACGATCTTCCGGGTGCACGGCGTTCAGGAACGTTTCGTACAGGAGCGGCATGTCTCGCGAAACGCCCAAAATCCTATAGTTCTCGTCAGACCAGTGCAGCACATGGTTCTGCAAGTTGTGGCTCCAACTGCCTATGTGAGCTATGGCCTGAGCGTGGTTAATGGCGTCCCGGCTCTCGCGCAACGCCGCTTCCCCCTGCTGGCGTAACAGCGCCGCCCCGAGACGCGCGGAAATGACTTCCAGGAGTTCAACTAATAAGACGGTGAAACATCCTTTGCGCCGGTCGTTGAACTGGAGCAGTCCGACAATTCCCTCGCGGCTACGGATCGGCACCAGAGCCACAGAAGAATAGCCCTGATGGATGCATTGATTGCGCGGATGATGCCGGGGATCCTGGCCGGGTGGGATGTCGGGAAGCGGGAATAAATTGTTTGTCCAGAAGCTTCCCCCGCGTGTGACGAGCGGGCTGGATGGGTCTACTTTGCCGGAAATGACCAGACCGCATGTGCATTCCAGTCTGACGTTGCCGTCTTCGTCCCGGCACTCCCTGCCATCCGCGCCGCGATCGATGAGTGTGTTTTCCGTCAGCAGGAAATCCGTTGAAAATCCATTCTGGGCAAAATACGGAAAGTCCTCTCCATCTTGCAGGCGAATGCCCACGGCATCCAGTCCGGTCCGGGACTTCAATACGGCCAGGACACGGCGAAGGGAATGCTTCAAATCCTCAGGCTCGCTCAGGATCTGCAGGACTTCCCGTCCGATATCCCCGTACAATTCCACCAGCTTGCGTTCGGTGATGTCGTGAAGCACGACGTAGCACATCGGTGCGCCATCAACGCCCTTCACGGCGCTCGCCGTCAGTTGCACCCAGAACAGCGCCCCGTCCTTTTTCACCATCCTGAGCTCGAAGGCCTGTGGCGTACCGGATTCAAAGAGGGGTTTGCAGTGCAGGTAGTACAGGTCCTGGTCGTCTTTGCTGATGAAGCGAACCAACAGTTGATTAACCAGTTTTTGCCGCTCCACGCCTAATAAGCTTGCGGCGGTGAGGTTGGCTTCAAGAATCAAGCCTTTTTCGGAGATCGTGCAATAGCCGACCGGTGCCAGGTCATAGAGGTCAAAATAGCGTGCCTTCGAAGCTTCCAGTTCTGCCTGTGCCCGGCGCAGCTCCTCGTTCTGAATCTCCAGCTCGATCTGATGCACCCCCAGTTCGTGGAGCGCCTGCCGGGCAGCTTCCGGCGACAGGGCCTCGATGGATTCCTGGGCTGGGGCGGCTTTGCCCATGGCGATCTTTTCGGCCTGCTGGCGAAGGTTCTTTTGCACGCCACTGTTTCCTCGGGGGACACGGGTTGAGTTGAGGCCGTATCTTGTCACAGGCGCGCCTTGCGTCAAGAGAAAGCGAAGATGTGGGAATCAGGATTATGGAACTCACTTATCGGGTTTTTCCTGATGGACATCCCGGAACTCTCCAGACACAATTAAAACATTACTGAACGATGCCCCTGTGGGGAATGCACTGTGACGGAGATCTTCAGAAAGGACAAAAAGCGATGATTGTGCGAATTCTGCTTGCCGATGACCATGCGATGCTGCGCGAGGGACTTAAGTCGCTTATCAGCCAAGAACAGGACCTGATTGTGGTTGGCGAGGCGGATAATGGCAAGACCACGATCGACCTGGCCCAGAAGTCCGGGGCTCACGTGGTCGTCATGGATGTGTCAATGCCGGATCTCAATGGGATCGAGGCGACACGGAAACTCTTAAAGATCAATCCGTGCATCAAGATAGTGGCTCTTTCGGGACATGCCAGCCGTGAACTTGTCAGGGAAATGCTGAAAGCCGGCGCCTCGGCCTATATCCTGAAGTCCAAGGCATACGAGGAACTGGTACGCGCGATCCGGGAAGTCATGAAGGGAAAGAAGTACCTCAGCGCAGATATCGCTCAGGGAGTGATCGACGAATATGTCGAGATTTCATCATCACAGAGCGCGAACCCGGCGTTTGTCGTTCTGACCGATCGCGAACGGGAAGCATTACAACTTTTATCCGAGGGCAAGTGTACAAAAGATGTGGCCGACCGGTTGAGCGTCAGCGTCAAGACGGTCGAGACCCATCGTCACAACATCATGGAAAAACTTAACCTCCACAGTATGGCTGAATTGACCAAGTATGCCGTTCGTGAGGGCATTACATCCCTTGATGCAACATAACCACAGGCTCCAAGCGCGCGGCATTTAAATGTTAATGTCATGAAAATTCTACTGATCGAAGATCACAAACCCACCCGTGATGAGATAAGGGCACTCATTGAGCAGCAACCGGACATGACAGTGGTCGCGGAGGCTCAGTCGGGGGAAGAGGGATTGGAAAAGGCGCGTGTCGCACATCCGGATGTCGTCATCATGGACATCCTTTTGCCAGACATGAATGGAATCGAAGCAACCAGGAAAATTATCGCTGAACAATCGAGAATCAGGGTACTGGCGCTTTCCAACCACTTTGGCAGCAGCCTGGTTCAAGCCGTTTTAGACGCTGGATGCTTGGGGTATGTGAGGAAAAGTCTGGCTTTCGAGGAACTCATTCCGGCATTGCGGGCAGTGGCCTCCGGCGAGCAGTATGTCAGAGAGGGCCCCGCCAAGCAGAAGTCGTGACGAATCCATACAACCCGACCTCATCAAGCACATCGGCCGCGTAAGTCGTGCAATATTTTTTCTTCTGACACCCAGGAACGAAGTCTTGAAAGGTCAAACGGCTTGGCGAAAACCGTAGCCCCCATACAAACTGCTCTCAACAAATCCGAGTCACTCCAATCGCCAGACATCATGCCGATTTTGGGACACTTGCAACCTTTTCGTATTAATTCTTCAACAAATCGTATCCCATTAACCTGCGGCATTTTCACATCAGTCAGGATAACATCAGGGCATCCGTTTTTAATTATAGGGCAAGGACATTCAGTTGAACAAAAAGCGTGGCAATTAATCGGATTGTCGTAGGCAACAACATTGTGTCCCCACTTTTCGAATGCCATTTTCAGTACAGTAAGAATTAATATGTCATCATCGATCAGCAGAATGTTCATGGCAACCCCCTCCATAGGTTGGTGATATCATTTGGCGAAAATCAAACAATCAGGGAAACCCTGATTTTGGGGTGCGAATATACTGACCCCTGCTCACAACATTCCGCAATTCCATTTGAACTCCCGACCCATACCCTTCTGCGGGTAGTCGGTTACACTTAGTCCAACTGCTTAGTCGATAAGTGACTGACTAAGAGGGGAGACTAAGATTTGCGACTAAGTGTTCTATTTCCTGATTCAACTGCTCTTTACAGGATTATCTTTGCCGAAGAAGGGCGGGATGATGGAGGTATGTCTGACTTCTGTGAATGTAGTTGAAATTGTGACATCGCAATCACAATCGTCAGCCTGCGTTTTCAGGAGCACTTCTTGTAACGTGTCATAATAGAAATGACAACTATGACTAAGCAATTCAACAATCGTAATCTCTATCTCATGCTGGCGCTCGACGGCATCGCGTTTTCAGCCTCCCTCTGGTTAGCGTACGCCTCGCGCTTTGCGTTCGCGATGGATCACACGGTGTGGAGGGACTATTTCTCAGTCCTGCCCTGGGTGATTGCCGTGAAGATGTTGACGTTCTTCCTGATGGGATCGTACCACGGGCTTTGGCGGTTTACGAGTCTTCACGACGCATGGCAATTGCTGAAGGGAAGCTCATTGGCCACGCTGTTGATCATCGCCGGTTTGACTTTCTTTAACCACTTCGAAGGGTATCCCCGCTCGGTGTTCGTTATCGACTGTATCTTCACCTGTTTCCTGTGTGGCGGTCTCCGCGTGGCGATCCGGCTGTACTTCAGCCACCGCCGGCAAATCACCTCCGACCCGCGTGGACCGCATTCGCGACTCCTGCTTGTCGGGGCGGGGGAAGCGGCGAACAAGATCATCCGGGAAATCGAGGGGGATGCGGTGTCTCCGTACAAAGTCGTCTGCTGCCTGGACGATGAGCGCTCCAAACAGGGGCGTGCTTTGCAAGGCGTGCCCATCTGCGGGCCTATCGACCGCCTTCCCGAATTCGTCGCCCGGTACAGGGCGGATGAAGTCATGATCGCCATCCCGAGCCTGCCGTGGTCCCGTATGCTTCAGATCGTCGACTCCTGCAAACAGGTCGGCATCCGCTGCCGCACCGTGCCGGCGTTGAGCTCGATCATAGACGGGCGAGTTTCGGTAAAGGACGTTCATGACGTTGCCGTCGAGGATCTGCTGGGACGCGATCCCGTGGAAGGTGATGATACGGCTGTTCAGGCATCGTTAAAAGGCCTCTGTGTCATGGTGACGGGGGCAGGGGGGGCGATTGGCTCGGAAATCGCCCGCCAAATCGCCCGGCACAGCCCGTGCCGGCTTGTGCTGTTTGAAATCGGCGAGTCACCCCTGTTTGAGATTCACCGGGAATTGCACGATCTCTACCCGATGCTGGACATTGTCCCGATCATCGGCGACATCCGCCAGGAAGACGTGGTGACCCGCGCGTTTGACATTCATCGCCCGACGATGGTGTTCCACGCCGCCGCGTACAAGCATGTTCCGCTCATGGAAACGCACCCCGATGAGGCCGTGCTCAATAACGTCCGGGGTACCCGTTACCTGGCCGAGGCGGCACGCCGGGTGAAAACGCGGCGGTTTGTGATGATCTCCTCCGACAAGGCCGTGCGGCCGGCCAATATCATGGGCGCCACCAAGCGGCTGTGTGAACTGCTCGTGGATGCCATGAATGGAGGCGATACGGAATTTGTCGCCGTGCGCTTCGGAAATGTGCTGGGGAGCAATGGCAGCGTGATTCCCATCTTCCAGAAGCAGATTGCGAAACACGGCCCCATTACGGTCACGGACGCGGAGATGACCCGGTTCTTTATGACGATCCCGGAGGCCGTCCATCTGGTGCTCCGGTGTGGCGCGATGCACGAACAACGCGGGTTGTACGTGCTGGAGATGGGTACCCCTGTGCGCATCATGGACCTGGCCCGCAGCATGATCCGTCTTTCCGGCCTTCGCGAGGGGCTGGACATCAGCATCGCCATCACCGGTCTCCGGCCGGGTGAGAAACTTCACGAGGAACTGATCGCCTACGGAGAGGGCTTGCGCAAGACGGACGTGGACAAGGTAAACATCCTGGAACAATCGATGCTACCCATTGCCCCGACCGTGTTCCTGGCGATCGTGCGACGCCTGGAGCAAGTGGCCCTGTCGCACCACACGGAGAACACGAGAAACATCCTGATGCAGTTTATCGCACTGGATCAGGAAGTCCTCGAACACAAGGGACATGGTGCCTCCGACGCGGTTCTGCATCAGATTCAAGAACGCTGGGCGGAGGTGTCCGATTCCAGTGATCCCGACGGGACTCCGGCGCGGCCGCTTAAGCGGATGCTGCTGGTGGATGATGAGCCGTTCATACGCAACACCCTTGGCCCGGCCCTGTCACGCCTGGGTTATCGGGTGGATCTCGCGGAAACAAAATGCGATGCGCTGGCCCGATTGGCAGCTAGCGGATCCAACTATGACGTGGTCTTGTGCGACCTCTATTTGCCCGACGGCACCGGAATGGAGATCTTGTCGGAACACCGGAAGGGGGAGAGCAACACACCGTTCATCCTGATGACGGCCTATGATAGCCCCCGACTGGATGATATTCTGGGATGCGGCAACGAGCCCCCTCTGCTATTCAAGCCCTTCCGGATGCAGGATCTGATGAACATTATCAAATCAGAAATCAACCTGGGGGCGGATTTAATAACATCACGCCCCCGGTATAACGTGGTGCCCGTCGCCCACATCCACCCGGTCTCATCGGCCGGGCGAAGGACCCGGGTTCTGATCGTGGACGACTCCGTGGTGATCCGCGAACATGTGGTGTCACAGTTGAATGAACTCAACGGTATTGAGATAGTCGGACAAGCCGGCTCGGTGGAAGAGGCCATCAGCGCTCTACGCCAATTCAAGCCCGACGTGATGACGCTGGACATGCGGCTTCCTGATGGCAGCGGCCTGGATATTCTCCGGCTGATCCAGCGCGAGGGTCTCTCCACGGCCGTGATCATCCTGACGAGCTACCCTTATCCGCAGTACGAGGTGCGTGCCCGTGCCGCAGGCGCCTATGCGTTCCTCAACAAGGCCCGGGATTTCGGCAAACTCGTTGATCAGATGCAGGCGCTGATTACAAGCCAAGGCAAAATGAATTGAGCAACAAGGTGTGAGAATGCCCATTCAGGACACGTCGATCAAGCAAGGTATTAACTGACTGTTGACAGGGTTTATGTTGGGAGTAGTCTACTGGCAACAAGCGGAAGGTATGCTCGAGTTCAGAGGAGAGATAAATCATGAAAAAACTACCCAAAAGTGTTCCGCCTGAGCAAACCGTAATCACGCCCCAGGTAGAGCCCGAAGCGCCTCCGCCGCCCGTTCTCGGATTCCCCATTGTGGGAATCGGGGCCTCCGCAGGCGGTCTGGCGGCCTTTGAGGCGTTCTTTTCCGGCATGCCGGCCGACACCGCAGGACCCGGCATGGCTTTTATCCTGGTTCAGCACCTGGATCCGATCCACAAAAGCATTCTTGCCGAACTCATCCGTCGTTTCACCCGCATGCCGGTTGTCGAGGTTGTGGACGGCATGATCGTTGAGGCCAACTCCGTCTACATCATTCCGCCCAACCATGATATGGCGCTGATGAACGGAGCCCTTCAACTGCTGGATCCCGCCGCGCCGCGCGGCCAGCGGCTGCCGATTGACTTTTTCTTCCGTTCCCTGGCCCAGGATCAGCATGATCGGGCCATCGGCATCATCCTCTCCGGCACCGGCAGCGACGGCACACTGGGAATACGGGCCATCAAGGGCGAGGGCGGCATGGTCATGGTCCAGAAGCCTGAATCCGCCGAATACGATGGTATGCCGTCCAGCGCCCTGGCGACCGGATTGATGGACTACGAACTTCCGCCGGCAAAGATGCCTGCCCAGCTCAGTGCCTATGCGGCCAAAGCCTTCAGAAAATCCTTCCGCTCGGTTACTGTTCCGGTAGTTCTGCCGGAGACCTCGATGAAGAAAATTTTCGTTTTGTTGCGAACCCAGACCGGGCATGACTTTTCCTTCTACAAACCCAGCACCATCAACCGTCGCATTGAGCGGCGTATGGCCGTTCAACAGATCGACACGATCGAGAGCTATGTCAAGTATCTGCAACGGATGCCCGCCGAGGTTCGGGCGCTTTTCCGCGACCTGCTGATCGGGGTGACCAGCTTCTTCCGGGATCCTGAGGCCTTCCAGGTTCTGGAGAAAAAGATTATTCCCTCCATTATTGCCAACAGGAGCGCAGCGGGCGTGATCCGCGTCTGGTCGACAGGCTGCTCAACCGGCGAGGAGGTCTATTCCCTCGCGATCCTCCTGGCAGAAGGCTCCGAGGCGAGTAAAAAGAATTTCGCGATACAGGTATTCGCCACCGACATTGACAGCCAGGCGATCGCCAGCGCCCGCCTCGGGATTTATCCGGCCAGCATCGTGACCGACATCTCCCCCCGCCGGTTGGCTCGTTTTTTTACGCTCGAACCCGGTGGCGCCAGCTACCGCATCCATAAAGGCATTCGCGATATGGTCGTCTTTTCCGAGCAGGATGTGGTCAAGGATCCGCCCTTCTCGAAACTCGACCTCATCAGTTGCCGCAACGTGATGATCTATATGGGGAGCGTCTTGCAGAAGAAGCTCATCCCCCTGTTCCATTATGCGCTGAATCCGGGTGGCATGCTCTTCCTGGGGACGTCTGAAACCATAGGCGATTTCAGCAGTCTGTTTTCCGTGCTGGATGGCAAGCAGAAGATCTACCGGCGCAAGGAGGATTTTGTCGGCGCCCACCGCGCACCCATCGAGCAGTTTGTTCCGCTCCTGACGGCGGTGAATGCGTCGCTTCCGTCGCGAACCGACGGGAAGAGGTTCCCCCCTATCAGGCAATCTCTTCGCGAACTGACCGAATCGGAGCTTTTGTGTCAGGTCATCGCGGCGGGCGCGCTGATCAACGGACAGGGCGACATTCATTATCTCCACGGACGAACCGGCATGTTCCTGGAACCGGCCCCGGGTGAGGCGGGCATCAACAATATCCTGAAAATGGCACGAGAAGGACTGCGGAACGACCTGGCCACGGCCCTGCGCAAGGCCGCCGGAACCAGGGAGACGGTGTGCCATCCGGGGCTACGGGTCAAAACCAACGGCCACTTCACCACGGTCAACCTGACGGTTCGTCCCGTGACGACCGGCGCAGGCGCATCGCAGGAGTCGCCGCTGTATCTGGTCATTCTGGAAGAGGCAGGAGCGACGGTGCCGGGTCTGATCGCCACGGAGCCCGCCGGATCCGACACGCTCCCCGTCGACGCGCGCATTGTGGCGCTCAAGGCGGAATTGCGCGTCAAGGAAGAGCACCTTCAGAGCGCGAATGAGGAAATGCAGAGCTCCAACGAGGAGCTCAAGTCGTCCAACGAGGAATTGCAGTCGGTCAACGAGGAAATGCAATCCACCAACGAGGAGCTGGAAACCTCCAAGGAGGAGTTGCAATCGATCAATGAGGAGTTGTCGACGGTCAACGCGGAACTGCAAATCAAGATGCTGGATCTGACGCGGGCCAATGACGACATGAACAATCTGGTGTCCGGCACCGGGATCGCCACCATTTTTGTGGATCTCCAACTGCGCATTCTGCGCTTTACCCCGGTCGCCAACGAGATCATCCATCTGATCCCGGTAGATGCGGGGCGACCGGTGGCTCACATTGTTTCCAACCTGGTCGGCTACGACCGTCTGGTGGCGGACGCGCAGGAGGTGCTAAATACGTTGATTCCCAAGCAGGTGGAGGTGCAGACCGCAGCGGGTAAATGGTACACCCTGCGGATCCTGCCGTACCGCACCCTTGCCAATGTGATTGAAGGCGCTGTGATGACCTTTGTGGACATTACGGAGACTGTGAAAACGCGTGAGGCGCTGAAAAAGGCCAATGACCTGATCCGGCTGGCGGTGATCGTGCACGATGCGCATGATGCCATCACCGTGCAGGATTTAGAGGGTCGCACCCTTGCCTGGAATCCGGGTGCGGTGCGACTGTATGGCTGGAGCGAGGCTGAGGCGCTCGCGATGAATGTTCGCGACCGTATTCCGAAGGGGTTGCGGGAAGGGGCTTTGACCACGCTGATTCAGTTGAGCCGGGCAGAGGTTCTGGCGCCGTATCAAACCCGGCGGATGACCAAGGGCGGCGCCGTTGTGCAGGTCTCTATTACCTCTACGGCGTTGGTGAGCGAGGCTGGCGCGATGTATGCCATTGCGACCACGGAGCGGAAAAGTGATGCGGCGAACGGCTAGGGAGGGGACGATGAACGATCACGCAAAAGACATTCGTCAACAGGCGGAGAAGAAACTGGCGGAACAGGCGATCGCCGCGCCTCCAGTCCGTCCCGAGGACGTCGATCGAAACCTTCATGAACTGAAGGTCCACCAAATCGAGCTGGAGATGCAGAACGAGGAACTGCTCCACGCACAGCGTGAACTCGAGGTCTCGCGGGAGCGCTATTTAGACCTCTACGATCTTGCGCCCGTTGGCTATTTC
>Ga0073936_10009400_pt1 | contig 12159 bp, 13 predicted proteins | sample AliMusrvi5mmetaG_FD_87041 | JGI IMG/M metagenome (GOLD analysis project Ga0073936, IMG submission 87041) | Freshwater lake bacterial and archeal communities from Alinen Mustajarvi, Finland, to study Microbial Dark Matter (Phase II) - Alinen... | ecosystem: Environmental > Aquatic > Freshwater >... | reverse complement strand
GTGCTCCAACTCAACCTCTTCACCAAGAGGAATTTAATCGAACTTTTTAAACCAACCGTTGTCCAACGTGCTGTTTCTCCGCAGATTTTATTGTGGGAAAATCTATAAGACAGCAGTGATTTTATGGTTAATTCTTCTCAAGAAGAACTGTACTCGGGCAACCAAAAGTACTGATCTTTAGATCAGGAGTAGTGCTCCACAGGTGTTCTGCAAACCAGAGTGTTCCAATAATGGTCTTGTCTGGAAAACAACATAAAGTTAATAAGTTGTATTCCTTTCCGATGTCAAAATCTTTCGATATCGAATCGTCCTTCTAAAGGATTGCATCAGTGCTTCGATGACCCTCTTTGTTCCTGTTTTATGTGCCTGATTGCTGTTGACAATCCCAATGGTATTTCTTAAATTGTGGCACAGGAAAGAGGCGATTAGTCTGGTTTTTTACAACCCACTTTATAAAGGAGATTTACCGTGAAGAAAATTGTAACAGCAGTGATGGTTGCGGCTTTTGTGTTGAGCGCGGGTGCAGTATTTGCGGCTAAGTGTACCGTTGACAGTGTTGCCGGAAACAAGGTCACCGTGACCTGCGATAAGGCTGACGGCCTGAAGGCTGGCGATAGTGTGACCGTGAAAGCTGCTAAAAAAGGACTGGAAGGCTGCTGATAGTCTGAAGTTTTGCTGTTGTATTTAAGAGCGGGCCGATCAGAATCGGTCCGCTCTTTTTTATTCACAGCCCGCCCTGATTTTATGGAATAATGGTTGGAACTTTCATTATGACATTGTGTCATAACCAAAGACTCTCCTTACAATTGCGAGACACTTAATGGACCCACAAACGTTACCGGCTTTCGAACTGACACTATACAATACCATTAAAGACCGGTATAAAGTAGCGTTTGAGCAGCTCAAAATCAGGGAGCACCGGCTCCAGCTCCTTAAAATTATTGATTTGGAGCAAATTCTCGATGGCAAGGATCCATTGAAGGACGTGTCCACCTTCCCGTTCTGGATCAGGCTCTGGGAAGCTGCTATCGTTTTGTCGGAGTTTATTGCAGGACTTCCGTGCAACGAGGAGACCTCATTGCTGGAACTCGGTGCAGGGCTGGGTGCGCCAGGGCTCACCGCAGCAGCTGCGGGTTTTCAGGTGACTCTGAGCGATTACGAAGAGTTAATTCTTGATTTTGAGCGGATCAACGCGGCCGCGAGCAAGCTGCACAATGTGCAATTTGCCATGCTGGATTGGTTGGATCCGCCTGAGATGTCTCAGTATGATGTCATCGTTGGTGCGGAGATTTTGTTTCGCGAAGAGTTCTTCGAGCCGTTGCTCGGGGTTCTGCGTAAGGCTCTCAAGCCTGAAGGTGTCGTGTATCTGGCGCACGATATTAAACGCCGCAGTCTGGAACCCTTTCTGAAATTAGCTGAGAAGGAATATAGTATTTCCGCCTCCAGAAGAAGGCTGAAGAGCCTGGATGAGGATAAAATTATTCTCATGACCCGATTGCAACCACGTCGGTGAACGGTAAGCAGGCGGCAGCGCTCTCCGGTGGTCGGGCCGCTGTATCTTCAAGAGCAACTCTTAGAGATCGGACATCTTGCGTTCCGTCAGCGCATTTGTCTGGATGGTTCGATACGTCACTGACCAGAAGATCGGGAAATTCACAAAGTGTATCCTGTTTGCCTCAATATATCCGGTAAGCTCTGCGTCGTTATCGGCGGTGGCCGTGTTGCTGAACGAAAAATTCGGGGAATACTCGCCGGTTCCGGCAGTGTCAGGGTCGTCAGTCCAGCTCTTACAACCACGTTACACGACCTGGCGAGCCAGGCCGTGATCGAATGGCGAGAAAAGCCGTACAGCGGAACCGATCTCGAAGGGGCTTTTCTGGTTTTCGCAGCGACCAATACCCCCAAGGTGCAAGGTGCTGTGCTGCGGGATGCGCGTGCTGCCGGGCTGCTGGTGAATATTGCGGATAACTCAGCAGCCTGCGATTTCCAAGTACCGGCCTCGATCCGTCGGGGTGATCTGACTCTCAGCGTGGCAACCAAAGGCAAAAGCCCCGCTGTCGCGGCAATGGTCAAGCGTCGGCTTGAGCACGATTTCGGCGAGGAATATGCACAGCTCACAGCGTTAACATCCTTGCTGCGTGACCGTATTCTTGCGGAAGATGCTTTGAGTCACGAAGAAAAGAAGCTTTTGTTTCAAAAGATCCTCCATGACGATATAGTCGACTGGCTCCGCGACCGCCGTTGGGATAGGATTCAGCAACACCTGCAGAGTGTGTTCGGTCGACCGGTTGTTCTCGATCCGGAGACACTGACCAAGGAGACTCCATGAGTTTTTTGCTCTTTCAGGGCAGTGTGGCGATCTATCTGCTCTCCGCTGCGGCCTACCTGGTATTCTTTCTGACGAAGAAAACAACGGTGCGCCGAATAGGCCGTGCGATTTTTCTCATCGCTTTTCTGCTGCACACCGTCAATATTATCGTCCGGTATTTCGAAGCCGGCCACACGCCTATAACCAGCCATCACGAGACGGTCTCTTTCTTTGCCTGGTCCCTTGGTTGCTGTTACCTGTCGTTTCGCTGGCGTTATACAGTCAAAAATTTAGGCACCTTTGTCAGCATTCTGGTGGTGGTTTTGATGCTGGTGGCCGCTTTTTCCTCCCGTGAGATTTTACCCCTGCCTCCTGCCCTCCAATCTTGGTGGTTGCCGGTGCATGCCTCCATCGCCCTGATTGCCGATGGCTTTCTCGCGCTGGCCTGTGTCGGTGGGATCATGTATCTGCTGCAGGAGCGGGAGATTAAAACAAAACGGTTTGGCCTTTTTTATTCACGTCTACCTTCTCTGGAGGCCTTGGATAAACTGAACCATCACTGCTTAAGCGTGGGGTTCCCCCTGCTCACCCTCGGTCTGATTACCGGATCGCTCTGGGCCAAGCAGGCTTGGGGCGTGTATTGGCACTGGGATCCAAAGGAGACCTGGTCGCTGGTTACCTGGTTTCTGTATGCGGCTGCAGTGCATCAACGTTTTACCGTCGGTTGGCGAGGGCGTCGGGTGGCCATCCTCAGTATCATAGCATTTCTTGCCGTTCTGTTTACCCTTTGGGGTGTTTCCTTTCTGCTGAAAGGGGTTCACACCTATGTCTCGTGACACCATTGTGCTGCTGGGCGTCAATCACAAGACGACGCCGTTGGCAATAAGAGAAAAGCTGGCACTTTCGGCTGGTTACGATGAACCGCTCCGCGCACTGGGGCAGTTGGAGGAATTAGGGGAATACTATTTGCTCTCCACCTGCAATCGGGTGGAGGTTCTCTTTACCTGCCAGGATGTCGAGCAGGCGAGAACATGTGTTCTTGAGCGGTTATTTGCCAACAGCGTGCCGAGAGAAGAACTCGATCAGCACATTTACCAGTATCTGGATGACCAAGCCGTGGAACACCTGTTTCTGGTGGCCGCAAGTCTTGATTCAATGATTGTCGGCGAGGCCCAAATTCTCGGGCAATTGAAGGAGGCCTACCGGCAGGCGGCAAAACACCGGTGCAGCGGTTTTGTGTTGAACAAGTTGCTTCATAAATCGTTTTCCGTAGCCAAGCGTGTCCGTACCGAAACCCGGATCGGGGCCAGTGCTGTTTCGATCAGTTACGCCGCCGTGGAAATGGCCAGGAAAATCTTTGGCGATCTTGCCGGGAAAAAGGTCCTGCTGATCGGTGCCGGTGAGATGGCGGAACTGGCGGCGGAACATCTGGTGGGGCAGGGGGTTGCTTCGGTTATCGTTGCCAACCGCACCCTGCAGCGAGCGATTAATCTGGCTCGTTGCTTCAACGGTCAGGCCGTGGCCCTGGAAGAGTTGGCGGACCAGTTGCAGCATGTTGATATCATCATCAGCTCCACAGGGGCTCCTGATCTGATTTTGCGCAAGGAAGATGTTCGCCCGGTGATGCGGGAACGCCGCAACCGCCCACTTTTCTTTATTGATATTGCCGTGCCCCGTGATCTCGATCCGGCCATCAACGAGTTGGACAACGTCTATCTCTACGACATCGACGACCTGCACAATGTTGTTGAGATGAATAAATCCGAGCGCGACAAAGAGGCGGTCAAGGCCTATCGGATCATAGCTGAGGAGAAACTGAAGTTCAGCAAGTGGCTGGCGAATATGGAGTCGACCCCCACCATCATCCAACTGCGGACCATTGTTGAAGACCTTGTCCGGGCTGAGGTCGAAAAAACCATGGGCCGTCTTGAAGGCTTGAGTGGACACGACCAGGAGCGAACAGAAAAGTTGGTGGCAGCGATCACCGGCAAGATGCTGTATCGCCCTCTGCACTATCTGAAAAATGAAAACCATTGTATCAGCCTGCCGGATCGGATCAACACGGTCCGTACGCTGTTTCAACTTGATAACGGCAACGATGGCCCTGAAAGCCCGTGATCAACAACGAGCGTGCATACATCCTCGAGGAAGAGTGGCTCCTGGTCCGTCATTCCGGGGAAATTCCCGAGGTGGCCCTCCATACCAGTCTGCATTACCTTTGCGAGGATGAGGAAGGGCCCCGGTTCATCCTTGCAGATGAGGAATTGCAACCATTGCAGGATGCGGTCCTGGAACGGTACCGGGAAATGGTCCAGCGTGATCTCGATGTAGCCAATCGCGATCGTTCTTTGTTTCGCGGTATCAAGAGGGCGCTCCACAATTGGTATCGATTCGCCCGTTTCAGTGATAAGATCGGCTGTTCGTATGAAGATTTCCGCGTGATTGCGGCACAGGCGTTGTTGCTGTATCTGCAGCAGGAGTTGGATGACGTCTGTTCCGGAAAACGATCCTCGTCCATCAATTGTACCACTGACGCCTTGGTGTCCTTTGCCCACACACTGGGCATTGATCCTGGGGAACTTCCGGGTGAGTGGGCTTGTCTTTGTGAAAAAACAGCGGTATAGGAGACCCTAGCATCTCCTGTGAAAAATTTATTCAGCACTCTTTTTCGGAAGCTCAGACAACTGCAAGGCTCGCCCGCATCACTTGCCAGGGGGACAGCTGTAGGCGTCTTTATTGGCATTGCGCCTTTGATGCCGCTTAAATCTGTACTGATTCTACTGATCACCGTGGTCACCAGAAGCAGTACGGTGGCTGCTGTTTTTGTCTGTACGGTTATCTGCAATCCTCTTACCTATATTCCCCTGTACTATCTGGCCTGGCTGGTCGGCACTCTTATGCTTCCCGGACAGGCCAGCTGGGAAACCTTGAAAACGGTTATCGATCAGATGCAGGAACTGGGCTTGGTTGAGGCAATTTCCCTTGCCGCTAGGATAGGGTTCGACACCGGCATAGTGTTGTTGGCGGGCGGTCTCGTCCTGGCACTGCCACTTGCCCTTTGCAGCTATCCTATAGCGCTTCGATTCTTTCTAGGCATCGAACGAAGACGCTATGAGAAGCATCTTCTTAACAAAAAAGTCGAGGAACCTGCTCGATAAGCCCTTCGGGGTATCCAGGAAGGTTGAGGGGATAGGTCTGGGGCCAACATGGCTGTAGGGCTGCCCGTAATGCTGCCGCTGGTATGCCGGATTACGGCAACTGGTGCCCCCCAGGCGAGGCGGGCTTGGTCGTCAGTGGCTGAACGAGAATGGGTGGTGGTATACCAGCAGCGAGTCGAGCGGACAACCGATCCGTCCGGCTCGCTGCTGTTTTGATGATTGGGCTGATTTAATGCTTGAAGGAGCGTTGACCGGTGAACATCATCGCCACCTGCGGGTCGGCTTCGTTGCAGGCCTGGATCGATTCGAAGTCGCGGATTGAGCCACCTGCCTGGAGGATGGCGGTAACTCCTTGCCGGATGCCGACATCGGCGGCATCGCGAAACGGGAAAAAAGCATCCGAGATCATCACCGATCCGGGAAGCCCGGCCCGGTCAGCCTGCACCTTGGCGTCGATCGCTTCCTGGTCGGCCTTGTCCCGCTGGCCGCGTTTAACCTCTGCGACCATATCGACGTAGGGGAGACCGTGGGCATCAAAGCAGGTGATGTCGGCGTATTTGGCATATGCTTTGTGCACCGCGATTTCGGCGACCCCAACTCGGTCCTGCTCCCCGGCGCCGATGGCGGTGGTGCAGCCGTCTTTGACATAGATGACCGAGTTGGAGGTCACGCCGTGCTCGATCGCCCAGCCAAAAAGCATGTCCTCGATTTCGCGAGCGGTTGGCTGCCGCTCGCAGGCATAGGCCGCACCTTTATAAGTGGCGGTGGCAGGTTTGAGGTCTGATGCCGAGCGGATGGAGTTGACCGCTGACTGCTGGACAATGATGCCGCCGTCGATCAGCGATTTGAAATCAACGAAACGGTGCTGTTCATAGGCGGCTAGCCGGGAGATCCCGGCCATACGGATCACCCGCAGGTTTTTGCGGCGGGCGAGGATCGCCAGGGTCCCTTCCTCGAAGTCCGGAGCACAAACCACTTCCAGATAATTCTCCGCCATCAGTTCGGCCGTCTCTCTATCAATGGGACGGCTGGTCACCACCGCCCCGCCGAAGGCAGCGATCCGGTCGCAACGGTTGGCACGGTTGTAGGCATCGGCGAGACTGGACCCTACGGCCGCGCCGCACGGGTTGTTGTGTTTGAGGATGGCTACTGCCGGTTTATCGATCAGGTATTTGATGATGTTGAGGCCGTTGTCGACATCGGTGAGGTTGATCTTGCCCGGATGCTTGCCAACCTGGAGCATGTCGGCCACAGAGATGGCGCTGACGAGACCGTTGCCCGGTTCAATGAAGGTGCAGTCGCCCAGGACCAGGTTACCGTTGACCAGTTCATACAGGGCCGCTTCCTGATCCGGATTTTCGCCGTAGCGCAGGCCGCGTTCATCGACGGTTCCGTCGGCCATGGGGATTTTCCATGTTTTTTTTCGGTAGACCAGCGTCTGGCCACCGAAGGAGATGGTCATCTCCATGGGGAACGAATCGCCCAGCAGGGTGGTATACATTTTTTTGAGATCGGTCATAATCCGCGAAGCTCCTTGAGGAGAGGGGGTGGTGAAAAGGGTCGAAAAGGGAAGGTCCGTAGCGGAATGTACCTTGTCGGCCGTTATCGAGAAAGGGTTAAAGCCCTTCTGGAAGGAATAGGCTGTTCAAACGCTGTTCCGGAAGGTCAGCGGCGGGATAGCCGTCCCTGCCGGAATCGAACTGTGTGCTAATACCGCATTGGCCCCGACCGTGACCCCGTCGCCCAGGTGACAGGCGTGGAGCACGCAGCCGCCAGCGATGTGGCAGCTTTTCCCCAAGGTAGTGCCGCCGCTGATTCGAACATTGCCGTGGAGAATGGTGTCCTGACCGATGGTGCAGTCCGGTTCAATCAGGATCGACTCAGGTGCGTATAGGGTGACACCGGCGAGCATCAGGCTGCGGTTATGGCGGAGCTGAAGGGTGGCATGGGCCTGGGCCAGCTCGATCCGCGAATTGACGCCCAGGACATCAATGGCCTGGGTGTGGACGAATTTGTGCACCGCTAACCCCTGTCGGTTGGCAATGGCTACGATATCGGTCAGATAGACCTCGCCCTGGCTGTTATCGGTCCCGACTTGGTGCAGGGAATTGAAAAGAAAATTTCTATCGACCAGGTAGATGCCGGCATTGATTTCCCGGATGCTGCGTTGGGCTTCGCTGGCGTCTTTTTCTTCGACAATGGCCAGCACCTCCCCCTGGTTATTGCTGAGGATCCGACCGTAGCCAAAGGGCTGGTCGAGCAGGGTGGTCATCAGGGTGAGGGGGGCCTGTTGCTGTTGGTGCGCGGCAATCATGGCGCGTAGGGTTGCCGCCTGGATAAGCGGGGTATCACCGCAGAGGATCATCACCTGTTCCGCCTGAGCGCAGGTCGACTCCGCACAGAGTACGGCTGCCCGGTCCCCAGTTGCTGCTCCTGGTCCACCGGTTGTACCGGATAGTTTGCCAGGGCGTTGAGGACCTCCTGGCGCTGGTGGCCAACGATGACCGCGCAGTCTGTGATCGCGGCCTCGCGGACCGCATCCAGTACATGGAGGATCATCGGCCGGAAGAAGACTTCGTGCAGCACCTTGGCGCGGGCTGATTTCATGCGGGTGCCCTTGCCGGCGGCGAGGACAACAGCGGTAATCGATGGGGGCATGGCAGCAACCTTGCAAAAGAAATGAATAAATGAAAGAAGCCTCATTGTAGAAAAAAATGAAGGGTTTGACAAGAGGGGCAATGACGGAACGGCTGATCACGTCGTGCTGGAAAAAGAATTGCTTCCGGCAAAGATGGGCAGAAACTTGATGCGAATCTTGTGTTTCATCCTTACATTGGCCTGACCGGAAAGGCCGGGTTAACAGATATCTTCTGTTTCGGCAAAGAATTAAGGTGACTGCCCCGTGTATGGCAGTTTTTGTGAAAACTAAAGAGTAACCAGTAAGCGAGAAATCTGACCAATGCGACCATCTGACCATGAGGTGCTGATCCTTGACGGTGCCTGCGGAACCAATCTTCAGGAAATGCAGATCCCGTTAGCGGCCTGGGAAGGCAAAGAGGGCTGCAACGAGCTGCTCAATCTGACCGCCCCGGAAAAAATCATCGAGCTCCATGCTGCTTTTGTGGCTGCTGGTGCTATGGTGATCGAAACCAACACCTTTGGCGCCAGCCGGATCGTCCTGGATGAGTATGGGCTGCAGGACCAGATCGAGGCTATTAACCGTGCCGGGGTTGAGAACGCCCGCAAGGCTATCGGCGGCAAGGCCAACACCTACATTGCCGGATCCATCGGACCGGGCACCAAGCTGCCCTCGTTGGGTCATATAACGGTGGAGGCTTTGGCTCGAGCCCATGAAGAACAGATTCGGGCCCTGGCCTTGGCCGGCGTGGATCTGCTCATCATCGAAACCTGCCAGGACCTGCTCCAGATCAAGACGGCTATGACCACATGCTTTGCCACCCTGGAAGCCTTGGGCCTGGATATTCCGGTGATGGCGTCGGTCACCATTGAACGTACCGGCACCATGCTGGTTGGCACGGATATCGCTGCTGCTGCCGTCACCTTTGAGCCCTATCCAATTTTTTCCTTTGGTCTGAATTGCGCCACCGGACCCATGGACATGGAATCCCATATCCGCTACCTCAGCCGTAACTGGCCTGGCCGCATTTCCTGTGTCCCCAACCAAGGGATGCCCGAAGTGGTGGGCGGCAAAACCTGCTATCCCCTCAGCCCGGAAATGTACGCCAACGAGATGAAACGTTTTATCATTGACTACGGGGTCAGTGTGGTCGGCGGCTGCTGCGGCACTACTCCTGCCCATATTCGGCAACTGGTCAAGACCCTGGCCGGAGTGAAACCTGGCAGGCGAGAGGTGAGCTTATGAAACCTTCGGTTGCCAGTCTCTACCAGGCCGTGGAACTGCAGCAGGAGATTCCGCCCCTGTTGATCGGTGAGCGGGCCAACGCCAATGGCTCAAAAAAATTCCGTGAACTGCTTCTTGCTGACGATTACGAGTCCTGTCTGCGGATCGCGCAGGAGCAGGAGGCCAAAGGGGCCCATATCATTGATCTGTGCACCGCCTATGCTGGTCGCGATGAAAAAGCGGACTTGACCACCATGGTGCGTCTGTGTGCGCGTGCCCTGAAGGCACCCCTGATGATCGATTCGACCACGCCGGAGTGTATCGAGGCGTGCCTGCAGCTCTATCCGGGCCGGGCGATCGTCAACTCCATCAACCTTGAAGATGGCGGAATCAATATCCGCCGCGTCTGCCGGGCGGCCAAGAAATATGGGGCGGCGGTTGTGGCCTTGACTATTGACGAGAAGGGCATGGCCATGAGCAGCGACGACAAACTGCGGATTGCCAGGGCTATTCATGCCATCGCGGTCGATGAATGTGGTTTGCGCCCCCATGATCTGTTGTTTGATTGCCTGACCTTTACGGTTGGCTCCGGTGATGCCACCCTGCGTGATGCGGCCCTTCAGACCCTGGAAGGGATTCGTCGGATCAAAGCGGAACTGCCCGGGTGTTTGACGGTGCTGGGCTTGAGTAATATTTCCTTTGGCCTTGCCCCCCAGACTCGGCGTATCCTCAACTCTGTTTTCCTCCACGAGGCTGTGGCCGTTGGTCTTGACGCTGCCATCGTCGATGCCGCCAAGATCCTGCCGCTGGCACGGATCTCAGCGGAAGACCGGCAGATCAGCCTCGATCTGCTCCAGAATAGGGAAGTTGCAGGCGCAAAGGATCCGCTGATGCGGTTCATCGAACATTTCAGCGGAAAGACAACCCTCGTCACGGACGAAGATCAGGGCGTGACCCGGACACCGGAGGAGCAACTGTTTCACCGGGTTATGGACGGCGACAAGGACGGAATCGACGATATCCTTGCTATTCTGCGGGAACGGTTCAAACCGCTCGACATCATCAATCAGATCCTGGTCCCGGCCATGCGCCATGTTGGCGAACTGTTCGGCAAGGGAGAAATCCTGCTGCCCTTTGTCCTGCAGTCGGCCGAAGTGATGCGAGCTTCGGTGGACCTGCTGGAACCCTTTATGGACAGGGCCGACGGCGGCAGCGCCACCAAGATCCTCCTGGCCACCGTTCAGGGCGATGTCCATGATATAGGCAAGAATCTGGTAGATATCATCCTCTCCAACAACGGCTACAAGGTCTATAATATTGGTATCAAGGTGCCGACCGAGACGATTATTGAAAAAGCGAAGGAATACCAGGTTGATTTGATTGGGCTCAGCGGCCTTTTGGTCAAATCCGCCATTGTCATGCAGGATTCCATGCCTCAGTACCGCGAAGCTGGATTAACGATGCCGATCCTGCTGGGCGGGGCTGCCTTGACCCCTAAATTCGTTGCCGAATCGTGCGCACCCAGTTATCCAGGCTCAGTCGTCTATTGCGCCGATGCTTTTGCCGGCTTGAAGGCGGTGCGGGAATTCGAAGAGGGACGTCTGGTCTCAACCAGGTATGACGGCGCCACCGCAGTCAAGCCGATGAAACCCGGGGTCAAGGACGTGATCCTCGATCGGTCGAATCCGGTCCCTGTGCCCCCCTTCATCGGGCAGCGCTATGTTGAAGATATTGATCCCTCTGTCCTCTTCCCCCTGATCAATATCCAGGCGCTCTTTCGCGGCCGCTGGGGCTATCGCCGCGGCAAGATGGGGGCAGGGGAGTATGAGCAGTTAATTCAGGGGACGGTCCGGCCTCAATACGAGGCGTTGCTGCAGCGTTCGCTCGCCGAAGGCTGGCTGCAGCCCAAGGTGTCGTACGGTTATTTTCGGTGTCATTCCGAAGAAAATTCGCTTTTGGTCGAGGCTGAGGGGCAAGAACATGTATTTTCCTTTCCGCGCCAAGTTGAGTCGCCGTACCTTTGCATTGCCGATTATTTTAAATCAGCTAAGTCGGGAGGCGATATTGCAGCATTCTTCATTGTTACCATTGGAGAGAGGATCGGCACGGAAACCGCTCGGCTCTATCAGGAGAACGCCTACCATGACTATCTCCTGCTCCATGGCTTCAGTGTTGAGGTGACCGATGCTCTGGCCGAATATTGGCACGGGGTGATGCGTCAGGAAATGGGGATAGGCGGGAAACGGACTGGTGATCTCCATGGTGCGATTACCCAGGATTATCAAGGATCACGCTATGGCTTCGGTTACCCCTCCTGTCCGGATCTGGAGGCGCACCAACCCTTATTCGCCTTTCTGAAGCCAGCAGCGATCGGCATTTCCTTGACGGAAAATATGCAGATGGTGCCGGAACAAACTACTTCTGCCATCATTGCCCACCATCCGCAGGCCAAATATTTTGCGGTGTAGCCAATGACTGCAGCAACAACCGATCGGTATATCTGCGCTAACTGCGGGTATGTCTATGATCCTAGGGCAGGGGATACCATGAATGCGATTCCTCTCGGGACGTGTTTCGAAGACCTCCCCGAACCGTGGGTCTGCCCGATGTGCTACGCCACCGTGGACCAGTTCGATCCGCTGGATTGATAAAATAGCCGTGCTCTCTATAGGGAGCGTTTAAAACAAAGAAAGCCCCATCAATCGGATGATTGATGGGGCTTTAGTATAAACCGGCGGCGACCTACTCTCCCACATAGTCTCCCATGCAGTACCATCGGCGCTGAAGAGCTTAACTTCCGTGTTCGGGATGGGAACGGGTGGGACCTCTTC
>Ga0073936_10009398_pt1 | contig 12159 bp, 7 predicted proteins | sample AliMusrvi5mmetaG_FD_87041 | JGI IMG/M metagenome (GOLD analysis project Ga0073936, IMG submission 87041) | Freshwater lake bacterial and archeal communities from Alinen Mustajarvi, Finland, to study Microbial Dark Matter (Phase II) - Alinen... | ecosystem: Environmental > Aquatic > Freshwater >... | reverse complement strand
GTGCGGGACTGCCGAACACGATGGCCTTGGGCTGATGTTTATTTATGATGGGGATGAGGTCCGGACCGCCCTGATCAAGCGGTTGCACCCCGCTATCGAACCATATTTCCGTCAGTTCGCCATAGTTCGTCCACAGTTCTGTGAGCATGACCTCGCAGGCTTTGTTCCAATCCTTCTGTTTCTTGCCGCCCCATGGGATGAGGCTGGGATTGTCGACACCGGGATTGTCGCCACCCCACCACTCAGGGTTGCCAGCACTGGCGTAGAGACCCGGCTTGATGTCATACTTCTTGCACGACGCGATGAAATCCCGGACCACATCACCTTTGCCTCCGCGCCAGGCGGTCTGCTTCACACCATACGGATAGGCGTTGCTTTGCCAGGCCAAGAAGCCGGTGCAATGTTTGGCGACGAATACCGCATACTTGGCACCCATCGACTTCGCGACCTCAAGCCACTGGTCGGTATTCAGTTTTGTGGGGTTGTAGATATTCACATTTGCGGGCGTTCGCGGCTTCATCTATCCCGTGAACGTCACCATGTCGAAATGGATGAAGAGGCCCAGTTCCAGATCCTGCCACGCAAGTTGCTCGGGCGAAGGCTTGACTAACCCGCTTCCAGCCACTGCGTCGGCCGATGTTCGGCCAAACATCCGCAGCGGACTCATTGCAGCCCCCATCGTCCCCGCCGCGATGGCACCGCAGAAACTTCTTCGTGTCGTATTCATGTTCACAATAGTTCTCCTTCTACTCTTCAATCAACGTCACTTTGGCCATGCCCATAGTGCGGAAGCCGTCAAAAAACTTTTCGGTTGACCCGCCGGTGAAGAAGATGGTGTAGGTGCCGTCGCCTTCACCGATCATCTGGTGCGGCGTGCGGATGGGCCCGGGCCCCACGCCACCAGCTGCGCTCACCGGGCGCAAGTCCGTCGGTACTCGGGCTTGCCATCGAAGGTCAGCTTCACCGAACTTCCGCCCTCGAACCCGACGGGAATCTTCTCAGCCCCCGGCGAATCCTTGTGAATCTCGGGATTTGAAAGGGTTTTCACGACCTGAAGCCGCAGTCGCGGCATTCTCCCTTCCGCTGGACTCTTTTCCGTGAGTTTCCGGAACAGCGTTGCCTCTTCCGCACTAAACGGCGTACCATCCTTCCACAAAAGATCGTGGAACCAGACTTTCGGCTCTGGCGCACCTCCCGGTGATCCCCAGGGGTAGATGGTCTGCGTCTTGCCCGCAACCAATCCCCAGTTGTAACAGCCCACGTGCTCCTTCTTGAATAGCGGCAGATGGCTGGCAACTTCGCTACTCCCGCGACGCATCCACTCCGTGCAGATCACAGGCCGACCCTGTTTTCTCAAAGTGGCGATCTGCCCTGCCAGGTTGCCGGCATCGTTGTAATTGTGGAATGTGATCACGTCGGATGCAACCAGTTGGAAGTCGTTGAGTTCCTTCATTTCAGCCCAGACGCCTGCGGTCAACGGCTGAGTTGGATTGATTTCTCGCGCCCACTGGAAGATTTTTTTAAGTAGAGGGAGCGACTTACTGCCTTGCCCTTCATTGCCAGGCTCATTATACAGATCCCACAGGAGAACGCGGTCGTCTTTTGCGAAGGTGCCGACGATATCCTTCACGTACCGTTCCAGTCGGGGCCAGGACTCGGGATGATTTACGACCTCGCGGCCGGGACTCTGGAGCCAGCCGGAATTGTGAATGCCCGGCAGGGGCACCGGCTGCTTGCCGATCTTGGGGTCTGCATTCCAGCAGTCGTCAAACAAGACAAACATGGGTTTGATGTTGTGTCGCGCTGCAATCTCAAGGAACTTATCCACGCGTTTCTTAAAACCTTCAGCATCCGCCTTCCATGCCAGGTCATGGAGAAAGGCCCGCACGGTGTTGAAGCCAAGTCCGGAAGCCCACTTGAGTTCCCTGTCGACCGTGGCCGGATCGAATGTGTCTGCCTGCCACATTTCAAGCTGGTTGACCGCCGTACTGGGAATGAAGTTACACCCTACAAGCCACGGCTGCCCGGCATACCACTGGTTAGCCTGCTCCTTGGGCCAGCGAATACCAACTGCTCTGTTGCCAGGCGTAGGCTCCTGAGCAAAAACAGCCAAAGCAGAAACAGCAGCCAGCAAAAGCATCAATAAAAGCTGTCTTGTTACTCTCATATCCATTCTCAAGTGTTTTGGAAATCGAAGCCTTTTTACTTTGCATTCATCCTGGCATCGCGAATGAACGCCGATTTGTTTGCGCCCAGTTTGAGCTGGATGCGAGTGATGTCCTGCCCGCCCTCCTTGATGTTCTGGAAGGCCACACCGTGGATGGTACCGGTATGCGGATCCAAGAGTTCCGGCCTCAGCCTGCCCTTGAGCCGTACCCAGGTATCGACGCCGTCGTCACTCGAGTTTGCGAAGAAGTAATAGTCGCAGCCTTCCCGGATCTTATGAATATAGGACAACTTGCCTTTGGCACTCTTGATGATGATGTCTTCCTCAAGTCGAACATCCCAGACCGGCAGGGCGTCGTCAAGAACCGCCGCTAGCCGGGTGGTTCCCGCCACGTTTTCATCGATGTCGGGGATAAAATAGGCATTGCCCCCATTGGCGTTCTGATTCTTCGTGTACCTATGTCCTGCGCGGTTCGGATCGAGGCCGAATATGTCTTCGACCAGTCTTGCGATAATCGCATCTTTGCCAGGCTCTGCGGATTTCACTGGCAACCGCCTGGTGCTGATAACTATACCGCCCTGGTTGAAGAAGTCCTTGGCCTTTTGCAGGGTCGATACGTTGATCGCTCCCGCCTCAGGTTTTCCAGGCAGGATCAGCACGTGGTAACTTTCAGCATTGACCTTGTTGTCCAGATGAAGCAGATGGTTCACAGGATCAATCGAACATTTGTCTTTAAGCACTTCAGGATGCAAAAACGTGAAGTCGCGGCGGATTCGATTGGTCAACCGCTCTCCTACATCAAGGTAGCCGGAATCGGTTCCTTCGTGTCCGAAATAGCAATCGGCATAAATGCCCGTAATCGGGTAGAGCACGGCGATATCTGCGACGTGGCGACCGCCCTGCAAGATGAGCTGGCAGCGCGCGGCCCACTTGTTGTAATCCGGCAGGCTGGCGGCGACTCTCGGGTTTCTCCAGGATATCTCCGGCGGAGTCGGCACATTGGGATGGGCATACCACACCCCGTGTGGAATGATCAGGTTGATGCCGCGGGCATACAGTTCCATCGCCGTTCGATAAAGCAGGTCCGGGGTGAAATCGGCCTCCTTCCAATTTTCAAAAGCACCGTAGGTCTCGCACTGGAGGATGGGCCGGTCGTAAAGAAAAGCCGCGGAACTCGACAGCTTGTAGCCATCGCGTTTGGAGCCATAAGCACCTATCACATCCAGCAGGGGGCGCTGCGCATGTTTGTAAAATTTGATCGCGTCACCGGAGAAGCCCATCGGCGAAACCTCATAATCGCCGGCCGGGTGACCGGAAGCGTCGATCTTATGCGCCGCACACCAGTCGGCGACCCGCTTCACAAAACTCTCGGAAAGCAATTCCGCCCGGAAGCCGAAGAGCATGCTGCGGGCTGCTGCGGTCGAAGGGCCGATGTCATACCACATCGCCGGGTAGTATTCGACGGGACTGATGCCGTATTTCTTCAGGAATGCTGCGTTATATCCCTCGGTCCAACAGCGGTGGTCGTCGCCATTCCAGACGTCGGGGCTGGCCTGATAGAGGGAGATGTCATCGTAAAAGGAGCTTTTTATGGTCGTGCCAAAATGCGTCGGAAACCTGTCGTAGAACCGCTGGTAGGTCAGGCTGATCCACTTGACGACGGCAGCCGGATTCAGGTAATCGAGGTTCACATTGAGATCCTTCCGATTCATGCCAACATCCCGGCGTGAGGAGAAAATCATGATCTTCCAATCGCCTGCTGGAACCTTCCACGAAAGCTTGCCGTTGCCGACGCCAGACGTGATATCGATCCGCTCAGCGTGGTCCTTGTTGTTCATGGCCACGCAGCCCATGAGGGCACCGGCGGGAAGATCCACGCGATAGGCCAACGGGCCAGTAACGTCCTTTTCCGACTTGAAGACTTGGCGGGCGCAATACTCGGGATAGGTCTTGCCGATTTCTCCCCCCGCCGTTCCCGAAGGAAAGCTCTTATCGTCGCAAAAGATCGCCCACATGCCTAGCTCGTCAAGCTTGCGGAGAATGTGCCCGTATTTCTCCAGAAAGTCAGGCTCCCAGTACTCAGTGACCGGCAAGATGGCCACGCTCCCATAGCCGTCCTTGTCGCGAAAAGCGGTCAATTGCGAGTCGATATCGGCAGTGGAAATCTTGCCGTTCAACCAATACAGCGGGGTCGTGCGATACTTGAGCGGAGGATTTGCGAAATCCCCGGTAATGTCGGCAAAGAGGGGTGAAAGCGGAGCCAAGATCAAGAGAACCGCCAATGTCACGGTTCTTGCGGCGATAATCGCTCGGTCTCTGATTTCAATCGTCAACAGGATTTGAGTTTTCATTCGATCGACTTCCATTATTTAACCGACCTATTGCCCGCTCGGCGGAGGTACAATATCAACATCGCAAAAAGTAAGCGCAGCGATACCGTTAGTTCCCCACAGCAGTTTATCTTGACTCCAATTCATCTCTTTCAGGTAGGTGATCTTCTTCGCTGTAGAAGTCTCTCGCAACTTGAGCATGACCACTTTCCCGGCAATAGAGCCGGAGATACCTTTATCGGCCGCCCCGTCGAGATAGAACTGACTTGCCAGCGAATCGGTCCAGACGACCGGCTGATCGAACTCCAAGGCAATCGCATCCTTTGCCGCGCTGGTGTAATAAACCTTCTTAAGATCCGCCGCCGTGATGGATTCGGCGACCTTTTTACCATGCATATCGCGCTCGATCAAGGGCTGGATCAAGCGGGCAAACTCCGACCAACCGGTAAGTGGATAATGGCAGGGCCCGGCCGGCTTGATGCCCAGCGTGGACATGACGTCCATATTTGAATAAAGGCGCGGCAAGGTTCGCTGCACCTCGCGCATCATGTCGCCATGACCACCCCCCATGCTGCACGAGTTGGGCCAGATTTGATAAATATAGTAGCGTCGGATATTGGGAAAATCCTGCTTCCAAGCCGCTGACATGTCCACGAAGTATTGCCGGTAGGACTCCCACCCATAACCGCCGCCGGGTCCAGCCGTGCCCTGGTCGCTTTCACCCTGGTGCCACAGCACGGCGCGGATGCCGTGTGTCAGCCTGGCATTCTCCACCCGCCATAACATCCGTCCGTAGATCGTGTTCAAGTCGGAGTGATTAGCCTCATTCCGCAGGTGCTGGTCGATGCGCGTGCCGCCGACCGCGCCATTGATGACAAAGATCGGAATCTGCCGGCTCTGCACCAGTCGCTTGGCAAGTTCCATGCCCCACCAACCGAGCTCATCCTTCTCGCCTTTCTGCGCCTTCCAGACCGGGTTGCACCAGCGGTTCTGCCGCTGGTCTTTCGGGTCGCCCGCCGGACTGCCATAACTGCGGATCCAATCGCTGGTGTCAGGTGGAGACTGTTCCCCGGTATCCGTCGCCAGGGCGTTGGACTGTCCGTCAATGAGGTAGGCATCGCCACAGACGATATTGCCGGCCTTGTGGAGGATCGTCTCCGTGCCGCCACTTTTCGCTCCCAACTCCATTCGATATTTGATCAAACCCGGCTTGAGTTTGACCGCAAAGGCGTAGATTTTATTTGCGCTCGGTTTCTGATTCAATGTTTCGAGAAGCTTGTCATCCGCAAAGATCTTCAGGAACAGCGAGTCGGCTGGTTTCTCCAAGGTTCCGTTGCAATCGAGGATGCCCACATTGTTGTCATTGCGGGCATAGAACTGATTGTCTTCCGGTTTCTCATCCTTTGCGGGGGTTCGCTCGACCCAGGGGTCGCTCTTCGGCTCGGTCACCAGAATCTCGGTGCTGGCAATCGTTGCCGAACCGCCGTTGTCGATTACCACCTTCACGGTAATCGGGCCGGTGTATTGCGAGCGATTGAGGATCAATTTGCCGGGGACGACTTTCTTGATCACGGCACCGCCGGAGACGGTCCATTGATAATGCAGGTCTGCCGCCCCTCGGTCCTGCATCGCCTTGAGATTGCTGAACATGGGAGTCACCTCGATCGTGTCGCGGCCGTTCCAGTTCGTTGGCGCGTGGAGCGTAAATAACGGCTCGGGAATCGCCTCCTTGACGATCACGGCTATATCCCTGGTCTTGACCTCATCGGCATACACGGCCTTGAACTGAAGAACATAGGAGACGTCGCCCACGACTCGCCCGGCGGCGAAAGTATGGGAGAACTGATCTACCCCAACGGTCGTTTCAACGCCATCGTGTTTAAGCATCCAATAAACCTTCTGGGCTCCTCCGGCTTGGGCGGTGACGGTCGCGCACTTGCCTTCATCGAGCTGGATTGCGGAGGTTGATACGGAAAAAGCATTTCCCGGCTGCGACAAAGTGCCGACCAGGGTTTGCTGCGGCTGCTGGTTCTCGTATTCCAATTTGACCCAATCGGCGGAACGCGCAACTTTGGAAATCCGCACCTCGTCCACGTCGCAGTCCGATTCCCAGTTGCGCCACCAGCCGGCGATATACATACGAGTGGGGCTTTTGAAATTTACGACGTTGGGTGCCGATGCCACGAGGCGGCCGTTGACATAGGCCCGATCCATTCCCTTATCCGGCCCGCTGGCCGAGTGGGTGTGGGCCACATGATACCACTTGCCCAGAGCGATCGAGCCGGGGCAATCCATGCCTGCCTGGATGTGGAGCGGACTGAGCGCGCCGACCAGCAATTTGCTGCCATATCCTTCGATGCCCCAACTCACGAACCGGCTACCCCAGGGCCCCGGCTTCTCGTTGTCTTTGAACCAGAATTCGGTGGACGAAGGGCTGTTGCCCGCAGGATAGTTCGTAATCTTTTCGCCTCCAATCACGCCGCCGCGGCCGTACTTGAAGTTCAGACCCTGGCCGATCATTCCGCGGCAAGCCAGACCTCCCACATTCACGGGATTGAGCGTGCCGACTTCGTCCTTGACGGAATTCAAGGGATCGCTCAAGTGCATGACGGTGGCATATCCGTTCGACTCGTTGAAAACCTCGCTGCCGTTGGATTCGCTGGCCGCGTTGGCCTTGCCCCAATGCAGTTTGATTTCCTGCCGCGCATTGCCCTTGATGAGTGGGATGCGGACCCAGATGCTGGCGCTGCCTTTCGCCGCGTCCCACTCTTCAATCTGATACGCCATCGGCTTGCCGACGGCGGAGAAGCGAATGTCTTCGCCATGCGCCTTGGCCTGGCTGAAATCAAAAGTCTCCTTATCCAGACGTATTAAGAGTGGGAAATCCTTTTCCGATGCCGTCGCTGGCAAGTTTGCCCCCTCCGGGGTTGTCAGGATCCAGAGGGAACCTGAATGTTGCCAGCCCGGGTATTGGGCAGACGCTCTTCCGAGAAACAGCAAGAGCACGGCAACGCTGGTAAGCAATCTCTTTATCATCGAATTTGTCCTTCTAATTGACGAGCAGCGCCAGGACATAAAAAATGACGCGACGCGAACAGAAGTTTTCGTTTGTATGTATCCATTCATGGGCAGAATTTCGTTTGGATTCCCTTTGGTGTTTCATTATTGCTGACACCAGGGCAAGAACGATCGGGATTCTGTATTTCATGCTCGCGGCTCTACTTGGAAGCTGGCGTTTCGATGAAGATGCCGACGTCAACGTACTGGCCGCCCGTTGTCTGGTGACAATGGACGGCGAGAATATTCTTGCCCGGCTTCAACGCCGCAACGCCTTCGGGCGCGAGGGTCATCTCTTCGTAGTCGGAGATGAAGCCTCCGGCCTTGCCGGCCAATACGCCGTTGATGTAGATCTCGACATCCTCGTCGTGATGAACCAAGAGCAGCGGCTTGGAGTTCTTTGCGGAATTCCAATCGAATTCCCGTCGCAACCAGATATCGGCCGTGCTCCAGACCGTGCGCACGACGGCGCCCGGCGTGTCTTTAGTGCCAAATCCGCCCGGTCCTTCCTTCCACGCCGAATCACTAAACACGGGCTTGATCCAATCGGCGGCCGGTTGGTCGAAGGTGAAACGCCAGTTGATGCCTTTGCGTTGCGAAGTCGGCGCCACTTCCTTGATCAGGGGCGTCAGCGGCAGCTTGCCGGAATTCACCGCGGCCGCCCGCTCGGGGACCACCTTGTTGACCGCGCGGTCGTAAGTCATTACCCCGTTGCATTCGGTCTCCAGGTCGGTGAGTTGCGTGTAGATGCAGGCACTGAGACCAGGCCTGTCCTTCAGCATCCAGACTTTGGCGAGCAGTTTTTCGTAAGCTCGGGTCAGATCCTCGATGCTTTGGGTGCCCTTGTAACCCCAGGTCTGCTTACTCCAGGTGTGGCCATCGATGGCGAGTCCCAGCCCGCCGAACTCGCCCAGCACGGCCGCGCGGCGCTCTTCCGGCTGGGGTGAACCCGGGCCGGGATAGGTGTGCATGTCGATCACGTCGCCACAGTTTTTGTCGTCGTTGCCGCTGGCGTTGTTGATCAGTCGCGAAGGATCGAGGGCTTTGACTGCCGCAACCAGTGCCTCGGTGTCGTGCTGTCCCTGGGCCTCGTTGAAAAGCACCCACATGATGATGGAAGGATGATTCCAATGGTTTCCAACCAACCGTTCCAGTTCGGTCTTGAACTGCGGTTTGTCGATCGGCTGATTGCCGCCGTAGGAATTGACGCTGGGCATGTCCTGCCAGACCATCAGGCCGAGCTTGTCGCACCAGTAATACCAGCGATCCGGCTCGACCTTGATGTGCTTGCGCACGCAGTTGAAGCCGAGCCTCCTCATTTCCGCCACGTCAAAACGCAAGGCTTCGTCGGTGGGCGCGGTGTAGATCCCATCCGGCCAGAAGCCCTGGTCCAAGGGGCCGACCTGAAAGACAAACTTGCCGTTGAGCATCATTCGCGTGATCCCGTTCTGGTCCTTGCCCAGCGCGATCTTGCGCATGCCGAAATAGCTGGCCACCTCGTCCACCGTCTGCCCGCCGGACTTGAGCGAGACGCGCAGGTCGTAGAGATGGGGCGAATCGGGGGACCAAAGTTTGGGGTTGCCGATGACGAGTTTGAGTTCGCTGCCGGCCTGGCCGCCGACTTGGGCTACCTCCTTGCCGCCGTCGCTGGCGACCGCCTCGACTGTTCCGGTGCCGGCTACCGTCAATCGCAGGCAGTTGCCCTCCAGGTCCGGCACCAACTTTAAGGATTCGATATGCGCCTCCGCCACCGGTTCAAGCCACACCGTTTGCCAGATGCCGGAGGTCGGCGTATACATGATGCCGCCCGGATTCAATGTCTGTTTGCCGCGGGGCTGACCGCCTGCATTGGTCGGGTCGAAAACCTCGACCACGATTTCCTGTTGACCCGACTTTTTCAGCGCGTCGCTGATGTCGAAACTGAAAGCGTCGTAACCGCCGCGATGAACGCCGAGTTCTTTGCCGTTGACGGAGACCTTTGTTTCCCAATCGACCGCGCCGAAGTGCAGCAGCACTTTCCGGCCGCTCCATTCCCGAGGGACCGCGAAACTACGGCGATAGGTCATGCGGTCGGAGTGCTTCATCAGGCCCGACAACGCCGATTCGATGGGGTACGGCACGAGGATCTTGGACTGCCCGCCGCCGCCGAGCTTAATCTCCCACAGGCCATTCAGGTTCAGCCACTCCTTGCGGACCATCTGCGGTCTTGGGTATTCGGGCAAGGCATTTTCCGGCGAGACGTCCTTCGCCCAGCGGGTCATCAGCGGCCCGGCGGCCGGTTTCCAGTCGGCGGCCCGAGCGGCCGGTAGGAAGAAGAGGGAGAAACAAGCGGTAATGATCAGGGTCAGGCGTTGCATGAGAGGCTCCTTAGGGGGATATTTGGTTGATATTGTTGCTGCAATGAACTCGCCGCACCGTCTCCCGCCTCGATTGCAGGGCCATCAAAAGCAGGGCAACGAGGATCCCAATCATCGAAATGACCACCAGCAACTCGACGAGCGTAAAACCCGATCGGCGCATTCTCGTCATGCCATGTTTCTCTCGGCTCTTGACATTCATTCCGCGAGCGGGGACTTTCCGACGAATAAGGAGATCCCAAAAAAGGCTGCCGGACCCGCAAGCGGGTGCCCCGATCTAAACTTGAGAAACGCGCGTGCCCTTTGGGTCGTCTGGCACGTTCCGGCCCTGGGTTAAGCCGGTTTGGGGTGTAGAATGCGTTTCCTTAGTATCGTACGGGGAACCCGCTTGCAGGTCCGGCAGCCGGTGGTGTGGTGGTCAGTTGTCGGTGGGCGGAAGAGGCGCGGCACCCTTCAAGCCCTTCCGCCAATCTTCATTTTGCAATTTGCAATCCTCAATTTGCAATCCTTCTCCTCCTCCACTCGCCCCAACCGACCACCAAGCCCGCCAACAAGAGGGCCAAGCTGCTCGGCTCGGGAACGGGCGAAACGGCCATCGAGACCGGGGTGGCTTAGCCCACTATAAAAACCCTGTTGGCGGGCCGCGACCATGCCGTCCAAGTTTCGCTTGGTGCCGGATGGCGTCCGCACACCCAACACCTTCATCATAACCATACCTGGAAAAAAGTCACGCAATAATAACTTCAATTTTGCGACAAAATTATGGGTAATTCCGCCAATCCGGTTATTTGCCCCACTGTTTGGTGAATATGCATTCCTAATAAAAGGTATTCGTGAGGATTGCGAGTCTCTCGTATGGAAAATAAAATGGTGAAAGAGGAGCTTATTCATGGCGAAAAAGCGGCGCGTGGCGGTGGCCATCAACCTGGGATACCCGTTTACCCATCATTTCGACGTTTTCGCCGGCATCGAGCGCTACTCCCAGGAGCACGGCACCTGGGAGTGCGTAGTCGATCCGTTCGTGCAACTCGTCCGGCAAAACAGCGGTGGTACAAATTTCGATGGAGTGGTCGCGCGAGCCAGTGGCGAACTGGCCAGACAGGCGGCCCGCGTGGGAGTGCCTGTCGTTAACGTCTGGTCAGGCTCGCCGGCCAAGACGCTGCCCACGGTGCTGGCCGATTATGGGGCAAACGCGGAGATGGCCGCCGCGCACTTGCTGCTCCGCGGATACCGGCGGTTCGCCTTTCAAGGGTTCGTGCGGCACGGGGGGACGCGCGAGGCCTTGGCCGGTTACAAGGCGGCGCTCCGCACGGCCAAATGCCCATGGACCACCCTCTTGGTTTCTCCGAAGCACGACGAGGGGGCACGTGGCTGGCATAAGTACATGGGGCAGTTGCAGCAGTGGATCGCTACCTGGAAACCGCCGTTGGGCGTGCTCTCGGTGCAAGACCATCTCAGCCGCTACCTGGCCAGCGTCTGCCTCCGCGTTGGCTTGCGCATTCCCGAGGACGTGGCACTGATTGGTTTAGGAAATGAACATTTGGTATGTACCCACCCCGAACCGTCGCTTTCCAGCATCGATATGGCTCTCGATCGCGTGGGCTACGAGGCGGCCGCCCTGCTGGATCGGCTGATGGAGGGAGAGCCGTCACCGGAAAGCTTCATCCGCATCCCGGCCAAGGAGTTGGTTATCCGGCGTTCGACAAACACCTACTTGGTGGAGAATCCCCTGGTCCGCCAGGCATTGACCTTTATCGCGGAGCATAGCCACGAGGGGATTCGAGTGGACGACGTGGCGAAACACGTTTGTGCCGCGGTACGTTCGCTGGAGCGGCATTTTAGTGCGTCGCTGGGCCGCACCATGACGGAGGAGATCGCGAGGCTGCGGTTGGAACGGGCCACGCGGCTCTTGGTCGAAAGCGACGAATCAATCAAGCTCGTGGCGCGGGCTTGCGGCTATAGCGATGCCAACTACTTTCACCAGGTGTTCTTCAAGGTCCACGGTGTTCCGCCGCGCGAATATCGCCGCAACCACCGGAGCGGGTCTCGATCCATGAAATAAGAATGGCATGTGACTGTTACAAGTCACATGCCATTCGAGATTATTCCGTGAACTTATCCGAAACACCAGAAATGGCCCTAAATTGTCAGGGTAAAAGCTGGCTCTCGTCTAGGTTCTAGCGATGAAAGAACCGCTGTGCAGCCTAGTAGCGTCCGCCGCCACCGCCGCCGCTGCGGCCACCGCGTC
>Ga0073936_10009397_pt1 | contig 12160 bp, 7 predicted proteins | sample AliMusrvi5mmetaG_FD_87041 | JGI IMG/M metagenome (GOLD analysis project Ga0073936, IMG submission 87041) | Freshwater lake bacterial and archeal communities from Alinen Mustajarvi, Finland, to study Microbial Dark Matter (Phase II) - Alinen... | ecosystem: Environmental > Aquatic > Freshwater >... | reverse complement strand
CCGCCCAACCCGCCCACGATGCCACAGGCGGCAATACCGACAACAAACCCGACAGGAACAACCCAGGCAGGCGCATCAAGGCCGCCAAGCTTCTTCATCACCAGCGTGCCGAGCACAGCGGAGACTGCGATAAGACTCCCTACCGAGAGGTCTATCCCGCCGGCAATGATGACCATCGTCATCCCTATGGCAATAACAGCTATGACTACTATCCTGTCGACAATAGCCAGCAGGTTGGATGCCTTCAGAAAATCAGGCCAGAGCCGCGTTTCCGGAGTGATGATCCTGCAAGCTGATAATTCAGGGTACTGCAACGGAATGCGCTCGATCACGCGCCACTTCATTACATCCGGTCCGGCCACCAGCGCCGCCGGTTTTCCCCCTGTGGCTCTAAACTCATCAAGCGCCGTTCTCAGGTCACTGGGAATACCGACGACTACCCTCGCACTCTTGAATCCCTGTTTCTTCAATTCTTCGCCCATTTTACCGGCAAACTGTTCCGAGTCTTTTCTCGCTGCGCCCGTCACAAGAATCACATCGTCCGGCTTGAATTCCTGTCTGATCCGCGCCATCAACTGCGAGATCGCGGTGTCATTGTCAGGAACCTGTTCCTTGATTGTAAGAAGACTGAACACCAGACAAAGTCCAAGCAGGACAAAAACCATCCCATAATCACTCATCGCTTTACGTATCATGATTTATTTCCTCACGTAATTGCAGCAGACAGGATGTCTTCCTGCCTGGCATTTGCCACATCACTGATTTCCTTCTTTATACAACCCTCATGCATGACAATAATCCTGTCGCTCATGCCAAGAATCTCCGGGAGCTCGCTGCTGATCATGACAATTGCCTTTCCTTCGTCTGCAAGCTTGTGCATTAACAGGTAAATCTCGTATTTCGCGCCGACATCAATCCCCCTCGTCGGCTCATCAAAAATAAATATGTCGGCATTTGTCGCCAGCCACTTCGAAAGGACAACTTTCTGCTGGTTTCCTCCGGAAAGGGTCATGGCCATCTGGTCCTGGTTCGCTATCCTAATTTTAAGACTCTCTACGTAACCGGCAAATTCCGAATATTCGCGTTTATGATCAAGAAGCCTGCCTCTTACGTAACGATCAAGATTCGGCAAACCGAAATTCTCCTGTACCGAATGAATCAACACCAGCCCCTGGTTCTTACGATCCTCCGTAAGAAGGCATATTCGATTGCGAATCGCATCTCGAGGACCGCGCATCCTGACCTCAACACCATCAACAAATATCTGCCCGCTATCCGGCTGGTCGGCCCCGAAGATCAATCGCATCGTCTCCGTGCGACCGGCGCCAACCAGCCCGGCGAACGCCAGTATCTCCCCCGCCCGGACGCTGAAGCTCACATTGCGGACAGCCTTGCCGCGGCAAAGGTTCTGCACGCGGAGACGCTCTTTACCGGGCCTGGACTTATGCTCCGGAAATTCCATTTCCAGGGGGCGGCCCACCATCATCTCTATCAGCCTTTCGCGTGATGTCGCCTTGACATCCTGCGTACCAACAAGTTGCCCATCGCGCAAAACGGTTATTCTGTCGCCAATCTGGAATATTTCATCAAGGCGATGGCTGATATATACAATCCCCATTCCCTGCGCCTTCAAATCGCGGATTATTTTGAACAGGTGATCCACCTCCTTCTGGCTCAGTGCCGCCGACGGCTCATCCATGACTATGATTTTTGCATTCACCGATAGCGCCTTGGCAATCTCGACGGTCTGCTGCTGGGCAACAGTCAACTCGCTACAGCGTTTGGAAGGGTCCACCGTGATCCCAATCCGCTTGAAAAGCTGGAGGGACAGCCTGTGTTCCTCCGCAGCATCTATGAATCCGTTGCGTGTCTTTTCGCGGCCAAGGAAGATATTTTCGCATACAGACAGTTCCGGTATCAGATTGAATTCCTGGTAGATGATCGATATGCCTAAATGCTGTGATGCCGTCGGCGAAGAAATCCTCACAGGCTGGCCGTCAAGAAGGATCTCCCCCGTGTCGGGAAGATGCGCGCCACCCAGCGCCTTAATCAATGTGCTTTTGCCCGCGCCATTCTCCCCGATCAGGACATGCACTTCGCCCCGGCGCAGGTTGAAAGACACATTTTTCAGGGCCTGCACACCGACAAACGACTTGCTAATTCCCCGCATTTCAAGGAGGCATTTATCTGCAGGACTACCTGTGATCATAACTTCTCCGTCTCTTGTCGTTGACATCCTTACCCTCTCTCAGAAGGTTCTATTACACTACATTGCGATCCTATCTTTAAGCGACTTAATATTAAGTCTGAAATGCCCTGATGCATGACTGGTAGTTCTCTTCGGACATGCCCATGCATCCGTATTCCTCCACATATCCTATAAATCCACCCTCGTCCGTTGCAAACAGATTCTTCAGACGCCGCCCCTCCTCAATTATCTCCACGGGCTTACCTGAAATCGATACTGTCTGGTAACTGATCGGCATCATGAAGCACTGTCTGCCACGGAATTTTCTGCTTACATCTTCAAGCCCAACCACGTTGGGTTGGGCGATATTCATTACATCGACTCCAATCTCATGAAAATCTTCAAGAATAGCCGTCGGATTCCCGCAACTGTGAAACCAGACATGCAATCCCAGTTTGTGGGCGTGATCGAACTGGTCACGATAGCGTGGCTTGAATACCTCGCGCCAGAGTTCAGGCGAGATCATCAGTCCATCCTGAGTACCCCAGTCATCACCAAAGTGAAAACCGTCAAAACCGGCATCAGCCGCCAGGGTCATCAACTTCTTTTCAAACCCGAAGATTCCGTCAAGCAAGAATTCGGCGCGCTCACGTTCCAACATGAAATCCACCATCGCGTTCTCGAAACCGCGTAGAAACGTGTAGGTGGTATAACCAGTGATTATCATGACTGGCAACCGGTAGTAGCCCTCAGATTTTATTTTGTAGTCCTTTAATCCCGCCAGGCGACGGACTGCATTCACTTCAGGAAAGCGATATTTGTCTAAATCGGACCACTCCGGTATGACTGGTTCCGTCGGCTGACCCATCGAGCCATCGTCAAGCCGCTTCCACCGGTAACCCCATTCAGAAATACTGCCGCCATGGTAATTCTGACCATCATCGCCTTCATTTATCCGCAGGTCGTACAACATCACGTCACCTTGCTCGATGTCACGATTGAACATCCAGACTGGAATCCGGTCTGGGTTCTTGAACTCAATGGCCCGCACAACTCTTTCTCGTCTGTTCATAGCGCTTTCCTCTAAAGCCTGCCAATCACAAGTCTACTTGTTTTCGAATGGCGCGATCTGCACATTCTTCAGCTCGACACCTTCCGCCCGTATTACCATTCTCTTGACGGTTAAATCAGCACGGTATGAAATCATCGTGCGTTGCCCGGCAATTTCGGCATCAATCAGACTTCCCCCAAGTTTATCATCGCCTTTCACAATAACGCGAACCGTGAAAGGCTGATCAACTCCAATGAGATTCTCGATCGCATAATTGCCTGCATGATGAGGGGCGCCGCCTTCACGCAGAGACTTTTGATTACCCGCAAAGTTGTTCAATAAGCCATTCGCAAACTGCGCGCGCAGATCATCCAGGCTAATCTGCAGTTCGCAGGAAGCCTGATCGCCGTTCTCAGGCAGGAAGGAAATGCCAAACTTGCCTTTCTTGGCCTCTGCAGGCTTGGCGTTGAAGACCAGCATGAACGATTTGCTGTCTGCCGGGCATGTCAGCACTCCTGAAACATTCGCAGCAACAGTCTTCAGCTTTCCTGTTTCGGGCAATACTTCCGGCATCCATTTTGAACCAATTCTGCCGTCAGGGTGCTGAATCAGCTCGCGAATAACCAGGGGGCCGCCCCAGCCGCGGATTGGAATCCAGGCCGCCATAACGAAGCGTCCGCCTTTGATTTCTGTTATCGCTGGAACATCCGAGCCATCGTAGAAATCAAGACCCTTGCGAACGACATCCTGATACCCCGTATTGGGCGCGTCCGCCGGCTTCGACCACAATCCCCCGAAGCCGCCTATAATGTAGTCAAACTTGCCCCAGCGGAAGAAAAACGTGCAGTCGCCACCAGGCGGGAATCCTGGATTGATGCAGCGCCAGCCGCTTTCAACTGATTCCGATTCCCAAATACCATTGGAACGATAGTTGGCCATCATCCGTAACTTGCCGTCAGGGTTGGTATAGACGCTGGGATTCTCACACGGGTGGAACATGATCCACGTCTTCTTGAAATCCGAAACTCCATCCGCACTTATAGAATAGGTCGAGCCCGCAAACTCACCCGGCAATTCGCCCCGCTTGAACACGCCTGAGCGACCGTTCTTCTTCAGGAATTCCCTCGCCGCTGGAAGAACCGTCTTTCCATCCGGATAAATGCGCGTGGTATGCAGGCCGTAACTGAGATATAATACGTCGTTAATGACAAACGGCGTACCCGTCCCTATGCACTCCCATTGCTCTTCAAGCGGCGTCGCAGCCTCGTGCTCGGTCCACGTCTTGAAGTCCTTGGTTGAAAGATGCTCAAAATAGTGAGAACCCTGTCCAAACTTGTTTCCGCAATGACGGCGGTCATACAGGTAGAACACATGATAGCGCCCCTTATGATAGAAGGTAACCACATCGCCCATCTAGGTGTTGTGCCCACTTGCGGTCCAGTATTGAATGCCGGACACTGCCCCTGATTTCTTGACCTTCTTCATTTCCGGCTTGATCGCCGGGAGATACAGCGCCGCCTTCTTCACATACCCGGGATCGAGCTTCCAGGAATTTTTCTCGCCCCACTGCGGATAGCCAAACGGAAAATCGTTGTCGAGCAGCTCGCCGTCAACATACATCGTCCAGCGCACGCCCGAGAAGTTGAGCACAACCTCATGCTCACCCGCCGGGTTCTTGAGCATCGCAAGCGGAATCCCAACGGCCATATTCTTCCAGTCGGGATGCTCGGCCGAATGAAGCGTGATATTCGCCTCCAGAACCGGCACCGCGCCGTCAGGCATTTTAAAGGCCGGGTAATTCTGCCGCCCTCTATCATGCGGCGCCTTGTACAGAAGGCTGACAGTCAGCACTCCAGGCATTTCTATAATCTTCGTATCGCCGGCGTACTTCTTCAAGTCCACCGTGAACTTGATTGTAAACCCGTTCGTCGCACTGGCTGGCGCAGCGAACTCACACCCTGGAGCCTCCCCGGTAAGCGTGCTCTGCGCTGGCTCGGAAGTGTTGAACAGCCATAATAATGTTAATAATTCAACCATAATGACTCCTTCATCTGTTCTCTAACGGCGCAATCTTCACATTCTCCAGCTCTACGCCCTCCGCCCTGATTACCATCTTCTTCACGGTCAGATCCGCGCGGTACGAAATCATCGTGCGCTGGCCCGCAATCTCCGCATCGATCAGGCTCCCCCCAAGCTTGTCATCGCCTTTCACAATCACACGAACCGTGAAAGGCTGATCAACTCCAATGAGATTCTCGATCGCGTAATTGCCTGCCTGATGAGGCGCGCCGCCTTCACGCAGAGACTTTTGATTAGCAGCAAAGCTGTTAAAGGAACCAACAGCGAACTGCGCACGCAAATCGTCGAGACGAATCTGCAGTTCGCATGCAGCCTGCTCTCCTTTCTCAGGCAGGAAGGAAATGCCAAACTTGCCTTTTTTGGCCTCTGCGGGCCGGACCTTGAAGACCATCATGAATGCCTTGCTGTCGACCGGACAGTTCGTCACTCCTGTAACGCTCGCCGCAACAGTCTTCAGCTTTCCCGTTTCTGGCATGACTTCCGGCATCCATTTCGACCCAATCCTGCCGTCAGGAAACTGAAGCAGCTCGCGAATAACCAGCGGACCGCCCCAGCCGCGGATTGGAATCCAGGCCGCCATAACGAAACGTCCGCCCTTTATTTCTGTTATCGCTGGAACATCCGAGCCATCATAGAAATCAAGCCCTTTGCGAACAACATCTTCATACACAGTATTCGGCGCATCAGCCGGTTTCGACCACAATCCCCCGAAGCCGCCGATGATGTAATCAAACTTGCCCCAGCGGAAGAAAAACGTGCAGTCGCCACCAGGCGGGAATCCTGGATTGATGCAGCGCCATCCGCTTTCAACAGAATCCGATTCCCAGATACCGTTGGAACGATAGTTGGCCATCATCCGCAACTTGCCGCTGGGATCGGTGTAGACACTGGGATTTTCACATGGGTGGAACAAAACCCACGACTTCTTGAAGTTAGCCACGCCGTCCTCGCTGATCGAATAGGTCGAGCCGGCAGGAAAGCCAGGGGTGTTTTCGCGCTTGAACTCACCCGTGCGGCCGTTCTTCTTTAAGAAATCCCACTCTGCCGGAAGGGTAGTTTTTGCTTCCGGATAGATGCGCGTAGTATGCAGGCCATAGCCAAGATGTAATTTATTGTTGAAGGCGAACGGCGTTCCCGTGCCGATGCATTCCCATTGTTCTTCAAGCGGCGTCGCAGCCTCGTGCTCAGTCCAGACCTTGAAGTCTTTTGTTGAAAGATGTTCAAAGTAGTGTGCGCCACGTCCAAACTTGCTCGCGTGATGACGGCGGTCATACAGGTAGAACACGTGATAGCGCCCTTTATGGAAGAAAGTCACAACATCACCCACCCAGCTGTTATGCCCCTGAGGAGTCCAGTACTGGATGCCTGACGTGACCCTTGGATTTTTCACCTGCTTTTGTTTCGGCTGGATGGCCGGGAGATACAGGTCCGCCTTCTTTACATACTCGGAATCGAGTTTCCATGTATTCTTCTCACCCCATTGAGGATAACCAAACGGGAAATCGTTATCAAGCAGCTCGCCGTCGACATACATCGTCCAGCGCACGCCCGAGAAATTGAGCACGACCTCATGCTCGCCCTCGGGATTCTTGAGGAGCGCAAGCGGAATGCCGATATCCATGTTCTTCCAGTCCGGATGTTCTTCCGAATGAAGCGTGACAGTCGCTTCCAGGACAGGAACCGAACCATCCGGCAATTTAAAAGCCGGGTAATTCTGCCGGTTTCTATCATACGGCGCCTTATGCCGAAGGCTGACATAAAGCACTCCCGGTATATCAAGTATGTTCCTGTCGGCGGCGAACTTTTTCAAGTCCACCGTGAACTTGAGGGTGAATCCGTTTGTAGCATTCGCCGGCGCCGCGAACTCGCCCTGCGGAGCCTGCCCGGTGAGCGTGCTCTGCGCAGGCTCGGAAGTGTTGAAAAGCCATAATAATGTTAATAATTCAACCATGACAGCTCCCTCATTTGTTTTTCAATGGTGCAATCTGCACATTCTTCAACTCTACGCCTTCCGTTCGGAAGAGCAGCCTCCCCACACTCAAACCAGGCCGGAACGAGAGCATCGTGCGCTGTCCCGCAATTTCCGTATCGATCAGCGTGCCGCCCAGCTTCTCATGGCCCTTCACAATCACGCGAACCGTGAACGGCTGCTCTGTGCCGATCAGATTTTCAATGGCATAATCCCGGGCGCGATGGGGTTCACCCTTTTCGCGCAGCGACTTCTGGTTGCCGGCGAAAGCATTCGGCGCGCAGGAGGCATACTGCGCACGCAGATCATCCAGGCGGATTTGAAGCTCGCAGGCAGGCTCGGCATCCTTCGCGGGCAGGAACGAAATGCTGAACTTGCCTTTCTTCGCCTCCCCCGGCTGAACCTCGAAGACCAGCATGAACGGCTCGGCGGCCACCGGATGTGTCACCGTCCCGTTAACCGTCGCCGCAAGAGCCTTGGACGGCTCTGTAGCAGGCGTCACTTCCGGCATCCACTTCGAACCGATCCGGCCGTCGGGGAACTGTATCAACTCGCGGATGACCAGCGGGCCGCCAAAACCGACGAATCCAAACCAGCCTGCCTCCAGGAAACGTCCGTTGGAAATTCCTGAGACCGAGGGAACACCCAGGCCATCATAGAAATCCAGCCCCTTGGCAACCAGGCTCTCATATGCCGAGAACGGCGCATCTGCCGGTTTCGACCACAGGTCCTTGAACCCGCCGATGATGTAATCAAACTTACCCCAGCGGAAGAAAAACGTGCAATCGCCGCCCGGGGGGAACCCGGGATTGATGCAGCGCCAGCCGCCGTCGATGGATTCGGACTCCCAGATGCCTGCGCCGTTTCTGCCATAACCAGCCGTCATTCGCAGTTTTCCGCCTGAATCCACATAGACCATGGGATCGCCGCAGGTATGGAAGAACTTCCAGGTCTTCCGGAAAGGCGCAATCCCGTCCGCGCTGACAGCATAGGTTGAACCGGCAGGGAAGATGCCGGCTTCCGGATAACGTTGTTCGAAGAACCCGGTGCATTTGTGCTTGTTCAGATATTCCTGCTGGGCCGGGTAGGATGTCTGCTGCTCGTCAAATATCCGCTCCGTCAGCACGCTGTAGGTAAGGCAAAGCTTGTTGCTCAAGACCAAAGGAGCTCCGGTGCCAATGGTTTCCCATTGTTCTTCGAGCGGCGTGGCCGCCTCGTGTTCGGTCCAGGTCTTGAAGTCGGCCGTGGAAAGGTGCTCGAAATAGTGCCCTCCCCGTCCGAACTTGCTGGCATGATGCCGACGATCATACAGATAGAAGACGTGGTAGCGCCCCTGGTGGTAAATCGTCGCCACGTCACCGACCCAGCTGTTGTGGCCGGGCGGCATCCAGTACTGAATCTCGGGCGAGATAGTCGGTGTCTTCGCCTGCTGCTTTTCCGGTTTGATAGCAGGCATATGTATGGACGCTTTGCTTGCGTAAGCAGGATACAGCGCCCACGTATTCTTCTCCTTCCACTGCGGATAGCCAAACGGATAATCATTGTCCAGCAATCGGCCATCGACGTACATCGTCCAGTGTAAACCCGAGAAGTTGAGAACAACCTCATGCTCCCCTTCCGGATTCGCAAGCATGGCCAGCGGAATCCCGATGGTCATGTCCTTCCAGTCCGGATGTGCCAGGGAGTGAAGCTTGATCGTCGCCTCCAGGACCGGTACCGAGCCATCAGGCATTTTGAACGCTGGGTAATTCTGGCGGTTGCGGTCCATGGGATTATGCTGTCGAAGAACGACGCTCAGCACGTCCGGTATCTGGAGAATCTCCTTGTATCCGTCAAACTTCTTCAGATCTAAAGTGAATTTGACTGTGAATCCGTTTGTGATATTGGCCGGTGCCGCAAATTCACCCTTCGGAGCCTGCTCCGAGAGCGTGCTCTGCGCTGGCTGGGAAGCGTTGAAAAGCCACAATAATGTCAATAATTCAACCATAACAATTCTTTTCGTTTACTTATTTCGGATCTACAATTTCAGCGAATACCCAACACCGTTCCGCTGGCGTAAAATTTGACGGAACCAGGTGCAACAAAGGATGAGTTCGATGCCTGGTTCATATAACACGCCCAGATCCAGTTGGAGGAACGAACGACGGATGAAATCATCAAATCGTCAACCCATCCCTTGAAGTTCACATCATATAGCGTCTTGCCGATCCTGAAGATATTTGTGCCGACATTTGGTTGACCATTGGGTGGGGGCGTGGAGGTTACCATGACACCGTCAAGATAGATTTTGCACTTAACCCCATCCCAAGTATCGACGACGAAATGATAGTCGTTAGTGAACGATCCGCTGGGCAATACTCCACCCACATCGTCGTTATTCCAGCACCTCCATACACTGGTGTAATTCCCCCACAACCGCATATTATTACCCTGACTGGGGGCAAGATTACCCCAACCATACCATCCGCCGGTCAGCAAACAATTGGTTTCAGCCTTTGCCCATGAGGTAACCGTGTAGGCTTGATTACTGATTGGAACGCCCGTGGAAAAAGCGCCTCCCTCCTTGATCATCGTACTACTTCCGTCGAGATATAGCGCCCCGCCATTCTTGCCGCCGGCGCTATAGCTGGGAGAATTGTTTTCGGTGACTAGATTATTAAAATTTGAGCAGGAATCAGCGCCAAGATTGCCCGCACCGGCTTTGAAATGCCAGACGCAACTATACCCTTGCTGCCACGTTGCGCCATTGGTGGTATAGGCAGGCCGATTTGTCTGAACCAAGCTTCCACCCCAGGTTGCCCATATATAGCTATTGTTGGTGAATTTGGGTATCTGTACCCAGACATAGGAACTTGAACCCGTTGACCAATTATCAATCTCATAGTTAAGGTTTGTCGTCTTGAGATCATTCCAGAACCGCAGGTCATACCCGTTGGCAGAACGAAACTTTCTGAAATCAAATCCAGATCCAGCCATGTTGTTGCTGAAAATAACCAGCGCAGGAAAATTGCTGAGCGTTTCAGTCCGATTATAGTTCGTGAATGAAATTTTCATATGCCACATGTCATACCACATATCTTCTGCCTGACACACGGACGGCCTATAGATTGCCAGCATTGAAATAACAGAACAAACAAGCATCATATAATACTGACTTGATATTTTCATACACCACTCACTGTTAACCTGAATTATTCAGGTTACTTGATCTGCCTCTGGAAGCCTGTCAACCCTGGAACCTATTTCTTCACACTGACTCAGTTTTCAGGCCAGATTGATTTTAACTCCCACACATCCAAAGACCGTATGATCCCGCCACCGTTCTTCATGCATACCTGAATACCCGGTTCGGTTTCTTTTGGAAGAAAACAGTACGAACAGGACAAATCTCCGTCGTTCCCGAACAACTCAATGGAGGTTCGATCCACAAGAATCCGGAGTTTTATCTTTCCACTCTTCATTTCGAGCGGAAATTCCTTTCCATATGCCATGATCCTGTTCATGCCGGATTTATATATGATCGACTCTCCCTGAATCTGGAACCCTATTTCGCCCTGGGCGCCAGGTTCAATCTCGGTCGAGATTTCATACAAGTCACCCGCCACATCAGTAAGTTTCTTCGGCTCCAAACTGCTTTCAATATTCTTCCACTTGTGCTGCTTCCCGCGTAAACTTTCAATTTCCCGCACTGGCCAGCGGCAGAGCCGAATCCCGTTGGTGGACGTTCGCAAGGTCAATTCACATGGAAACGATAATTGCTGTGTAAATGGCATTCCTGGATATTGTCCGCCTGCCATCCAGGCAATCTGAATGCGACGGCCATCTGACGCCGGAATGTCGCTCCATGTCTGGGCGGCATAGAAGCTTTTTCCAACATCAGACCTCTGAGTCGTTGACTCCGGGTGAAACGTCAGTCCATCGAATAAACCAACCAGGTATCCGCCGTTGGCACCCCAGAACACCCATTTCATATTTTTTCGATCACCATCAACAGGCAGCTCAAAGATATCAGGGCATTCGGATACGCCGGAAAGGGTTTGATCTCCCAAGCGGGTCCAAGTTTTCATATCCTGGGAAGAAAATAGCCCATAATCACCACCATGTCTGTCGAGAAATAGAGCCATGATCCATTTCTTGGCCGGTGCGTACCAGATCACTTTCGGATCCCGATTACACCCAGCGATATGTGGAACTACAGGATTCTTGTCATAATAAGTAAAAGTGTTTCCTGCGTCTGTTGAATAAGCAATGCACTGTGTACACGGTGGTTCATTTGCCCTCGGCCATTTTGACCGTTCACCTGGAGGAATCCCGCCGTTCGTAAGGATGGCAATAATTGTCTTCTCCTTACCTGCCTGGAATCCAGCTGTATTCTCTACATCCACTACCGCCGAACCCGACCAGCAACCACCCCAGACTAGATGCGGAACAATCCCTGTGGATACCTGTTTCCAGTGCACCAGGTCTGTGCTAACGGCGTGCCCCCAGTCTTTGTAGGCCGGCGGCCGGCCCGGCGGCTGGAGCTGGTAATACAAATGGTAGGTTCCTTTGTAGTACACCAAACCGTTCGGATCGTTTATCCAGTGTTTCTTATTTGTAAAATGGAATTGCGGCCGGTATTTCTCGTGATAATACTCGGGCTGATGGTCGCCCAGTTTCTCAACGCCGCTCAACGAGGCAACCTCAGCTTCTGTAAGAGCCCTGTTCCATAAAGCCGCATGATCTATCAAACCGCGGAAACAGGCCTTAACCTTTCCATCATAAGATTCAGCTGCCAGGAGACAGGGCTCCGTATTTCCCTGCCGGATCGTGCAGCGCGCTGTTTCTTCATCCATTAAATACCCGTCAACATACAGTTGAAGCACATTTCCCT
>Ga0073936_10009396_pt1 | contig 12161 bp, 12 predicted proteins | sample AliMusrvi5mmetaG_FD_87041 | JGI IMG/M metagenome (GOLD analysis project Ga0073936, IMG submission 87041) | Freshwater lake bacterial and archeal communities from Alinen Mustajarvi, Finland, to study Microbial Dark Matter (Phase II) - Alinen... | ecosystem: Environmental > Aquatic > Freshwater >... | reverse complement strand
GGCCTACCGGCTTTCACGCGAGCGTGGTGCCACGGGCGTCGGTGGCGTCCTTGAAACCCTCCTTGCCGAGGAGGATCTCAGTTTCGCCCGCCTCGCCTGGTTCGGACTCGTCGCCGAATACAACAAGGCTCAAGCCACCCTGCGCCGCGCCATCGGCCGCTGAGCGCCGGGGCTCTTAGTAGCCTTGGCGTTCGTCCATGGACTTGCCGTAAGCGCCGCCAATCAGCGCCCCGCCACCAGCGCCGATGAGCGCGCCGGTGCCCGCGTGGCCGGATTGATTGCCGATGACGGCGCCTGTCCCCGCACCGATCAGGGCACCGGTGGCCGCGCCCGCATTGGTGTTAGGGCCTTGGTTGGAACAGGAAGGCAGCGCAAAGGCAGCGGCGATGGCGAGGATGGCTAGGGTGTTTTTCATGGTTGTAGGATTGGATTTGTTTTGAGGTTCGGTGTAACTCGACGAGCGAACATGCCCCGATCCAGCCTCCCTCGCAAGAGGAAACCGCAGGAAGTTTCGCACCGGCTCTCACAAACTCATGACCCTGAAGGTCTTCAATTAGGTCTTCAATTAGGTCTTAAGAAATAGGTGAGAAATAGGTGGAGAAATAGGTGGAGTCTCCTTTTATAAAAACCTTGTTGACACCACCATGGGCAAATTGCCAGGTCTGGCGCATGGATTCGTGCGGTCCGTCATCGACGGCGGGCGTAGAAATAGGTGGAGTCTCCTTTTATAAAAACCTTGTTGACACCACCATGGGCAAATTGCCAGGTCTGGCGCATGGATTCGTGCGGTCCGTCATCGACGGCGGGTAGCTGGCGCTTGCCTTGGGCTGACGGTGATCTCATCCGCACCTGATTTTTCGGCGGCGGAAGCTGGCGCTAACCCAAGACGGCCGCGAGGTGAAACACCCCGGCAAAAACCAGCAGCAGCACACCCCCGCATGCCAGCAAGCGGTTGAACTCGGACCCGGGCGGCAGCGACCGCACCCCGTGGAAAATCCGCCAGCCTAGCACAACGACCGGGATTCCGGCGGCCGCCAGCGCGCTGTGACCGAAGGCAATCCACGCGCAGCCGGTGCCGGCCGCTAACAGCAGTTCCAGGGCGATGACCGCCACTGCCGCATGATGGCCGAAGCGCACCGCCAGGGTGCGTTTGCCGGTGGTGGCGTCCTCCGCCCTGTCGCGCAGGTTGTTGATGGAAATGAGCACGGCGGAGAGCAACCCGATCTGCAACCCTAACAGCCATGCCGCGGGCGGCCAGGCGCCGGTTTGGATGAAGACGGTGCCCGCCACTGCGACAAATCCGAAGAACAGAATCACAAACACTTCGCCCAAGCCCCGATAGGCCAGCGGAAACGGACCGCCGGTGTAGCCGTAGGCGAGAAACAACGAGGGAACTCCGATGGCAAGGATCGGCCAGCCGCGCTCCTGATACAGAACGCCGCCAAAGGCCACTGCCAGCAGCAGAAATCCCAGCGCCCAACCCAGCACCGTGCGGGCCGAGAGCAAGCCGGAGGCGGTGACGCGCGTGGGCCCGAGCCGGCGCTCGGTGTCGGCGCCCTTGTGCGAATCAATGGCATCGTTGAAAAAATTGGTGGCGATTTGGATGGCGAGGGCACCGCCCAAGGTGCATGCGGCAAGCCGGAGGTCGAACCGGCCGGTGAGCTTCCATGCCAACACGCAAGCGACCCACACCGGCACGATGGCGGCGGGCAGCGTCTTAGGACGTGCGGCGAGGAGGCATGCATGCAAGGGGGAGGCGGGCACGCGGCCAGTAGAACACCAGATGACGGACGCATCGAGCCGTTAGATGGTGAATTTCGCACCTTCCCCGATCACTGCCGCCGGGAGGCACGGCGCACCGCAACGACGTCAAGACGCGCTGCCAAGATGACTTCACAACGGGGGGCTCCCTTCCCCTTGAAGGACAGCGGTGTCAACGGCGTTCTTGATAATGTGTCTGACACTTTGACTATGATTACGTGTGACCCTTCATGGCGTGTTCCGGATGCCGATTTCCCGGCAGGCCGGATTTTTCCCTCGCCCCGGCGTCCGCCGATTGCTAGCGTGCGGGCGCACAGCCCCCCCAACCAACAATATCCATGAAAACGAAACGTACCGCTCACCGCTTGATTTTCCCTCTGCTCGCCGCGTTGCTGGCTGCCAGTTGCGCCCCGATCGTGCCGGTCAAGCGGGTGGGCATGGTCACCCAACTGCGCCCGGACAAGCTGGAGCAATACAAGCGACTGCATGCCGACTCGAATCCCGGGGTGCGCGACGTGCTCAGCAAATACCACATGCGCAATTTCTCGATCTATCTGCAAAAGATCGACGGCAAGTGGTATGAGTTCGGCTATTACGAATACACCGGCAACAACTTTGAGGCGGACATGGCCGCCATGGCCAAGGAGCCGCGCACCATCGAGTGGCTCAAGCAGTGCGACCCATTGCAGAAGCCGCTGGCCGGCTCCAAGGGCTGGACGACCATGCAACGGGTCTATTTCAATCCGTAAGCCTGCGCGTAAGGTTCTCAATATCAATCCACCGCAACATGATGAAAGCGAGATATCGGGTCGGGTTCACGATGATGGCAATGGCAGTGATGACGAGCCTTCCGGTCGCCGCGGCCGACGGCCCGCCTGATTTAACCAAAGGCGAGGCCGCCGGCGTGGATCGCAACGGCACCTACAACCTCGGCGCCACCGGGCTGCGGGGCTGGATCTATCTGAAGCCGGCGACCCACTTCGACGGCCTGCAAGGCCGGACCACGGCTGCCAGCCGGCAGATTTTGGTGACCCATGTCGGTGCGAAATCCCCCGCCGACGGGGTGATGCAGGTGAATGACGTGATTTTGGGCATCGGCGGCAAAATGTTCACCGACGATGCCCGCAGGAGCATCGCCACCGCGATTCAGGAGGCCGAGAAGGACGCCAACCAAGGCATCCTGAAGCTGACCCGCTGGCGCGCCGGCAAGACCGATGTGGCCCAGCTCAAGCTGCGCGTCATGGGCACCTACAGCGCCACCGCGCCCTACAACTGCCCGAAGTCGCAGCGGATTTTCACCGACGCCTGCACGGTGTTGGAGAAGGAGCCGTTGCACGAGGATTGGAGTGGCGCGATCACCGGCCTGGCCTTGCTAGCCACCGGCAACCCCGACTACCTGCCCAAGCTGCAGGCGTTTGCGCACAAGATGGGCCCGCCCACCCTGAAGTTGGAGGAAGGCGGCTTGGGTGCCTGGGAGAGTGGCTATCGCAACCTGTTCCTGTGCGAGTACTTCCTGCGCACCGGCGACAAGGAGGTGCTGCCTGCCATCCGGGAAATCACCGTCTCAACCGCCAGGGGCCAGGGCCTGTACGGCACCTTCGGCCATGGCTTCGCCGACCGCACAGCCGATGGCAGGCTGCACGGGTCGATCCCGCCGTATGGTCCGGTCAATCAGGCGGGCCTGGGAGCCAATCTCGCCATTGTCATGGGGAAAAAGTGCGGTGTCATCGATCCGGAGATTGATCCGGCCATTGAGCGGGCGTCGAGGTTTTTCGGTTACTTTGTGGACAAGGGCGCGATTCCCTATGGCGAGCACGAACCCTGGCCCTTTCATGACAACAACGGCAAGGACGCCATGACCGCGCTGTTATTCGGCTTGCAGGGCAACCACCCCAAGGAAGCCCAGTTCTTTGCCAAAATGGCCACCGCCGCTTACAAGAACCGCGAGTGCGGCCACACCGGCCAGGGCTTCAGCTACCTGTGGGGCGCCCTCGGTGCCAATGTCGGCGGGCCGGCCGCCGCCGCCGCGTTCTTCAAGGAGGCTTCGACCCACCTCGACCTGGAGCGGCGCTGCGACGGCTCGTTTGTCTATGACGGCGGCGAGCAGTACGGCCCCGGCTCGACCGAGGACAATACCTACTACGGAAATAGTAGTTACAGCGGCCTCAGCCCCACCGCCAGTTATGTGCTGACCTATTCGCTGGCCCTGAAGAAACTCTGCATCACCGGCAAGGATGCCACTCCGGCCAACGCATTGAGCAACAAGGATGTGGCGGAGGCCATCGCCTCGGGTCGCTTCGATCTGGACCGCCTGAAAATGACCCCGTCGCAGCTCGTGACGGCATTCGGCGATTGGTCGCCGGTGGTCCGTGGCTGGGCGGCGGAGGAGTTGGCCAAGCGTCCCGAGGCCAAGGCGATGGTGCCCGACCTGATCAAGATGGCGGAGGGCAGCGACGCGCACGTGCGCCAGGGCGCCTGCGAGGCGCTCGGCTACCTCAAGAGTCAGGAGGCGCTGCCGGTGTTTGTGCGCCTGCTTTCGCACGAGGACCGCTGGCTGCGCTTCAAGGCGGCGCAAGCTCTCAAGACAATCAATGGCGAGGCCAAGCCGGTCCTCCCCGCCATTCTCACGGCCACCGCGCAAACCGCCGAGCCCCTGCTGCCTATCAACTGGGCCGACCCGGTCCAACTCACCCAGGGCCAGCTTGCCGCCGCCTTGTTCGCCGGTCCCCTGGCAGACTCGGTCAAGGGCAGCGATCCCAAGTTGCTCTATCCGGCGATCCGCGCCGTCGCCAACAACGCCGATGGCATGGCGCGCGCCACGCTGCGGGGCTATTTTGAAAACAATCTAACAGTCAATGACGTGCAGGCGCTGGCACCCGACATTTTCGCCGCCGTCAAGACCCCGAGTCCGGCGGACAAGATGTTTTCTAACGAAATCCGCATGGGCGGGTTCAAGGCCCTCACGAAATATCATTTCAAGGAGGGCATCGAGGCGGGTGTGGACTTTGCGAAAACCCAGGGCGGGCACGGCAGCGAAAGTCGCACCGGCGAGATCATGCAGGCGATTGTGAGTTATGGCACGGCCGCCCGCGAGGTGCTGCCGCAGTTGAAGGAGTTGATCGCGCAGTTCAACACGGAATTCAAGAACGGACAATTCCCCGAGGACTGCAACAAGCAGCGGGTTGACTCGGTCGAGGCGGCCATCAAGGCCATCGAGGCCGCGACCACCCAGCCGGAGCTGCGCAGCATCAAGAAGTGAGGTTGTTGATAAGGCATGCTGATGACCGGCAAGATCCAAGGCGTCAACCGACCGCTCACATGAAAGCAAAGGGAACAAGACGATGAACGACCACCGGACACTGCGCTTTCTATCCGCCGCGGACGTGCGGCGGGCGCTGCCGATGAAAGAAGCTGTCGAGGTGATGAAGGAAGCCTTCAGGGAGTTGTCGGAAAGCCGCGCCATCGTACCGCCGCGCACCCATGTGGCGGTGCCCGAGCACCAGGGTGGGGTGCTGGTCATGCCTGCCTATAGCCCGGACACGGCTCGCTTCGGCGTGAAGGTGATCACTCTGTTTGAGAACAACCCTGCGCTCAACCTGCCCTTCATCCAGGCCATGGTCATGGTGTTCGACGCCACCACGGGCAGCGCGCTGGCGATCATGGAAGGCACCTCCCTGACCGCCATTCGCTCCGGCGCGGCGTCGGGTGCGGCCACCGATCTGTTAGCCCGGGCGGATGCCCGCAAGGTCGCGATTTTCGGTGCCGGCCTCCAGGCCCGCACCCAACTGGATGCGATGTGCGCCGTGCGCGCGATTTGCAGCGCCAGCGTCTTCGACCAGGACCCGACACGCGCCGCCACCTTCGCGCGGGATGCCAGCGCCGAGCTTGGCATCTGCGTGTCCGTCGCCCTTAGCTCCGCCGAAGCCCTCGACGGTGCCGATGTCATCTGCACCGCGACCACCTCGGCCACGCCGGTGTTTGCCGATTGTGAGGTGGCCGTCGGCACACATATCAACGCCATCGGCTCCTACAAACCGCACATGCGGGAAATCCCCGCGGCAACCGTGGTGCGCGCCCACGTCGTGGTTGACCAGTTAGACGCGGCCTGGGCCGAGGCCGGCGACCTGATCCTGCCGCTGCAAGCCGGCCTGATCGAACTCGGCCATCTGCGCGCCGAACTCGGCGAACTGGTCGCCGGCACCAAGCCGGGACGCAGCGATGCGCAGGCGCTGACATTCTTCAAGTCGGTGGGGATTGCCATCCAGGACCTGGCAGCCGCCAGCCGGGTGCTGGCCAATGCCGGGGTCCTTGGGCTCGGCACCGAGGTGCGGCTGTAGGCCTCCTCCCGTTTCGGGATTTGAATGGAAACGGCGGGACGAAGATGACCACGGATGAAGAGGATTACACGGATTTCACGGATGAAGAGGAAGAGAAGAGTTATGACCGCAAAGACGCAAAGAAAGGGAGGGGTGAAGCGAGAGTGGGGAGCGACGCGCTCATTCTCTCAAACCTTTGAATTCTTAGCGTCTTTGCGGTCATCCATCTTCACCAGTGGTCTCAGTGCCATCAGTGGTTCGTTTCACCCGATCATGCCCCCCAAAGTCCCGCCCACGACCCATCCCTCATTCTTCATCCGTGTAATCCGTGAAATCCGTTAATCCGTGGTTGTCTTAGGCAGTCATACCCCAACGGTCCTGTGGCTGCGGGCAAGGATGCCCGCGCCACCGTGGGGTTTCGCGCGGCTTGGCGTTCACTCAGGCTGCTCATCAAGGCTCAAGCGCAGGGGTCGAGAGAGGGCGGTTTGATCGCGGTTCCAAGCCTCGATGATGGCTTGGATTTCCCGCATCAGCATCTCGCAACCCTTGTTCCAATGCTGCGCGCCACGCAGGATGAGAATGCACTGGCGCAGCCCGACAAAGCGGATTTCCTCAGCTCCGGCGCTGCGCAGATTGGCCAGTTCGCTGCGCAACGTTTCGACAAACCCCAGCTCGAAGCCATTGCCGGCTTCCATCGCCACGCGCACCAACGACACTGTCACCGGCGGCGCCAGCGGCTCAAGTTTCTCGGCAATGGGCGTGCAGCCGATTTTGACCAACATCTTGCGCAGGCGCGCAAACAGGTCGTCCAACTGGAGCAGCCGCAGCGGACACTTGGTTTCCAGATATTCGACAATCCCGTCGCAGATTTCCTCAACAAAGGGGAAATCCTCATGATCCGCCGCCAGCGCGGCACGCCGCAAGGCGTCATCCAGCCATGCCGTATCGTAGTCGATGACTTGGTAACGGCCGATTTGCAGCGCGGGACGGTTGCCGATGAAGGAGATCATTTTTTAGGAGGGGTTTGTTGTTAGTACCTGGGAAGTCCGCGGTGGGTAGGCCCGCGGCTGGTGAAGTGGGATCAGTCTTTGAACAGTTTGCGTTGGAGATGGTCGCGCGCGGCGCGACGGGAGAGGGATTGGATTTCCTGGATGAACTCGTTGACGTCCTCGAACTGGCGATACACCGACACATAGCGGACGTAGGCCACCGGATCGATCTGATGGAGCTTGTCCATCACCTTCGTGCCAATGATGGCGGAGGGCACCTCGGAGAGATGGTCCTTGTGCAGTTCTGCCAGAATCTCCTCCACCGCGCGGTCGAGCCGATCCATCGGCACCGGTCGCTTCTCGCAGGCCTTGACAAGTCCGCTCATGATTTTCTCGCGATTGAGAGGTTCGCGGGCGCCGTTGCGTTTGACGACCCGCAGTTCGGTGCGCTCGATTTGTTCGTAGGTGGTGTAGCGGTAACCGCAGCTCAAACACTCGCGCCGACGCCGAATCGACGTCCCATCCTTCGACGAGCGCGAATCGAGGACTTTGTCGTTGAGAGAAGCACATTGAACGCAACGCATGGGACGGTATATCTAACGCACAGGAAAGGCGACGTGCAAAGTGTAGATCTACATCTGGTAGCGTCAATAAGAAACTACGCCACATTTGGGAAATGCGGCCGGAACCCGCCTGAAATCAAGGAAAAATGATCCGACTAGCGCGTCCGTAAAAATACGGAAGTATTGATGTTTTAACAAAATCCGCCCCATTGCCACTCTAACAACCGCGTTGCGTGTTCCATTTTCCATCATCTATCTGCCACGCTCTGTCGTCTGGTCCTGCGTCTTGCGTCCTGTGGTCTTGCGTCGTGTATCTTGCAGTCTTGGGTCTTCTCAATACACCCGTTTCAGCAGGTGGTCGGCGATTTCGCGGAGTCGTTTGGCATTGCCAGCGAGGGGCGCGAGCGCGAGCATGGCTTCGCGGGTGAGGCGGGCGGCTTCGCGGCGCGACGCGGCGAGGCCGAGGATGGACGGATAGGTGGCCTTCTCGGCAGCTTGGTCCTTGCCGGCGGTTTTGCCCAGGACCTCGGTGCTTTGGGTGACATCAAGGATGTCATCAATGACTTGGAAGGCGAGACCGAGGGCGTGGCCGAAGCCGCTGAGGGCGGCGAGTTTGGCAGGGGTGGCGTTGGCGCTCATGGCACCGAGGCGCAGCGACACGGTGAGCAAGGCGGCGGTTTTCGCCTCGTGGATGCGCACCAGTTCGCGGCGGGTGAGTTTTTTCCCCTCGCCTTCGAGGTCCATGACCTGGCCGCCGATGAGGTGAGTGCTGTCGCTGGCCTCGGCCAGCGCGACGACGAATTCGCCGGTGGAGTAGCGGCGGGTGGCTGGGGTTTGGGCCAGCACTGCGAAGGCGTGGGTGAGCAGGGCGTCGCCACACAACACGGCCATGCCTTCGCCATACACCTTGTGACAGGTGGGTCGGCCGCGGCGCAGGTCGTCGTCGTCCATGCATGGCAGATCATCGTGAACCAACGAATACGTGTGCAGCAGTTCGAGCGCACAAGCGGGGGCCAGCGCGTTGGCGCTTGCGCCGCCACAGGCCTCGGCCGCGGCCAGGCAGAGGACCGGACGCAGGCGTTTGCCGCCGGCAAACACCGCATAGCGCATCGCCGCGTGCAGGGTGGCGGGGCGTTGCCTGGCCGGCGGCAGCAACGCGTCCAAAGCGGCGTCCACTTCAGCGACGCGGGTGGCAATGTAGCTGGTTAGGGGCATGGGGAAACTGTGGTGAATCGTGGGAAAGCGACCGCAGGCGGGACTGGGATATCACAAGGCGGCGGATTGGTATAGGGCGATGGGGTGGATTTTGGCAAGGACAGAGAGACACGACAGCGAGCGGAGGCGTCCAACGCGTCGTCGGCCCAAAACCAGAGGGGCACGGGCGGCTCGCCCAATACGGTTCGTATAGGCGGCGCTGGAATGGAAAGGGAGAATGGCGGCGGGCAGGATGCCCGCGCCACCGTGGTCCGGGCATCCTGCCCGGGATGCCTTCTTCCTAACAATAAATCGCCGGAAGGTTGCCAATTCAATCCCATCCTTGTCGTGGAAGCACCGCGCTTTGGTTTTAAGTGTGCTTTTTCACCGATGGATATATCTGGTGTTCGGGGTCCCACCCTGCTTCTTGAGGATGTATGCCGCCACGTCATGGACACTGAGCGACACGTGAGGAGGTTGTTTGGATTAGTGAAGGAGTTATCGAGCAATACTTCCCTATCCCTTTTCCACATCCGCGTTGCTCGCCAGAACGACTCCACCGGTTGAGGGGAGATTTCAATGAAATTCGTGTAATTTCTGTAAAATGCATCGCCGGTGGCGGGCGTCGGAGATGGGCTTGCAGACGCGGCGCCGCTGCCCGACCACAGTCGTGCTGGCGGCGAGTCGCCGCCAGCACGGCCTGCGGAACGACACTTGCCAAGTGTCGTGTGAAGAATGAGGCGCGGGTGGTGGGGGTGAAAAAAAAGCAGTTCGGGCAGGATGCAGTGGCACTGCGGCCGGAGGCGCGCAGCGGCGGAGATGCACTGGCGGCGAGACGCCGCCATCACGGCCTGCCGCGAGACGCGGCAGCCACGCGATCTGCAATCCACTATCCTCGATCCTCGATCTCGTCACAGGATCTCGGCGATTTGGACGGCGTTGAGGGCGGCACCCTTGCGGATTTGATCGCCGACGACCCACAGGTCCAGTGCGTTTTCCAGCACCAGGTTGCGGCGGATGCGGCCGACGAGGCACTCGTCTTTGCCGGTGGTGTCGAGCGGCACCGGGAACAGGCGCGCGGCTGGATCATCGACGACCTGGATGCCGGGCCTGCCGGCGTATGCGGCGCGCGCGGCATCGGGATCCACGGGGCGGGAGAATTGCGCGGTGATGGAGACGGAGTGCGAGCGATAGACCGGCACGCGCACACAGGTGCAGGAAACCTTGAGGGTGGGCAGGCCGAGGATTTTGCGGCCTTCGTTGCGCATTTTCATTTCCTCCTTGGTGTAGCCGTTGTCGGTGAAGACATCGACTTGCGGAATCACATTGAAGGCGATCTGGCGCGGATAAACCTTCGGCGTGAAGGGCAGCCCGGCGGTGATGGCCTGGACTTGTTCCTCCAGCTCGCGGATCCCCTGCGCGCCCGAGCCGGACACCGCCTGATAGCTCGAGGCGATGACCGCTTCGAGCCCGAAGGCGTCGTGCAGCGGTGCCAGCGCCATGAGCGAAATGATGGTGGTGCAATTGGGATTGGCGATGATGCCGCGCGGCGGACTTTTGGCGGCCTGCGGGTTGATCTCGGGCACCACCAGCGGCACGTCCGGGTCCATGCGGAAGGCGGAGGAATTGTCAATCACCACCGCGCCGGCCGCCGCCGCGGAGGGGCCGAATTCCAATGAAATCGAGCCGCCGGCACTGAACAGCGCGATGTCCACGCCCGCGAACGAATCGTGGGTGAGTTCCTGCACGGCGATTGCCTCGCCGCGAAACGCGAAACGTTTGCCCACCGAACGGGCGGAGGCGAGCAGGGTGAGTTTTCCCACCGGAAAATTCCGCTGCTCGAGACACAAACGCATTTCTTCGCCGACGGCACCCGTCGCACCTACAATGGCCACATGAGGAGGATTCATAATGAAAACCGGCCGTCTCGCGGCCGGGACGGTCACTGTACCCGCTTTCCGCACGCTGGCAACCGAATCGTTGCGATGGGCGGCATTTCGCCCCTGCCCCACGGCCGCGGGTGCCACAGGCGCTCACTCCATCTCGGCGAGGGCCGCTTGGGCGAATTTGCGCGCCTTGGGCTGATTGAACTTGGGGCTCGAGGCGGTGGTGAAGTCGGCTTTGGCTTCATCGGTGTGGCCGAGCGCGCGATGGGCGCGGCCGCGGTTGAAAATCGGATAGGAATCGTCCGGGGCGAGCTGGATGGCGGCATTGTAGGCAGGCAGGGCGTCGGCCGCCCGGTCGAGCAGCAACAGGCAGTCGCCGCGACGGTTCTGCGCCTTGGCGGTGAGCGCCGCGTGCTGCGCGTGGCCCGGCGGCAGGCAGGTCTGGAGCGCATCAAGCACAAGATCACAAATCTGCATGGCTGCCTCGACCTTGGATGGCGGCCCGGCGGCCTCCTTGAGATTTTCCTTGGCGAGTTCTAACAAAGTGTCCAGCGGTGCGGCGGCATAGTCGCCGGCGCCACGGGTTGCAGCGGTCAGCTTGAGGGCCGCGACACACTCCGCGGCCCGGCCCGCGGCGGCAAGCTTGTTGATGGTGCCCGGCGTGGGCAGTTGCACTGGCGCGGCTTTTGGCGCGCGGCCCGGCTCGGCCGCGGCGGGATTATCCGCAACCGCGGGCGGGGCGGCTGGAGCGGCGGTGGGAGCGGTGGCGGGTGCGGGTCCTGCCAGATAGATATCATCGCCGACCAACCGCGAGTATTCGGCGGGGATTTGCACGCCATCGCTGCGCTGCATGACACCGGCGCGGGTGCGCTTGAAAACCTGCTCGATGGTTAGGCCCGGGGTGCGCAAATTCTTGAGCAACTCCTCGGTGTAGAGGCCGTTGGCACCGTTGCCATCTTGCGCGGTGCGCCCGGCGTCGGTGGCAAACGCGATCAGCGAGCCGGCGGGAGGTTTCATTTCGGCGAGGCCGCCAGGATTTGCCAGATCGCGAGTGCGTGGGTTGCGCGCCACGGGGGTGCTGCGGCAGGCGTCGAGGATCACGAGATTGCAGCGGCCGCCTGCCACACTCATCTCGGCGACGACTTGTTCCGCGTTGAAAAGCTTGGTTTCCGCCAACATCCGCAACGTGGTGTCATCGGCGTCCTCGGGCTTGTAGCCGGACTTGACCGGAATGAGATAGTTCGAGCCACCGACCGAAATGCCGTGTCCGGCATAGTAAAACAGGGCGACGTCGGCGCCGCGCAGTTTGTTGCGGAACTCGGCCACCGCCTCTAGTATCTTGTAACATTCATAGTTGCGGATAGAGGCGCTTGAGTTTCACGCGAGCCTGTTCCGTTGTGAAACGCCAGATTGTTTTGCTGGCGCGGTTGTTTCTCGCGGACTCCCAAGCTG
>Ga0073936_10009395_pt1 | contig 12161 bp, 13 predicted proteins | sample AliMusrvi5mmetaG_FD_87041 | JGI IMG/M metagenome (GOLD analysis project Ga0073936, IMG submission 87041) | Freshwater lake bacterial and archeal communities from Alinen Mustajarvi, Finland, to study Microbial Dark Matter (Phase II) - Alinen... | ecosystem: Environmental > Aquatic > Freshwater >... | reverse complement strand
TGCTTTTTCAAGTTCAAAGACGTTGTAGGTGCGGGATATTCCGACACAGTCATAGACATCAAGCGCTGTGATACGTTTTTCAGCGCCTCGTGCAGAGGCGTACATGATTATCTTTTCGATCTCCTGGCAAATTTCTCTGGCTGATGGCTGTATATAGGTCGAAAAAGCTTTAAGTGCATCAGGGTCAAATTCCCATCCGGAAGCCTTTGCTCTATTGGTGGCGAAGATATCCGGAGCTTTTATGATCGGGAACTCATGGCGATATTTTTTCAGCGCGCTGAACGGGTTTTTTTCAAGATCTTTTTTCTCTACCTGATCAGCATCAAACAACAGAACTGTAAAGTCTGCCGGACTATTGATATAGCTGATGAATTTTTCATCGTGCTGTTTTTGCAGCTCTTTTGTCTGGGGCTTTTTAATTTTGTCAAATTGCCTGACAATTATGAGCTGTTTCGGGGTGAACATAGGGTATTCGGAGGCTTTCGATACCAGTTCACCGGGAGTTAAATCCGGACCGTAAAGGATATGCGTGTTGCATGCAGCATCACTTTCAGATGGGAATAGCGCAGTTTTGATCATCTCTGCACACTCTTCCTTCAGAAAACTTTCAGGGCCATACAAGAAATAAACCGGTGAAACAGTGCCGGCAAGAATCTGCTTTTTTATTGCATCCATTTGCGATTGTTGCACCGAAGTGCGCCCTCAGCTTTAAAAAGTGGTTAAAAGGGCAGATCATCTTTTTCATCTTCAAGCAGCGGACCCGATGGTGGAGCGGAAAATGCCGGTGCGGTGTTCTGCTGACGCTCATATCCTTGCGATGGACTTTCGTTATATCCCTGTCCGGCAGGCTTTCCATCAAGCATCTGCATTTCGGCGATAACAATCTCTGTGGTGTACTGTTTCACGCCCTCTTTTTCCCAGCTTCGGGTCTGCAGCCTTCCCTCAACATATACTTGCGATCCTTTATGCAGATACTCTTTGCATATTTCTGCCAAGCGTCCCCATGCAACAACTCTGTGCCATTCAGTTCTTTCCTGCCACTCTCCCTGCTGGTTTTTGAACTTTTCGCTGGTTGCGATGGTAAAGTTTGACACAGTTGTTGATCCCGCCTGACGGCTTTCCGGTTCTCCGCCGAGTCTTCCGAGAAGAATCACCTTATTAACGCCTTTTGCCATTGTGTTTTTTGTGTTCGTTGATCAAACTAATCGGGAATGATTTCCCGGTTCTTCAAAAGATATATCTATGTATTCTATACTACAAGGAGTTTTGCGTCAATGACCGGCCCCTCCTTGCATAAGAGAACGGTTCGGACCTCTCCTTCGGGGGTGTTAATTTCTACGCTGCATCCGTAGCAGATGCCGATTCCGCAGCCCATAACCGATTCAAGAGAGACATCACATGCTAAGAGACGATCATTGCAGAATTTTGCAAGGGCTTTCAGCATCGGGTTGGGGCCGCATGCGAAGAGCTTGAGAGTGCCCTCTTTTTCGATATCCTGAAGCTCTCTGCGGAGCAGATCCACTACGGTACCTTTAAAACCAATTGAGCCGTCATCCGTCGCGAACCGGCAGTTGCTCAGGTTTTGAGCAAGCAGGTCCTCTTTGGTTCGTCCTCCGATCAGGTTGATCACTTTTTTGCCTTGAGCAGCAAGAGCTTTTTCAAGAAAAAGCATGGGAGCTGTACCGATTCCCCCCGACACGAGAATGGCGTTCTTAAAATCAGGGCCTGTTGTAGTAAAACAATTGCCAAGTGGTCCAAGTACCATAACAGTTGAGCCTTTCTGGGCATCCGAGAAAAGGGCAGTCCCGCACCCTATGGTTTTAACCATAATCTCTATCAGGTTTTCATCAACGTTGTGAATGGAAAAAGGTCTTCTGAGCAGCGGTTGTGTGGAGGTATTGACCTTAACATTTACAAAGTTTCCTGGTTTTGCCGTGGCGGCAACAGATGGGCAGTCAAGAGTGATGATACTGACATCGCTGCTGATGCGGCGCGTCTGGACTATTGTGGACCTGATATCTGCAATTGAGTTTGTTCCGGACATAACGGGGCGCATCTGATAAAGGTGAAAGTGCGTAACTTGTGATGGATTAATTAAGCGAGTGGAGCGCTCATTTGCAAGCCATTCCCTGACATTCACTTTTGATTTTATAGATGGCAATCTCAGTCAGTATATAAATATTGTGCATTTGCTGGGCAGGAGTGAACGCTGCTCTTGCTTTATCTATTGTACAACGCACGGTATTGTGATGAATGCAAACAGCTCGAAAGAGTATGAAATTTTTACATTGCCTGATGTGTCTCTGTTAGATTGCTTTGTAGTGTCCCCCCAGAGTTATATCTTTAACTTCTTATGATTTTTCCTTTGTATACCTAAATCAATGTTTGGTTCATGCGTATTTTAACGTTTACAGGTAAAGGCGGGGTAGGCAAAACCAGTGTTTCTGCTGCCACGGCTGTTCGCTTGTCTCAGCTTGGCTATCGTACCCTGGTTCTCTCAACCGATCCCGCTCATAGTCTTTCGGATTCATTTAACCTTCCGCTCGGCGCAGAACCGACAAAGATCAAGGAAAATCTCGATGCGATTGAGGTCAACCCCTATGTGGATCTCAAGCAGAATTGGCACGCTGTACAGAAATACTATACAAGAATTTTTATGGCCCAGGGAGTTTCCGGGGTCATGGCCGATGAGATGACCATCCTTCCCGGAATGGAAGAGCTCTTTTCCCTGTTGAGAATAAAGCGCTACAAAGCATCCGGCCTTTATGACGTTCTTGTGCTCGATACTGCCCCTACAGGCGAAACTTTGAGGCTTCTCTCCCTTCCCGATACGCTTGCATGGGGAATGAAAGCAGTGAAAAATGTCAATAAATACCTCATCAAGCCGCTCAGCAAGCCTCTTTCAAGAATGTCTGACAAGATTGCTTTTTTTATTCCTCCGGCAGATGCGCTTGATTCAGTCGATCAGGTATTTGATGAACTTGAAGATATCCGCGACATCCTTACTGATAATAAAAAATCTACAGTTCGCCTGGTGATGAACGCGGAGAAAATGTCGATCAAGGAGACCATGCGCGCATTGACCTATCTGAATCTTTACGGCTTCAAGGTGGATATGGTGCTTGTCAACAGGCTGCTTGACGTCAACAAAGATTGTGGCTACCAGGAGAATTGGAAAGCTATTCAGCAAAAGTATCTTGGCGAAATAGAAGAAGGTTTCTCTCCTCTGCCGGTTAAAAAACTGAGGATGTACGAGCAGGAAATCGTTGGTCTCGCCTGCCTTGAGATGTTTGCTAAAGATATGTACGGCGATACTGATCCTTCAGATATGATGTATGATGAACCGCCGATCAAGTTTGTCCGGATCGGAAATGTCTACGAGGTACAGTTGAAGCTGATGTTTGCCAATCCTGTAGATATAGATGTTTGGGTGACCGGTGACGAGTTGTATGTCCAGATCGGCAACCAGCGCAAAATCATTACGCTTCCAATCAGCCTTACTGGCCTCGAGCCTGGGGATGCTGTCTTCAAGGAGAAGTGGCTGCATATTCCATTTGATCTCGATAGTCACGGTCAGGATGGGAACACAGTGCAAAAACAGCAGAAGGTTTACGATAGAGGGTAAATTGACGCGGTGCGGAGTACTTGTTTAGATCAATTTTTATGGTTACTTTTTTAGTATATAATTAGTCTATAATCATAACAGAGGCAGTGTTAAAATAAATGCCTCATTTCCATGGAGATTTAGAATGTCGGAATCGTACCAGAAACTTCGTAAGGATTTCAAAGAGCTCGATTTTACTGATCGTCTTACGTTTCTTGCTGAAAGCGTTCTTTTAACTGGTCAAAGCGCAGTTGTTGGCAGTCTTAATATTGCGGGCAATGTTTTTGATACAGTAACAGGCACAGTTGGTGCAGTTATCGATGCATCGGGTATCGGTAATCTGCTCGGAAGCACAGGCGGTGTTGTTGGTGAAACAATCGACCGTGTTGCTATCACTGTTAAAGATGCATCAAGAACTGCCAATGAGCTTTATGCCAGTGCTGTTGAAACTGTTGAAAATGCAACCGGCAATGCAGCTACGGCTGTTGGAGACGCGGGTGTATCTGCTTCTGAAGTTGTCAAGAATTTTGCCGGATCCTTTCAGAAAGGTCCGATAAGAAAATAGGCACACGCTATTTTTTACCTTTTTTTCTGTTTTGGTCTGAGTTTTCTTTTTCTTTTGTTTTTTGTTTCTTACTTTAATATCAAAGTAAGAATCCGGTCTTAAAATTTTTGATACTTTTCCAATAATTAAATTCCAAGGAGGAATTATGAGTGGTGGTGGCGTTTTTACCGATATCCTGGCTGCAGCCGGACGCATTTTTGAGGTAATGGTTGAAGGACATTGGGAGACCGTTGGTATGCTTTTTGATTCTTTAGGCAAAGGTACAATGAGAATCAATCGCAATGCTTATGGTAGCATGGGCGGAGGCACAAGCCTTCGTGGATCATCACCTGAAGTCACAGGCTATGCTGTTCCTTCGAAAGAAGTAACCTCAAAGTTTGCGAAATAAGCACCGCAAAATTTCCATTTTCAGGCAGTGAAATCAATTAGATTTCACTGCCTTTTTTATTTCGCAGCAGTAAGCCCTTACCCCGAAACGGCCTGTTTTTTCCCTCTCATGCATGAAGTGCAGGCTCCTCTCTTTTTTATCTCCACTCATACTCGAAATCAGCGCCATTGTCTACTCTGCCGGATGGAATTCGGGTGATCGAGTATTTCTCTTTATTATAAAAATTTGATAGATTTAGATTCAACGTGCCAATCAGTATTAAGTGAACGAGTGTTGTTAATGGCTAATCTATCTTTGTATATCTCAGCGCAGACTGAACAGAATGATGTAACTGAGTTTTTTCAGAAAGGCCTCATGAATGCCGGAGAAAATCCTGTGGCATTTTTTGAAGGCGTTTTCTACGAATCACATCAGGAGCGTGTGGGTAATATTGCATTTCAGGACTACCTGATTTATTCTGACAAGGCAGTTTACTTTTGGGCAAGAGGCTCGAGTAAAGACTATCTCGACAGATTTGATCTTGGTGCCGTTTCCGTCAATAGCCGCAATAAGGATCATGATTTTGCAACGCTGAATTTTAAGATTCGTCGGGAAGGAAAGGATCCTGTTTATGTGATTTTTGATATGGTTGAGTTGCGGGAAGCTGAATTGATTACCCGACTTCAAACTGTAATTGAATCAATCATAGAAGGGCGTCTTGGTGTTAATTATCGCAATGAGCTGCCTGATGAGGTCGCTGACGCAATTCTCCACGGAGCACGCGCTGTATGTGTTCCTCATGTAATATCACTTCGATTTAATGCTCCTGATGTAGCTCAGCAGGAAAGCAATATAGGGTATGGTCAGGATCTGCTTGACCAGTACAAGGCAAATATCGGCTATTCTAATCCTGAACAGCCTCAGCAATACAGCGGACAACCTTCAGGCGGCTCCCAAGGTGGAGAGCGCCAGACAGGCGGGTTTTCTCCGGCTGATGCCTTGAAGGGAATTGAAAACATACTTCCCAAGGATCCGGCTTCATTGAAAAGAGTCGCTGAATCAATAAAAGAGATGATTGGAGATGCTCCATTCAAGATTCGTGAACAGCTTAAGAGCGATCTTCAGCATGTTCCAGGTATGCTTTCAGCTCTTAATGAACTGGTGATCAGTATATCAGATAATCCGCAGGCTGAGCGTTTTGTGCTCAATATTGTTAAAACTGCCGTGCGTAATGACGGAATGATTGGTTCTGTAAGCAAGCTGATGAAGCTTTCCTCCAGTTTTGCCGGGGGGGGAAAGAAATCATCGCAGAGGAGTTCATCAAGAGCCGGGTCTGCTGAATCAAATGATGATGTGCCGAAAAAAGAGAGGCGCACTGCTGATGAAGGTAATGAGAATACCTTCAGAAAAAAGAGTATTCATATTACAAGCGATGATGAAGCCACGCTGAATGATGATTGTTTCGGGAATGAGAGTTCAGTAAAACCAAAAAATACATTCTCTTCAGCATCAGCTAAAACATTTAAGAGTAGTGATGATGTTGACGACGATACAGCTCCGAAGCGTAAAAAGATTACGGTCACATCCGATGATGAGGAAATGCTTCCAATTGTGAGAAACATGATGAGCATGGATGCCTTTTCTTCGGAATCTGACGAGCCTGGCATCAAAGAGTCAAAAGAGAGTGTTGAACATGAAGTCGACGCCAATATTCAGGCTGCACCAAGAAAAAAAATCAGGATTGTTTCGGATGATGAACCGGAAAATATTCTTCCTCCAGAAGAGGTAATAATAGCCTCACTCTCCGATGAGCTGCTTTCCGCTCCTGATTCCGTTCGCCATTCTTTGGATACAAGTGTTGATGAAGCATCTGAAAAAAATGCAGTTGATGCCGGAAAATTTACTGGGGGTGAAAATGATAACGAGGGACGCGCTCATCAGTAATCAGTGATAAGTCTAAGTCAGGTCCACTCAATAGTTTTATTATCAACATGAGAATTATTCTTTACTTGGGTAAAGGAGGGGTAGGGAAAACTACCGTGTCAGCGGCAACAGCAACAGCAATCGCGAGAAAAGGACAGCGTGTTTTGATTATGAGTACCGATGTGGCTCATAGCCTCGCTGATGCTTTAAGTGTAGAACTCTCTTCTACACCTGTCGAAGTGGAAAAGAATCTTTTTGCCATGGAGGTGAATGTTTTATCGGAAATCAGGGAGAACTGGAGCGAACTTTATTCTTACTTCTCTTCGATTTTAATGCACGACGACGCTAATGAGGTTGTTGCTGAAGAGCTGGCCATTATGCCCGGTATGGAAGAGATGATAAGCCTTCGCTATATCTGGAAGGCTGCAAAATCAGGTAATTATGATGTTGTTGTCGTTGATGCCGCTCCCACAGGCGAAACCATGCGTTTGCTCGGTATGCCCGAATCTTATGGATGGTATGCAGACAAAATAGGAGGCTGGCACTCAAAAGCTATAGGGTTCGCTGCTCCTCTTTTGAGCAAATTTATGCCGAAGAAAAATATTTTCAAGCTGATGCCTGAGGTTAATTCTCATATGAAAGAGCTCCATGCTATGCTTCAGGATAAAACCATAACCACATTCAGGGTTGTACTGAATCCGGAAAATATGGTTATCAAGGAAGCTTTACGTGTGCAGACCTACCTCAATCTCTTCGGCTATAAGCTTGATGCGGCCGTGGTTAACAAGATTCTTCCTCAAAGTTCATCTGACGGCTATCTGCAGAGCCTTATCGATATCCAGACTAAATATCTCAAGGTAATTGACAACTGCTTCTATCCTGTGCCGATTTTCAAGGCAAAGCAGTCTATTGCTGAAATCATCAATACTGACCGGCTTTATGAATTGGGCCAGCAGATTTTTGAAGATAAAAATCCGGCTGATATCCTTTACATCGATGATAAAACCCAGAATCTGGAGAAAGTCGATGGCAAATATGTGCTTAGTCTTTATCTGCCGAATGTTGAGGTAACGAAACTGAATGTGAATATCAAGGGTGATGAGCTGCTTGTGGATATCAATAACTTCCGCAAAAGCATCATTCTTCCCAACGTTCTTGTTGGCAGAAAGACTGAAGGGGCCGACTTTGCTAAAGGAAGCCTAAATATCACGTTTGCAAACTGAGAGAACTCAAATCCTCTTTGTAACAGAGGTCACAATCACTATTGAAAGAGAGACTGCTTTAAGAGGCACTCTCTCTTTTTTTTATCTCGATTTTCTCTCTTACCCTTATCAGTACCGAGCGGTCGGTGCAGCATTCCAGAAGTTTCAGTATTGTGTCATGCTTTAGAGGGTGCAGAGGATTGGCAATGTCCAGCAGGGGAATGAGCACAAATTTCCGGTTGTGCAGTTCTGGATGAGGTATGGAAAGTGTTTCGCTGAAAAAGCACTGCTCATCATAGAGGAGAATGTCGAGATCTATGACTCTCGGGCTCCATCGGGGATATGCATCAGGTCGTCCCAGCTCCTGCTCAATAATCTTGCACTGTCGCCGCAGCTCTTCGGGAGGAAGGGAGGTCTCCAGAAGGATAACCCCGTTATAAAACCGGTCCTGTTCAGTTTCTCCGACCGGTTCCGTCATATAGATTGATGAGACACTCTTAACCGTTGTGCTTTTCAGCAGACCAAGCCGGTCAACAGCTTCCTGAAGATGGTCGAGGCGGTTTCCGATATTGGAACCTATTCCTAAGTATACCTTGTTCATGGGCATTATTCAGGAACGCGTGAGGGTGAAATCGGCCTCAGCATAATCACAGATTCCATCAACGGGAGGATTGCGCTTGCGAACCTTGATGTTGACTCTGTCAAGAACAGGAAAGTCTTCGAGAAGTCCGTGTGCGATTTTATAGGCGACGGCCTCAATCAGAAAGTATCGTTTATGCGTCAGTGTATCCCGGATTCTCCGGTATACCGCACCGTAATCTACGGTTTTAGATATGTCATCATTTTTTGCCGCATCAGTGAAGTCAAATAAAAGCTCAGCATCAACTTCATATTTAGCCCCGACAGTATGCTCTTCTTTGAGCACCCCGTGGTGTGCGTAGAAAACGATATTTGTTAACCGGACGCATGAAAGGGAATGCTGTGCCATAGTACCTTCAATGAATGAGTTCGTTTAAAGGTAGCAATGTTAAACAGAAAAGTCTGAAATCAAAACTTTTTAAAATAAGGTGCTTTTTAAAAAGTGTTGTGAGTCGTTTTATGGAAAACTCCCGAAGAAGGGATGCTATTGCAAGCCAGGAGAAAAAGCAGCAGGAAACTGGGTATCGGTTTAATTGGCATCCCTGCTGTGAGTCAAAATAACTTCAGGGCCTGTTTTTCTTTGTGTCGTATTTATTGCCTATAACCTCGCATTTTGGGACGCAGTACCACAAAAGCATATCAGAGCTGCCGTCATTCAATACTTTAAAACTTCCAGCTTCAAAAACAACCGTGACAATGAAATCTTCCCACTGTAAGAGATCACCTTCATAAATCTCGTGACCATCTTTGTCATGGAGACCGCTGAACTGAAGCCATTCGGAATGTTGCTTGAATGCTATAAAATCAACATCGAGTCTATTGACTGTTGAAAATTTCCAACTTTTCTGGTGTGAAGCAATGTTCTGAAATAATGCCTTGAACTTGATCTTGTTGATATCCATTGCAGTCAATATCCAACCAGGAAACTGGGCAGGGTTTCGAGGCGAGTTCAAAAGGCGGCATCTGCCCATACCGCACGTATGGGGAATATAATAATTCTCTATCTCGTTATACAATGAGGGATAAAATCATTTTGGAATTGATGATCAATTGCGTCTGCTTATGAAAGTTTAATGATCAAATCTTTTTTGGCAGGCAATAATTTCACTACCTTCAATTCGAAAAGAGATTCTTTACAATGTATCAAAAACGGCAATTATGAATAACAACGCTCGTAACGATTTTTACGAGGGATGCCGTGCAAGGGCTATTATGCTGGCTCTTGAGGAGGATCGCTATACAGGCGATATTACGACACTGGCCACAATCGAGCCTTTGCAGGAAGGCCGTGCAGTGATCAAGGCAAAGGAGGACGGAGTTATAGGTGGTGTGGACGTTGCAATGCAGGTGTTTGCAGCCTGCGATCCTGATCATTCGGTTGTGCTGTATCGCAGGGATGGAGAAACGGTATCCCCGGGTGACATGATTCTTGAGGTTAGAGGAAAACTGGCACCAATCCTTGTTGGAGAACGTACTACGCTTAATTTTATGCAGCGTATGTCGGGAATCGCTACACGAACAAGGGCTTATGTTGAACGTGTGAGCCATACAAATGCAAAAATTCTGGATACCAGGAAAACGGCCCCCGGTCTTCGTTATTTTGATAAAGAGGCGGTCCGGATCGGTGGGGGAGTGAACCACCGCATTGGCCTGTTTGATATGATTCTTATCAAGGACAATCATATTGATGCCTCCGGAGGCATTGCCGAAGCAATTCATCGGGCACAGAAATACCGAGAAAAAAAACACCTTGATGTTAAGATCGAAACTGAGGTTCGTTCCATGGACGAATTGAGCAGGTCTCTGGTATGCCTGCCGGATATTATTCTTCTTGACAACTTTACCCCGGATCTTATAAAGGAAGCCGTCCTTTATGTCAAGACGGCATGCAGCACAGTGCTGCTGGAAGCTTCGGGCAATATTGGCATGCACAATGTGCGCGAAGTAGCCGAGACAGGTGTCGATTTTATTTCAATCGGAGAATTGACCCATAGCGTTCGGGCTCTTGATCTCTCTATGACGATTGAGCTCATTTAAGAGGGAAATCAATATGGAGGTTGGAATAGATATTGTGGATCTGGACCGGATCGAAAGAGTCTATGCTCGATATGGAGTAAAGTTTCTGCAGAGGTTTCTTTCTGCAGAGGAAATAGCAGTCTGTATGCATAAGCCACAGGTTATCGCAAGTGTTGCCGGTCGGTTTGCTGCCAAAGAGGCTGTTGTCAAGGCGCTTGGAACCGGTTTTTCGGGTAAAGTGCACTGGAAGAGCTTTGAAATACTGAATGATGACCGAGGGCGTCCTTTTGTGCGGCCGGCTGATGCTGGTTGTTTCCCCTCCGGATGCTCGATTAAAATCTCTATTGCTCATGACCGCCACTCTGCAGTTGCGACAGCGCTGATTGATAGAGTATAAAAAAAGAGTGAGAAGGAGATCCCGTGTTTTGCTTTGGGCAAAAAAAATGCAGGAGTGATGTACTGTCTCACTCCTGCATTTTTTTATAGATGCGTTACTCTCAGGCGTTGTGAGCCGGAATTGGTCTCTCTTCTTCGGTGATTGTGACCTTGGATTTGATTATCTCGTAGATTTTGTCTTTAAGAATTGTATCAGTGATATAATCCCTGAACTCTGAAGACATGTAGGTGCTCAGAAGATCTTCTGCATTAGCCGCACCGCCATTCTTGCCGGCCTCTTTTTCTGCATAAGCCTTGATATCGTCATCCGATACTTCGAGATTGTCAAGTTCAGCTATTTTCTGGCTGATAAGAAGCCACTGTGCATGACGAACGGCATTAGGTCTCATCGATATGCGGAACTGCTCTTCGTCAAAGCCTTTAGGGAATCTTCCACCCATCTGGCGCTTGGCATTTTCAACAAGCATTTTCGAAAACGATGCCACCATTGATTCCGGAGTAGGTATCGGGTTTTCATCAATCATTTTGGCCGAAATAGCTTCAACCAGATCCTCATCAGATTTTAATACAAAGTGCTGTTCAATCTGGATGTGGACATCCGCAGTAAAGTCTGCAACTGATTCAAATTTCTGACCCGTTAACTCTTTGACCAGATCATCAGTCAGTTCCGGTAACTCAAGTCGTTTAATTTCGCTGATGTTGACGCGGTATTTGGAAGGCTCAGCCGTTGAATCTTTCTGATCGTTTTCAATCTCAACACTCTCACCGGCTTTTTTCCCTGTCAGCGCTTTACGGAAAGGGTTCTCTTCAGGCAGATACTCAAGGGTGAAGTGATGGTTCTCAGTTTTCTCTGCTTCTATTGGTTCACCGGCGTCATCGAGCTTGAAGACATCGCCGATAACTGTGTCGGTTGATAATGCAGCTTCATCGACGCTGATAAGGGTGCCGTGGCCTTTGAGAATAAGATTGATCTCATTCTCAACATCTTTATCGGTGACGGTATAGCGGGCCTTTGGAAAAGAATATTCGCTGAAATCTTTAAGATCGAATTCAGGATGAATCTCATATGCGAGCTGAAGGGTTAGCTTTTCAGGTTCGAAAGTGAAATTGACTATCTGTGCGCGGCCTGCCGGTTTGATTTTTTCAGCTTCGGCAATTTCCCCGAAATATTTTGACGCCATTTTTTCGGCAATTGTCGCCTCTATTGATGGTCCGGCCAATTTTTTTATCAGGCTTGCAGGAGCGTGTCCTTTTCTGAATCCCTTGATCTGTATGCTTCTCTTTGCCTCTTCAAGTTCCTGGTTATATTCGGTACCGAACTCTTCGGCTGAAAGAATAATTTCCAGTTCCTGTTCGGTTTCGTTGACGTTCTTGATATTCTTTTGCAAGGCTCTCTCTGGTTAATTAGTGAGTGTGAAAAATTAAAAGTTAAGAAGATACGAATTAATC